>Ga0206683_10002246_pt1 | contig 13082 bp, 12 predicted proteins | sample M280m12015metaG_FD_155483 | JGI IMG/M metagenome (GOLD analysis project Ga0206683, IMG submission 155483) | Ammonia-oxidizing marine archaeal communities from Monterey Bay, California, United States - M2 80m 12015 | ecosystem: Environmental > Aquatic > Marine > Intertidal zone | place: USA...
TCCACGCGGTAACCTGTAAGCATCCATAACCCGGTCGAATGCTTGAGCATCCATATCAGCGAGTAAGAGTGCATATTCTAAATCTCTTAGAGACTCCGATATGACATATTCTGCGGCTTCATGGCCATCTGCCCACTTCTCTTTGCTTAGGGTTAGTCTTGACACCATTATTGCCAAAGAGTGAGCATGTGCCAAGGCAAGGGCGGCTACAGATCCACCGCCGGGAGTCGGTTCCGACGAGGCTATTGAGTGTAAAACTTCAGAATATCCTTCATTCATTGTAACCACCACCCACTATGGCACTCTCGATTATACTCGACTCCGAGTCAAATTCACCTAATTGATCCAACATTAGACCAGTAATGGCTGTTTTCACTAACGTCATTACATCCGCTGATTGGGGATTTTCGTGGTAAAATCTTCCTGCTGACAACATAGCCTGAAGTGGTACTAGTCCTACTAACTCACCGGCGACGGCATTCAGACCTAGTTCGGCTGACTCATAGCGAATTGCCTCAGTAACATCATCGAGTCCAGTAACGTTGTAATCAAGTAAGTTCATCGAGACCTGCGCAGTAGTATTGTCGTACATCCAGCCTGCAGCCTGAAGTGATTTGAACTTACCAGGATTGCGTAGAGGCTTTCCATCAATTCCAATAATCTTCTTGCCATTCTTATCTTTCAGTAACGATCCGCTAGTACGGATTTTCGCGGCTATCGCATTTGCCTTCGACTTGTCATCGGTATCTAGATTGACGTTGTATGCAATGAGAATGTTTCGAGCACCGGTTGCTGTAGCACCCATCTTGGGCTTGAATTCGGCAGGTCCGAAATCAGGCTCCCATTCTTCGGTGACTATCTTCTCACTCAGTCCTTCGTATTCTCCCTTCCGGATGTCTGGAAGTCTGACTCTATGCTCGCTAATAGCGGATTCTCCGTAGAGATAAACAGGTAGAGACAGTAGGTCAGATACTGTTTGAGCGTATCTCTGCGATAGTTCGACACATTCCGCCATAGAAACTCCACTGATGGGTATGAAAGGCACTACGTCAACTGCTCCCATTCTAGCATGTTCTCCGACATGATTTCGCATATCAATTAACTTTGTAGCAATTGTAGTACATACAATTGCAGCTTCCAGAATTGGCTCTGGGGTACCAATCATAGTTACTACTGTCCTGTTGAAATCATACCCCATATCAACATCAAGGATAGTTACGCCTTCTACAGATTCAATTGAGGAAGTTATTGCATCGATGATAGTTATGTCCCTACCCTCACTGAAATTTGGAACGCACTCAACCAAAGGGCTCACCATGCTATATGCTCTCGTGCATGGGTGATGAGGGTTGCTAATCAGCGGTATAGGGAATCAGGGCCACTGTAGTCGGATTCCTTACGTTTGGAGTCAATAGTTGAAATTGCATCTATGAAATCCTTGTGATTGCATGAAGATCTACCATCCGTTATTGCCTGCATTCCAGCTTCGATGACTACGGATTTGATTTCAGCGCCACTATAACCTTCAGTAGCGATTGACAATTTGCGAAATTTCACCCCATCGGTCAGTGGCATGTGCTTGCATTGTACCTCAAATATCAATTCCCGAGCCGCAGAGTTTGGATTGTTTATGGTGATGATTCTATCGAATCTTCCGGGCCTCAGTAGAGCCGCGTCGAGTAACTCAGGTCGATTTGTTGCCGCGATTACCTTGACATCATCCAGGGAATCGAATCCGTCTAGCTCCGCAAGAAGTTGCATCAGAGTTCTCTGGACCTCCCTATCCCCGGATGTAGCCACATCAAGTCTCTTCGAGCCTATTGCGTCAATCTCATCGATGAAGATTATCGATGGTGATTTGGTTCTTGCCAAGTCAAACAACTCCCGAACCATACGCCCACCCTCTCCGATGTACTTCTGAGCCAATTCTGAACCAACAAGACCGAGGAAAGTGACTTCTGTTGAATTGGCTACAGCTTTAGCTAGCATCGTCTTTCCTGTCCCGGGTGGTCCCGTAATGAGAACTCCCTTAGGCGGTTCAATACCAAATTCCCTGAACGCCTCAGGTCTAGCAAGTGGTAATTCAATACACTGCCTCAATTGGGTAATTTCTTCTTCGAGACCGCCTATATCGGAAAATGTCGTTTCTGGCTTGTCCAGTACCTCTGCACCAGATACCAATGGATCCCATGCATTATCAAGAACCTCGATAATAGACAGAGTATCCTGATTCATTGCTACCCTAACTCCAGGGGCTATGGAGTCATCATCGATTCGCCTGTTGACAGTGACTAGGAAGACTGTTCCGTTCGAGCTTCGTACAACGGCATTATCTCCGATACGATCCTGAACGAATCCAATCACGAAAGGTGGAGATCTTAGATTTCTGAGTTCCTCATCTAATCTGTTTACTCTTTTCTTTAACTGAGAACACTCATTCTCCAAAAATAACTTCTCAGTGAGCAGTTGTTGGGCACTATCTGATAGTTCCTTCAATTCTTTTTGAACCGAAGATAGAGTAGTTCTGATGGAATCACTTGTGTCACGTATTGGGCCTTCATCGTCCCGGGGTGCATCCTCCGCCTCGCTCGCCACATACATCAACTCTCATCGGAGTTTTTGACGATTCCCACCGGAGGGGTAATCTCGCAATCCCACTGTGCCGGGTTATGGGAACATGTGAGTTGTGCGGAAATGATTCAAATTCAACTAGACAGGCGATTGCATCCAACGTAAATGTTGATGCTTGTTTGCGATGCATAGAATCGATGGGTTTGGAGCTATTTGAATCTCCATTTAGAAGTTCAGATTCTCAGAAATCTAAGAAGCTTCAGAAACAATCTAGAATTATTCACAGCCAACATACTCCTACAGAATCGAAGACGTTGTTGGGAGATTTTCACGTACGAATCAGAGATGAAAGAGTTTCCAGGGGCTGGCAACAGAAGGACTTAGCAATGAGGATGAATGAGAGGCTTAACACAATACAGAAAATTGAGAATGGTTCGAGACCTACCGACGAGTTAGTAACGAAGTTGGAGAAGATTCTTGGTATTTCACTGTTAGGAGAATCGAACATAGAATACGATGCACAATTATCTCGCAGAGGCGACAGAGGGCTCACTATCGCAGATGCGTTAGAGGACTACTTATCCAAAGGAGATTCGGATGACTGAAACTCCACTGCATGTAATACACCTGAATCAGGATGATCCTAGGAAATGTACTGCCAGGGCAATGGAATCGAGAGGACACGCAGTAATACATAATCACCCTCGTCAAGCACCCAAGAGAGGAATACTTCTCAATCCACGGTCCGGTACTTTACAAGGCCCTGAAGACAACATACTACTCAATCGAGGAGGCTCGATTGTAGCTCTAGACTGTTCATGGAAATCTCTTGACAGTGCGCTTAGGGAAACAACTCATCATACCATGCTTGAAGGCAGGACGTTGCCCGTATTGTTAGCCGCCAACCCAGTATCGTGGGGAAAACCGGGCAGACTGACTACTGCCGAGGCTCTATGTGCCTCCGTCATAATATCAGGAAGATGGGAGCAAGGACGTAGAATAATAGAGGAGTTTTCATTCGGAGATGAGTTTCTTAGTCTAAACAGCAATCCATTGGAGGCATATTCTAAAGCCGGGACAAATGAAGAGTTGGCAGCAATACAATGGGAATTCTTCGACGAACCTGATTCATCGAACGATTGATCCTGGAGCTATTTCGTTACCAATTGTCAGTACTGAAACCTTACCCTCATCATCTTCTGCTGCTAGTAGCATGCCTTCTGATAGCACTCCACGGAGTTTACGTGGTTTTAGATTAGCGACGAAGACAACGTTAAGCCCAAGTAGGTCTGAAGCACCCACCAGGCCCTTCAATCCAGCACACACAGTACGACTAGAATTGGGTCCATCTTCAATTGTTATGATGTACAGTTTGTCTGCATCAGGGTGATCATCCACAGAAGTAATTCTACCCGTTTTCATCTCAACTTTCATGAAATCCTCAAATTCGATATAATCGTCCCCTGAATCTTCCGGTACCGTATCGCTTTCATTGACCTTGCTATCTGGCACATCCTTTGCTAATGCTAGTTCTGTTGCCATAATATCATCTAAATCTAGTCTACGGAACAGTGGACTAGGTTTGTCAGGATTCCAATTCAAATCATCATGCGTGAATGCCTCATCCCATAGTATTGTGTCAATGTCATCATCTTCTCCTAACATTGTCCAAAGCCTGTCAGACTGGAAGGGTATGAATGGTCTCAGAGCAACAGCAAGGCCCCTGCACAGGGTCCATGAATACCCTAATGCAGACAAAGAATTACGAGCCTCTTTTGAATTGAATTTTTCCAAATGCTCCCAAGGAGCTGCAGACTGTAGTATCGAATTACCTAATTGTGCAATGCTCATTATACTGCGCAAGGCTTCCTTGAATCGCTGCCTCTCCATTGATAGAATTGCTTCAGACATTAGTGTTTGAACGTGAGATGAATGCTCTAGATGTTTAGAAGGATCAAAGAATGTGGACAAGGGGTTACCTCCATCCGAAGGTAATCTATGTGCCAATGTCATTACTCTATGAACAAAATTCGCGTATGTCCCGATCAACTCGTTATTGACTCTATCAACGAATTCGTCCCAACGAAAATCTGTATCATGACCTTCTGGCATATTGATCGATAGGTAATACCTGAGCGTATCTGGTTCAAACCTACTCAAAAATGATGGTAGCCATACTCCGTGTCGTCGACTTTTGCTGAATTGGCCGCCTTGTAACATCAGGTATTCGTTTGCAGGGACGTTACATTCCAGAGCCAAATATCCTGGCTCGGGAATATGTGTGATTTTTTCACCCGAATTTGCAGAATTCATACCCATAATTATAGCGGGCCAAATAATTGTATGAAACGGAATGTTGTCCTTACCCATGAAATAGATGTGTTTGGGTTGTTCCCCCTCGTCAGATACCTTCCACCAACGCTCCCAAGCGTCAGTTCCATCGGGATGAGCTGATAGAGATGCGTATCTCTCGGCCCATATGCGTGCGCATGTGTAGTACCCCTGTACCGCCTCAAACCATACATACACCCTCTTTGAGCCCCATTCTTCACCATCAAGCGGTAGTTCGATTCCCCAATCTATGTCTCTGGTTACGGCGCGTGGACGAAGACCCATGTCCAACCAATTTTTGGTCATAGCACGAACATTGGGCCTCCATATGTCCTTACGATCTTCGTAATGTGATTGGAGAGAATCTTGAAACCGATCCAATCGGAAGAATAAGTGCTCTGTATCTCTAACTTCAATTGACGAATCTGAATCCAGTTTAGATTGAGGATTCAATAGTTCACTGGCCTCATAAGTCGCCCCACAGTCATCACACTGATCACCTCGGGCACCTGATGCTGAACATACTGGACAGTTTCCTTCGACATATCTATCGGGTAGGAAACGCACTGCCCCATTTTCTGAAACAGAGCAATATTGCTGCATTGTCTCTTTGGACAGCATATTTGCATTGAGTAACTCAGTGAATACCTCTCTGACAATTTCCTTATGGCGATAATCAGAGGTTCTGTTGTATAGGGCCCCTCCAAACTCTACTCCTCTAGAATCAACGTTGTTACCCCATGAGCAACCTAAATCAATTAGGGCCCTGCTATTTATTTCATGAAATTTATCGACAATTTCCTGCGGCTCCACACCTTCTTGTTCAGCGGTTAGAGTAATTGGAGTACCGTGTTCGTCGGAACCACTGCACATGAGTACGCTACGCCCTCTTGCACGCTCGTATCGGTATTGTATATCTGCAGGGAGGCAGTTGCCGGCAACATGGCCCAAATGAAGAGGGCCATTTGCATATGGCCAAGCCATAAATATCGCTACGTACTCCATTTCCGCCCCCTCTGTTGGGGAAGGCGGAGCCACATATTTATGTCATCATCGCCCATCGCCTGTACTGGAGCCGTAACTCGTGCACACCATTGGTAATCGTCCATTTCTCGTGGATGAACTCTAAGAGGCATCAGAATTGAGTGAATATACACTGATTATATCCTACGCCCTTTTGGCTCTAGGGGCGTCGTTCCTATGCAGTATTCTTGAGGCAGTTCTACTATCGACGACACATGCCCACATCAAGTCAATGAGTGACAGTCATGAGAAGATCAAACGGGTTTGGTTAGGTTACAAAGAAGATCCTGAGAGGCCTCTCACTGCGATACTCACTCTGAATACATTTGCTCACACAGTAGGCGCCCTAGGGGTCGGTTATGAGGTTGAGAAACTTAACCCTGGCGAGTATGGGGTGGCTATCGCTTCGGCCATACTGACTATTGCTATACTATTACTCAGTGAGATACTTCCTAAGACAATAGGGGCATTATATTGGAGGAGGATGACAGTATCGTCAGCACATACCCTGCGAATACTGATGATCCTACTCTGGCCAATAGTCAGGCCGATAGAGATGCTCCGATCGCTATTGCCAGAGGTCCCTATCATGGCCGTCACAAGGTCAGAACTGTCGGTACTCGCAGATATAGCTGAAGAATCTGACCAGATTGAAGAAGATGAGGAGGCGGTTATACAGAATGTACTGCGTTTGCGTGAGATAATGGTCAGTGACGTCATGACTCCTCGAGTAGTCATGACTACTGTGGGAACTGATGAGACCGTACAGTCTGTTATAGAGAGAATTCCAATAATGATTTATGGCCGCATGCCAGAGATTGGGGATAGTATAGATGATGTTAAGGGACTGGTGTTGAGGAGTGAGATACTAAGGCGAGCAGCCATAGATGATTACTCCAGTACTATGCAAGATTTGTCACGCTCTATCCATCACTGTAAGCAAGATGATTCGGTCGACAAGGCCCTAGATGTACTATTAGAGAACAAAGTGCAGATGCTGATAGTTAAGGACGACTTTGGGGGCACAGTAGGCCTGATTACCATGGAAGATGTGATAGAGACTCTCCTAGGAGTTGAGATAGTCGATGAGTCCGATCAAGAGGGAATTGATGATGGTGTTCATCACGAGGACATGAGAGAATTAGCCAAGCGGAGATATGAAGACTCAGAATTTGAATGATTAGGAGCTTTGCTCATCATCTTCCGTCAACATCCCACGTTGTTCTGCATATTCTCCGAATGATTGGAGTCTTTGCATGATTCCTGAATCACTCTGAGTTTTATCCGCGGTAACAAGCCAGATTCCACCAAAAATTCTGTCCCAGAATCCAAGAGCTATATCACCATCTTGACGCATACGATACATCACTCGGTCCAATATTGGAATCAACATTAGAAATAGTGAGATTCCAATGAACACCTTCATCCCTGTCGTCCAATCTGTACCTGCAGAAATTGAAAACATGAGTGCTGTGAGCCCGAGGAACGTAAATGGAATGTTAGCACTCTTGCCCACATGATACAAAAATGAGGGATTGTCGCCACGAGTATTGACATATTGGGTACCCGATACCACATTACCTGCCGATCTTGAGAACTTTGATGGCAGATAGACCATGTTCCCCAATGATAGAATTAGTGCAAAAATCAATGGGTAAGTAACATCCGTGTAGAATATAATCAACATTCCAACGAATACTGCAATTAATCCAAAATTTATCGTGAAGTCCACTAGGTAGCGGAATAATCCCCTAGTTCGTCCGGCCGGCTCAAATCCATCAGGAATCACCTTAACCTCTCTTTCTTTCTTTATCTTGGAAGCCTTCTTCTTCTTCTTCTTCTCCTTGCGTGAACGAGTTTTCTTGGCCGAGCTATCTTTCTTTTGAACCGGCTCTGGATCTGGAACTATCACAGTCTCAGGTGGCGCAGCAATGGGTACCTGATCATCTTCATCGGATTGAATCTTTTCGGCCTTTTCTAACAGTCCCATGCTTTAACCTCCGTATTTTTCTCCCATACTGGTGAAAACTTCGAATCCCGGTGATTCCACGAACTCGTTTATCTTATCCTCTGGCAAATCACCTAATTCCTTGTTTATCATCAAGAAGAATTCCTTCCGATTGTCTTCATCTGTTGCTTCGGGATTCGCACCTACAGTTTCAAACAATTCAAACGACTCAGATTTTACGAATCTATTGATGAAGTCTTCTGGCATATCTCCAAGGAGGTTATTGACTACTTGAAAGAACTCTACGAAGTTATCTGACGGTGTTTCTTCTGCCTCGAGGCCTTCATATTCCATTTCAGGAGCGGATATCAGCTCCACTGTAGGCTTGACTGCCCGGATGTCTTGCTGCTGTTGCTTCCGGAGTACTATGATTTCTCTGTCTAATTCAGAGCCGAATCGATCAGAGAACCTGTCCAGCAGTGTGCCGACATCGCCTGTAGCTATTCTGTCTATGTGCCCATACATACTGTCTTTTGATTCTGTAGACAGGTTGGGGTCAGAAGTTCTGCGCTTCTCCCACTGAGCTTGGAAATCTGTCGATTCGATGGATTCATCTTCGTATGATTCGGGTTGAGGATCGTCGATGGGGCCGTCATCGTATACAAATTCGGTCTCTTGAGATAATGGTGGAGGCGGGGGAGGAGGGGGTAATGAGATTCCAGGAGGTAATGGCGGAAGTGGTAGTTCTGGTACATCCTGAGACTCCTCGTCTGGCTCTACCACGTACTCACCAATATGATACCAAAACTCTCCACTATTCAATATTCTGTGATAGGGGGCACGGAAAATATTGACTTAGGGGGATATCAACGCCCCCCATCCTTTCAGAGAAAGGAATGTAGCCATGCTTTCAGGAACTTCAATTACGTCACCTGTACCTCCTTCAATGTAGCATTCTGAGATTCTTGCCGTTATGTCATCCTTGGTCAATTCAACCTTATGCGTGGATTGCCCACCTAGAGCTACCGCTTCTGTGAGTGGGTCGAATGCATCAGAAGCGTCTGGATTCAATCTGCTAAGGGGCAATTCTGTAACCCTGAGGCCGCACTTGCCGTGAAGACTCCCGATCCATCTGATGACACGCTTGACATCAACAGTAACATTCTCATCGGTTTCACCGGCACCACCTAACACTACTGCTGAGTCGCCTTTCACGAGTTCCCAAAACGCAGAAGTTTGTTCTTCACCGAATACTGTAAGAGATGTGTTGGATTTTAGTCTCTCGATCTTAGTATCATTCAGACTCTGTTCAGCAAGCATTTCTATCTTCTTCTTGCTGAATGATTTGATTTTGCTATTCTGATTTTTCATCCTCTGCTTCATTATTCCGTCCAGTTCAACTAAGAGATCTTCTCCAACCGAACTTTTCGAACCAATAGAACGTAATTTCTCTACAACAACATCTGTTCCATCTTCGACTCGATTTTTCCATCCTCCTTGCGAATTCCCCACCACAGTTTGGACGTTGACTCCCTCACCTCGGATGTAATTGACTAATTGTCTACGAGCGTTTGAATCCAATTGTAGATATGCAGGATCTCTGACATGGATATGATATCCCCTGTGCCCTGAGAACGATGTCTGTACATACTGCTCTTGAAATCCAAATTCTGGCTCTAAGAATTCAGACCACAGTTTCCAAGCCTGATTCTGTATCAATTCTAACATAGCTGGAAAATCTCTATCTGAGACTCCAGGTAGGTGGTCACCATCAAGGTCGAAAATCAAATCTGCACCAAGCCATCCCTTGTCAACCATATTGCGTTGATAGGGGTCCTGATAGTAAGCAGTGCTGTGAAAGCAGGAATGGGGGGATTTGCTACGCAAGTAGTGTAGGAGCTCAGACTTGTCAGTGAATCCCCTATGCCTATCAGGTGGCCTAGAGCCCCAAGGTATGAACATCCATTCCCTTGATCTAAATCTAGGAGGCCCCCATAGATCACGGATACTCAATGATTGATAGAACTCTGAGAATCGTAGAGCGGATCGGCTCCATCCCTCGGCCATAAGCAAGTCAAAATGGCTAGGCAAATGAACTGTGGTATCATCCGAGGTCGAGCGAGCGCGCTTCACGACCTTCAGTTGCAGGTTGTGCACCCGTTATTTCGATGTAGGCCTCCCAGCATACAAATTGATTGTTTAGTACAATCGCCTCAGCGAATGTCAATGCCTTACCAGTGTGTGCGCATATCGGACCCAACTGACCTGTTGCCGTAGACAACTTTGACGCATCGGGCATATATTTTCGAGGACAGTGCGATTATTGACTCTTGCCTTCTAGAAGTTACAGACTAGGAGTCGTTTTCAACTAAACACCAATCGGCCAATTATGAAGGAGTATTCTGAATACAAAATCGGGCATTCCCCGGATCCCGATGATGCTTTCATGTTCCATGCATTAACAACTGGAGTGTTAGATACACAAGAGAGAAGATATGTACACGAACTACATGATATCGAGCAATTGAACAAACATGCACTAGTTGGTAAATTCGAAGTATCTGCAATTAGCATTCATTCATATCCTCTTATCGCTGATCGATATCAACTGATGAACTGCGGGGCATCAATGGGGGAGGGATATGGGCCAATCCTGGTGGCTCGTTCCGACTATACTCACGATGAGGCGAAAACTAGGACTATTGCTGTACCAGGATTAGGTACCAGCGCATATCTGGCCCTGAGAATCGCGTGGGGGGATGTCAGTGTAGTTGTAGTCCCCTTTGATGAGATATTACCATCTGTTATTCGGGGAGAATATGACTTAGGCCTCATAATCCATGAAGGTCAGATTACATGGGCAAACGAGGGTTTGCATCTAATCCTTGATTTAGGTGCTTGGTGGTATGATTGGACGGGTCTCCCACTACCACTAGGGGGGAACGTTGTAAGAAGAGATCTTGGTGATGTGATTTCTCAGAGAGTTACTGAAGACATTAGACGCAGCATTCAGTATTCCCTCAGTAACCCGGATTCAGCACTAGAATTTGCTAAATTATGGGGGAGAGGTATTGATGATGACACTAACAGAGAGTTCGTAAGCATGTACGTTAATGAGCGAACACTGGATTATGGAGAAGATGGGAGAGAAGCGGTACGAAGATTCCTCAGAGAGGGTCAGAATATCGGAGTTGTTGATTCATCGTTAGATGTATCTACAATAGAATTTATGGGAGTTGGGTGAATGCCCGAGGAAATACCGGATATCAATGAATTTGGTTCTGTTGGCCCTACTACTCCGAGTAGTAAAACAGACGTGATGATTGAGATGAATGAACGACACAACCCGAGCGCTTGTCGTCGAATATTGCGTGAAGCGCGCGAACAGGGGTTGTCTAGTAAATTATTTGATTTGGCGCAAGATCTCCAAGATGGGGTGTATCGGGCCGAAGCTCTGTGTGGATTGTGCGCATCAAATGAAATGGTAGAGGATGATCGTGTTGAATGGGTCCCAATAATAGTCGAATCAATGCAAGAAGAGGAAAGAGCGTGGCGCTTGGCCGAGAGCATTGGAATCATTGCAAAATCTGCCGGCAATTGGCCCGGTGCCCGTTCTAGAAAGGCATTGATAGAACACCTCATTGCACTCACAGGAGGATTGCCTGCCGGAGAAGCTCGTGTCGATGCACTAAAATCGATTTCACCCAAGGTCTCTGAACAAAGATTACCCGAATTATTTCTCTTGGCTGTCGAAAATCACGGCATGGAATCCAAAGCGGCTCGCCCTGTGATGAAATCTATTGTTGCAACTAAAAACCACGATATGATCTCGGAGATTACAGCGTCAATCACTGAAACGACTCCGGACCTGGCCGTAAAATTCCTTGATAATTTACATCGTTTGGCTGTTGAAGCAAGCCTAACTTTGGAACCAACAGCTCTAGAACTCTCACTACCTCTACTCAAGTATGCCGATTTTGAAATTGTTCGGACACTTTGCAGTCATGCCTCAACACCGGCAGAGGTGCGGACTCTAGCTGAGACATTGGATGGCGACAATGAAGATGCAATTAGATATGCAGTCACGCTTGCAGGAAGAGCAGATCGAACCGGCGACACTGAATTTGCACGCAGTATGCTAGAAAATGCAGCTACTAAGGTCGGTTCATTGAATGAACGAACGGCGGCTCGTATCAAGAAAAATATTGCAAAAGGTTTTGTTCGCCTTGGGGACCAAGGGCGCGCGGGGGAGTTGGTAGAAATGCGTGATTCCGAGGTGAAAAAAACCCAATCAGATGAGGAGGAAGTGGAAAGACGAGGCCATACCATGGCATTGGTTGGAACCTATGATGGAGCTATATCGACACCACACCTTCGAGCCTTGGCTAGGGCTGCTGGAATCGCATGGGGATTTGGCCTGGATATCGCCTTAATCGATTGGCCGACCGAAAATCTAGGGGGATTGTGTGAACGAGCCCAGAAGGAATCGGGTACAGCTGGTGTGAATCATTTGCCTGCACTCCTTACTTCCCAACGAATCCGATTGCTGTCTGTTGATGATGCTCTGAGAGGTAAGGCTGGGCACCCGATTGCAACGACCCATCAACCAGTGGGCGGTTCAGTGGATTTGACGACATTTGAGAAAAACCTCTGCGTGTTTATCGGACTCGGTCGACAGGGTTTGCCAAAGAGTCTGCTCGATAATTGCCCGGATCAATTTGAATTGACGGGGATAGGAGCCAGTTTGGAGACGGCGGTTGCCATGGGGGCAATCGCTCAAAGATTGGCTGATTTATGACGAAGAGAGTGAACCACGGAGCCATACGAAGTTGCCATTAACCCCAAGGTTGTTGACTGTAAGAATACCGATATTAGTCTAAGATTACCCATTCAATACCCGATTCCATGCCACACACCTCGTGCAAGAACTTCTCTAGTCCTTTCACTGCCATCGAATCGAGACGATTCTCTACTCCAAACTTGAAATATTCGGAGATTCTTGATTCACTGAGTCCGCTATTCTCTGATGTAGCTACAATAACTTCATCCCTCCATGCTTCATTCTCCATAAACATACTATACTGTTCTAGCATGTCATTCCTAGCACGACGAACAGTATCCATGGGCGAATCCTTTCTAGCTGCAAATACTCCGAAAACCATCGGCATACCTGTGATTCGAGTCCATTCAGCACCAAGATCCAATTGAA
>Ga0206683_10002248_pt1 | contig 13070 bp, 14 predicted proteins | sample M280m12015metaG_FD_155483 | JGI IMG/M metagenome (GOLD analysis project Ga0206683, IMG submission 155483) | Ammonia-oxidizing marine archaeal communities from Monterey Bay, California, United States - M2 80m 12015 | ecosystem: Environmental > Aquatic > Marine > Intertidal zone | place: USA...
ATAGCAGCTAAGGTTGTAATTTTATATTTTTTTAATGATTCAAGAATTTGTTCCAAATTACTTGGATTTTTTAATAAAACAAGCGTGGATCCTACATATAATGATGTATGTAAACAACCTAATCCAAAAGAATGATTTAATGGTAATGGTAAGAGATCTATATCTGAATTTGAATAACCCAGTATTTTAACAATATTTTTTGTAGTAAATTCAATCATTGAATGAGATACTGTAACTCCTTTAGGTTCTGATGTTGTACCTGAAGTGTATACTAAATATGCAAGTTCATTAACATTAGTTTGAATTTTTTCATTATTTTGTTTTAATAAAATTTCTTCAATATCAAAAATTGTAGTTTTTATTGAATCATAATTAGAAATTTTATTTTTTACGAATTGATTACAAATTATATTTTTTGATTTTGAAGATTTTAATTGATTAAATAAATTAATTTCAGAAATTTCAGATGAAATTAAATGAACTATTTTTCCTGAATTTATGATTGCTAAATATGCAATTATAAATGAAATAGAATTTTCTGAAACTAAGCTAATTATTTTTTCTTCATTCAAAATTTTTATGTTATTAGAAAATTTTTTTACTTCTTCATAGAGTTGAATAAATGTTAATTTTTCTCCATTATCAATTACTGCTATTTTTTCACCATAATTTTTAACATTATTTCTAAGAAAATCTATTAAATTCATGCTAAATATTGTTCAACTATTTTAAGAAGATCATTTGCAGATTTAATTTTAATTGATTCCTCTAATGTTAATGAAATATTGAATTTTGCTTCAGCAAATGTAATTAAATTTAATTGAGCAAAAGAATCCCAATTTTCATAATCTTTTTGTTCTTTTTCCCAAGAAAAATCATTTTTATCTAAGTTTGTAAATACTTCAAAAAATATATTTTTTAAAATTTCTTTAGTTTCATGCTTATTATTCATTACATTTGCAAAAATCAATAGATAATAAATAAACCTTGTCGATAATTTCTTTGTGTTAGAAAAAATTGGGATCGGAATTGATATTATAGACATTAATCGTTTTTCTGAAAAACCGTATTTTGAAAATAAAATTTTTTATGAAAAAATTTTTCATAATTCTGAAATAAAATACTGTTTAAATCATAAAAATTCTTCACAATCTTTTGCTGCAAAATTTGCAATAAAAGAATCAGTCATAAAATCAATAAATAAAAAAATAGATTTTATGGAGATATTTACAGATCATTATAATTTAAAACCCATAGCTTCATTACTTGATGATTCATCTTATAATTTTCTAGTATCAGTAACTCACGAAAAACAACATGCTGTTGCAGTGGTAATATCTGAAAAAATTAATTAAATTATCATAAAATATTTTTTGTTATTTTTGATATTATTTTTAAAAAATTATTAAATAATGAATTAATTTTATTATTTACTACCCATCCAGGTGCATTAACTTCATTTTTAAATAAATAAATAATTTCTTTATCAGAAATATTTTTAATTTTTTGGTTTTCAGAATATTTTTTATTAATTGTTTTTATATTTTTTATAATTTCTATATCTGCTAAAATTTTCATTTTCATTAATCCTTTACTCAAATAGAAAAAAAACACTGCAATATCTATTATAATTAATGCTGGAAGCATTTTGAAAAATGTACTTCTGTCATAAAGTGTAAGTAAACAGTATTTTCTATTTCTTTCCATTAATTTGAATTTGAGTGGACTCCATTTGAAACTGGTACCCTCTACTGGATGATATACAATAGATTTTGGTACATAGAATGATTTTATTTTATTTAGGGCAGCACGCCAGCATAATTCTAAATCATCATGAAATGCAAATAGAAATGGATCAAATAACCCAATTTTTTTTAAAATTTTCTTTGATGTAAATAAACAAGTTCCAGATGCATAATCAATTTGCTCAATTTTTTCAAACAATTTTTCATCTTTGTCTCCTTTTGAACGAGAATAACCAAAACCAAACAATTGAATCATTTGCCCCGTACTTAATAACATAGAATTATCAGAAGTTGCTAAGAATTTTGGTTGATACAAGCCCTCTCCATTATTTTGATATGCTTTCAATAGTTCATCTAACCAATTACTATCTACAATGGTGTCTGGATTTAAAACTACAATAAATTCTCCCTTAGCTATTCTTAATCCCACATTATTTCCTTCACAATATCCTAAATTTTCTTTATTTTCAATTAATTTGATTATGGGAAATTTTTCTTTACATTTTTTATGACTATTATCTTTTGAAATATTATCTATAAGAATTATTTCATAATTTGTATAAACAGATTTTTGAATTGAACTTACACAATCAATTAATAAATTTCCAGCATTATAATTAAGAATAATTATACTTATCAAAGGTTTCATATTATCTGAATTTCTTTCCATTTTATTTTCGTTCATCTAAAATTTTCATTGTTATTATCTATTTAGTAAAATTTGGTATCCACCCATGAGGAATTTCTCTCATATGTTGACTTTTAATTTGTTTTATATTTTGCATTTGAAATAGATTTTCAATATCTTCTGTTTTTAATTCTGATATTTTTTGAACATCACTTATTGATAATTTATTTTCACGTGAATACAAAATTAAATCTACTACATCATAAGGTACAGTATAAAAAAATTCTTCATCACTTGTTGAAAAACTCCAAACATCTGGGGAAGCATCACTAACTAAAATTTCATTAGGAATTTCTAAAAATTTTCCTAATTGATAAATTTGAGATTTATAGATGTTAACTAATGGCTCTATATCTGAACCACCATCACCATATTTTACAAAATATCCTTGCTGATATTCTGATTTATTTGTAGTACCAACCACTGAAAAATTATTTTTCTCTGCATGAAAATATAATGAAGTCATTCTTACTCTATGTTTAATTGATGTAGATGCTGTTAATGTTAAAAAATCTGGAGAGGAAATTTTTAATTTATGTCTTTGATTATCTTCATCTAAAATTTCTAAGAATGGTACACCTATGATGTTTTTTGATTTTGGGGGAACAACAACTCTATATTTACATTTTGAACTAAATTCTGGAAATTTTTCATAAACAATTTTTTCTTTCATTTCATACACTCCAAATGATTCCAAAATTTTTGTAATATCAATTGTTTCAGTATTAAAATTAAATTTTTTAGATACTTGCTCGGCTAAAATTTGACTAGAATCATCTGATTCTTTTTCTGGCATAATTAATCCTAAAATTTGTTCAGATTCAAAAGATTTTGAACAAAGTGCTGCAGTTACCGCAGAATCAATTCCTCCACTTAAACCAAAAACTACGCCTTTTTTTTGTAGTTTCTGGGAAATTTCATCTTGAATGAACTCACATATTTCATTTGTAGATTTTTCTAAATCTTTGATTTTAATAAGTTCATTAATTGATTCCATTTCTTTTATTTTGAAATAATCATTAATTAAATATGTGATGAAAAACTTCTTTTAATGTTAGCGAGAAAAATATTTCATGACTAAAGATGATTCAATTACTCAAAAAGTAAAAAATATGTATAAAAAATATCCCTATCCATCACCATCAACTGATGTTTCTCAAACAAATGAATTATTAAATTTATTAAGAATTTTTGAAATAGAAAGTAAAATCAAATTAGAAAATAAATCTATTTTTGATGCTGGTTCAGGTACTGGTCACAGAATCACTAATGTTGCCCAACATTTTAAAAAATCTAGTTTTCTTGGAATTGATATTTCTGATAAATCATTATCGATTGCAAATAAATTAAAAAAATTAAAAAAATTACAGAACATAGAATTTCAAAAATATAATATTATGAATGGAGTAAAAACTCTTGGTAAGTTTGATCTAGTTTTATGCATGGGTGTTTTACATCATTTATCAAATCCTAGTAAAGGATTACAAATGTTAACAAAAACATTGAAAGATGATGGAATAATTTTTCTTTATTTGTATGGTAAATTAGGTGGCCATAAAAGAATGATAAATAAAGAAATTATTTCTATTTTATTGGATAAAGAAAAATCAAATTATGATCTTGGAATAAAATTAGCTCGAGATCTTGGTTTAAATAAATTTGATTATGGTTGGAACCTAAATTTTAAAAATAAAAAAGAGGAGGATGCTTTAATTGTTGATTCACTTCTACATGCAAATGAATTTCTTTACGATTGTAACGATATTGATAATTTATTTAAAAAATCTAATCTCTATGGATATGCAATTTTTGGTATAACTACTGGTACTGAAGGTTATCTATTTGATGCTAGCATTACCACTGACAAAAAATTATCTATTCCTCAAACCAATATTTCTGAAAAATTGAAAACTAAACGATCTTTATTTTCTTATAAATTATTAAATTTGAAAGATAAATTACGTGTAATAGATTTAGTTTATGAGCCAAATGGATATACGATTATTGGGTTAACTAAAACTGCTTATGATAAATTATCTAATAAAAGAATAAAAAGAAATTTTATAAAAATTAAATAATTTATTTAATTTTTCATCTAATATTCGCTAAAAAATGTAGATAATTTTATACATTAATTCATGTGTAATCCTGTAACTGCTTCAAAAAATTTGTATCAATTTTAAAATCATATTAATTCTAATTAAGGTAAGTAAGGTTTTTTAGAATAGTCTAAAACATTAGACTATGTTTGAAGGCAAAAGAATTCTCATTACAGGTGGAACAGGCTCATTAGGTCAGGCTTTAACTAAACGTCTTTTAAAAGAAAAAGTAGATACAATTAGAATTTTTAGTAGAAATGAAGGAAAACAAGTATTAATGGAAAATAAATTTCGTGATAAACGTCTTAGATTTCTATTGGGGGATATTAATGACCTTGAGAGATTAAATAGAGCATTTGAAGATATTGATATTGTTTTTCATGCTGCAGCATTAAAACATGTACCAAAAATAGAATATAATCCATTTGAGGCAATTAAAACAAACGTAATTGGTTCTCAAAACGTAATTGATGCTTGTTTACATGCTGATGTAGAAAGGGCTATTGCAATTGGAACTGATAAAGCTGTTTCTCCATTAAACACGTATGGTGCTACAAAACTATTGATGGAAAAATTATTTGTTACTGCAAATAACTACATTAATCCACTTAAACATCGCACAAAATTCATTACTTTTCGTTATGGAAATGTTTTTGGTAGTAGTGGTTCTGTTGTTCCAATTTTTGTTGAACAAATAAAAGAAAAACAAAAAATTACAATTACTGATCCACAAATGACTAGATTTAGTATTACTATGGATGAAGCTTTAAATTTTATTCTTGATGCCACAATTTCTGGTAAAGGCTCAGAAATTTTTGTACCTAAAATGCGCTCATATAATATCATGGATGTGGTAGAATCACTTCAAAATATTATGGGTAACTATGGACAAGAAATTATAGGTATTCGTCCTGGTGAAAAATTACATGAAGTTTTAATTAATGAGGATGAAATTCGACAAACTTGGAGCTTTAATGATATGTACATTGTAACAAACCCTATGTATACAAAATTTCATGGTATAAACATGGAAGAGAATTATGCAGGAATAACTAAACCAACTAATCTTGATAATTATTCATCCTCATTTTCAGAAAGAATATCAAAAGATGAATTAGAAATAATGATTAAAAATTCTGGTCTAATAAATTAATTTTCTTTTTAGGATTACTCTTCTAATTCATATGTATGTTGAATTAATTTAAATTTATTATTTTTAAAAAATTTTGTTGAAAAAATATTATTTGGATTAATATTTGCTAAATATCGTTTTCTAGGATGTTTTACAATCAATAGTTTTAATGCTTTTGAACCAATTCCTTTTCCATGATGTATTTTTTTCAAAAAAATCCCTATTTCATTATTTTTTGATAAATATATTGTTCCAATTTTTGTTTGTGATGATTCAATTACATACCAATAACTATATGGTTTAGATTTAACAAATTGTTCATGTTCCAAAAATGAGGGCATTTTTTTATGTGAAATATTTGCTTTAGGGTCACGTTCTTTTAGTAATTTGAATAAAAAACGAAGATCTGATTTATCTATTGCACGTAATCGTAAATTTTTCTCTTTCAACAAAAAGCATTAATTTTTATGCATTAAAAAAGTTAAATTTTGATATCTGGTGTTATTCTATGAAAACGACTATTATAGCTGAAATTGGTTCAAATTGGGAAGGAAATTTAAACATAGCTAAAAAAATCATATTAGAATGTAAAAAGGCAGGTGCAGATGCTGTTAAATTTCAAATGTGGCGTGCAAAAGATCTTTATTCAGAAACACATCCCGATTGGAATACTATTCAAAAGTCTGAATTAACATTTAAGAAAGCTGAAAAAATTAAAAAAATTTCTGATAATTTGGGAATTGAATTTATGTGTAGTGCTTTTTATCCAGAAGCAGTACAATTTTTGGAATCATTAAATGTTCAACGATATAAGATTGCATCTAGAACCTGTTTGTTAAAAGATCCTTTTTCACGTGAAACATTAGAAAATAAAGCTAAAACAAAAAAATCTATGATAATAAGTATGGGAATGGGTGGAGATAAGAAAAAAATTCAAAAAATATTTTTAAAAAATAAAATTATTTTTTGTTATTGTATATCTGAATATCCGTTAGAATTTAATAAAATTAATTGGAAAAAAGCTGTTAATTATGATGGGTTTTCTGATCATACGATGGATATTACGGCATCAATTTTATTCACTATCTTAAAAAAACAAAAAAAATCTAGAGAAATTATTATTGAAAAACATATCAAACTTCAAAACTCTAAAGGTCCAGATGCTTCAACTTCAATAGACACTACTCAACTTTCTATTTTAATTTCACATATTCGACTTATTGAAAAAACAAATTTATAAATAAAATTATAAAATTAAGAAAATTTATTAACCATTTTTATAATTTTTTCTAAATCTTTTTTCTGAATATTTGGATGTGTTGGTAATGTAACTATTTCACGACCAATTTTTTCAGTTATTGGTAATTTTATTTTTGATTTATAAAAACTGAATTGATGAATAGGTTTGTAATGAATACCCGTTTGAATTCCTTCTTCCAATAATTTATTTCTAAATTTTGTCCTATTTTTTACTCTAATCCAATAAAAATGATATGAACATTCTTTATCAAATGGCATTTTTTCTTCTAATGAAATTTGTTCAAAATATTTTTTAGCATTTTTTTTCCTTTGTAAATTTGTTTTATCTAATTTTTTCAATTGTTCTATTCCAATAGCAGCTGAAAATTCATTCATATAATAATTCCATCCAATATTTTTTACATCATAATCATCTCCTTTTCTATTACTAATCCCACACCATCTTTTTTCTTTTAAAATTTTAGCAATTTTTTTATGATTTTTTGTATTAATTGATATTAAACCTCCTGTTGGCATTGCTAGATTTTTGACAGGATGAAAACTAAAACATACCAATTCACCATGATTGCCAATTTTTTTATTTAGATGTGATGCACCAGCTGAATGTGCGGCATCTTCTACAACAGAAATTTTATGTTCCTTAGATATTTTTAATATACTTTTTAAATTTGATGATAATCCACCAAAATGTACTGGGAGTATCACTTTAGTTTTTTTTGTTATTAATTCTAAAATTTTTTCAGGATCCATACATAATGTTTTTTCATCTATATCTACAAATTTGGGAATACCTCCATTTTCAATTACAGCATTAGCAGTTGATACAAAAGATAAAGATGGAATAATTACTTCTTTATTTTTTATATCATACATCGATAATGCAAGATTTAGAGCAGCAGTTCCGCTATTTACTGCAACACAACTTTTTGAATCTATATATTTCAAAAATTCATTTTCAAATTTATGTACATTATTGGTTCCTCCACCTGATGCCCAAAATTTACTTTGTAATACCTTGATAATTGATTTTTCTTCTGATTTATCGATAAAAGGATCAAATAATTTAATTTTCTTATTCATAATGTCTTCTCTTTTTTATTAGATTTAAGGTACTCTTCATCTTTTTTCAAAGATATTTCATATCCATCATGCTCTATATTTTTATTTATTTCAAAAATTTTAGAATTATTTTCATATAAATTAAGAATATTTTCTAATAAAATTGGTCTTGTATTAATATTTTTTATAATTTCTTTCACTAATTCAAGATCTTCTATTCTATCTACAGTATATCTTAAATGAGAAATATTTTCTTTGTATTCAAAATTTTTTAAATTGAAACCATTTTGTTTATCCCAAACAAATGATGTAACATGTTCTCTTTCAGAAGGTTTTTTTGCATTTTGCCAAGCTTTTTCTAATATTCTAAAAGAAAAAACTTCAACTTCTGTCCCAAATGGAAATGTTCTTTTTAATGTATTTGTTACCAAGTCATATTTTCCATTTTTATATTCCTCTACTGCCATGTCAATAATTTTTGGATCAATTAATGGATTATCTGCTGTAATCCTAACAATTGTATCTATAGAAAATTTTTTTGCACATTGATAAAATCTATCTAATACATCCTCAGATGATCCTCTAAACACTTCATATTTGTGTGAATATAAATAATCAAAAATAATATTATCTTCTTCTAAAATAGTTGTTGCTACAATAATTTTTTCAATATTTTTTGATGATTTTATTTGTTCAATCACATAGTCTAAAACTGTAAGATCATTATCAATTTTTTTCATTACTTTTTTTGGAAGTCGAGATGATCCCATTCTTGCTTGTATTATACATCCAATCATACTTGTTATCAATTTTATTATTTACTTATAAAATACTTATTTTTAATTCATAACTAATTTTATTCTAATAAAGTCTTTATTTCATTCAATCCTAACTTTGGCACATATTTAATTTCACTTTTTGCTAATGAAATATCTGCCTCACTATATCGTATATTTCCGTGTTTCTCAGAAATATGATGTATCTCTAAATCCTTCTTTGATAATGATATCATAAATTCTGCAAGTTCATTTATTGTAATTGCTTTTCCACTAGCAATATTATAAGTTCCATTTTTTCCATTTTTTATCGCATCATAAATGGATTCAACTACATCATTAATTGATACAAAATCTCTTGTTTGCATTCCATCTCCAAATATTTCAAGTGGTTTATTTGTTGAAATCATTTCAATAAATTTTGTAATTACTCCTGCATATTCTGATGTCTGTCCAATTCCAAAAATATTAAAAAATCTCAAAATTATACAATTGATATTATTTTTTCTAATTTCTTGTTCCATTACTAATTTACTTTTACCATATGGTGAAATTGGATTAGTTTTTGTGTTCTCCTTTAATTTTATTTTAGGAACACTTTCACCATAAACTGCTGCAGATGATGCTATGATTACTTTTTTTATATTACTTCTTTTACATGCTTCAAGAACATTTTTTGTACCATCAACATTAACTTCAAATGTTTCAGAAGGATTGAGAATTGATTCACTTACTGATATTTTTGCTGCTAAATGAATTAAAATATCCTGATTCTCTGTTTCTTTCAAAATTTCTTCAAATTTTCTAATATCTCCATTAATCACTTTAACACCATTTTTGATAAAATAACCCATAGAATTTTCTTCAGAATTAGAGAAATTATCAAAAATTGTAATTACATTACCTTTATCTAACAAATAATTTACAAGGTGTTTTCCAATAAATCCTGCACCTCCTGTAATTATAATTTTCATTTTAAATTGTTTTCATCTAACATTCATTGTTTAATTGTTTATCTGTATTATTTTCATTTAGTTTATTTTTTACAAAATCTATTGCATCAACTGGTGTAGGATCTATTCCTAGATTTACTGCAAGAAATATACTTGAATAATCCAGTAGGTAAATCATACATATGATTTTTGTAAGTATATTTCCCTCTTTACTAATTATTTCTTGATATTCAATTTTTTTATATTCTAAATATTCTTTTAAAATTATCCATCGTTGTTTAGTTGTTTCTTGATCATCATAACCTCTAATTAAAATAGGTATAACATCTGATTTTTTTTCCCATGAAACTATTCCATTATGACTAGCTTCTATTACATTTTCAGTTAATACATGTATTTTAGAATTTTCCTGAAGTGAATTTTTAAATCTAATTGCCACAGATCGTAATCCCAGTGGATAATAAATTACTGGAATTGTTTTAATCCAATTTGCTAAATCTAATGAAGGATTTCCCTTTTTTAAATTTGAACTATTAATTTTTTTATTCAATTTTTTAATTTCTTTAATAGATTCATGTATGCCGTCTTCTTCTATTTTCAGTGTTTTATGTAAAACTTTCAATATTGTGTATAAGTAAGATGGTAAAGTTGCTCTCGGAGAATGAAATTTTGGTATAATTTTATATTTAATTTTATTTTGAATGCAATATTTTTCCATTTTTCCACCTGAACAAAATGCAATATTTTTACTTCCTAATTCTTTTGAAGATTTTAAAACTGCTAATGTTTCTGCACTATTTCCTGAAACACTTACTGTTACTACTAATGTATTACAATCTACTGTTTCTGGTAACACGTACCCTTTAACCACATTTACATGAATTTTTTTTTTTGAAAGAATTGATTCAAAAATATCACCAATTGTACCTGATCCACCCATACCGGCAAATACTATGTGATTAATATTTTTAAAATCCTCACTTTTTATATCTAAATTAAATGATTTTTCAGCTATTTTGGGCCAATCGTCATAAATTTTAAAAATTTTTTGTGAATCAATTTTTTCTATTGTAGAAATATTCAATATTTCCAATTTTATGTTCATAATAAAATATCTATCTACACTATACTTTTCCTATTGATTTTTAAAAAGCCTAATTTTCTATTGAATTATGGAAAATATAACTGGTTTACGTACAGTAGAATGGAAAAATAATAAAGTCATAATGATTGAACAGACAAAATTGCCTAATGAATTAGTATTTGTTGAATATGATGATTTTAATCAAGTAGCAAATGCAATTAAAACATTAATTGTAAGAGGAGCTCCTGCAATTGGAGTATCTGGTGCATTTGGATTGGGATTGGCAGTTTTACAAAGTGAAGCAAATACTAAGGATGAATTAATTTTAGATTTAGAGAAAGCAAAAAATATTCTTTTTGCAACAAGACCAACTGCTGTAAATTTAGGTTGGGGATTAGAAAAAGTCATGAATATCGCAAAAACTGGTAATTCAGTTGAACAAATAAGAGAATTAGTAATTTCTACTGCTAAAAAAATGGCTGATGAGGATATTGAAATTAATAAAACCATGGGAAAAAATGGTGCTGTTCTTTTTGATAATAATGATACAATAATGACGCATTGTAATGCAGGTGCTTTAGCTACTGTAGCATATGGAACTGCATTAGGTGTAATTAGAGCAACTAGAGAAAGTGGAAAAAATGTAAAAGTTATTGCAACTGAAACAAGACCAATTCAACAAGGTTCACGATTAACTGCTTTTGAGCTAAAACACGATGGATTTGATGTTAGTTTAGTTCCTGATACTGCTGTAGGATATTCAATGGCAAATGGATTGGTAAACAAAGTTGTAGTTGGTGCTGATAGAATTGTAAAAACTGGTCATGTGTTTAATAAAATTGGAACATATCAGGTAGCAACAATGGCAAAACAACATGGTATTCCATTTTATGTTGCAGCACCATTATCTACAATTGATATGGAAACTAAAGCAGAAAATGTAGTTATTGAAATGCGTAAAGGCTCCGAAGTTACAGGAATTGGCGATAAAAAGACTGCACCAGATGGTATTGGAATTATTAACCCTGCATTTGATATGACCCCTCCTGAATTAATTACAGGAATTATTACTGAAAAAGGTGTGGCTAAAGCTCCGTTTGAAGAGTCTATCAAAAAATTATTCCAAGCTAATTAATACAAAGTTTTTATTGTTTTTTAAACTGCATTATAAAATATGAGTACTGTTTCTACACAAGCAATTGAAGATTCTTTAAAACAATGCATGGATCCTGAAGTTCCTCTTAATATTGTAGAAATGGGGTTAATTTATGGAATTGATGTTAAAGAAAATAATGATGTTGATATCAAAATGACAATGACTACACAGGGATGCCCTCTACATGAGACTTTAATTGCAGATGCAACAAGATTTGCTAAAAAAGTTCCAGGAGTAAATAATGTCAATATTGAAATTGTATGGGAGCCTGCATGGACAATGGATAAAATGACTGAAGAAGGAAAACTCAAAATTAAGGAAATGGGTGCTTCTGGATTGAACACCCCTGCACCAATTAATTATGAAACTGCATTACCTCAAGGTGTTGGTAAATTAGTACAACAAGAAGATGGTTCTATGGTATTAGCTAACGAACATGAGCAAGGGTTTATGGTCAATCAAGCAATTGTTGATTTTTGGAAATCTTGTAATGGTCAACGTAAAGTCACAGATTTGGTAGAAGTATTTGCACAACAAACAGGATTGCAAAGAAATCAAGTTGAAAAAGAAGTTATGCAATTACTACAACAATTACGTGATGGTGGATTAATTGCAATTGCGGGTCATCCAGATACACCAAATGTTGAATTTAAAAAATAATATTAAAAAATATAGTTAGAATTTCCACCATCAAAATTTATTGTAACACCTGTTAGGTATTTCACATTATTTTCAATTATACCTTTAACAAAATTTCCAATTTCATCAGGTTCCCCTAATCTTTTCATAGGTAATGTTTTTTCAAATTCTTTTACATTTTCAATTAACTCTTTAGTTCTATCTGTGTTGATAGGACCTGGTGCAATATTGATACAACTAATGTTTCTTTGAGCATATTCTTTACTTAATATTTTAAAAACTTCAGAAAATGCAGCACGATATGCTGATGATATTATTAATTTTGAATTTGGTTCTTTTATCACATTTGAACTAATCAAAAAAATGTAACCATTATGATTTATTTTGATATTTTGTAATATGGTACAAAATCCTACAAATAATTGATTATGATACTTGTTCCAATCCTCTTCAATAATAGTTGAAAATGATTTTGGTAC
>Ga0206683_10002249_pt1 | contig 13068 bp, 10 predicted proteins | sample M280m12015metaG_FD_155483 | JGI IMG/M metagenome (GOLD analysis project Ga0206683, IMG submission 155483) | Ammonia-oxidizing marine archaeal communities from Monterey Bay, California, United States - M2 80m 12015 | ecosystem: Environmental > Aquatic > Marine > Intertidal zone | place: USA...
TGATAAACATCAGGTGAATATATTTTATACGGCACCCACCGCATTGCGAGCATTGATGGGCCAAGGAGATGATTTCGTTAACGCGACCGACCGGAGCTCATTGCGACTACTTGGCAGTGTCGGCGAGCCTATTAATCCAGAAGCATGGGAATGGTATTACCATATCGTTGGCGAAGAAAAATGCCCCATCGTTGACACCTGGTGGCAGACAGAAACTGGCGGCATTATGATTACACCTCTCCCCGGCGCTACTGCATTGAAACCGGGTTCTGCAACTCGACCGTTCTTTGGCGTAGAACCTATACTGCTGGATAATGAAGGCGCCCTGATCGAGGGTGCCGGTTCCGGTAATCTCGCTATCGCACGAAGCTGGCCAAGCCAGATTCGAAGTGTATACGGAGACCACCAACGATGTATCGAAACGTACTTTTCAACCTACCCAGGATACTACTTCACTGGAGATGGCGCTCGTCGGGATGAAGACGGCTACTACTGGATCACCGGACGAGTAGACGACGTGCTCAATGTGTCCGGCCATCGGATGGGCACCGCTGAGGTGGAGAGCGCACTGGTTTTACATGAATCGGTAGCAGAAGCCGCTGTCGTTGGTTATCCACACGACATTAAAGGTCAGGGTATTTATGCCTATGTGACATTAATGCACGATATTCAGGGTTCTCCCGAACTCGCACAAGACCTTAACGATCTCGTTAGAAAAGAAATTGGCGCTATTGCCAAACCGGACATTTTGCAATGGGCGCCGGGTTTGCCAAAGACTAGATCTGGAAAAATAATGAGACGCATCTTGCGGAAGATTGCCGAAAACGAACTGCAAAACTTGGGAGACACTAGTACGCTTGCAGACCCATCCGTCGTGGATGACCTGATCAAAAACCGGCCTGTTCATTAGATGGGAATTATTTGAATCGGGGAAACAGAGAGAAGCGTCTGAGCAAATTTATCTCGGGCGCTTTGCACTGTCTTATGACTATTTTGTTCGCTTGACCTTCACAGACAGTTTTCGGCCAACAATATGCAATTTATAGGTACTCAATAAACCCAATTCGATACGAACTTTCTGCCCCTTCTTGAACCTGAGCCGGCCATCTTCAACCTCTCGCCAAACCTGACCGTTATCAAGCTTGATATAATCGATCCGATTAGCATTCGTTTGTAAGCGAACGATCGTTGCTTCGATGAATTTTGCTTTCACCGAAGAGCGAAGGTCGGGAAGTCCGAATTCACTTTCATTGACTGTTGGTTCGGCGCCATCCGAAATTTCTGGTTGGGCGCTAACGATTTGTGGCCTTTTTACAACTTTTTCCTCAGCTGTCGTGCCCGGGGAAATAACAGTAACGTTTGGTGCTGCAGGTATTGGTCCTTTTACGGGGGACACAACGCTTGACTGCGTTTGAAGTGTTGGCTGTGCCTGACCGAAAGCTCGGTCAAAGCACGCCAATCTCATCACATCACTTCGCTCAGACTGACATAAAGCAGCACTGTCATAGCAGGCCAGTCGACTCTTATCGTTGGCTATCTCGTCACACGAAGCAGCGTTCGCGTCTGTTGCTATTAGCAACAGTGAGATAGCAACAATGTAAGCGAAAGACCTAGGCACGGTTTTTAACCCTGCTCGTTGCTTGCTGCGGTATTGCCATCAACGTCATCTTCATTGGAATCACCTTCGTCGGCGGATTCATCAGAAGCTTCGTTGCTAGGGACTTCTTTAATAGACAACTTGATTCTGCCCCGATCAACATCGAGAACTATCACATCAACTTCCTGACCTTCCGAAAGGTAATCTGTTACCTTCTCAACTCGCTCTTTAGCAATTTGAGAGATATGCACAAGTCCGTCTTTACCAGGGATGATATTAACAAAAGCACCGAAGTCAGCGATCTTCACAACCTTACCTTTGTAAATCTGGCCAACTTCCGCTTCAGCTGTAATCATATTGATACGATCAACAGCGGCATCACGAGACTCAGCGCCTTCACCGAAAATAACGATCGTGCCGTCATCTTCAATATCGATTGAAGCACCGGTCTCTTCAGTAATCGAACGGATAGTTGCGCCGCCCTTACCGATAACGTCACGGATCTTTTCAGCATCAATCTTGATCGTCACCATTGCTGGCGCATTATCAGACACAGTTTCACGCGAACGACCAATCACCTTATTCATCTCACCGAGGATATGAATTCTGGCATCACGGGCTTGTTCCAGCGCAGTTTCCATAATTTCTTCAGTGATGCCTTGAATCTTGATATCCATCTGTAAAGCAGTCACGCCGGTATCTGTACCCGCTACCTTAAAGTCCATGTCGCCTAAATGATCCTCGTCACCGAGGATATCGGTCAGCACAGCAAATCCGTCTTCTTCCTTAACAAGACCCATCGCCACACCAGCAACTGGCGCACTAAGCGGAACACCTGCATCCATAAGCGACAAACTTGCGCCGCAAACACTTGCCATAGAGGAAGAACCGTTGGACTCTGTGATTTCCGAAACAACACGCGTTGTATATGGCCATACTTCAGCGGAAGGCAATACGGCAGCAATTCCACGTCGAGCTAAACGTCCATGACCAATTTCACGTCGCTTAGGTCCACCTGAAAAGCCGGTTTCACCAACGCTATAGTGCGGGAAATTATAATGAAGTAAGAAATTGTCCTTGTAAGACCCCTGAAGCGCATCAATGATGGCTGCATCACGCATCGAACCCAATGTAGTCGTCACAATCGCTTGCGTTTCACCGCGAGTAAACAACGCGGAACCGTGCGCCTTTGCGAGCATTCCTACTTCGACGTCAATATTTCTAACTGTTTTGGTATCTCTTCCATCAATTCTGGGCTCGCCAGCAACAATTCTTCGTCGCACAGTTTTCTTTTCCAATGCGCCAAAAGCACCGGAAACATCGTCCTTGGTGATACCCGATTCTTCGTTAACGAGTGCTTCCACTGCCTTGCCGCGCAGATCGCTCAACAGATCCTGACGTTCCATCTTATCGACAGTTTGATAAGCTTCACCAACACCGGCGCCGAACTGCTCAGCCATCGCGCTGATCAACGTTTCATTGCCAGCAACCGGTTCCCATTCCCAATCAGGCTTACCAACTTCAGCCTTGAGTTCCTTGATCGCCTGAATCACACACTGCATTTCCTGATGCGCATAGAGCACCCCACCCAGCATCTGATCTTCAGTTAACTCTTTCGCTTCAGATTCAACCATGAGCACAGCAGATTCTGTTCCAGCGACAACCATGTCAAGGTCAGACTCTTTCAGTGCTTCGTAACCGGGGTTGAGAAGATAACCACCCTTGTTGAAGCCAACTCGCGCGCCGCCAATCGGACCCGCGAACGGCATTCCAGAAAGCGCCAAAGCTGCTGAAGTGCCGATCATTGCAAGAATATCTGGGTCAACATCTTTATGTGCAGACATTACTTGGCAAGTCACTTGAACCTCATTCAGGAATCCCTTGGGAAACAAGGGCCGAATGGGGCGATCTATCAGACGCGATGTCAGGGTTTCTTTTTCGGAAGGACGACCTTCCCTCTTAAAAAATCCGCCGGGAATTTTGCCAGCAGCATATGTTTTTTCTTCATAGTTTACCGTCAGGGGGAAAAAGTCCTGCCCTGGCTTTGCATCTTTTCTACCAACCACTGCAACAAGCACAGTCGTTTCACACATTGTTACAAGTACCGCAGCACTGGTTTGTCGAGCTACTCTGCCCGTTTCGATGACGACTTCATGGTCGCCGTATGTAAATTTTTTCTTTACCGAATTCACTATATTCTCCAATTGTTTAGCTGATTACACCCCTGTGTAATCATCCATTTGCTTACTTTTTGCCCTTTATTATCGCGGGCCAAACATGATGAACCCGGGTTTCCCGGGCTCAATCTTAAAAGCTTATCTTCTCAAACCAAGTCGCTTAATCAGATCAGCATATCGTTCTACGCTCTTTCCTTTGAGGTAGTTAAGCAGCTTTCTTCGCTGACTAACCATTCGCAATAATCCAACACGAGAGTGGTGATCATGCTTATGTTCTTGAAAGTGTGACTGTAGTTTTTCGATATTCGCTGTCAGCAAGGCAACCTGCACTTCCGGTGAGCCCGTATCGCCCTCCGACTGGCCAAATTCCTTGAGTATTTCAGCTTTATTTTCTGCCGTTAATGCCATTTCTCTTTTCTCCAATATGCTCTATTTAATTTGCACAACCATCCACGCATATTTGCAGATGTCGCACATTTTGATTTAGCTAACCACGAGTCTTCGCGGCGCTACCTTACCATCTTCCAGAATTTCACCAACACCCATAAATACAGGCTCGTTAGACTCTACTTCTGAAAAAATTCTTACCCAGCCACTTTCAGGTGCTTTTGCAACCTGAACTGCTTGACCTTGTTTGAAGTACGCAGCTGTCAATTCCGTTAAATTGATTGCCGGCCAGTCTTCTATCGAAGATTCTACGGGCAACAACAACGCATCAAGCAGCGCCAGCCCCTCCTCTTCCTTAATCTTCTCGAGCTCAGCAACGGTTACAGATTCTGCTAATTCGTACGGTCCTGATTTGATTCTCCTCAATTCAGCCACGTGCGCACCACAACCCAGCGCTTTACCCAGATCTTCCGCAAGTGATCTTACGTAAGTCCCTTTTGTACATTCAATATCAACCTTCAGCAGGTCGCCTTCATATTCCAGCGCGTCGTATCGCAGGATAGTGACTTCCCTCGACTTACGTTCAACTTCGATGCCCTGTCTGGCAAGTTTGTAAAGCGGTTGCCCGTTTACTTTCAATGCACTGAACATCGAAGGTGTCTGCTGAATTTTCCCGCGGAACTGATCCAGCACCGCATCGATTTCGCTCAACTCGAGCGAAGGCACCTGAACCTTCGCTACTATCTCTCCCTCGGCATCACCTGTCGTCGTAGAAACACCTAATTTGAAGGTCGCCAGATATCGTTTATCGGCGTCTAACAGGTACTGTGAAAACTTTGTCGCTTCCCCAAAACATAGCGGCAACACGCCCGTTGCTAGCGGGTCTAAACTACCCGTGTGACCTGCTTTTGCCGCTTCAAACAAGCGTTTGGTCATCTGTAAGGCTGCGTTGGAGGTGACGCCAACCGGCTTATCAAGCACCAACACGCCATTTATCTTTCTTTTGTTTACCTTTTTTCTAACAACAGGTCCTTCTTTATCGTTCCTACTGGACACTGTCTGTACCCTGGCTTTTATTGGTAGCGTCCTGTTCCTTCAGCTGCTCATCACCCTCGATCGCCTTTTTTATCGCTTGGGTCATTTTTGCACCCTGTTCAATCGTATGGTCGTAATGAAACCTAAGTTTTGGTGTCGTTCTCGTTGACAGCGATTTTGCTAAACGAGAACGAAGAAACCCGGCCGCATTCTCGAGCACTTCAGCAGGTGAGAGGCTATTTCGTTCCTCACGTTCCGCATCCTCATCCTCAACCTCAACCTCATCTAGGGAATCATTGGCTCGGAAGGTGTCGCTGGAAAAAGATGTAAAATACACATCAGCAAAACCAAGATCCCGGCTGACTTTCACTTCATTAATTGTAACCAGCCCCAATCTCGGATCTTTAACTTCTTGCTGAATAAGCACCGCCAGTTCCTTCTGGATATGATCGGCGACTCTTCTTCCTCTGCTAAACTCTCTCGGCACTGTTTACCTTTACCTTTACCATGTCCTGAGTGTTTAGCAATCCCCTCCTAAAACAGAGAAAACTACAATACCCGGGCAACCTCGCGAGTATCAAACACCTCAATCTGGTCCTTCACTTTCACATCGTTGTAATTTTTAACACCGATGCCACATTCTGTCCCGTTCTTCGCTTCTTCCACCTCACTCTTAAAATGACGTAGAGATTCAAGCTCACCTTCATAAATAACCACATTGTCTCGCAAAACCCGAATCTTCTTGCTTCGAGACACCGTGCCTTCAATCACCATGCAGCCCGCAATATTGCCGAACTTCTTGGACTCAAATACGTCTCTAACTTCTGCGATACCTACGATATCTTCACGCACCTCGGGTGAAAGCATGCCGGAGAGCGCAGCTTTAACATCATCCACTAGGTCATAAATAACCTTGTAATAACGAAGATCAAGACCTTCGAGTTCGACAACCTTTCTTGCGGAGTTATCGGCACGCACATTGAAACCAAAAATCACGGCGCCTGATGTTAAGGCCAAATTGACATCTGATTCAGTTATACCGCCAACACCGGAAAAGACAACGTTCACTTTGACTTCATCATTTCCAAGGTCGCGCAGTGCAGAGACAATTGCTTCAAGTGACCCTCGGACATCAGCCTTCACAACAACATTTAAGTAGTTGATCTCGCTGGCGCCAAAGCTTTCAAGCAATGTGTCAAGTGATGCCGCCGGAGTGGCAAGTCGTTCGCTAGTGGCTTTTTCTTTTCTGAACTCAGCCACTTCTCTGGCTTTCTTTTCGTCTTTCGCTACGAGGAAAGGATCGCCCGCTGCAGGCGTTCCGCCCAAACCCAAGATCGCCACCGGCGTTGCTGGGCCAGCCGACTTAACCTGATTGTTATGCTCATCGTTTATTGCTCGAACGCGACCGTAGTATTCGCCGGCAACAATAATATCTCCGCGACTTAATGTGCCGTTTTGAACCAACAGTGTCGCAACAGGGCCGCGACCCTTGTCCAACTCAGACTCAACAACAACACCTCGCGCAGGACCCTCGTGCACTGCAGTTAACTCAAGTAACTCCGCCTGAAGCAACACTGCCTCTAGCAAACTTTCAACACCTTCACCCGTGATTGCTGAAACAGGAATAAACTGTGTATCACCGCCCCAATCTTCAGGAATCACATTCCTGGCAGAAAGTTCATTCTTAACACGGTCCGGATCAGCGCCTTCCTTGTCCATCTTGTTGATAGCGACAACCAACGGAACTTCAGCATCTTTCGCATGCTGAATGGCTTCTTCGGTTTGTGGCATCACACCATCGTCAGCAGCCACAACAAGAATAACGATATCCGTACTTTGTGCGCCGCGTGCACGCATAGCTGTAAATGCAGCGTGACCAGGTGTGTCGATAAAACATATTTCACCGTGATCTGTGTTAACTCTGTAGGCACCTATGTGCTGCGTAATTCCGCCGGCTTCGCCACCGGCTACACCTGCTTTCCGGACGAAGTCGAGCAAGGATGTCTTACCATGGTCCACGTGACCCATCACGGTAACGACTGGCGCTCTCGTTTCTGCTTCGCCTTCAAGTGCCATCTCTGCTTCAAGATTCTTTTCAACCGCATCGGCGTCTAACAGCTTAACTTCGTGCCCAAGCTCTTCCACAACAAGGGTGGCAGTTTCCTGATCTATTGTTTGGTTAATATTAGCCATGACCCCTAGGTTCATTAATATTTTAATCACCTCAGCAGCTTTCACCGATGTTTTTTGCGAAAGCTGGGCTACGGTAATCGACTCTCCGAGTTCGACTTCCCGTGTAATATCCTCAGTTGGCGCCTGAAACTTGTGTTTTGGCCCTGAGGGCCGCGATGCTGCGCGTTTGGGTCTTGCGGAGGACAATCCAAGTGTGGCGGTTTCGGCTTTGGCATCAACCTCAACAGTTTCGGTTAACACGCTAAGATCTTCACCAACATCAAGAATATCTTTCGCCCGACGCTGCTTACCTGCATGTTTGGCTCGTTTCTTTTTCTTATCATCGGCATCATCAAGATCACTGCGATCTCGCTTGTCTTTGCGACTGCTAACCGACGTTTCCGTCGCTACATTCTCTGCCGGAGTTGCCGGTTTCTTGGCCTCTTCCTTTTTACGCAGTTCTTCTTCGGCTTTAGCTTTTTGCTCTTCCAGCTCTGCCGCGCGTTGCGCAGCATCTTCTTTCAGCTTTGCTTCTTCAGCTTCTTTTTCAGCATGGGCAGCTTTTCTCAACGCTTCATCATCGACCGCCTTGGTTGCAGGCGCATCAACTATCGACTCTTCAACTTCAGGCACCGGGGCTTCAGGCGCTTCTTCTGTCTCAGCTCGGCGAACATAGGTTCTTTTCTTGCGAACCTCAACGTTGATCGTTCTGCCACGTCCTGCGCTACCCCCGGTTTTCAGGGTACTTAACGTTCGTCGCTTCAGCGTTATCTTCTTAGGAGACCCACTCGTTTCACCGTGACTCTTCTTGATGTATGCCAACAACGTTTGCTTTTGAGACTCGGAAACCACATCGTCCGCTTTGCTTTGGGGCAGGTCAGCCTCTTGCATCTGCTGCAATAACCGATCAACCGGCGCACCCACAGTTTCCGCCAGCTGAGATACAGTTACATCTGCCATCTATATCTTCCTCTCTATTCCTAATAATGGATTGAAAAAAGCGTGAGGACTATTCCTCCTCCGCCTCTTCAAACCAGGGGGCACGTGCCGTCATAATTAACGCACCCGCCTTTTCTTCATCAAGATCTTCTATCTCAAGCAAATCGTCGACCGCCTGTTCTGCAAGATCTTCCATAGTAATAATGCCTACCTTCGCGAGTTGAAAGGCTAATCTTGTATCCATGCCTTCCATCTCTAACAGGTCCTGTGCCGGCTGCGCGCCATCAAGCTCTTCTTCACTGGCTAACTCCAGTGTCGTGAGCGCACTCTTTGCCCTGTTTCTCAATTCTTCTACAACGTCTTCGTCGAACCCTTCAATCGCAATCATTTCTTCGATTGGAACATAGGCTATTTCTTCGAGCGCATTGAAACCTTCTTCAACCAAGACAACTGCCACGTCTTCATCGACATCCAGCTGTTCCATAAACATTTCAATAATGGCGCCGGCTTCCTGATTATGTTTTTCCGAGGCTTCTTCCTCGGTCATAATATTCAGATCCCAACCGGTAAGTTCTGCTGCGAGACGCACATTCTGGCCGCCTCGACCAATAGCCTGCGCCAAGTTTTCTTCATCAACAGCGATGTCCATGCTGCGGGTTTCTTCGTCAACCACGATTGACGCAACCTCAGCAGGCGCCATTGAATTGATCGCCAGTTGAGCAATATTGTCATCCCACAAAACAATATCGATACGTTCGTTACCGAGCTCGCCGGAAACAGCCTGTACACGCGAACCACGCATGCCTACGCAGGCGCCAACGGGGTCGATTCGACCATCGTTAGTTTTAACCGCTATTTTTGCTCTTGAGCCAGCATCTCTGGCGGCACCCAGAATTTCTATCACGCCATCGGCGACTTCTGGCACCTCAATTTTGAAGAGCTCTACCAACACATCTGGAGAGGTGCGAGACAACGCTAACTGTGGACCCCGCGCTTCAGGCCTTACTTCTTTCAGCAATGCGCGCAAACGGTCATTCACCCGGAAGGTTTCTCTGGGAATCCAATCTTCTCGTAAAAGCACTGCTTCAGCGTTGTTCCCCAGATCCACAATCACGGCATCTCGAGTAACTTTCTTAACTTGTCCGTTAACCAACTCGCCAACTCTGGAACGATATGCTTCAACCACCTGGGCACGTTCTGCTTCACGTACCTTTTGAACAATAACTTGTTTTGCAGTCTGAGCAGCGATGCGACCGAATTCGACAGATTCGACTTGCTCTTCATGAAAGTCGCCTATCTGTAATGCAGGGTTGATCTCTTCTGCGTCAGTAATGTGATATTGGGCCGCCGGAAACTCAGGTTGATCATTGTCCCCAATGACCTCCCAACGCCTGAACGTTTCGTATTCACCGGTCGATGTATCGATCACAACTCTTAGATCAACTTCTTCGGTGTATCTTTTCTTAGTAGCGGTTGCCAGTGCCAGCTCAAGTGCATCAATGATGACTTCTTTCGGCACGCCTTTCTCGTTAGAGACCGAATCCACGACTAATAATATTTCTTTGCTCATCTCACTGCCTCAATTTGACAACATAGTTCGTTCAGCGTGATTCTCTTTTTACTCGTCAGCCAAACTAGATTTCTGGTACTACATTTGCCCTATCAATCATCTCGTAGGGGAACAATGTTTCTTCTTCGCCCACCCTCAACACTACTTCTTTGTCTTCTGTTCCTACTAACAAACCCGTAAAACGCTTCTTGCCGTCAAAAGGCTTGTTCAGCTTCAACTTCACCTGAAAGCCTTTCATCAGATCAAACTGTTCAAAAGTAAACAGTCGCCTGTCCATCCCCGGCGAAGACACTTCCAGTGTGTACTGCCCTCTAAGCGGCTCTTCGACGTCTAACAAACTACCGACCTGCCGACTGACACTGGCACAGTCATCTACATCGATTCCGTTTTCAGAATCGATAAAAATTTTTAGAACCGAGTAGCGTCCCTGGGTAAGATATTCCACTCCCCAGAGCTCAAAACCCATACCAGTCACAACCGGCTCTATCAAAGATCTTAGCTGTGCACTCAAACTCAAGTTCCAAAACAAAAAATGGGCACAAAGCCCATTCCATCTTGCAATATCTGCTCTTTCGCTCTACTAAAGCTGACCGACCAAATCTCGCATCCAATAAAAAGCCCCTAAAGAGGGGCTTCTCGAAAACTCAACTCGCTATGGCAACCGTTTGTCACCCAAGCCCTTCTTGCACGGCACTCTTGTTGTAGTAGCGGGTGTGAGATTTACTTCCGACTCACACACTCCAATTAAGCGAGCACTGCTACAACTTTATCTATTCCTTACAACTTTCCATGTTGTGGTAGCGGGGGCAGGATTTGAACCTACGACCTACGGGTTATGAGCCCGTCGAGCTACCAGACTGCTCCACCCCGCATCAACAAGGGGCCGAATTATAGGGGGGAGACGCAGGTTGGTCAACAGAATAAGTGAAAACGATCAAGATATCTTAGAAAGGGCCAAATCAACGGCCAAAAGCGTGCAAAGCGCGCATTTAGCGGGTTTGGGGGTCGGTAGAATAGGGCCTTTCGGGTCATCGACCACAGAAATTCAAGATTTGATGCCGAAAAGACCACTTTGCGGCCCGGCGCTCCGCCGATCCAGCGTCCCGGCGCTCCGGCCTCCGCGGGCCAGACAATACAGATTTGAAAATTTTGGTGCCGAAGAGAGGACTTGAACCTCCACGAGCTAAAGCTCACTACCCCCTCAAGGTAGCGTGTCTACCAATTTCACCACTTCGGCATAAAAAACTACTGATCCTCAGGAACAATTGACTCAGAGGGACGATCAAGTTCAGGCATTTCTGACTCTGCTCGCTCAACTTGCTCAAGCGTTGGTAGCAACAAATCTTCGCCCAATGATTGCGGGGCGGTTTGCTCTATCGCGGCTGGTATACCTACATCTCTCGCGGCAACCGATTGCGTTTTCGCGAAGTAGGCCAAACCAAAACTCGTGAGAAAAAATGCAATTGCTATGGCAGAAGTGCTTTTGCTCAGAAAATTGCCTGCACCACCGCTACCAAATACAGTTGCTGACGCGCCACTACCAAATCCTGAACCCATATCAGCGCCTTTACCGTGCTGAATTAGTACAAGCCCTATAATGGCCAGTGCCGCGAGTACGTGCAGCACCAATATTATCGTTTCAACAATCTGTAAATCCATCATTCTATTATTACTCTTGTCTGTAACATCCTGGCTGCGTTGACCGCTAGCCCACAATCCTGCTCAAACCGCGGTGACTTGCTTATCTCGCTGCGGCGTCACAAATCGCTAAAAACGCGTTTGCGTCAAGAGAAGCTCCGCCAACCAATGCGCCATCGATATTTTTCATGGCAAATAACGCCTTTGCATTCTCCGGCTTTACACTGCCGCCGTAAAGAATTCTAACTTTTTCTCCAACCAGCTCACTTTCTTCAGCCAGTCTGTTTCGAATCAGCTTGTGCACCGCCTCTGCCTCTTCAGCAGTAGCACTTTTCCCTGTTCCAATAGCCCAAACCGGTTCGTATGCCACTATTGAGCGGCCGATGCCTTCTACTCCAACTATCTTCATCACTTCATTAACTTGCCGAAGGATAACTGACTCGGTCTCACCGGATTCTCGTTCGGCAAGTGTTTCACCGACGCATAAAATCGGTACCAATCCACCATCCAACGCTGCAACACACTTCGCCGCGACGACTCCATCGGTTTCGCCAAACAATTCCCTTCGTTCGGAATGTCCTACCAGCGTGTGGCTGCAACCAAAGTCAGCTAACATCGCTGCGCTGATTTCACCGGTGAAAGCACCTGCTTCGTGCGATTCCAAATTCTGAGCTGATAACCCTACACCACTTTGCTGAACCAGACCTGCGGCCATATCCATAAAAACGAAGGGTGGGCAGACCATCCGGTCACAGCCTACGGCCTTGCTCGCCGTGATTGCTAGCAACAGCGCTCGAACACTCTCCCGGGAGCCGTTCATTTTCCAATTGCCGACGATCAAAGGTTTTCTCAAAATCTGAACCTCCCCCAAAAGCGGCGGCAAATCTTAACGGCTTTGAATGGCGTTTTCAATACAACTTCCTGATACCCGCCCTTTTGGCGGCTTTCAATGTTTACGCAACTGCGTTTTCTACCACCACGGCAAGATCTCGCGCCAGGTTATCGACCATGTGAGCATCCTCGCCCTCAACCATCACGCGAACGACAGGTTCTGTACCAGATGGTCTCAGAAGTACCCGACCTTTACCCGCCAGCGTTTCTTCTGTTTTGGCGACAGCAGCTTTCACCTCTTCCGTGTTGACTACAGCCTTATGGCATCGAACATTAATCATCTTTTGCGGAAACTTGGTCATCCTACCCTTTAACTCTTGGAGACTTTTGCCCGAATCAACAATCGCCTCCACAACACTTAGTGCTGACACGATGCCGTCACCGGTGCTTGTAAGATTCAGACACAACATGTGGCCAGATGACTCTCCGCCCAGTTGCCAGTCATTTGCCTGCAGTTCCGCGAGCACGTATCGGTCGCCCACATCAGCGCGAACAAACGGTATATCTTCATTCTTAAGGCTAAGTTCCAGCCCAAAATTGCTCATTAAGGTGCCAACAACCCCGCCTTGTAACGTGCCTTTGTCTTTTTGGTGACCCGCCACAACCATCAGCAATTCATCGCCATCCACGATCTGGCCTTCATGGTCTGTCATAATCAACCG
>Ga0206683_10002256_pt1 | contig 13058 bp, 11 predicted proteins | sample M280m12015metaG_FD_155483 | JGI IMG/M metagenome (GOLD analysis project Ga0206683, IMG submission 155483) | Ammonia-oxidizing marine archaeal communities from Monterey Bay, California, United States - M2 80m 12015 | ecosystem: Environmental > Aquatic > Marine > Intertidal zone | place: USA...
CCTTTTGATGCTGGGAAACTGTCACGACTGATCCTTGAGGAAATGAAGTATTCAGTGTTATGGAAAGAATACCCTATGGACCATTCTGTCTGTCAAAATGAGATTAAAGATATCGGTTTATGGATATCAAAAAATTTAATTATTTGAATATTTGTTTGATTAATTAATACTCATTTCTAATCCATCCATCGATAAGAGCTCGTGAAATGGATAATGTTGGTGGTAATTTAATACGTCCAGAAGTAAGTTCGTCTCTTGAAAACCATTTCGCTTGTTCTAATTCATTGTCATTTAATTTAATTTCATTTGAGAGTGCAACCGCGGTGAAACCAAGCATTAAGGAGGAGGGGAATGGCCATGGTTGTGAGCTATGGTATTTAATGTTATCAACTTTAATATTGGTTTCTTCGAAAACTTCTCTAATTACCGCATCCTCGAGACTCTCAGCAGGTTCCACGAATCCTGCAATAGTTGAGAACTGTAGATGAGGCCAGTTTTTTGGACGACCGAGCAAGCATCGGTTCTGATCTATAACTAAAACGATTATAGCAGGGTCCAATCTTGGGAATATTTGATATTCACATTTCATACTGTCACATTTTCTTGTTTGACCTTGAAGATATTGCCTAGTTTTTGCCCCACATTTCTTGCAAAATTTATTAATCTTATGCCAATTTATTAAGGCGGTTGCTTTTGCAGCAATATGAGATTCTTCAACGGAAAGATTAGCCGCTAACATTCTCAAATTAGAGAAATGACCAATTTTCTTTAATAGTAATGATTGTTTTTCATTTATTTCACAGGCAAAAATAAAATTATTATTAAACTCACCAAGAAAAACATGAGCTTTAATGGTGAAGTATTTTTTTGCTTCAGCCGCTTTAAAAAATAAAATTGTTTTGGAATCATTTGATGATAGGCACTGACCTTTTAGGATAAAAATAAACCGATGATTGTTATTATTTAAGGTAACTTCATTATTAATCTTATCTTTGTATGGATGAGGTTGATGCAAATAATTTCCAGAAAATACATGTTTTTTAATAGTCTTTTCCTCGTTTCTTGTGAGTATTTATTTTAATAGGTGATATCAAGTGTAGTTTAACTTAAATATTTTTATCATGGGCTCAAATACGATAAATATGATGAGCCATTATTTACATTTTTCAGAGTAGGGTAAAATAATTTAATTATTGATTAATCTTGATGAAGACAAAGCGGTTACGCTCTAATATTTTTGTTAACGTCATATCATAACAATAGAGCAATATGCGATAATTAACATATGTCAGCACTCATAATAAAAAATCTAGCCAAAACCTATGCAAATGGGTTCACGGCTTTAAAAGGAATTAATTTGAAGGTTGATGTAGGTGGGTTTTATTCTCTCCTCGGACCAAATGGAGCTGGTAAAACGACGGCAATTCGAATTGTTTGTTCTTTAGTTGAGAAAACTTCAGGCAATATTGAGGTATTTGGCTATAATTTAGCTACTCATCCTGAGTCAGTTAAAATGCATATTGGAATGGTACCCCAAGAAGTGAATTTCAATACATTTGATACACCATTAAACATTCTGGTAAATCAAGCTGGCTTTTATGGGATTAAAAGAAGTATTGCCCTGCAAAGAGCAAAGAAGTATCTCGGTGAATTAAAATTATGGGATAAAAGAGATGATATCTCTAGAACTTTATCCGGTGGTATGAAGAGAAGATTAATGATAGCCAGAGCACTCATTCATGAGCCAGAATTGTTAATACTAGATGAGCCAACAGCTGGAGTAGACATAGAAATAAGGCGTTCAATGTGGAAATTTTTAAAAAATATTAATGCAAATGGAACAACTATTATCCTTACTACTCATTATCTCGAGGAGGCCGAGAATCTATGTCGGAATGTAGCCATTATTGACGAAGGTATGATTATAGAAGATACCCGTATGGGCGAATTATTGAGGCAGCTTAAGCAAGAAACTTTTGTTTTGAATTTAGAGAATGAATTAACTGAAGACCCTAATCTAAATGGATTTACTTATTCAATGATGGGTAAAAATGTCTTAGAGATATTGGTGGACGAGGACCATGGAATTAATGGCTTATTTGAGTTATTGAATAAAGAAAATATTAAAGTATCAAGTCTTCGAAATAAATCTAATCGACTCGAAGAGTTATTTATGAGACTTGTTGACTCAAAAAAAGATATTTCTGAGGAACACTCATAACATGAATCTTAATTTAAACATGATTGCATTTTATACAATTGTTAGAAAAGAAGTTATTCGTGTGTTACGAATTTGGATACAAACTATTGTGCCACCAGCAATTACCATGACACTGTATTTCGTGATTTTTGGTAATCTAATTGGCTCCCGAGTGGGTGTTATGGGTGGTTACAGTTATATGCAATTTATTGCCCCTGGTATAATTATGATGTCGGTTATAACTAATTCATATGGGAATGTTGTATCTTCTTTTTTTGGAGCTAAATATGGAGGCCATATAGAAGAAATGTTAGTTTCGCCTATGTCTAATGCCACTATTATTCTTGGGCATATCGCCGGTGGAGTTTTGCGTGGATTGCTCGTGGGTGCAATGGTAACGATCATTGCATTAAGCTTCACGAAATTGGAGTTAAAACATCCGCTAATAACATTTTCAATAGTTTTCTTGTCTTCTGTGGTATTTGCAATGGCAGGATTTATCAATGCTTTATATGCTAAGAAATTTGATGATATAGCCATTATTCCTACATTTATTATTACTCCTCTGACTTATTTAGGCGGAGTGTTTTATTCCATTAATTTACTTCCTGATTTTTGGCAATTCGCAAGCAAATTTAACCCAATTTTATATATGGTAAATGCATTTCGTTATGGAATTCTAGGAACCTCTGATATTGATATCAGCTATGCTTATATAGTGGTATGCGCATTTATAGTGATTTTATTCACACTCAGTTTTGTATTGTTGAAGCGTGGTGTTGGAATAAGGGATTAAAAGTTAGTCACTTAATCAGGCTGAGTTTGGATTCCTATCACAATAGCTCCTAGTCCCACATGAACGCCGATAGCAGAACCAAGTTCTGTTATTTTACATTCAGCAGCTTCTGGGAGATCAAGCGTAAAATAAGATTTTAGTAATTCAGCTTTATCTAGAGCACAAGCATGGCCTATTGATATTGTGAATTTTTTGTCTTTATTGTGGCGCTTACTTATAAATTTTGAAAATTTTCTTAACACATCTTTTTTGCCAAATAAGAAATGTTTAGTTTTTATATTTCCGTCTGGAGTTGTTTGTATAATTGGCGTTAGTCGCATTATTTCTGCAATCACTTTTATTGAATTTTTTACACGACCGCCTCGAACTGCATATTTCAAACTTGGAGTAATTCCATATGTTTTGGTGTGTGTTCTTATTTCTTTTAAAGTATTTAGTGTTTCTTGGATATCCATTCCTGCTTTCGCGCATTGAGCTGCCACTACGGTAATTTGTCCTTGACCAAGAGATGCATTCAGAGAATTAAAAATATGGATCTTCCCAGATGCTGTAATTTTCTTTGAAGCTAATTTAGCTGCATCGTAAGTTCCACTGATCTTATTAGAGATATTTATTGAAATAACATTTGTAAAATGACTGGCTAAGTATTGATATTGCCTCCTTAAATCACCTATTGATGGTTGTGATGTTGTTGGGTGGGTAGGATTATCTTTAAGCTCTTCGAAAAATTCTTTTGGGGTTATACTTACTTTATCTAAGTATCCTTTTTCTCCAAATTGAATGCGGATTGGAACAATATGAATATCCAGATTTTCAATATCTTCATCACTTATGTCTGCTGCAGAATCGGTAATGACAGCAAATTTATTAGCGGTGTTACTGCTGATTTTCTGTTGTAGAAACATGTCATCGGCTTTTTCTGAAGAAGTCTCGCCATATTTTTTTACATAATTGAAGATAGTGTTAGGCTCGTCGGTATGGATATGAATTTTTGCTTTTTGTTTTGTTCCTGCAATCACAATAGAATCGCCATACTTGGTTAAAGCCTCTCTTAGTTTCCTTCTATCAATGTCTACTCCTTTGATAATGCATTCTGTACAATATTGATAGTTTGTTGGGTTTTGTGCTTCATTGAAGTTTATTTCCGATTTAGTATATGAGGCAATTGATTCATTTGGCTTCGACTCTACTTCTCTTAAAACAAGGTGATTAATAAAGCCTTTCATTAGGAGGTAAAAACCCTTGGCTCCAGCATCCACTACATTGGCTTTTTTTAAGACATCCAATTGATCTTTTGTTTCAGTGACGGCTGCTTTTAATAACGGAAGAACCACCTTATATATGGTTAAAAAGTCTTTATCAGGATTATTTTCGATTTCATTAGAAAAATTTTCTGCAAATATCGAAATAACGGTAATAATTGTTCCTTCAATCGGTTTTGACAATGCATCTTTGGCATATTCGCTTCCTAGGTTGATTGATTTTGAGAAATCCTTCGGTGAGAGTTCACTTTTATTATTAGCATTCTCACTCATTCCTTGAAAGAATTGAGCGATGATACTGCCTGAATTACCTCGTGAGTTATCGAGCAGTTTATCGGCAAGCTCCTCAAGTAAGGTACCTAAGTGGTGATTTTTTTTACTCTCAATGACGCCAATCAGTGGACCGAGAGAGAGACAAAGATTTGTCCCTGTGTCAGCATCAGCGACTGGGAAAACATTAATTGAATTTAGATTTTCCTGGGATTTAATGACTTTATAAATACCTGATTGCAACGCTTTTGCAAATATATTGCCATTAATGTAAGAAAGGGTATTGGTTTGCATGTAAGCCAAGTAATTACTTAATTTTTAGGTAGTAGAAAAAGAATATTGTTTAAACTTAGAATAGCACCTTCCACAGTTATAGTTTCAAGCGCTGGACCTGCAGTCAATATATCGCCTTCATTATATTTTTTCATATTTATAAACACAAATCGTTCAGTTGGGATCTCGCTGTAGACATGAATATCAATATGTAATTCTGGTAAGAAGAGATTGTACTTTGAGTTAACGATTTCAATATTAAATATTTCAGCTGTTTCATTACTATCCATAGCTTCAATGATTTCTTTTGTTTTAACATTTTGACTTTGATTGCTTAATTTTATATCTGGAAATCCTTTTATTTCTTGGGTTAAATCGATATTAGTTTGTTGCTTTTTATTAATCAGGCTTAAAGCGTTTGGATAAAATATACCAATTAGAAGCACAGTAATGATTATCAGTAGCGAAATGACTGTTAATCGAGGCCAATTAGGCCTCATGGGGTGTTTTTGCTCCAGTAAAACACTGGATATCTTTGGCGCGCTCTTCTTTTGCCTCTCGTGTTCAGATTTTTTTAAGGCATCTAAAATAAAGGACATCTTAACTCTCTATTTGAAAAATTTTTTTCATTATTTTGTTTATTGTGTCTAAATCTAAATAGTTGTAATTAAAAAGAAGTGTGATTAAAGATAGCATTAATATTGAAACTACAAAAAGAGGCCATCGTTTCATTCTTACTGGGATAATTTCTCCTTGAATTTCTCTATTTGCTTTTATTATAAGCTCTCTATTTATTTCGGTTGATCCTATGCCATATGCCCCGAGGAGGGCGCGGTCACAGATAACATTGATTAAGCGAGGGATGCCCGAGGAAAATTTAAAGATTTCTTTTTTTGCTTTCTTATCAAAAATTTTAGTCGTCGCTCCTGAGATTTTCAACCTATGATCTATGTATAAACCAGTCTCTAATCTTGATAGAGGCTGTAAATGATATCTAGCCGTAATTCTTTGCGCTAAATTACTTAAATTATTTTTTGCCAATACATCGCGTAACTCAGGCTGTCCAATTAAAATTATTTGTAATAGTTTCTTCTGTGCTGTTTCTAGATTTGTGAGCAGTCGAAGTTGTTCCAATACTTTAGTTGATAAATTTTGGGCTTCGTCAACCAATAAAATCACACGCCTTCCATTCGAATATTGTTCTAGCAAATACTGATTGAGTGAATTGACGATATCAATAACACTCGTTCCGGTTATTTTAATCTTGAGTTCATTGCAAATCTCAAGCAAGAACTCTTGCGCAGAAATTTGTGTATGCATAATTAAAGCAATTTCAATTTTTTTTGGTAGTTGTTCTAGAAGAGCGCGGATTAGGGTTGTTTTCCCTGTTCCAACGTCCCCGGTTAATTGAATGAAACCTCCGCTGTCTGTTACCCCATAAAGTAAATGAGCCAAACCTTCGGTATGACGGTCGCTCATGAACAAATAACGTGGGTCAGGAGTTATTGTAAATGGTTTAGAATCTAGGCCAAAATATTGTTCATACATAATCGTTAATTTTTCAAACCTTAATGCTGTCTGTTTATCAGATAATTAGTGAGCCATCTTAGTGGATCAGCTTTATGATTAAAAATCTCTAGATGATCCAAGCATTTCGCTAATAATTCATCGCAATATTTATGAGATTCCTTGACTCCAAAAAGTGATGGCCAGGTGGCTTTATTATTTTTAATATCTGAGTTGGCTGTTTTTCCTATTACTTCGGTTGTTTTTTCGATATCTAACAAATCATCACGGATTTGGAAGGCAAGCCCTAATGTCCACCCATATTCACTCATTGTTTTTTGGGTGTCATGCTTGGAGGTGTCCATCAAATAAAAGGGCGCCATAATAGAGGCGTGTATTAACGCTCCCGTTTTCATTGCATACATTTCATGTAATTCTGACTTATTTAGAATTTTTCCTTCAGAAGCCAAATCAACTGATTGGCCACCCGTCATGCCTGATGATCCGCAAGCTTTTGCGATTAATAAAATTAGCTTAGTTTTTTCGTGATCACTCAAAGGTCTAGAGTTAGCTATTAATTCAAATGAGAGGGTTTGAAGGGCATCTGCCGCAAGAATAGCTGTAGCTTCAGAGAATTTTTTGTGTGTAGTGGGTAATCCTCTTCTTAAATCATCGTTATCCATCGATGGGAGATCATCGTGAACCAGGGAAAATGCATGCAAAAGTTCAATTGAAATTGCTGGAATATCAAGTTTATTTATTTGAATGTCAAGGCACATTCCGGTGCCGTAGATGAGAAGTGGTCGAATACGCTTACCACCGTTTATGACAGCGTAACGCATTGCTTCATTTAATGTGGAGAGATTATTAGATAAAGGCAGTGTTTCATCTAATAGTGAATTAATGCGTTTTTTATAGTTTTTAATTGCCTTAGGGGCATTCATTGACATATTAAGTCTCTGAGTAAGATGTAATAATATTGTTAAGGGGATATATAAACACAATATCGATATAAAATGACACAAATAGTTGCATTAAAATACACGTATAATTTATTTACTGTGAATTTAAATAATGGATAATTTTATGCAAGCAATAGCTCAATCACACCCTAATATTGCATTGATCAAATATTGGGGTAAGAGAGATGCAGTAAAAAATTTACCTGCAGTTGATTCCTTATCCCTCACATTGGGTGGTTTATGGACGAATATGAAGGTCGGTTTTTCCTCTAATTTCAATCGAGATGAACTGCTTATAAATGGCGTTAAAGATGAACCAAATTTATCACGTGTCAGCCAATGTTTAGATCTTGTTGCTGGGAAAAACCGCGACTTTGCTAGGATTGAAAGTGAATGTAATTTTCCAATATCAGCTGGCCTGGCTTCTTCTTCCTCCTCATTTTCAGCATTAGTTGTTGCTGCAAACAAGGCCATTAATAAAAAATCAGACATACAATTATTTGCTGCTCAAGCAGGCAGCATTTCAGGTTCTGCAGCAAGATCTTTAATGGGCGGTATTGTTGAGCTTACAAATACATCGAATACCATTAAGATAAAGCAATTATCAAAAGCAAAGCGATGGCCATTGAGTGTTGTGATTGCAATCACTGATAAGAATAAAAAAAGTATTTCTTCTTCACGGGCCATGAATTTAAGCTCCCGTTCTTCTCCTTTCTACTCAGCGTGGATTGAAAATCAGTCGCCTGATATGAAAGAGGCAAGGCTAGCAGTGACAAATAAGGACTTTGAGAAATTGGCGGCAGTCTCTGAGCATAATTGTTTGAAGTTGCATTCGGTTATGTGGACCACTAAACCATCTGTTGTTTACTGGAATGCAGCGACGCTTAATTGCATGCATGCCCTTCGTGATTTGCAACAAAGTGGCGAATCTGTTTTCTTTACGATGGATGCAGGTCCTCAGATAAAGGCGGTTTGTCTTCCTGAAAATGAAGCTCGAATCGAGAAGAGACTAGCTGAAATAGATGGTGTCGTTTCTATCATGAAATCAGGATTAGGTGGAGCCCCTAGTTCGGATATCAGTTTATGAAGGCTATTAAGGTAAGTGCGCCAGGTAAAATAATAATTGCCGGAGAATTTGCAGTTTTGACAGATGCTCCTGCAATTTCAATGGCTATTGATAAAAGAGCGAATGTTTCGATACAAGAGCATGACAAGAAAACACATATATTGAAAACTTTAGGTTTCATGGACAAGCAATTGCCATTTGTTGTTAACAATAATGGAAAAATAGAATGGCTTTTAGGTAAGTCAAGCGACTCCATTAGAATATTTTTTGAGTGCATGTGGCAGGAAGTAAATATTTGCCCTTCATTTCATTATGAATTTATTTTAGATACCACTGGTTTTTATGAAAAAGAAACTAAGCTCAAATACGGAATCGGATCCAGTGCAGCACTTACAGTTGCGTTGGCTGGTGTATTTATCAAGACCTTTAAATTGTCATGTGGAGTAAAAGAGTTGGCATTAAAGGCGCATCGAGAGTTTCAAGGTGTCAATGGGAGTGGCGTGGATATTGCTACTTCTTTAGAAGGTGGAATTATTAAATATTTTCGTAAGGAAAATAAGGCGCACTCTTCTTTGGAGTTCCCACACGATTTAAAGTTTAGGATTTTTTGGAGTGGTACTCCTGTTAGTACACCTAGACAATTAACTAAAGTAAAAGGATTTTCAAAAAAAAGTTTCTTGGATTTAAAAAAAATGGCAGTTAAATTTGCTTCAAACTGGGATCAAAATAATCAGCTCTTTTTGAAATATCTTGATGAATATACAGATGCTTTAATGGAGTTTAGTATGGAGTATGATTTAAATATTTTTGGGCACAAGCATAATATATTGGTAGATTTGGCAAAAAAGGAGAGCAACTTAGTTTATAAACCTTGTGGTGCAGGTGGAGATATTGGTATTTGTATCGCTTCATCTGTTAGATTATTGGATGATTTTGAGAAATCAGCCAATCAGAATGGATTTGTATCGTTGAACTTGCAATTAGATAAAGCAGGTTTGACGCTAGAGGTTTAATGATGACTAATTCGAATATTAGCGGCTTTTATAAAATGACTGTTACCGAGAGAATTGAAGCATTATCTAATCTTGGCTTGCTCACTCCAGCAGAAACTAAGCTTCTTAAGTCAGAGAGTCAGATTCTCTCTGCGGATATTGCAGATAATATGAGTGAAAATGTCATAGGCGTTTTTGGGTTACCTTTCTCAATTGCGACTAATTTTCTCATTAATAATCAAGATTATATAGTTCCGATGGTGACAGAAGAGCCTTCTATAGTTGCTGGCGTTAGTGGCGCCGCAAAAATTATTAGAATGTCTGGTGGATTTAACGCTTCAATTGACCAATCTTTATTGATTGGTCAAATTCAACTCCTTGATATTAAAGATGTAACGAATATTGTTGATATTCTCGAGCAGAATAAGCAAATGTTAATCAATATCGCAAATTTATCGCAACCGAATTTAAAAAAAAGAGGTGGTGGTGTCAGGGATATAGAGATTCATATATTAAAGCAAAAAAGTGAGCAAGTAATTGTATTGCATTTATTAGTCGACACCAGAGACGCAATGGGAGCAAATCTAGTAAATACTGTCTGTGAATACTTGGCGGATGATGTAGTAAAGTTGACTGGGTGTAAAGTTGGTTTAAAGATATTATCTAATTTGACTGATCGATCTCTCGTTGATGTTCAAGTAAAAATACCCCCTAAATATTTAGCTAAAGATGATTATAATGGGCTGCAAGTTCGTGACAGCATAGTAAATGCAACAGAATTTGCAGATGCCGACCCATATCGTGCAGCTACCCATAATAAAGGTATTATGAATGGCATTGATGCAGTTGCGATTGCCACGGGAAATGATTGGCGATCAATTGAGTCAGCAGCCCATGCTTATGCTTGTCATGACGGAAGATATCGATCATTAACTGAGTGGCTTGTTGATACTGATGGTAATTTGGTAGGTAAATTAAGAATACCAATTAAAGTTGGGATTGTTGGTGGTTCATTGATGGCAAATCCAGCTGCTCAGATAGGGTTAAAGATTGCAAATGCTAGTTCTGCCAATGAATTAGCAATAATTATAGCTTCTGTTGGGCTTGCTCAGAATCTAGCTGCATTGAGAGCTCTAACGACTCATGGGATACAAAAAGGTCATATGAAATTACACGCAAGAAGTGTAGCTACGAGTATTGATGTTCCAGAGAAATATTTTACAGAGGTTGTGAATGATATGATTTCAAGCGGTGAAATTAAAGCATGGAAAGCACAAGAAATATTGGCTTCAAAAAAACTGACAGAGACTGGTTTTATGAATAATAAAGATAACTCTAAGCATCTAGGAGTAGGAGTTTCTGCAGGAAAAATTATATTATTGGGGGAGCATGCTGTCGTTTACAATGAATATGCAATAGCTCTCCCTATTGAAGAAGCTGTGTATGTTGAGGTGCAAGAGATAGACGAAGATTGTCATTTTGTTATTAATGGCAGTTCAATAAATATTTCTGATCCAAGTTCTATCGAATATGCTCATATGATTTTGATGGTAGAAAAAATATGCAATTTATTAAATATTGATCGAGTGAATTTTAGAATCAATATCGTTTCTCGCATTCCTTTATCAATGGGTTTAGGAGCCTCGGCGTCATATGCAGTTGCTATTACAAGAGGGCTTATTGATTTATATAAATTCCCATCAACTAATAAACAAATTAATGATATTGCTTTTGAATGCGAAAAAATATCCCATGGGAATCCATCTGGCATAGATAATACGGTTGCCTCTTACGCCCAACCCATCCTTTATAATAAAAAGGAAGGTATTAAAAAGCTTAATTGTGAAGATATAAAATCACTTCCCATCCTCATCGCTTTAAGTAAAAAATCCTCTAGGACTATCGATATAGTGAATGAAGTTTATTTGAGGTATGAAAATAATAAAATTCTCTATAAAGATATATTCAAGCAGCTAGGAAAATTATCAAAAAAAGGTTTAAACGCTATACAAAATCATGATTACGAACAACTTGGAATTTTAATGAATGTAGCACATGGATTACTTAATGCTATTGGTGTATCAAATGCTGAGCTTGAGGAAATGATAGATTTAGCTAGATCAGAAGGCGCATTAGGCGCTAAAATTACTGGTTCTGGTGGTGGAGGGTCAATTATCATTCTTTGCCCAGGAAAAGAAAAAGAAATGGCAAAGATTTTTGAATTTGCTGGCTATAAAATTATCCCAATGCATGCACCGCATCTCAGTGATATAAATAAATGAAAAAATCAGATGACAATATAGTTTCATTTGATAATGAGGAGTTAATACTTGTTGATGCGTCTGATAATAAAATCGGTACGATGAGCAAATTTGATTGCCATCAAGACGGCGGTAGACTGCATCGAGCTTTTTCAGTATTTTTATTTAACGCAAGAGGAGAGCTCCTTATACAACAGCGGAGTGCATCAAAAAGATTATGGCCTTTATTTTGGTCGAATAGTTGTTGCAGTCATCCCAGGCAAGGCGAAAATTTGATGGAAGCAGTCACAAGAAGATTGCATGATGAATTGGGAGTTAGCGTATCGAATTTACAGTATATTTATAAATTTTCTTATGCTGCTATGTATAAGGATATTGGATCTGAAAATGAACTATGTTCAGTTTACATGGGAAGCGTAGATCAAAAGATTAATATTAATAACAATGAAATTGCTGATTTTAAATTTATTAATTTAAAAGATTTATCTAAGTTATTAAAAAGAGAGAATGTCTGTACACCATGGTTTTTTATGGAGTGGGAGCAACTAAAGTCGAAACATAAGAAGTTATTGGAAAGTTTTTTATAAAATTTTTCTAATCATTTAATATAGCGATGATATTCGATACCCATATCCTGATAATTTTTTTCTACCGAATCTCCGACACGTTCGATAATAAATTCATTCTTTAGTTCGTAGCTCAATGTATTGGTAGATTTTCCGGTATGAAGATCTAAATATTGCGCTTTATTGATATCTATTGTGAATGACATCGCTTCTGCAAATTGAATATTTTTTGCAGCTCTTCTCCATTCCTTGCAAACTTTAAAAGGAATTACTTCAGCGGCATCACCACTACCGTATCCGAAGGTGAGTATTTCATTGTCAGTCAAATCTATATTTTCCTTGAGTGCTTGTTCTAATCCAGCTGCTATCCAAGCTGGCAAGGCAGCTGTATAGAGATTACCAAGATCTAGCATTGTATCGCTACCTAGGGCCATTTTATCTAAAACTTCTCTACGATAATGTCTCGAGGCTCTAAATATACGAAATATGGCCATTGTCATCGGATAGGCTTCATTATTGAGATCGACTGGATTAGCTAAGCCTTTTATATCCGGAGTGTATACTTGCATCTCATGCATGACTTTAATGGGATCTATTCCTGCTTCATAGCAATAGGATGTAAGTTCAGCTCGATCATCACGATTACCTCGAGAAAGTGCAAACAGGTAGGCGATGGCAAGCCCAGTTTCTGGCATTTTTCGATAAGGTCTATGCATAAATACAGTTTTAAGTGAACGGAGATAGCTAATGGGATTAAGTTTTCTTTTATTGTACATATCATCTAGAGCATGCAATGTTTCATCTAAGTAGCAAGTTGTTGAATATTTACCATTAAATATAGGAAAGTCTTGAACTTGTTGGCTGAGTTTCCTTTCTTGGCTGCAAAAACGAATCATTGGTTTTC
>Ga0206683_10002257_pt1 | contig 13057 bp, 16 predicted proteins | sample M280m12015metaG_FD_155483 | JGI IMG/M metagenome (GOLD analysis project Ga0206683, IMG submission 155483) | Ammonia-oxidizing marine archaeal communities from Monterey Bay, California, United States - M2 80m 12015 | ecosystem: Environmental > Aquatic > Marine > Intertidal zone | place: USA...
CTTTAAATAACGATCACCGCCGATAAAGAGGACGCCTTACAGGCGTCCTCTTTTTTTGCCTGGCCGATTCGGCTAACAAGCCACATACTGTGCCAAGGATCACTTAAAATGATTGATCGCAATCAAATTCATGAGGCGTCTGCTGACGCGTCGTGCAGCACTAACTCGTAAATTTAACTCAGCTGGGTGGAGGCGATAGAACGCGACCAACATGCCGACGAGGTCGCGGTCTAACCCAAGGGCGCCTCTGTGCAGAGGAGCGATCATGACTTGCACATAGTCATCGCGCAGATGGCCGATAATCCGATCATCCTTCACTACCTGCCACGCAGGTACAAACATATCGCGGTAGCAACGGCCAAGTGCGATCTAGAGGTCGCCGACCTCTAGATGCGCGGCTATATTCGAAACAACAGCGCGGTACTGAAGACACAACTTCCTTAATCCGTAGACGAGAAGCCCGAATGAGTCAGCTACGCATCCCTGCAGCATTTATTCGCGGCGGCACCTCAAAGGCCGTTGTCCTGAAGCGCGCAGACTTGCCAACAGACGAGACTGGTTGGCCCATGCTCTTCGCGGCTATTCTCGGTAGCCCGGATCCCAATATGCGGCAGCTTAATGGCATGGGCGGTGGCATTTCTTCGCTTAGCAAAATTTGCGTGGTCGGCTCATCAACACATTCCGGAGCTGATATCGACTATACCTTTGCACAGGTCGGCGTCGTGAACGATACGGTCGATTTCAGCGGCAATTGCGGCAACATGAGTTCGGCCATAGGCCCCTTCGCCTACGACGAGGGCATGGTCAGCGGACCGCTCGACGGCGAGGCCGTTGTCCGCATATATAACACCAATTCAAAAAAGATCATCGCCGCCCGTTTCCCGGTCGCCGGTGGCCGCGCTGTGGTGACTGGCGACTTCGCGATCCCGGGATTGCATGGAACCGGCGCAAAAGTTGCGCTCGACTTCCTTGACCCGACTGATACCCGCGGTCGTGGCACCCTGCCCACCGGACGGGTGGCAGATCTGATGACCCTAAAAAACGGTCTCGAGGTGCATGTCACCATGATTGATGCCGCGATTCCGTCCGTCTTTGTTGCTGCTGCCGATATTGGGGGCGACACCCGGACTCACCCGGCAGAAATTGATGCCGATGCCATGCTGATGGCCCAGCTGGAAGAAATCCGCCGACGAGCGTCAGTGGCCATGGGATTAGCCCCTGACCCCGAGGCAGCGGCCTTGCAGATCGCCACGCCCAAAGTGGCTATGGTAGGCCCTACAGCTTCTTACGCAGATCTCGCAGGAACTCAACATACGCCCCAGACCCATGATCTGCAGATTCGCATGATCTCGGCCGGGCAGGCACATCGCGCTGTGCCGATGACTGGCACACTGGCGCTGGCCTGCGCAGCGATCATCGAAAACTCTGTGGTCGCGGGTTGCATCACCGAAGGCGCAGACCCGTTAAACCTTCGCATCGGCACACCAAGTGGCATCGTCACCGTAGGAGCCACGCATGACCGCGCGACCGGAGCGATTGCTGCAGTACGGATTCTTCGCACACAACGGCGGCTCATGGACGGCCATATCTATGTGTCGCTTCCCGCTGACCCAGCCTTGCCTCAACCAAACTAACGAAAAGAGTTACGCCCAATGATGAACCACGAAATCAACCGCGCTTTTAAAAACCGCATTCTGACCGGCGGCCCGCTGCTGATGCCCGGCGCAGCCAATGCACTCGCCGCACGCATAACCGAAGATCTGGGCTTTGAGGCGGTCTACCTTTCCGGTGCCGGCCTGACCAACACTTTCCTTGCAATGCCGGACATGGGATTCGTAGGTCTGAGCGATATCGCACAACACACCGCGACGATTCGCGACGCGACTGAACTGCCCATTGTGGTGGATGCGGATAATGGCTTTGGAAATGCGCTCAATGTCTGCCATACCATCCGTACCCTAGAACGCGCAGGTGCCAGTGCGGTGCAACTCGAGGATCAGACAACCCCGAAGCGCTGTGGCCATTTCTCAGATCAGCAAGTGGTGCCGCTTAAAGAGGCACGTTCACGAATTCGAGCCGCGGTGGACACCCGGCAGGATGAGCACACGCTGATCGTTGCTCGCACCGACGCACGCGCCACCGACGGCCTTACCGAGGCGCTGGAACGCGCTTCGGCCTTCATTGAGGATGGGGCCGACATCACATTCGTCGAAGCGCCGCTGTCTATCGAAGAGATGTGCAAAATTCCGGTGGCGCTCAACGGAACGCCGCAACTGGTAAATCTCGTCGTGGGCGGCAAAACCCCAATCCTGGCCTTAGACGAACTGGGTGAGATGGGCTTTTCACTGGTACTTTACGCAAATGTGGCGCTGCAAGCAGCTGTTCACGGGATGCAAATAGCGCTCGGCCAACTCAAAGAAACCGGTAAGATGGACCAGGACGGTCCTCTGGCAAGCTTCCTCGAACGCCAACGCATGGTGCGCAAGGATCATTTCGACAAGCTTGAGCAGCGTTACGCATTCTAAGATTACAACACGAAGAAAAATGTCTTTTTTGCCGATCCCGATTGGCGAACACAGGGATTCGCGGCATCGGTAAAAACAACCCAGTGCGAACCTGTTGCACTGCCCGTTGCTGCCAGCAATGGATCGTTGGCTGGCGAGCGGCATACTGTATGCGGGGGTAGCCAAGTATGATTGATCGAAAAGAAATTCGCGAAGCACTGTTGGCCCGTCGGCAGGTACTGATCGGTGAAACCGACCTCAGTCATGTGGAGACTGTGGAACTCGACCAAACCCGTGTCGGACGCCTGTCGCGCGCCGCGGCTATACAGGATCACCAGATGTCACTGGAGCTGGCCCGCCGACGCGAAGCAATGCTCGAAGCCATTGCCCGTACCCTCGTGCGTATTGATAAAGACCCCGACTACGGGCTGTGTGATGACTGCGGTGAGGCCATTGCCCCTGCGCGGTTGGCGCTGGACCCAACTCAGCTTTACTGTGTGCACTGCGCTGGCAAACGCGAGCAGGAATCGCCGTGAGATCCCACTGACGTATCTCAGTTGCGCGTATACCCCAGGAACCAGGCAAATCCCGCGAGCAGACGATAAAGTTGGGACAGTCGAGCTAACGATATCGCGGTGTCGCCATGCCCAAGGAAATCGGTCACGCACAGGCGATGTGAGACACCCCTGTCTTGCAGTAATTGGGCGAGACGACACGACTCCTCGGGTGGAATCACCCGGTCTTGTCGCCCATGCAGCAAAAACACCGGCGGCATATCGAGTGGGAAATGGCCAGGCACCCGGTAACCTGACCAGGAATCATTAAACATTGTGATTATCTGGCGGCAGAAACCCTGCCGCTCGTGCGGGTCGGTCAGTAATCGGTGCAGTCCTGCCTCAACCGGATCAGATCTATCGAAAAGGGTGTCCAGGTCGTTCGGTCCGGTATTGTCCAGGGCCGATGCCTCAACACAGCGCGACAGTACTTCGTGTACGGGGGCCAATTTCGGATCATCATTGCTGTAGTAACTGCGGGCGATGACCAGCCGACCATAGGGGTCAGCACGATCTGAGTTGATCAGAAAAGACGCTACCCGCTCAATATCAAAGTAACCGCCGATGAGACACAAAGCGTGCAACCGCTGGGCCAGCACTGTGCTAAGCGCTGCACGCAGTACGAAAATTCCAGAGAACGACACCGATAACAAAGACAGTCCGGGTGTCGTTACCATGGTCGAATCAGCCGCCAGTGATTCGAGCAATTGCTGTACCTCATCGGGTTGGTCAACCGATATCTTCAGGGCGCGGATACTAGGGACATCCGGGATCAGCACCCGCAGACCAGTCGCGCGTAGCGCCCAGCCCAGATTTCGGATCCTGGGATCTTCACGACCGCGGATCGCAAGGCCGGGCACAAAGATAGCCGTTGCCCGCGGTGCGCTGGCCGGCTGATAAATATCGACCTCAGTACCGCTATGAATCACAGTCTGTGGCAAGCGATCACCGAGATTGCGCCGGAATGTGGACAGCAGTTGTAACGCTCCCAGCCAATCCGGATAGGCACGCTTGGTGCCACCGTCAACTCGCATCTGCTCTTTTTCCCTGGAGTGCGGTCACGCCCGTCAGAGGCGAATCGATCCATGCGGTGTATCGATAAGCGCCCAAAACGATGTGGTATCCGATTCGGCACACTGCAGCGAATCATCCAGATCCATCTGTTGTAACGTCAGGTTGATCTGGACTGCATCCAAAGATTCGCCGTGTAGGCCACTGAACCGGCAATTCCCCTCTGGCAGTACATCCGCCGGGTGTGCGGACCCCTGCCACTGAATCACATGGGGTAACAATCCGCCGGCAAGGCACTCCCCATCGGAGGTAAATGCAAATTCCCACCGCAGGTGGGCGCGCGACATGGGGCGCACTTTGCAACCGGCATATGCATCCAATTGTGTCAGCGATGCGATTGCGGGTGTGCGTACCACCCAGGTCAGCAGCCGCGGGCTGGCCTCAAGGTCGGCCCGGGTCTGATCACTGTCAAGAGAAAACCAGCGGGGAAAGGCGGGTGTCTTACCATCAGGGTCAATCGCGATCACTTCAAGATATACCGATCCACCCAGCGACAATACGGCATTATGAGTGCCGAGTTGTGGATGAACTCCGCCAGGCAGCGGTGACTCACCCAGCAGATCGGCAACAAAAGTGCACCCGGCATCAAGAGACGCGGCCGCTACCACCAGGTGGTCAACAGTGCAGGGCATTACAAAACTCACAGATTTTCTCCCGGCGGTTCGTCATTGCCCACGCCAAGTGTACGCTGGACCACCACTGTATCCAGCCAGTGACCGAATTTCCATCCTACATTCTCCAAAGTTCCAACTTGTCTGAACCCGGCCTGCTCATGCGCACGGATGGAAGCCCCGTTGGCACTGTCACCAATAATGCCAATCATCTGCCGGGCACCCCAGGCGGTGCAGGCATCAATCAGATCACCAAAAAGCTGTGCCCCAATCCCCTGTCGGCGCGAACCCGCCTCGACATAAATCGAATGCTCCACGGTATAACGATAGGCCGGACGGGAGCGATACGGCAAAGCATAGGCAAAACCGGCCACCCTTTCGTCGATCTGCGCCACCAGGTAAGGCAGTCCCGCATCCTTAGCCATTTGCCAGCGCTCATTGATCAAAGCCGGAGCCGGCGGATCGAGTTCAAAAGAGGCGGTACCGTGCAATACCTCTTGTGCATAGATAGCATGCACCGCCTTAAGATCGGCCTCAGCCGCCGCTCTGGTGACAATTTCCATCAGTTCTTTATAGTCAACCAATTCACTTTGTGTAAAAGGCTATTGTCAACCGTCCGGAGCACAAAAAAAAGGCCGGCTTAACGCCGGCCCCACTATTCCCCTCACCCATCCTTGGGGTAATAACCTAAGATGTTTTCATTTTTTAGCCCAAAAGCGGGGCAATCACAAGTGAAACGATCGCCATCACATTGATCAAAATATTCATCGAAGGTCCTGAGGTATCCTTAAATGGATCCCCTACGGTATCTCCGACTACAACAGCCTTGTGCACGTCGGAACCCTTGCCGCCGAGGTTACCCTTCTCGACGTACTTCTTGGCATTGTCCCAGGCCCCACCAGCATTGGCCATGGTCAGCGCAAGCAGCACACAGCCGAGCAGTGCACCACCAAGCATGCCACCCAGTGCCGCCGGGCCGAGGGTAAAGCCGACGACCACCGGTGCGCCTACAGCCAGCACGCCTGGCGCGACCATACGCTTGAGCGCAGCCGTGGTGGCAATATCCACGCAACGGGCTGTATCCGGCTCCGCAGTGCCTTCCAGAAGGCCTGGAATCTCCTTGAACTGACGTCGAATCTCGCGAATCATTTCAAAGGCCGCATCACCCACCGCAGTCATCGTCAGGCTGCTGACCAGGAACGGGAAGATACTGCCCAAAAACATACCCGTCAGAACAATCGGATCATTGATCTGCAAACTGAAGTCTGGCAGGCGCTGAGCCACGGTCTCGATATAAGCCGAGATGATTGCAAGGGCGGCCAGTGCTGCCGCGCCGATGGCAAAACCTTTGCCAATCGCCGCAGTGGTATTGCCCAGTTCATCCAGCGAATCGGTAATCTCGCGTACTTCCTCGCCCAGGCCTGCCATCTCGGCAATGCCGCCAGCGTTGTCAGCAACTGGCCCGTAGGCATCAATTGCCATGGTAATACCAACGGTAGCCAGCATACCGACTGCGGCAATACCAACCCCGTAAAGGCCAGACAATGAACTGGCAATCCAGATGATGGCGCACAGCATCAGTACCGGCACCACTACGGACTGCATGCCGATCGAAAGCCCGGCAATCATCACCGTCGCTGGGCCAGTTTCACCGGCTCGGGCGATCTTGCGCACCGGACTGCCGGCGGTGTAGTACTCGGTCACCAGGCCAATGACGATGCCACCAAGGGCGCCGACCACAACCGACCACCAGATGTTAAGGCTGATATCAGACCAATGGACCAGCGCCAGGGCGGCAACAATAAATATGACTGAGGCCCCAATGGTGCCGGTACGCAGTGCCGTCTCGGGAGCCTTGCTCGAGGCACCCTTAACCAGGGCGATGCCTGCCAGCGAACACAGGATTCCGACCGAGGCCAGCGCCAGCGGCAAGAACATGAGTTTGCTCTGATCGCCACCAGCCAAGGTGTCCAGCACCTCAGGCCCGAGGGTAGCCGCTATCGCAATAGAGGCAATCATAGCGCCACAATAGGATTCAAAGATATCCGAACCCATCCCGGCCACATCGCCGACGTTATCGCCTACGTTATCAGCAATCACCCCGGGGTTACGCGGATCATCCTCTGGAATACCGGCCTCAATCTTGCCGACCAGGTCGGCACCCACATCTGCGCTCTTGGTAAAGATACCCCCACCGACACGCGAGAACAGTGCCACCGTCGAAGCTCCCATACCAAAACCGTGAATCACGTGAGCGGTATGCGGATCACCCCCAAAAGCAAGATAAAGAATTCCCAATCCCAAAAGACCCATGGCAGCAACCGTAAGACCCATGATCGAGCCACCGTAAAATGCCACAGTCAATGCGGCAGCCGCACCGTTTTCAGCGGCTGCGGTTGTGGTGCGCACGTTGGCCTGGGTTGCGGCAAACATGCCGATGTACCCAGCCGAGGCCGAAGCAATAGCGCCAATGAAAAATGCGATCGTGGTACGCCAGCCCAGATCGGAGAAAAATATCAATACGCCTACTACGATCGCGAATACCGCAAGATAGCTGTATTCGCGACGCATGAAGACCAGCGCACCTTTATGGATCTGGTCACCGATCTGGGTCACCTTGCCGGTGCCGGGAGCATAAGAAAGTAAAGCGCGATAGACGGCAAACGCTGCTATAAGGCCAATGATGCCCAGAATAACTGGAACCAAAGCAACAGAAGACATGGGAAATCCTCAAAGATAGGGGGTTCATTCAGCTTCTCGCCACCCTAGCGGGCCGGCGAAGAGCGCGATATTACCATGTGGATCAAGCCTTTAGTCGTATCTAACTGTAAACAAAAATTAGCAGTCTGCCCTGACCACCTACAATCCGAAATCTGAAGGTCAGAGTCTGGTCCCCGCCATCCCCGGCAGACAAAGCGCCTGCCATTATCAGCACAGATGAAAACTCCTAAGGTCAAACCATGCCGGGCAACACCCGCGGGATCGCACTGCACGGCAAAGCCGGCAAAAAGGCCAAACCCGTTAACGAACTGATACCCAAGGTCGATGTGAGGAAACACTTGAAATCGACCAATACTTCCACGTCGCCAACCAGGCTACAACGCAAGGCCATTTATCGCTCAGCCCTTGCGGCGGCGGGCTCGAGGATGCGCCTGATCATAAACCTTGGCGAGATGCTGAAAATCAAGATGCGTGTACACCTGAGTGGTCGAGATATCGGCATGACCCAGCAATTCCTGCACCGCACGTAAGTCTGAACTTGATTCCAACAGGTGGCTGGCGAAGGAGTGACGGAGCATGTGCGGGTGTACGCCGCGCCCCAGCCCCTGACGAGCTGCCCAGATCTGAACTCGTTTCTGAATCGCTCGCGGTCCCAGGCGGGTACCCTGGCGTCCGATAAACACCGCGACTTCCTCCGGCTTTACCAGCGTCTCTCGGCGCTCCAGCCAGTCAGTAATGGCCTTGATGGCATAACGCCCGACTGGCGCCACTCGAGTCTTCCCTCCCTTGCCAGTAATCACGATAGTACAAGTGGTGAGATCAATATCCTTGAGATCCGTACCCGCCAATTCGGACAAACGCAGGCCTGACGAGTAAAACAGCTCGAGCATTGCCCGGTCGCGGTAGTCCAGGTCCAAGCGCGGCTTGATTGCAACGAGTTGTGCCGCTTGTTCAATATTGAGGGTGCTGGGCAGTTTGCGCTGGCCGCGCGGGGCCGAAACGCCCTCAAAGGGGTTGGCCTTGATTCGTTTCTCACGCAGCCAGTAGCGATAACACGAACGCGCAGCTGACAGACTACGGCTGATAGAGCGGCTGGCCAGTCCCGCATGGCGTAAACGCGCCGGAAACAACCGTGCCTGCGCTGGCGCAAGCTTGAGCAGATTACTGACACCACGCTCGGCAGCAAATGTGACAAGCCGCGCAAGGTCACGTTCATACGCCGACACAGTGTGAGTGGAAAATCGGCGCTCGTAACGCAGGTAATCAAGAAAAGCGCTGACCAAATTGTCTATGCCAGTCATAACCCGAACTCAGGGAAGATTAAGGCGGCTGCAGGCGGCACCGATCAGCCCTCCCAGCCCCTCAAGAAGCACCGTGTCCATATCTGCACGATAGCGCTGCGAATCATGAGCAGCCAGGATCACCCAGCCAAGTAGAACCTGATCTGCATTGCATATCGGCACCACTGCACATGAACCAACCCGCGAAGCGATGGCCGGTGGAAGGTGACACATCACCTCAGCCGATGGTGGTGCCTCGACCAAACAGGCGTTTCCCTGAAAACGCTGAATCAGTGCCTGTACTGTTTCATCAGAACAAGCCACGAGAGCTTGTACCGGCGCCGCCGTGCCCACAACCGTATCGAGAAATTTGACAACAACGCTATCCAGATCAAACTCCTTTTGCAACACCTCGGGCACACCACGTATCAGGTCACTGAAATCACAGGTGCAGATGATCGCCTGAAAACAGCGTTGTAGCCGCTGTTGTAGCCGGCTGTTTTCGCGCGCCGCGTTCATTAACAACTTCAAGCGACCACGTTCAGCACCAAGCTGGTCACGCAGGACGGTAACCTGGCGTTCCAGCAGCGATACCGCACCGGTACGACCCGAATGAGGAACTACCAACTCAGTTAACAAGGCGAGGTGGCGCTCAAAGAAATCCGGGTGACGGCGCAGGAAATCCGCAACTTCCCGCTCCTCAAGGCCAAGCCCTGGCGTATCGTCAGAAGTCCGGCGCGAGGTCATATCAAAAAATCGGCCACTGTCCATCAAAAACGCTCACGACCCGACCATTCATACTGATAGGACCATGGCCCGGCCATGTCACGCTGAGTGGGCCGCCCGGGAGCGTCACACAAACCGTATCATCAATCCGATCCTGCAAACGACACACGGCAACAGCTGCGCAAGCCCCGCTACCGCAGGCAAGCGTTTCCCCCACACCGCGCTCCCAGACCCGCAGGCGCAAGGTCTGTCTGTCAACCACTTGGACAAAACCCACATTGGTGCGCTGCGGGAAATCGGAGTGACACTCGAGCATTGGACCCAACTGATCCACCCCAGCGACATCAATATCATCGACGATCAGCACCGCGTGGGGATTGCCCATCGATACGGTTCCGATCCGGTGCGATTCCCCCGCAACGACAATCGGATAATCATCGGCGACGGCCGGCGCGTTAAAAGGGATATCCCGGGGTTCGAAACTGGGGGCCGCAAGTTGTGCCGTGATCTGCCAGTTGTCAGCTACCGTCAAACGGATACGTGTACTGATGGTCTGTATTTCAAGTTCACGGCGCTCGGTAAGGCCTTGCTCGATCAGAAAACGGCCAAAACACCGCGCTCCGTTGCCACACTGGCCGGACTCGCTACCGTCGGCATTGAAAATACGCATGAAAAAGTCCGCGTCACCAATCGCTGGCTGCGCTACGATCAACTGGTCACAACCAACGCCGTGATTGCGATCTGCCAACTGTTTCACCATAACGGTGTCAAGGTCCAGTGGCGTGCGCACACCATCGAGCATGACAAAATCATTGCCCAACGAGTGCATCTTGGTAAAAGGAAGCTTGCGCATGTTGATTGGGGGCACTCGGCCCACTCGGTCTGACGCCAGCGTAATTATAGTCCGGGGCGGGCCATCGCCTTGACAGGTCAGCCCGACGCCGTGTTAGCCCTGCATGGGCTCTGGAGGGCAAAGCCGAAGCCAGTCAGCATTCGAGTCACCGATAGCAAGAAACCAGGGATTGAGGACGCTCGCTTTGTTGTAATTCAACTCCACACCTTTGCAATCAACCAGTTGACCGCCGGCCTCATTCAGTATGCAGTGGGATGCACAGGTATCCCATTCCGAGGTAGGGCCAAACCGCGGATACACATCAGCATCACCCTGCGCGACCACGCAAGCCTTTAGCGCACTACCCATGCTGACGATCTGGGGAACATTTCCGCTCGCTGCTGTGAGCGCATCACGAAACGCGTTTACCGCCTCGCCGGAATGCGAGCGACTGGCAACCATTCGTGGCCGGGAGGGGTCATAGGAATCTACCTGTATACGCTGAGCCGGCTTTTGCGCGATCTGTCGCCAGGCGCCTGTACCTTGAGCTGCAAAATAGCTGGTCCGGGTACATGGACTGTAGACCACGCCGAGGATCGGCTTGCCGTTTTCAGCCAGACCGATATTGACGCTGAACTCACCGTTGCGGCGAATAAACTCCTTGGTGCCATCGAGCGGGTCAACCAACCACAACTGTGGCCATTGCAGGCGATCTTCAACATCAATGCCCTTGGATTCCTCAGACAAAACCGGGATATCGGGTGTCAAGGCTTGAAGTTGCTCAACGATGATGTCATGAGCACGATGATCCGCCGTGGTGACGGGTGAGCCATCAGCCTTGTGGGCAATCTCGTATTCTTTCTCGTAAACATCGAGAATCACATCACCCGCTGCTGTTGCTATATTGATCACCTGTGCCAGCAACAAATGGTGGCTCACTATCTTTGCCCGGCCTTCTCAGCCATAAGATAGGTGGCAAGCAAACTGCGAGCATCGGAGAACTCCTCCCGTGCCCGCAATCTACAAAGATCCGCTAATGACCATTGCGCCATTTCAAGGGCTTCGGGCTCATTGCCATTAGCAAAACGCAGGTCCACACTTTCGATATTAAAAAGACGGCTACGCGCCACTATGGTGGTCTTGAGGATTTGGGGTAACACGCTCATGAGTGGGCGGGTGCGAGCTTGCCTGGCGGGATACTGATGGGGTGCAGATTAACCCAGACTATCCTTCGAAACAATGCAGTACCTGTGGCATAGGCCACAGCAATGGAGGGTAAATCCAACAGTCCGTCGTCGGCGCTAAAATAGCCGGTACAGTCTAATTATCCTGGACGCTTTGTCGTTCCTTACCTTCATAACAGGCGTTACCCATACTATGGCCTTGATTGACTGGACGCAGATTGATTCGGTATTCCTGGACCTCGACGGCACCTTGCTGGATCTGCATTTTGATAACTACTTCTGGACCGACTTCATCCCACGTCGATACGCAAACAAGCACCGAATCGCTTTGGATGGCGCACGCAGCACACTCTTTTCCCGGATGTGTGCCTTGCGCGGGACGCTCGAGTGGTACTGCGTAGACTTTTGGACCAATGAACTGGGTCTGGACATTGCTGGCCTTAAAGCCGAACTACGCCACCTTATCCAGATCCGTCCTGGCGCTCGTGATTTTCTCACAGCGCTGCATGCCGATACTCGACGAGTGGTACTGGTCACCAATGCTCACCCCGCCAGCATCGACTTGAAGATGAACCAGACCGGCCTGGAGCCGATGTTTGATCGTATTGTGAGTTCCCATACGCTAGGTTATCCAAAGGAGTGCGCCACTTTCTGGACCAATCTGCAAGCTATTGAGCCGTTCGCGGGAGATCGCACTCTTTTCATTGATGACAATCTTGCGGTGCTGCGCGCGGCCGGAACCTACGGCATTGGCCACCTCCTTGCCGTGGTACATCCCGACTCGACCGGCCAACCCGTGGACCCCGAGGAATTCTCCGGCATGCATGCCTTCGAGGAACTCAACTTTTTTCCACACTCCGGGAAACCGCTACCCTGGCAGGCGCCACATGACACGAACTGCTGATCTTTATGATGCCCATGCCGACCGTCTGCAGGTGGTGGAGCCGATTTTTTCTGATTTTGGCGGTGCGGAGCACTTTGAAGGAATTATTGCCACGGTCAAAGTATTCGAAGACAACAGCCTGGTGCGTTCAACGCTTGAGTGCGAGGGCGCAGGAAAGGTACTGGTTGTCGATGGCGGCGGGTCGTTGCGCTGCGCACTGGTCGGCGACCAGATCGGTGCACTGGCGCAAGATAACGGCTGGCACGGGTTGATCGTCTACGGCTGCATCCGCGATAGCCAACAACTGTGTACCCTGCCGATTGGTATCAAGGCGCTCGGGGCCTGTCCAGCTAAGAGCACTAAACGCGGTGAGGGGCAACCACAACTGTCCGTACGTTTGGCCGGCACCACTTTTACCCCGGGCCACTATTTGTGGGCCGACAGCGACGGTATCCTCGTTGCATCGACTCCACTACCTTAAACGTGGACCTGTCTGACACGTTCGCCGCCGAGTTTACAGATCGCCTGTCACGACCTCGGGCCACACCAGACCTTGATCAACAACCGGCTCTGGCAGCGTTTATCCGCCTGGCCGAGGAACTCAACCACTCTTTCAACAAATCCGAGCGCGCCTGGCCGACAAAGTTGTCGGACTGGACACGGCATCTGCGCCGCCGGCCGTTTTTCGGTG
>Ga0206683_10002271_pt1 | contig 13033 bp, 9 predicted proteins | sample M280m12015metaG_FD_155483 | JGI IMG/M metagenome (GOLD analysis project Ga0206683, IMG submission 155483) | Ammonia-oxidizing marine archaeal communities from Monterey Bay, California, United States - M2 80m 12015 | ecosystem: Environmental > Aquatic > Marine > Intertidal zone | place: USA...
GGTGCAAGACGGAGTCACTTCCGGGTTCGAACTCGAAATTGGAACTGATCAGGTTGGAGAATGGTATCGCGATAGGGCTGGCGGCCAAGTGCTTAACTACGGAATTAGTATTGGTCACATCGCTGTGCGTATGGCTTTGTTTGATGATCCGGGTCGATTTCTGCCGACCGGACCGGGTGGTAGCAGCATAGCTGGGCCACCAATCATGGATCGTATGGCGGAAATGATGCGGCAGGGTTTCGGGGAAGGTGCCGTTGCGATGGGCTTTGGATTGGCATACACGCCTGCAGCAACAGAGGCTGAATTTGAAGCTATGTTAGAAATTGCTACTGAAGTCGGCGCAAGTGCGCATATACATACAAGGGGTGGGTTGGATGGCTTAAGGCAGATTGTTGCCAGCGGAGCAGAGACTGAGACACCTCTCCACATTGTCCACGCCAATTCTAGCGGTGGTTCTTCCTTCAACGAATTTCTTGCCATCATTCAAAGTGCTCGAGATGCTGGCCAAGACGTAACAACTGAAATGTACCCCTACGGAGCGAGCTATTCAGACATTGCCTCCGCCTTGTTCGATAATTGGGAAACTTGGGAGGAAGACCGGTTCGCACGTAATATGTGGGTTGAAACCGGAGAACGATTAACCCGCGAGAGCTTCGCTCGTTACCGGCAAATTGGTGGAGGTGTGATCACTTTTAGTCGCACTGAGGAGATGACACGCACTGCACTTAAAAACCCACTCATGATGATCGCGAGTGATGGAAGAATACTAAATGGAAAAGGCCATCCAAGGAGCTCGGGTACTTACGCCAAAGTATTAGGGCAATATGTAAGAGAAGAAAACATAATCGACCTTATGGATGCGCTTCGCCGCATGACTATTGAGCCAGCGCGACGACTTGAAGCATTTGTTCCAACTATGCGCAATAAAGGCCGCCTTCAGATAGGTGCTGATGCCGACATAACTATTTTTAATGCAGGTACTGTAATAGATCAATCAACTTATACCGACCCTCTTCAACCATCTCTCGGTATCGAGTTTGTGTTGGTGAATGGCGGCATAGTGCTAGATAATGGAGTGTTGGACCCAACGACTCGAACTGGCGTTGCGATAAGAAGTAACTAGAAAGTTTCGTATTTATTCAAAGCAAAAATAATTAAGGAAGTAAGAATGTTTAATATTCTGAAAGGAATCCGTGTTCTCGATTTAACAACTGTAGTACTTGGCCCATTTTCAACTCAAATGCTAGGAGACTTAGGAGCAGAGGTAATCAAGATCGAAAATCTTGATGGAGATATGATGCGTGCTGTTCGCCCCGGGAAATCTGATGAGATGGGCGCAGGATTTGTTAATTGCAACCGGAATAAAGATTGTGTTGCGATTAATTTGAAATCAAAACAAGGTAAAGAGATTTTTTATCGCTTGGTAAAAACAGCAGATGTAGTAGTGCATAACATGCGCAATAAAACAGCAGTAAAACTGGGCATTGGGTATGCAGATCTAAAACTGATCAAAGCAGATCTTGTTTATTGCGGCGCGCAAGGTTTTGGAGAACAAGGACCGAGCGCAGATATCCCAGCCTATGATGACATTATTCAGGCCGCCAGCGGTCTTGCTTATCTAAACTCTGACGAAGAAGGTAGACCTCGATATTTACCAACTATAGTTGCGGATAAAGTTTCGGGCTTACAATTAACAGTGGCGGTGTTAGGAGGAGTGATAAATAAACTGCGAACAGGCGAGGGCTGTTTTATTGAGTCCCCAATGTTTGAAGGTTTGGTTGCTTTTTTAATGGCAGAACAATTAGCTGGTTATAGTTATGTGCCAACTACAGGAGGCACCGGTTACGATCGTCTCACTGCATCTTTTCGCAGACCATACCCTACTGCCGATGGTTTTATTGCGATCTTGCCTTATAGTACTAAGAATTGGATAGAATTTTTCACAATGGTTGGGCGTCCAGAATGGGCCAATTGGGAAATAGTGAGAGATCCGATAAAACGCAGCGAAAATATTAATACGCTTTACGAGAAGCTTTATGAAATCGCACCAGAAAAAACTACAGAAGAATGGTGCGAAATGCTGCAGAACGCAAATATCCCTCATACTAAAGTGAATCGATTAGATGATCTGCTTGCAAACGAGCATTTGAATGAAGTGGGATTTTTTAAAGAGTATGAACATCCTAGCGAAGGGCCTATGCGGCAGGTCAGATCCCATTACAGCATGGAAGGAATTGCGAGTGAGGCGGACAAGCCTACTCAGAGAATCGGAGAGTCGACCGAGAAAATTTTACAAAATGTTGGCTACTCTGATGAAGAAATTAGTAGTTTTGCTTCAAGTCGAATCGTTAAGTGTCAAAAAATCTAGCTCGTTCCGTCCGAATTATTCTTTAGCAGCAAATGGTTCTTGTGTCGCTGAGTTTTAAGACTTTCCAGACAGGCTAATTATTGATCCAGATTGGCTGGCTGAAGGCGCCATTGCGTGCGATGTCCCACACTTCAACACGCATCCATTTCTGATTAGCCACATTTGCGAATGTAGAAATTGATCGATTATTAAATTCCTTGGTATCAGATAAGTCGAAACGTTGGCGAGTGACATTGGTACCATCGCCGCTAACGAGTTCCATATATGCAAGTGGATAAGTCCATTCGAGTTCAAGCTCGAGACTCACCACTCCATTACTGGTTATTGTTTCACCACTTTCAGCCTCATCAAGTGTAAAATGTGGGATTAGCACTTCACCAGTTGTCACAAAAAATTGACCGCTGCCCAGAACATCCACTACCGGTTGCCAGCCGTCCTCATAGCGGGGGATCTCATCCATTCGCAAATAGTTAATATTCATAGTGCCGAATAATTCATAATCTTCATAGATCTTGAATATATCGACTTCGCCTAAGATATATTTTTTTGCACCCCAGTTGGCCATATCATCTTCTAGGTCGAGTACGCGCCACCCTAGCATGTCTCGAGAGTAATCTGCTGGCATCGCTTTCCAAGCGCCACCAAGAAAACGATCACTGGCAAAAAATTCTTGATCTTTATAATCATCGGGAAATCCAGTAGATCCTTTGACTCTTGGGTGCGCTGTCCAGGCTAGCCCATTCTCCTGTTCCAGTAGACTGAGAACATCGTTGGCATCTCCAACGTGATAAACCTTGCCATAACCGGGTATATTTTGTTCGAAAGGTTGCCCTTGATTTTGATTAAGCACCCAGTAAACCGGCTTGGGGAATAAGCTTAACCAATGACTACCTAGATGAACGTTGGGTTCTTCGCCGGGAATCAGCAAGAAATCATCAGTAGAAAGCCGAGCAAATTCATCATGCATGACTTTGAGTTCAGCCAGTCGTTCGTTGGTATCGAGACGAGGGGTGCGACCGAAATGAAATTCTGCCATGTGAACCATATCGACACCCATGCGTTTAAAAAAATTGACGAAATCTGGATCTTCCAAGCCGATGGGGATGCCTGAGGTATTTTGCTCGCGTTGCTTAGTAATAAAATCCATAGAGTGTTCATGATGGTAATGACTTGATAGGGTTTTATACCCAGGCAAGGGTTTAAACGTGTCGTTACGAGTGTAACTTTTTACAACTTCTAAATTTTCTAGGCCAGATTGTTTCGAAACGAAAAGTAGAACCCCGAGTTTCTGGAGAGAGCCTTGTTGTGCGTTAACCCAAGGTACGAAGCGTCGATCCCCCATCGGTGGTTGTCTTACACCAAATGCGAAGCCGTCAACCATGTCGAGATATTCGTTACCGGCCCAGTTATAGCCAAAATTGTCCGCAAAATCGAGGGGGTATAGGAACTGATGAGGAAAGGGAGATATAACTAATGAACCATTTGTATTCGACAGAGCCATACTGCGATAGCGAGTTTGATAGACGCTTGCTGTGGCTTTCGCAATTGGATCGATGTGGGGATTGTCATAGGCATCGATCCATTCAAGATGATGACCTTCAGTATCCGATTTGGCGAGGCCTACATGGTAAAGAAAAGCGGTAGCAGGTCGGTCTGTTGAAACTCGTGCTTCCATGTGGACGAAAGGGCTGTCATGGTACAAAACGAAGGCTAAGGAACCAGAAAAATGTGTACTGTTTAAACCGTCGATTTCAATTGTGGCACGTGTTGCAGACGTTGAAATACTTACGTCCCCTGGAATCAAATATCCTTTTTCAACGGCATAGGGCCTAGTGGGTACTCTATCAAAAAAGATTTGCCATCCGTCTCTGAGTAAAAGGTCTCTTTCTCCTACCCAAAATAAATAATTGGGATCTACCCCTTCAATTGCGGCCTCCCTATCAATTCCCATTGCCCGAATGAGCGGTTCTGCTGCATTGTTTCCTTGTCGCGGGATGAATTGTAAATCAATAAAAGCTTCACCCTCTGGAGAATTCCAGGTAATTGATAGGCCATCTTCTCGATTCGTTAAATTAAAACCATCCGACGCATTAAAATTTGCAAGATCGATATCGGCTGCACTAAGCAATGTTGATACTAAAACAATGGCAACACCTAGTGCCCAGGAATATAGTTGTTTCATAATCGAATCTCGTTATTGATCAGGTAATTGCCAGTCGAAACGGTACTGCACATCGCTAACTCTTACCGAATCACCATAAACTAAGCGAGGTTCGAAGCGTAAGCGATAGGCTGAACTAATAGCCTCTTCATTAAACACACCTGGTGGTTCACTTTCTACAATACTGACGTCTTCAACTACGCCTCTTACATTGACGTCAAAACTTACTACGACATAGCCCTCGATATCCAATTCCCTTGCAATATTAGGGTAGTTCGGTGTGATATATCGCATAGGAATAAGCTCGCGAAACACTACTTCATTTGTGGGTGGGTCGATCAAAATTGTACTTCGTTCTTCCAGTTCATAACGAAAAACATAGCGAATCTCGTCGAGGGTTTGACCTCGAGTATTATCGAATAGCATTCGCCGTGCGGCGTTTACGGCAGATTGTTCAAAAAAACCCTCGGGTTGTTCTTCGACAGTACGTATGGTGGAGCCAAGAACTTCACCTTCTTCATTTACCGAAAATTCCACAGTTACCCAACCTTCGATTCCTAGGTTTTTTGCCCGTAGAGGATAGAGGGGCTCAGCAACTCGGCGGGTTATTAATCCGCGAGTAAAATTTGGTGGAGGTGTAAGTTCAGGAGAGATGTTGGTGCTAATTGCGCCGACATCTTCGCCCACGAGGGCACAACTAACTAGTAATGTTATGCTAGCTAGAATCACGAAATAGTTGAGGTAATACTTAATCCTTCGCCATTTTTTAAATTGGTTTTTCACCATGGCTTCTTACTTTTTTTCTCTAAAGATACAGTATAAATCCATCAAATATTAAAAAGTAGTTCTCACTCTAAATGCCAACTCCATGCCATTGCCGTTACAGTAGTCTTCTACTTCTTTTACGATACCGTCACCAATAGCGCCATCGAAGCGAGTTCGAGTCCGACAAAATTCGTTCGCTGTTATGTTCCTTGATTCAAACCTAAAGGTAAGATTCCCAAAAGCCTTTTTCTCAACATATGCCGATAGATAAGGCTTCTGGATACGTTCTTCAATATCGTTGATGTCAAATTCTTTGCGTCCAGTACTGCCATTGGAATTGTTGGAATAGTTAATTCCATAGGTCAACTGCTGACTGGTTATGTCATGACGGAAACCCATATTTAAAGACCATCTTCCATTATTCCGCTGGCGACGTTTAATCCCTAGAAATGGGTCGGTAAATTCTGAATCCCTTAAGCGGATGCCAGTTGTGAGTAGGGCATTCGGAAGCCTAAGCCGGTCTAATTTGGTGCTTACATCAAGATTTAATCCGTAGCGATTGCCATCACCTATATTGCCGCGCGCAGATTGCAGATTGTCAAGTGAGGATGAGACGTCGACTTTATCAATATGATCTTCGACATCTCGGTACCAAAATTGAGAATTAACGACCCCAGCATCATTAGGTAGACGGAACTCCAGGTTTAGCTCATAGCGCCACGATTGTTCTTGCACGATTTCTGGGTTTCCAGCCTGCGTGTTTTTATCTTCATCACTATTGTCAGTGGAAGCGCTGAAATCAGAAAAACTTAGTTGAGAAACATCTTTTTCGACTCCTGCTCTTAACTGGAGAGCAGGGGTAATGTCATAGCGATAATCGAGTTTCGGTTTAACAAAATCAAAATCCCGCTTGCGACTTACATCACCAGATTGTTCGATGGTGGAAGTCTCATAAATGATTGAGCTTTCCAAAGTCATTCGGTCGTTTATTTGCCAGTTATGCACAGTGAAAGGCTCATAACGAATTTCTTCAACAGCAGAATTGCTGTTGTCTATAACAACCGGTACAAGGTTTGAAAAATCCGCAGATGGTGTGCCGGGTATATCCAAACCCATGCGTAGTGTGGAGTCTCGAATGGTTTGTGCGCCTTCTAACCCAAATTCGATTCTTTGTGAATTATCAACATCAAAGGTATAAGAACTGCGGGCAATGCGTTCTCTGTCACGCCCAGTTCCGGCCAAAAATAAATTTGCAGTGCTGGCTAAATCTTCAATATCGAAGCGAGTCCTGTCATAGCCAAAATTTCGATCATTCACTATAAATAAAAAACGATACTTGGTTCCATTTATGAATGCATACTCATAATCGCCACCAATCTCCCAGTTAGTTCGGTCACTGTCGCTTAGTTCAGTTTGCGCACGAGAAGTATTTTTTACTAAGTCATTGATAATACGATGGCGATCTTCTGGCGATCTTGTTCTGTCTTCTGCCAAGGCATTGAATTGAATTACGCTACGGTCAAAGCTGTAGCCGAGGTTCATGCTAGCAGCAAACTCCGTTCGGTCACGGGTAGTTTCTTCGCGACGAGTTTCAGTTAGATTGCCGTCTGGATCAAAGCTGAATTCTCTGGCTTTACTATTGCGATAATTTGGCTCGGCTTCAAAAGAGAACAAGTAGTTCAAGTCGCCACTCTGACCGCTTACAGAAACCTGTCCACCGGGATCGAGGGTGCCATCTTGTTTGCGATCAGCGCGCAATTCGACAGAAGTGTTGGAACGAGCCGGTGCGTCTAATAAAACGACATTAACAATTTGTCCTCCGCCACGAATATCCAATTCTTCTGATGTGCCACGGATTATTTCGATGTATTCCACCTGATTCGCTGAGATTCGATTTAGCTGATCTCTTCCTTCATTGTTCTTGCCAGTAATTCGCTGACCATTGATTAGAATTTCACCCTCTCCAGATCCAAGACCTCTGCCACCACCACCACCCCTCAGGGCAAGACCTATGCCGGGAATCCGATTCAGCATATCGTTGGCGGAAACCGGGAAAAATTCTGCAAAATAGGAGGAGGGATAAACGATGGTTGAATCGTCAGAAGGATCTTCAGGTTTGGTTAGCTGCCCATGGGCAAGAGAAATCCAAAAAGGCAAAAGTAACGCCAGTATCAGTGCTCTTGGGCTAATCGAATAATGGTTAATCATGAGGTGGTGGGTAAGTGATTCTTTGATCCTGCACTGAATAGTTTTTAAGTGCAAAGGCTACCAATGCTTATCCGGAAGTGTACCGGTTCCATCTCATGCAGTCTGTAACAATTTGTGGGAAATCATAAGCAATATTTCTTAATCATTAGATAAAGATATAGCTGATATTAAATGTCTGGCAACGAAGAAACCCGAATAGGAGTCACAATTTATTCTTACTCTAGGACTATCTTGGTTATTAAAAATTTTTTATAAAAAAGATATGGTGGGGCCTAATAAGAAACCCCGACCATTAAATAATGGCAGGGATTCCAATTTGTTACGTGGCTCGTAGTTCAAGTCTACTTGATATCACTAATTAGTTTCATAGCTCGAGAACTGATCTTCTCCATCACCATCAATGAAATCCGCATACTTTGCATCACCAGTGAAATTAGATTTTAGGAAAGCATAAACATAGGTGCCTAATGTTCCTAAATCTGTTCCTTGATTCGACGGCAGCATATGATCGCCAGCCGCAAACTCTAGATATACTTTCGAAGTAGAAGAATTGATCGCATCAAAAAGTAAACGACCGTGAGTTTCAGGAGGTGCAATTGCGTCTTCCGCACTGGTCACAATTAATGTTGGTACAGAAACACCTGCCAAGTCACCTTCGAATGACTGCCCTAACTCACAACAATAAGGTGTAAGAGGAACAACGGCTTTAATATCGCTTCCAAGTTCTTCAGCTGCGCGTAAAGAAGCGCCGCCACCCAGAGAATGGCCCATTATGCCAATTTGACTTACATCGAGTTTATTGTTGATCGGACTCGCGCTATTGCTGTTTTCACTTTTTATCAATTCAACCCCAGCGATTAATGCATTCTTGCGCTGCTCAAGATTATCTTCTGTGGTATTGGTTTCGATAATCATGGTGATGACACCCACTGAGGCAAGCATTGGCCCCCACCAATCGTAAACCTCTGGTGTACCTCGATAGCCTGGAGCCATAACCACGGCACCGTTAGGCCGATCGAAGCTGAGGGTTAGGGGGTAGAAGATTGTTGCACTGGCAAATTCAGCTACATCATCGCCAGTAACATAGGTGCGGGCTTCATACAGGCGATCATCGAATAAATTGGCAGCATTGCGTGCGAAGGTTCTCCCTTCAGGCCGGTAGCGGCCGTCGCTATTATCTTGTGCAATGGCGATTGGAAACAATAGGGAGCCTGCTAATAGAGCGACCCCCATAAATGTTGTCGTTAGGGATTTAATTTTTAGTAAATTCATCTCAGTTAACCTCTATTCATTGGTCTTATTGGTTAAACTCTGGTCCAGTGAGACCTGCATGACTGTTAAATATAGCAAAGACTAAGAGGTAGAGAAACACACGATGGCTGTTGATTATCGTCATTACATAGTTAAATTTCTCTTCCTCATAGGCATGGGGCTAGACTCAAGAGCTTTTCCTGATCCAATGGACCTGTCACCCAATTCCGATTATTCTCATCCTTCCCAAAACTAACTAGTGATTGTGAAGTTTGAATCTATGAAGCTGTTAATGAATTTGATACTAATTTCTACCAATATCCGCTGCAGGATTGCTTTGGTTGGCGCCAGCCTAATGCTTTTCGTTGGTTCTGGCAGTAATGCACAGGAAGTTGGAGACCACCAATACACAACTGAGGCCATTGAGCGAGGCAGTCGCATCTATTCCCGTGAATGTGCCTTATGCCATGGGCCTCAAGGGGATATCGTAGACGGTGTGAATCTGCGGTCAGGGGGTTTTAAATCAGTTCAATCCGATGAGGATCTGAGGCAAGTCGTTTTTTCTGGTGCCGGACAAGGACAGATGCCTGCTTTTGGCTTAAATGACGCGGATCTCAGTGCCATTGTAGCCTACATCCGAGCTGGTTTTGATCCCGATGGAGTGGCCGTGCGTATTGGCGACCCGGGGCGTGGTCAATCGTTGTTTCAGGGCAAAGGTGAATGTGCCAACTGTCATCGAGTTAACGGTATAGGACCAAGAACTGCGCCAGATTTGTCAGAAATCGGTGTGATTCGCACTCCAGCCTCACTGCAGCGGAATCTGTTAGACCCAGCTACTGCAATACTGCCGATCAACCGTCCAGTGCGAATCATTACCCGAGGTGAAGAGACTGTAATTGGAAGGCGCTTAAATGAAGATACCTATACTGTGCAGGTTATCGATTCAGAAGAGCGGCTGCGATCATTCCGCAAAGCCGATTTGGTGAGCTACGAAATCAGCATGCGGCCTAGTAAAGGTCCGACCGCACTTTCGAGCGATGAAGTTGCTGATGTAGTCGGCTATTTGTTAACTCTGAGAGGTCAGTAATGAAACCAATTAAGCCCTTTATTTTTATTACTTGTCTCATTTTTAGTGCTGCAGTCAGCAGTTTTTCTAATGCTCAACTTTCTTATGAGCGAATTCTAAACGCTCAGGACGAACCACAGAATTGGTTAACTTATAATGGCGGTTATATGGCTCAACGCCATAGCCTGTTAGATCAAATTAATAAAAATAATGTCGATAATTTGGAATTGAAATGGGTACTGCAGAACCAGGTTTTTGGCGCCTGGCAATCTAACCCCATCGTCGTCGATGGCATTATGTATGTTACAGAGAGACCTAATAGTGTCATGGCCGTGGATGCGGTAACTGGGAGAGTTTTCTGGAAGTATCGTCATCAAAATGCCGATAACGCATTGGTATGCTGTGGTGCAAATAATCGCGGTGTTGCCGTATTAAATGACAAAGTATATATGGGTACTCTTGATGCCCATTTGGTTGCACTTGATCGTGTCAACGGACAATTGTTGTGGACAGCTGAAGTTGGAGATGTCGATTTAGCTTACTCAGTGACCATGGCACCCTTGGCAGTTAAGGATAAAATTATGGTGGGTGTTGGTGGCGGCGAGTTTGGTATTCGTGGTTATGTCGCCGCCTTCGATGCGGAAACTGGCGAAGAGGCATGGAAGACATACACGATTCCGGGCCCCGGTGAGCCAGGCCATGACAGTTGGGAAGGTGATGATTGGGAGCATGGTGGCGCGCCCGTCTGGATAACAGGCTCATTTGACCCCGAGTTAAATCTGACCTATTGGGGTGTTGGGAATCCCGGTCCAGATTGGAATGCGGGACAGCGCCCAGGTGATAATCTCTATTCAGATTCTGCCATTGCCTTGAATGCTGATACAGGCGAGTTGGAATGGTATTTTCAATTTACGCCGAATGATGCCTACGACTATGATTCTGTGCAGGTTCCAGTGCTTGCCGATATGGTGTGGCGAGGAGAGCCTAAGAAATTGATGTTGTGGGCTAATCGGAACGGCTACTTTTATGTATTGGATCGTACTAACGGTGAATTCCTCGAAGGCAAACCCTATGTACAAGTAAATTGGTCAAGTGGCCTCGATGAAAACGGAAGGCCTATTCCAACACCACAACCGGAAGGAATGCCAACTTATCCTGGTAATCAAGGCGGCACCAATTGGTATCCTCCTTCTTTCAGCCCGAGCACTGGACTGTTCTATTTTAGTGCTTGGGAGAATTACGCCACAATTTATAGGGCGGAAGAATCCGAATACATTCCAGGACGAGCCTTTCTTGGTGGAGGTTTTTCAGTTTTGGCCCCTTCGCCGGGTGCGCCGACTATTGGCATTGGTCGGACTAATCCAATAAACAATTGGACGGATGAAGTAGGCTACGCAGCTTTAAAAGCTATGGATCCACAGACCGGAGAAGCAGTGTGGTCCTATAATCAATTCGATGTTAGCGACAGTGGCATGTTAACCACAGCTAGTGATTTGTTATTCACCGGTGGTCGTGAAGGTTATTTTCATGCTATCGATGCGCAATCAGGAGATCTTTTGTGGAATGTTGGATTAGGTGGTCAAATTGTAATGGCGCCGGTAACCTTTATGGTGAATGGTGTGCAATATGTTTCTGTAATTTCGGGCAATAGTCTTTCCACTTTTGCGTTAGAGGACTAGTCAAAATATTAATCAACGTGCTAACTGTAATAATAAACAGGTCAGGCCCAACTATATGAGACTATTATTAATTCTCGCTATTGCAGTTTCAGGAATTGGGGTGAGCGCACAAGCCGTCGATGCGCGTTTTACTCCTTCTGAAGATTTCAATATTGATTTGACCTTTTTTAAGATGCCTCTAGGGAGACCAGTAGGGTCAACTGCTGGCATATCAATACATCCCGATGGAAGCAGTCTCTGGTTATTTGATCGATGTGGTGCCAACAATTGCATCGGGTCTGAGCTTGACCCGATAATGAAGTTTGATTTAGAAGGCAACCAACTCTTAAGTTTTGGTGCAAACATGTTTGTTCGGCCTCATGGTATTTTTGTTGATACTGAAGGCAATGTTTGGGTAGCCGACGGCGAGGGACCAAACGGAGAAGACCCTCGGCGCGATGGCAAAGGCCACCAAGTTGTAAAATTCAGCCCGACTGGCGAAATCCTTATGGTATTGGGTAAGCCCGGAATTGCAGGTGATGGAATCGATGAGCTAAATCAGCCGTCTTCAGTCTTGGTGGCTCCAAACGGGGACATTTTTATTGGTGACGGGCATGGTGGCAGATCTAATAGCCGCATCATGAAATACACAGCTAAAGGTGAATTCATAAAAAGTTGGGGTGCACGAGGTGCCGAACCAGGAAACTTCGATGTGCCCCATGATTTAGCGATGGATTCTCAGGGTAGATTATTTGTTGGTGATCGGGGAAATAATCGCGTTCAAATTTTTGACCAGGAAGGGAATTTTATTGCTGAATGGGAGCAATTTGGACGTCCTAGCGGCATTTTTATTGATGACAACGACATGCTCTATGTTACGGACTCTTCATCTACTCCTAGAAGTAATCCAGGTTATGGAGAAGGCATTCGAGTTGCAAGTGTCCATGATGGCAAGATCACCTTATTCATTGATGACCCGGATGAAGACGGTACACAGGAAGGAGTATTGGCGGACAAGCAGGGTAATATCTATGGCACATTAACTGGAGGTATGGCGTTGAGAAAATATGTTTTAAAGTAAAGTTTTATGACAATTAAATCAGTTACCTAGTAATCCTTTCCTCCATAAAAACCGATCTGAAGTCCTAACTTTCAGAGCTTATCCCTGATTGCGTAACCTATTGTACTTAATACAATAAATAACAAATAGTAAATTGTTGTTGTGCCATACTGCGATTGGTTAGAGCTACTTGCACTGGCTTGGATCGCCATTAATGGAATTGTTAGATGGCAATTCATCTCAACGGGCTGATAAATGGAACGGCGAAATATTTATTACATAAACATCTTAGTCTTATTAATTTCTTTGATAAGTAAGGATGTGTTTGCTCAAGAAAATGTCGGTGATGACTCAACCGTAAGATATCCGGCCGATTACTTTGCAGAGTGGTCTCCGGTAACTGCCCAAGACATGCTTGACCGTATCCCGGGTATGGATTCCAGTGGCGGGTTTGGTCCCCCTGGGGGTGGAGGCGGCGGATTTTCAGGCGGATTTG
>Ga0206683_10002280_pt1 | contig 13007 bp, 14 predicted proteins | sample M280m12015metaG_FD_155483 | JGI IMG/M metagenome (GOLD analysis project Ga0206683, IMG submission 155483) | Ammonia-oxidizing marine archaeal communities from Monterey Bay, California, United States - M2 80m 12015 | ecosystem: Environmental > Aquatic > Marine > Intertidal zone | place: USA...
CTTTGTCCTGGCTCTCCTTCATCTGTAGCGCCTAACTCTATAGCTTTTTTATAAAGAGCATCAACATCATCAGTTGTCTCGAGAGTGATTCCAACCATACTTCCATTACCTACGGTTGCCTCTTCTCCATCGTACGGCACAAAGACCGCAAAGTTTGTATCGTCCCCTGGTATAGTCCAGAAGAAACTCCTTTCATTTGGACCAAAGCTTGTAACCCCTAGATCAGAAAATAGTGCATCATAAAACTCTTTTGCTCTATTGAGGTCATTGGTTCCAACTGTAACGTATTTAGCTATTTTTCCTTTCATACTGTCTCCTTAATTTTAATTAACTTTTATCTATTTCTTTTCTGTTCTTGAATTCAAGTACGGTTGCATTGATGCAATACCTAGGTAGTCCATTTGGTCCATCAGGGAAAACATGACCAAGATGTATGTCAGAGGTCTTTGACCGTATCTCTATTCTGCGCATACCGTAACTATTATCTGCCCTTCTGTAAACAGATCCATCTACTGGCTTAGTAAAAGATAACCAACCTGTTCCCGAGTTAAACCTATCTCTTGTATCAAAAAGATGTGCCCCACTCAGCTTATCAATAAATATCCCATCCGGAGTGTTTTTGAAAATCTCGTACTCTTTACAAAACCTTGAATCTGTTCCTTCTTCGAAAGCTACCCTGTAGGCTTCCGAATCACCTAATTTAAAAAAACCAAGAGCTTTATAGAACTCTTGAGGTGACATATACCCCTGGTGCCCAAAAACCTCCTTACCTTGTTCTAAAAATATGATAGTGGGTGTCGCCCAAGTAGGTGTTTCTAAATGAATGCCATCTAATTGCAGAGCTAATCTAAAAATAATGGGTATATTCCCTTTATATTTTTCAACAACTAAAGATTTAAATTTTTCACAATAAGGGCAATAACTTTGTGGCTCAATGACAAGAATGCTCTTTCCCTTTAAAAGCTCACTGTTGTCTTTTTGTTCTACTATATTATTCTTCGAAAACCTAATTCCAGTTGAATGATCAGGACAATACCCATTTGGGTTCTTGGCAATATAGTCCTGGTGATAATTTTCAGCCTGAAAGAAGTCATCTAAAGATTTAACAATTGTAGTAATTTGGCCGTATCCAGAATCGGTAAGTAATTGTTGAAATTCAAAAACAAGGTTTTCGACTATTCTTAGTTGCTCTTTATTAGTGTATAAAACTATAGACCTATATTGAGTACCTATATCATTTCCTTGTTGATTCAATTGAGTAGGGTCGTGAGACTCAAAATAATGCTGCAATAACTCCTCAGTAGAAATAATATTTTTGTTGTAAGTTACCTCAACAACCTCGGCATAATTATTAGGGTTGAATTTATTGATGAATTTGGTGATTTCTCTATAAGAAGGACGGATTCCATAACCATCTGCGTATCCCGAGACAGCATCAATAACTCCTGGCAGTTCTTCATAACCCTTTTCTGCACCCCAGAAACATCCTGATCCCAGAACAATCTTTTCTAAATGAGAAGTAGATTGATTGTTTTCCGAAGCTAAATTAAAGCTAAGCAAAGCAAGCATTAATATAGAAAAAAACCTCATTGTACTAATTTAGAAACCCCAATTATTTAACATCAACCAAGAAATTGATATTTTAAGAGCCCAGATTGATTGCGTTGCTAATACTAAAAAAGTGCCTGTAGCTCCTAACACCCTAAATATACTTTCTGCTCCAGGTCTCGTTATACCGTAAGCGTGAGAAATTCTAGATAAGAGAAAAATATCTCCTAGTATATAAATGGCTAAGATTGGTATTTCTCCAATCATCTCTAATAAAGCGGATAAAACTAAAAAGAAAAAAACATTTTCTATTAAATTACCATGTGCTCTAGTTATTTGGAGCAGTTCAAAATTATCTCCTACTCCTAAAGTAATGTTTCCTTCTTTAGAGAACCTTTTCTGGCCGGTCTTAACGCCCAAAAATAGAGCTAAAATTGATAAGGCCCCTGCATAAAATAAAGTAATCATAATCTTATATATATTTGTAAAGTAATTTGTCTATTATTGTAGATGACTCAATTAAATTATAGGTAATTTATGAAAATAATTTTAACCTTATTTCTTTTTGCTTTATTGTCAGGTTGGTCTGCAGCCAGTCTGGCTAGCACAGCAGTTTCAACAGCTGCGAAAGTTATTGAAGTCCCTATAAAGGCTATAGGGAAAGCTGTAACAAGAGATGATGAAGAGGACGATGAAGAAGAAGAGGATTAGGCATATACAGGTTCTAAGCTTTTAATGTCTAAATCTTTAGTATGAACAAGAACCATTCTGGTAGCTGTCTCGTAATTTGAAATACTAAAATTACAGTCATTCCTGGTCATCTGCAATAGCCAGGTTTTCCCTTTTTCATCACGAACCCATCCTTTAGCTCTTTCTATTGAAGTATTATTATTAAGATAGCTTTCCAGGCGCTCTTTATTTATTAGTTTTTCAGTTTCTAGTACAAAAGATTGAAAAATTGAATGGTGATTATTTTCAGTAATTTCTGGTCTACTTGAAGCTGCCATCTCTTTAAACAATAGATTCCAGTAACTCTCCACTTCTCCCTCCGTCAAATAATCTTCTGTTAATTCTGAAAGCATGTTTTTCTCTTCTTGTTTAAATCGATTTAGTAAGACTCGATCAGCTTGCGTAATTTGGGCTTTCACTGTTTTCGAAACAAACTTATCTGATAATAAATGCTTTAAACTTCTTCCCTTTACCAAGCTTAAGATCCCTAACAGACGGAATCCGGGCCATGACAGTCCATAATTAGCTATTTTTATAGGGATGGCCACTCCGCTAGCCTCTATAACCACCGCTACAACATTTAATTCTTTCATTTTTTCCAAGGAAATCCCTAAGTCGTCATTTAACTTACAACAAACACACCCGTTGCTTAATGAAAGAGTTAAAGAGTCTTCATTATTTATAAGCTCTTCATCTATATTTAACTCTCCAAAATCATTAACCAAGACTCCAATGGGCTGCTCGGCTTCTTTTAACAATTGATTGATTAAAGTTGTCTTTCCAGAGCCCAGATAACCCGAAATAATAGTTAAAGGGATCATCTATTAGAAATTGGAAAAACCTTACCTTCAAATAAGGTAGCTTCAATTTTTATATCTTTTATCGTCACGGGGTCTACCTCTAATGGATCTTGAGCTAAGACAGTAAAATCTGCTTTTTTTCCCGCTCTAATGCTTCCTATTTCATGATCTAACCCTAATACTCTTGCTGCGTTGATAGTTATAGCTTCCATTCCTTGCTGAGGACTTATCCTTTCTTCGGCTGACATTAAAAAGCCTTTCTCATTTATTCTATTTACTGCCACCCACATACTCATCAAAGGTTGTGCAGGAGCCATGGTGAAATCTGAGTGAAGGCTAGTGGTAACTCCTTCTCTAAAACAAGAGCCTATTCTCGACATTGAAGAAGCTCTTTCAAATCCTACAGTGTGGTTTGCATATAAATCAGATAATTCATGCACATAATAGGCGTTAGCAGATACATTGGCTCCTAATTTAGAAAGTCTATGAACCTGTTCAGGATTAGATAATCCAAAATGTTCTAGAGTAAACCCGTGGTTAAATCTGGGTTTCTCAAATTGGAGTTTTTCTAAAGTGTCGATTGCAAGCTCAAGACCTAAATCACCAGTCACGTGAACGTGTATGGCATAACCTTTATTCCAGTATATTCGTGCTACTTCTTCAAACTGCTCAGGCGTACTCAACCACTCTCCTTCGTGTCCATCTATATAGCCTGGTTCCATTAATTGAGCAACTTGAGCAAAGAAGGCCCCATCAGTAAATAACTTAACCCTCTTCCTAAAGTTTAATCTATGTGTGTTTCTTGCGGGTAACTCAGAAATTAGCTTTTCTGCTTCTATATTCGATCCTCCTGCATGCTGAATCAAAGCTGTAGCGTGAGCAATTAGTTCAACTCTAAATGGGTTATCGTCGTTCTCATATAGTGCAAATTGAGTGTTCAATTCATTATCAAAGTCAAAGAGTCCTACCGCCATATCTGCTATGGTTGTTTGCCCTCCATAATGGACAACCTCTTTCAGCTTAAGTAACCCTTCTTTAAATTTATCAGGGTCTAGAATATAAGGATTCAACTTTTGTATAGCGTATCCCAAGCCTAGCTCAAAGAATCTCCCTCTTTCAAAATCTATCTGACTAGCGCCCTTTACATCATCTTCAGTAATGCCTAAGTAGTCTAAAGCTCCATCGTTCATGCACAATTCATGGAATGATCTATTCCAAACCACTATCGGTCTATTTGATTCTATTTTATTTAAACGAGACCTAGACATAGGTCCGTGCCATAAATCATGATGACCCCAGGTTATAAAAATATCCTTATGAGTCGGGTTAGTTAATGCTTCCTTTAACCTTTTATCATAATCTTCTGGCGAGGTTGTTGCCGGCGTGTCTCCCCAGGGAAATTTCCATTCCATTGCTGTGATGAAGAAAGTAGGAAGCAATACAGCTGCCATCGAGGGGTGTAAGTGAGGATCAATTAAACCAGGTACAATAATCGAATCTTTAAACTGCTCATCTATCTCGTAATCATTATTTTCTAACCAAGGTTTCATGGAATCTAAAGAACCTGTTTCAAGTATAAGACCATCCCTAACGGCCACCGCTTCAGCTCGCGGAAGAGATGGGTTCATCGTAATAATAGACTTAGCTTTATATACTTTAATCATGCATAGATAAGAATAACATATGAAGAAAGTATTTAGAGAGATGGTAGACACGAGTGGACTCGAACCACCGACCCCCACCATGTCAAGGTGGTGCTCTAACCAGACTGAGCTACGTGTCTACTGTAAGAAAAATGCATTATATAGAGAATTTTATTAGTTAGATTACAAATTTATAGGGGCATATACGGGGCAAAACCCCTCTACTTTTCTCTAACTAACCCTCTTCCTCTTTACAGTCTTCAAAACCCTGCCAAGATTTGGAGCTTTATCAGTTGGTGGTATAGTTATTATAGCGAGTTTTGATTAGGGGGAGAGATGGCAGAGATATGTATAGTTTGCAATAAAGAGATTACTGAAGATGAAGGAGATTATCGAGATGAAGGGGCAGTTATGCACTTTAGAGTATGCCGTCCTGAGTATTTTAAAAAGCCTGAAAAATATGGTAGAAAAGCTACACAAGACTTAACTCCTGGAGAACGGGAAGCGCTAGAGGAATTGAAACGAAAACAAGAATTGAGGGAGAAAAGCAAAGGAATGGTCTTAACTGATATTGACCTACCTTTTGGAAGAGTCTTTTGGGTAAGTTTTCAGTTCTTGGTGGTAGGTTTGGTTTTGGCTATTCCAGTATGGATACTCTTTATGGTCTTATTTTCTCTAATGATATAGTGTGTTTAGGTTTGAAAGGAATAATATTTACGGGGCATTTACGGGGCATTTATTTGCAACTATTAAGGTATCTTGCGAAAAGACATGTCTCCTAAAGACTTATAAATCAAGGTTTTAAAAGGCTTTGGACGATAGTAAGAGATTAACAAACAACTATGTCAAGGTGGTGCTCTAACCAGACTGAGCTACGTGTCTATAACATAAGTATTTTACATAAAATAGTTTTATAAAAATTCACATTTTTTTAACAAACTGGAAATTATTGTATAAAGTAAGTCGTTTAATAAATAACGAGGAAGATTATGAAAAAAATAATATTTGTACTAGCCTTTATTCCTATGACAGTTTTCTCTGCACCAGTGGAATTTTGGGGATGTAAATTTGAAGACGGTTACAATATGGATGACCTGAATAGATGGGTAGTTAAATGGAATAAGGTTTTAGATGGTTTTGAAGACCAATCTTATTCTGCTTACGTAATGACACCAGGTTTCTCAAGTAACCTCCAAAATGTTGATTTTGTTTGGGCAGGTTCGTGGACCAACTACGCTACCATGGGAGCTGGGTTTGAAGAATATTTTGGTGGTCCTGGCAAAGGTCTACAAATTCATAGTGAATTTGAAAAAATTACTAATTGCTCTTCACATACATTAGTTGACTCTAGACAAGTTAGAGAAGCTTCAAATTAAATTTATGTAAATAAAAAAAAGGCGCTTTAAGCGCCTTTTTTTGAGTAAAGAAATTAGTCCTCAAAATCAGCTGCCTGAGTTTGATGCACCCCACCATAATTAGCGGCAGAATAGTGTTGACTCTTTACAACCCATTTACCACCTTCTTTTACCCAATTCATTGTTACCCTAGTGCGATAATCTGAAGAATTTCCACCAGCTGTCACAATCCCTTCGGCGTAAAATCTTGTTAAAACAACGCTCTCAGAGAGTTGTATAGCTTCAGGATAAAAAACATTCGTCACGCCTCCTTGATCAAATTTTTCCCATTGTTCAACAGAAGGTATCTGCCTAGGCTTATGGAAACTGCCATCTGAGTTAGTTCCGTAAGTTCCGTTCTTGCTTTCTAAAGCCACTACGGTTTCATAATCATTATTGTTCCTGGCTTCGAAATATTGTTCCAATGAAGCCAATACGTCCTGTTCAGATTTAAGATGTCCATCTGCACTTACAAATGAAAGAAAGAACATACTTAAAATTAAAATTGTGTGTTTCATTTATTCTCCTTATTTATTTATATTCCTTATCAAGCTTAACAAATAATTATTATTTATGAGTTTTATTTTTTACGATTCCTAATATGAATAGCTTGCCTGATCAAGGCTAAAGCTGCTTCAAGTGATGTTCTAGAAACGGAGATGTGACTGAATATCGTACATCTACTTAATCATAGATGTATAAGCTCTATCTACAAACATCTTAGAAGCAGGCATGCCAGTTGCTTCATCAAAAGGACTTGAAGGAAATACATCAGAAGCTGGATCTAAATCTATTACTTCTTCTAAAGATAAACCCTTTTCAGCATGAATTAAAAGTCTATCTCTTACCGTTTCTAGTTTACTTACATAGGCTTCTAGATCATCTATTGTCGATACTTCACCATGACCTGGGACAATTACAGTTTGTTCATTAATAACTTCCATCACTTTTCTAATAGAAAAAATCATTCCTTCCAATGTCCCCCCATTCCCTGCATCAATGAAAGGCAAGCCTGTAAGGTTAGCTACATCTCCCATGTGAATTACGTTAGATTCTTTAAAGAATATAAAGCTATCGCCAGTGGTGTGGGCCGGTCCAAAATGCATTACGCTTATGGTATGACCGTTTAAATTTAAAGACATTTCATCCTGATAAGTTCTACTAGGTATAGCTAAAGGTTCGTAGGGTTGTTGAGGCCACATAACTCCTACCATATTTATATCAGCTCCATTTCTGAAATATTCCATTGAATTCTCATGAGCGATAATGTCTGCTCCTAACGGTCCGAAAGCTCTATTACCTTCAGCATGGTCAAAATGAAAGTGAGTATTAATGACATAGTCTACCGAATCTCCACCTAATTTTTTTATTTCAGAAAGAATGGTGTCAAAAACTTCAGGAAATTGACTGTCTACGATTAAAACTCCATCTTCTCCTACAGAGACAAGTATGTTTCCTCCATAGCCAAAAATAACACTTAAACCATCTTTTAATTCTTGGGTGTAAAGCAAAGAAGGATCAAAACCAAGCCATTGAAATCTCTCAAGTACGTAATTCTGATCTTCGCTATATGCGTTCATTTCCGGAAGAACATTTTTATCTTCGTTCGAACATGCTGCAATTAAAAAACAAAGGCAGGCTAGTAATAGATTTTTTTTCATAATGTTCTCCTCTTTTATAAAACTATATCAACTTTTTAGTCTCTCGTTACAACTACTTCAGAGCTTTAACCTCCTCCATATTTACCAAGCTCCTCTCTTGCAACTGTTCTTCTGTGAACTTCATCTGGACCATCAGCTATCCTTAAAGTTCTCATATGAGCATACATACTAGCCAAAGGGAAATCTTGGCTAACTCCACCTCCACCATGCATTTGTATGGCTCTATCTATTAGCCTACAGGCTACTATGGGTACGTGTACTTTTATTTGAGCAATCTCGCTTCTCGCCACCTTATTGCCTACTGTATCCATTAAGTTTGCCGCGTTTAAAGTCAGTAATCTTGAAGTTTCTATGTCTATCCTGCTTTCAGCTATATAGTCATAATTTGCTCCAAGACTCGATATTTTCTTACCAAAAGCAATTCGTTCTTCTGATCTTTTACACATCAATTCAAGGGCTCTCTCCATGACACCGATTGTTCTCATGCAATGATGAATTCTTCCAGGTCCTAATCTTCCTTGAGCAATCTCAAAGCCTCTCCCTTCTCCTAGAAGAAGATTTTCTTTAGGTACCCTTACATCTTTAAATGAGACCCTACCATGTCCATGAGGAGCATCATCATAACCAAATACATGCATCATTTTTTCAATCTTTATGCCAGGAGAATCCATTGGAACGATTATCTGTGACTGACGTTGATGCTTGGGATTGTCAGGGTTAGTCATACACATGAAAATTAAAACTTTACATCTTGGGTCACCAGCTCCTGAAGTCCACCACTTCTCTCCATTGATTACGTATTCATCGCCATCAAGAACAGCAGTTGTACAAATGTTTGTTGCATCGGAAGAAGCTACAGCAGGTTCTGTCATCGCAAATGCGGATCTAATTTCACCATCTAAAAGAGGTTTTAGCCATCTCTCCTGTTGTTCTTCATTAGCGTATCTTGCCAAGACTTCCATATTACCGGTGTCTGGAGCTGAACAATTGAAAATCTCTGAAGCAATTCCTGATCTGCCCATTAATTCAGCCAAAGGAGCATAATCTAGGTTACTCATGCTTTCACCCATCGGGTTTTCAGGTAAAAATAAATTCCAAAGACCTTCTTCTTTTGCTATTTCTTTTTTATCTTCGATAATTTGAGGTATTTGCCACCTATCGCCTTGCTCTGTAAATTCCTGCATTTGTTGCGCATAAATTTCTTCAGCTGGATAAATATGATCATCTAAGAACTTTATAATCCTTAACTGAAGCTCTTGTGATCTTTCTGAAAACTGAAATCCCATCTAACTTCTCCTTATAATTGATATGTATTACTGTTATTATGTAATATAAGTTTTATTTATATCTAATATTAATTTAACTACCGATCATAGTGCTATAACTTAAGTTAGTCTAGGTTGATATTTGTTGCCAAAAAACATTTTTAAAATTTCATGAACTTAAAACAAACTGATCTAAACTTATTCAAAGCCTTTGACGTTATCTACACTGAAAATAATCTAACCAAAGCCGGTCAGATCTTAGGAATAACGCAACCTGCAGTTAGCAACGCATTATCTAGACTTAGAGAGATGTTTAATGATGAACTCTTTATAAGGTCCTCAAAAGGCATGCTACCTACTCCAGTTGCCCAAGATATTATTGGAGATGTAAGAGAAGCATTAGGGTTGATGAATAAAACAATTTCTCAGACAGACTCTTTTGAGCCAGCTACTTCTGAGGTTACCTTTAAGATATCCATTGGAGATAGCTCAGAATATAGGCTTTTACCAATACTGCTTAAGGAGTTAGCGAAAGATGCTCCTAATATAGCTGTTGAAAGTTTCCTAATACCCAGAAAAGAAACGCCAAAAGAACTATCAGCAGGAAATGTAGATTTCTGTATAGACCCTCCTGTACATACTGAATCTTTTCTAAGGCATCAAAAGATTTACGAAGATGATTACGTGCTTATTGCAAGAAAAGGACATCCAGTAATGAAAAAGAAAAAAATAAACATGGATGACTACTTATCTCTTGCTCATATGCACGTTTCAAATAGAAAATCTGGCATTGGACTAGTTGATATGGCTTTAAATAGATTAGGTCATTCTAGAAAAATTTCCCTTAGGTCACAGAATTTCTTAGTTGCCCCTTTTGTTGTCGAGAGATCTGATCTAGTTATTACTACAACTAGAAGTTTTGCTAAACATAGAGGGCTAGAAGTAATGGAGCTACCCTTTAAGATTGATCCTATTGTTTTACACCTATATTGGCACGAATCTAAAGATTCTGACCCTTCTAATAAATGGATGAGGGAATTAATGCTAAAAACTTACGGATTAATTCAGGACAATTAAATGGTGCGGATGAGAGGACTCGAACCTCCACACCTTTCGGCACCAGAACCTAAATCTGGCGTGTCTACCAATTCCACCACATCCGCAAGTGGCGGGTATTATAGCTTCTACTCGTTTGATGTCGCGTCTTCGGAACTAATATTTATAAATTCTAGCTCTAAGTCATTTAATTTCTCTTTAAGAGATAAAATTGATTGGTTTACTTGAGTTCTATAGCGGTCCATTGACTTAGTTGCTTCTTCCAGATCAGCTAATCTTTCTTCAATATCGTCATCTTGAGAAAAAGGATTTACCGATTCTAAAGATTGACTTACTTTTTCTTGTATTTTCTCTAGCTTAGCAAGCTCCAGATTTAATGACCTTTGTTTGGCTGATAGTGTTTTATATTCTTTATCAAGTGATTCTAGTGTCTCTTCAATCGACTCTATGGAATTTAAATTTTGGGATATATTCTTTCTATTCTTCTTATTACTTAAATCCCACAACTTCCTTATCTCTTTATTGATAAATTTTAGATCTTGAGAATTTGTTTCAATCAGATCGTCAACCTTGTTCGACTGAATCGAAATAGTCTCTTCTAGTAAACTAATTCTTTCAATAAAACTGTTGCCTGCTTGTTGTTGGCTACCTGAAGTATTAAAGAACCAGAGCCCTAATAGAATTATTCCAACTGTATTAACTATTGTTATCGTGGAAGAAAATAGCATAGATCCGCCCTTTATTCTTCTTTGACCTCTATTTGAGACCGCCTCAGAACGAACTGGCTTAATATCTTGGTTATCTTCTTCTTTAGATTTGTTCATTACTTCGGGTTATTTTAGCCTTTCATTCTATTAGATCGTAGATACAATAGAAGTTTATATTAAAATTTTAACAATTAGGATTAGATTAATTTAAGAGGAATAAGATGAATTTTGAATTTTCAGCTGACCAAATGCAATTAAAAGACATTGCTAGGAAATTTTTAGAAAAAGAAGAGACTGTAAAGAGAGCTAGAACTATTTTAGAGGGTGAAGAATCTTATGATAAAGATCTTTGGTCTCAAGTAGCTGAGATGGGCTTTACTGCTACAGCTATACCAGAAGAATACGGGGGTTTAGGGTTAGGATATTTAGAACTTTGCGTAATAGCAGAAGAGTTAGGAAGAAGTCTAGCTCCAACACCTTTTTCATCAAGTGTTTACTTGGCTACGGAATCTATTCTTCAATTTGGTTCAGATTCACTTAAACAAGCGAACCTTCCTTCTTTGGCCAGTGGAGAAAAGATAGGTTCTTTTGCTCACACGGAATCGACCACCTCTCCAACTGAAGAAAATATTACATGCGAATTTAAAGATGGTTCTTTGAGTGGCTCTAAGATTGCAGTAACTGATGGAGATGTAGCAGATTTTTTTATAGTATCTGCAAAGTCAGGATCTGAAGTTGGACTCTTCCTAGTTGAATCTTCTGCGGATGGAGTTGAAGTAGCTAGCCAACCTACTCTTGATCCTTCTAGATCTCATGCTGCTATAACATTTAAGAATGCGAAAGCTGAAGCATTGGATTCAGGATGGTCAAACATAACCACACTACTTGATAGAGCGGCAGTTCTATTTTCATTTGAACAATTGGGTGGAGCTGAAGCTTGCATGAACATGGCGAAAGAATACGCAATGGGTAGATATGCTTTTGGTAGATCTATAGCTTCTTTTCAAGCTATAAAACATAAATTAGCTGATATGTTTATTGCTGTAGAGCTTGCTAGATCAAACTGTTATTACGGAGCTTGGGCTTTAAGTACCGATGCTCCAGAATTACCTACTGCTGCAGCCACATGCAGAGTTAGCGCCAGCCAGGCTTATCATGAATGTTCTAAAGAAAACATACAAACACATGGCGGAATGGGTTTCACTTGGGAATTTGATTGTCACCTTTATTACAGAAGATGCAGACAATTGGCTGCAAATATAGGAAGCCAATCTATTTGGAAAGATAAACTAATTAGCTCCCTGGAAAGAGCTAATCAAATATAGGAGAAAATTATGGATTTTAACGATACTCCGGAAGAAGCTAAATTTAGAAAAGAAGCTTATGAATGGCTAAAAGCCAATGCTTCCTTAAAAGAAGGGCCTAAAGACGGCTGGAGAGCAGCGTCTGAAGAAGAAGGTCTGAAAGAAGTTAAAGTTTGGCAAAAGAAATTACACGAGGAAGGTTGGGCTTGTATGCATTGGCCAAAAGCTTACGGTGGACGCGAATCAACGCCTATTGAGAGAGTTATATGGGGACAGGAAGTGTCAAAATTTAAAGTTCCTGGCGGCTACCTTGAAATTGGTCAAGGAATGGCAGGGCCTGTGATGATGATGTACGCAACAGAAGAACAAAAAGAAAGATACCTACCTCCTTTAGCGACAGGTGAAGAAATATGGTGTCAACTTTTTAGTGAGCCTGCAGCTGGGTCAGACGTAGCTGGTATAAAGACTAAAGCAGAATTAGATGGTAATACTTGGACAATAAATGGACAAAAAGTTTGGACTTCAGGAGCTCATTTTAGTGATTACGGAATATTAGTTACTCGAAGCGATCCTTCAGCACCTAAGCACAAAGGCTTAACTTTCTTTTTTGTAGACATGAAATCTCCAGGTATTGAAGTTAAACCAATTAAACAAATATCTGGCGGAGCAAACTTTAATGAGGTTTATTTTACAGACGTTAAAATACCAGACAGTCAAAGACTAGGAGCTGTCGGAGATGGTTGGAAAGTGTCTCTAACAACCTTGATGAATGAAAGACTTGCAGTAGGTGATGCGTCTGGACCAGACTTTGAAGAAGCCTTCTCTCTTGCAAGAGGTCAAGATTTAAATGGAAAACTTGCAATTGAGAATGATGCAGTAAGAGAGAAGCTAGCAGATTGG
>Ga0206683_10002281_pt1 | contig 13006 bp, 10 predicted proteins | sample M280m12015metaG_FD_155483 | JGI IMG/M metagenome (GOLD analysis project Ga0206683, IMG submission 155483) | Ammonia-oxidizing marine archaeal communities from Monterey Bay, California, United States - M2 80m 12015 | ecosystem: Environmental > Aquatic > Marine > Intertidal zone | place: USA...
GATATCGATAATATGCAAAGGATTGTTCGGGTCGATACCTAGATAGTCATTAGAGAACCATTTGAACCTTCTGAGATCATCACCCTGTTGGGTGTCGGCCTCCAACCATGGAAGGTCTCTGGCCATATCCAGTTTTTTGAGACTGTCACCCTCAAAGAGTTGTGGCTTGATGCCCATCCGGTAGGCATCGACGTAAAACCGGTCGTTCGTTTCATACACGATTTTCCACAGCAACAGATTTCCAAAGCCTGGTTTGGCCTCTAGCCGAGCCGGTGTGTGGCCGCGGCTTTGAGCAAGATCCCAACCTAGAAGTTCAGCGCGTTCCCTCTGCAGCACGCCGATGAGTAAATAGCTAACTCCCCAAACCAAAGCAATCTTTGAAAAAACCGGGTTAGCTTTTCTGACGCTCAAGATCACTAATATGATGAGAGGTATTGTGAATATCGGGTCCACTACTGAGACATTGTTCCATGCAATACGTAAATCCGAAAAGGGCCAGAGCAAAAGCGTGCCATAGGTTGTGCATGCGTCGAGCAAGGCATGAGTTGCGTACCCGAGCAAACAGACGAGATATCCCTGTTTGAATGTCAGTGCGCGTTTGTACCATCGATAAAAAAGGATAGAGCAAATCAGAGCGCCGATGGGTATAAAAATAAGCGAGTGGGTAAATTGACGATGGTACTCGAGAAACAAAATGGGGTCGGTGGGGGATTGAATTAAAACATCGATATCTGGCGACATCCCTGCGATGCAACCTAGCCATGCCACGGTTTTGACGTGTTCACTTTTTATAATGCTCTTGTTGCTCGCTAGCGGCAGCGACGCACCCAGTACTCCCTGGCTTATCGGATCCATAAATTAATTTACTCGATGAATGATGTTCGTTTAGTAGAAGAAAGTTCCTGCGTATTAACTGTCAAATGGCTGCTTTTTGTCTGTTTGCCAAGTTTCCGAGTAGGCCAAGTCCAAGCGCAGCCATTGAAACAGAGACAACCGGAGTGAGGTAGTTAAAAAAAGCATAGGGAAGATAATCAAGGACTGGGACGCCCAGTGTCGCCGCATAAAAAGCACCGGCGGTGGTCCAGGGAATAAGCCCGGTTGTCACAGTCGAACCTTCTTCGACGCTGCGGGATAGCAGGCTTGAATCGAGTTTCATCGCTTCGAATGAACCCTTGAACAATTGGCAGTTTAGAATGATGCTGATATACGCTTCCCCCATCGCAATATTTCCAACGAAGCCTGAGGCAATTGTCAGACCAATAAGCGATGTCGTGCGTTTAATTTGATTTATCATGCCAGAAAGCAATACCGCCAGAAATCCTCCGCCGAATAATACTCCGCCCAGGGCCAAAGCCATTAGCGAGAGTAGCAGCGTCCAGCTCATGCTTGTAATGCCGCCACGACCTAAGAGATTATCGATCGACTCGATGCCGGTCGTACCCGGCGTATTCGACCAGAGCGCATTTGCTACTGAGACAGCAGATGATTGCTGATAGGCGACCGCGATAATTGTTGCAGTGACGATGCTCCCGGTCATGCTCACTTGGGGGGAATAGCGTTTCAGGCTCATTCCAAGCATGACGGCGAGCGGCAAGAGGGTGACTACGGGGTTAAGATGATAAGCTTGGTCGAGTGCTTCTCTTATATTGGCAATGCTTACGCTCGGTAAGCGGTTATCGGCATAGAACGAGCCCAAGAATAGCAATATCACTGAGACGATGATTAGGGTCGGCACTGTTGTGATCGACATGGTTCGAATATGAGTATAGAGGTTTGTCTCTGCACTCATCGCCGCAAGATTTGTCGTATCCGACACTGGAGACATTTTGTCGCCAAAGGTTGCGCCCGAGACGATCATACCAGCGACAATAGGCAGTGGTATTTGAAGAGCCTCACCAATGCCAATAAACACGACACCTAAGGTACCCACTGTGCCCCAAGAGGTGCCTGTGGCTACCGACATGAGGCAACAAAGTAGAAGCCCGCTAAATAGAAAAAACGACGGTTCCAGTATTCCCAGACCATAATAAATTAGCATGGCGATTGTGCCGCTTTGCATGAAGCTTGCGATCACCATACCGATAAGAATGAAGATATATATTGCGGGTAATGCGCGGGTGATGGCTTGGCTCATCATTTCTTGAATTTCAGCATAACTGTATTTAAGCACTGCTGTGTTGGTAACCGCCCAGATTAGGCAGGCGAAAATTATCGTGTGAAGACTGATGCCAAACACGAACAGGCCGAGCGAAATAAATCCGACAATTGGCAGAAAGCAGACCAGCGCGTGTAATAGGCTTGGCTGGCGAATCTCTGAAGGTGGGTTGGCTGTTAGACTATCAGGCGTTAGTATTGCGTCAGCATCGGTTACGGGCATCAGGCTAGGATCTCAAAGGTGCTTGTAAAAATTTTCAACGGTTCAGGGAGAGAGTATCAACGGGGATTGACCACCGCAATTCCTCAATGTCCCTGTTTTTGAACCTCAAACATTAACCGTCTGTCGGTAGAACGCTTTCCTTCAATTTTATTTGCCGATAATTAGAACATTGTCCGCAATTACGGGTCACATAAGTATGAATCTACAAAGTTTTAAAGGTGTAACTATGAGTCAAACTCTCATTGCGGCGATATCAATCCTACTTACAATTGGGCTCTTGAGTGGGTGTGTCCAGGGTGCCGGTGGGTCGGGTGATTCAACTGGTAATATAGCAACGATGAGTGACGGCAAATACAAGCGACCGTCGGAATCAGAGATTAAGTCGATGCTGACGCCACTTCAGTACGATGTTACCCAGCATGAAGGCACAGAGCGCCCTTATCGTAATGATTATTGGGAGCAAAAAGACGAGGGTATTTACGTTGATATCGTCAGCGGAGAGCCTCTGTTCAGCTCTACCCACAAATATGACTCGAAGACAGGATGGCCGAGTTTCTATCGTGCGATTGATAATCGTTACATTGTTGAGAAAAAAGACTACAAAATGCTATTGCCTCGCACTGAAATCCGTAGCGCGATTGGCGATTCACACCTTGGGCATGTATTTAATGATGGACCCAGGCCAACCGGATTGCGCTATTGTATGAACTCCGCATCTTTGAGGTTTATTCCCCGAGCCGCATTAGAAAATGAAGGTTACGGCGAATACGCAGCGCTTTTTAATTAATGTCATGCCGGGGCGTTTCTCACTTTGATGAAATATCAGCCAATGCCTTGTCAAGGGCGTTGGCCATGAGTTCAATTTCGGTTTCGCCGATAATGTACGGCGCGCCAATGCATAGAATATCCCTGTATTCTCCCGTACCGCCAGGATAAAAAAAGACACCCGCTTCCATCGCAGTTGCCATCATTTTGTTTGTTATATCTTCGCCTCTGGCAAACGGTTCGAGCGTGTCCCGGTCTTTGACAACTTCGATGCCGATGAGCATCCCTTGTCCTCGGATCTCAGCAACCAATGGATGTTGAGAAAACTGGTCCTGAAGGCGATTGAGCAGCGTGATACCGGTCGACTTGCACTTCTCGAGCAGGGATTCTCTTCTTAGAATTTCGAGCACGCAGGTTGCCGCGGCACAGGATTGAGGTAACGCACCGAAGGTGTGGAACATGACCTGCAGATCACCGGCGCTGATCGAGTCAGCGATCTCCTCTCTGCCATACACACCAGCAATAGCAGCATAACCACCTGCCATACCCTTACCGGCGACCATTAGGTCGGGTTCTATGCCAAAGGTCTCACAGCCAAACCGATCTCCGGTGCGCCCGAATCCGGTCATGACCTCATCCATAATGAGCAAAATGCCATTGTCTTTCAGGATTTTCTGCGCCTGTTCCCAGTAACCCGGTGGCGCCATGATTGCGCCGCCACTGGAACCATTCATAGGCTCGGCAATGAGCGCAGCGATATTCTCAGCCCCGACCGATTCAATGGTCTGTTTCAGATCGTCGATATAGTAACTTGTTGCATCTTCGTGATGTCGGCCGAGTGGACATCTGAGCGGATTTGGCGTTTTGATTTGATGGTATGTATCAAGAATGGATTCAAGTCCTTTCTTGCGGCTCAAATGGCCTGAAATAGCGGCCGTGGTGATTGTCGTACCATGATAAGAAAGACTGCGAGACAATATTTTGTGCCGCTTCGGGTTGCCTTGACTGGCATGATACTGGATGGCTATTTTAACAGCCGCTTCGTTGGCTTCAGAGCCGCCTGAGGCGAGATGAATGCGGTTCAGGTGCTTCGGTAGCCAGTGGGTAGTGAGTTCGTTGACCAAATTCTCTCGTTCGGGGGTGAGCCAGAGTGGGATGACATAGGAAGCGTTAACTAATGCACCCCTTACCGCATCAGCCACTTCAGGGCGGCCATGACCAATGTTGGCGACGACAGCGCCACCGGCGGCGTCGAGAATTTTTTTGCCGTCCTTGCGATAAAGATATGCGCCCTCCGCATGAGTGATTTCAGTGGGCGTGTGTGCCGGTAAAAACGGCCATTTAACATTCTGTCCGGGCATGCTTTTTTCGCTCTCGTTTTCCAACCGAAATTAATTTCCCTAGAGTTCATTCTCTCCATCGGAAATAGTACATTCTATTGCAATATTCAGGGAAACTGTAACCAAGGTTATATAAATTGTTGCGCTGGGCACGACGAGTGTATAGTTTCAAGCCACTTCAATAGAATGTTACCAATTTTCAATTATTTCTTTTTAACGAACAGGAAACCAACCATGGATCATGATATTCCAGCTGACGTCCAAGCTTATCTAGCAGAACTCGATGAATTTATCGAGAACGAAATTATTCCGTTAGAACAAAAAGATGACAATATCCGCTTCTTTGATCATCGCCGCGAGGACGCAAGGACTGATTGGGAACGTGGTGGGTTGCCTAATGATGAGTGGGAGGCTTTGCTGGAAACAGCTAAAGCTAAAGCTGATGTCGCGGGTCATTTCAGATATGCGCTATCGTCTGAATACGGCGGTAAGAACGGCAATAATCTTGGTATGGCGATCATTCGTGAGCACCTTGCGGCGCGAGGGCTTGGTTTGCATAACGATCTACAAAACGAGCATTCTATTGTTGGCAACAGTGTTGGACTGTTGTTGATGCTTAACTATGGTACGCCGGAGCAACAGGCGGAGTGGGTACCCGAAATGCTAGAACGAAAGCGTGGTTTTGCTTTCGGTATTACTGAGCCAGACCATGGTTCCGATGCAACGCATATGGAAACGACGGCGGTTCGCGATGGTGATGGCTGGCGTATTAATGGTGCAAAAACCTGGAATACCGGAATCCATAAAGCGCCTTACGACATGATCATGGCTCGAACCAGCGGAAAGGCCGGTGACGGTATGGGCATCACGGCGTTTCTGGTTCCTATGAATTCGGAAGGTCTTAAGATTGAGGAAATGCTCTGGACCTTCAATATGCCAACTGATCACGGCACGGTGTCGCTGAATGAGGTCTATGTAGATAACAGCGCAATATTTGGCGGCGAAGGACGCGGGTTGCAGGTTGTTCAGCATTTCTTCAACGAGAACAGAATCAGACAAGCCGCATCAAGTCTTGGTGCCGCACAATTTTGTATCAACGAGTCAGTCAAATATGCTCAGGAGCGTAAACCCTTTGGTAAGCCGTTAGCGGTAAATCAGGGTGTACAGTTTCCTTTGGTCGAGCTTCAGTCTCAGGCGGAAATGCTGCGTGCCCTGATTCACAAGACCGCATGGCAGATGGACAAATACGGGAACTTTGAAGTCTCTGACAAGGTGTCGATGTGTAACTATATTGCTAACAGATTGTGCTGCGACGCTGCCGATAGGGCGATGCAAACCCACGGTGGTTTGGGTTATTCGAGGCATAAGCCGTTTGAACATATATATCGGCATCATCGTCGCTATAGAATCACCGAGGGCGCCGAAGAAATTCAAATGCGCCGTATTGCTGGGTATATGTTTGGCTTCATGAGTCAACAGAAACCCAAGGGCGTGTCGGACGATTAGCATGTCAAATGTTGATGTTGACAAGCAAGGTCTTGACCTGGCGATAGGCCAGGTCCTTGATCGACATGTGGCGGAGTGCCGGAAGCTCCTCAGTGTCGAGCGGTTGTCCGGGGGCGCAAGTCAGGAAACTTACCGTATTAGAATCGAAACTGACAACGGAGAGAAACTGCTAGCGATGCGAAGGGCTGCCGGCGGTGTCAAGGTTGAGCCTCTACCAGGCCATCCGGGGCTCGATGTCGAAGCCCTGCTGATGCAGTGCGCGCACACTGCCTCTGTGCCGGTGCCGCAAGTTTACTATGTTCTTCAGGATGAAGACGGGCTGGGTGATGGTTTTATTATGTCCTGGCTCGAAGGTGAAGCGTTGGGTGCAAGGATTAACAGGGCGCCCCAGTATGGTGCTGTTAGAGAAAAACTGGCCTATGAATGCGGTAAAAATCTCGCACGCATCCATCAGATTGACCTTGTTGAAACCGGTTTAGAGAAAAAGCTTGCCGTGATTTCCCCTAGGGAGTTTGTTGAGCAGACCTGGAACAGATATATCGATTTTAACTCCCCATGGCCGATGATTGACTACACGGCGCAATGGTTGCTCGAGAATCTGCCGACAGACGAGGCGTTCTGTCTTGTTCACAATGATTTTCGAAATGGCAATTTCATGATCAATGAGGAAGGCATCATTGCAGTACTCGATTGGGAATTGGCACACATAGGTGACCCCATGCGGGATTTGGGTTGGATTTGCGTAAACTCCTGGCGTTTTGGTGGAGCAGGTCCTGTTGGGGGGTTCGGTGAATATGAAGATTTGTTTCGCGGGTATGAAGAAGTCTCTGGTATCAAGGTTGATAAGGCGCGAGTCAAGTATTGGGAGGTTTTTGGGTCTTTCTGGTGGGCAGTCGGATGTCTTGGTATGGCGGAACATTATCGAACTGGGCCCGACAAAACAGTTGAGCGTCCTGGCATTGGCCGTCGTTCCTCGGAATGTCAAATTGACTGTGTGAACTTGCTGATACGGGGCGATGTGCAGTTGATTGAGGCTAAATCGAAGCAGGACAACCTTGACATGCCCCGAACCGATGAGCTGATTAGTAGTGTGCGGGACTTTTTACGAGCAGAGGTCATGTCCGAAACTGCTGGTAGAACCAATTTTATGGCGCGGGTCGCTTCAAATTCCCTTGATATTGTTTTGCGCGAACTTGAACTGGGTTCCCAAGCAAAGGAGCAAGAACTTGAGGGGCTGAGATCTCTGTTAGGTGAACACGATGGTTCGCTTGGCTTGGGAGATCTGCGATGGCAGTTAACCCGCAAGCTTCGAAGTGGTGAGCAGTCGTTGCAAGATCAGCAACTGCAGAAACATTTGAGGCAGACAGTGACCAATCAGATTGCGATCGATCAGCCGCGGTATTCTGGGCTCAAAACAGCCCTAGATACTTAACGGGCTTAGTTACTGTCTATAAATCAGTCAAAAGCACCCGTCGGCACAGAGCACCTGGAAATGGGCGACAAGCTCGGATATCGAGTGTATGCCTAGCCCTGCAAGTCCTCCCACCACAGTGCCGTTTATTCTGATAAATTGGAGATCCTTACCAATTTGAATTTCAATGCGCTCCGAGGTTGATTGCGGGTCCCAGCTCTCAATGGTCTGGCTGATAAGGTTGGCAACTTCATGACCATAGTTGTCCAGTAGATACCGGGAACTGTCTTCGGCCCAACCGTTGATTTTTTCCGCTAGTTTATCGTCGGCAAGTATCGACCGACCAAATTTTTCTACGGCATCCTGAATCGCTTTTTTTAGCTCTGCATCGGGAGATTCACTCTGTTCGAGTAAAGCTTGTTTGATGTCAGTCCATAGCGAACGAGTAAAGTCACGAACGGCGACCTGTTGCAACAGGTCTTCCTTGATTGAGATTTCTTTTTCTTTGATATCGTCGGAATATTTCAGATCTTCCATGAACTCATTGCTCATTTGTACAAGTCGCACTCGCATTGGATGAAATATGTCGACTTGCATCTCATAGAGCGCCTTGCTTGTTGATTTCATGATCTTTCGATAAACGGCTTTATCAAGGGAGTTGGGAAACCACCACGGTGTTTCCTGTTGTATCTTTTCCCGCAACTGGTCGTCTGAATCCTCTAGTACGCCTAAAGCGATTTTAACACCCGCATCGAATGCGGCTTGCTGCCTTTTGCCCGAGGTGAGAAAGGTGAGTACATCACCGATAAGCGGGGAAAAAGAGGTTTCGCGAATTTTGTTTTCGAGCTTACGCTCGATCATTGCCTGAATATCCTTGTCGTTCATCACCTTGACCACACCTGCAATACCATCGGTGATTTGTTCGGCAACAGCGCTGGAATTCTTCGGTTCTATGATCCATTCAGCAACGCGCCTGCTCAGATCCATTGATCGGATTTTGCCTGTAATGACCTCGTCGGACAGAAAGTTTTGTTGTACGAATACGCCAAACTGGTCTGCGATTGAGTTTTTCCGATTTGGAATGATTGCTGTGTGAGGTATTTTCAGTCCCATGGGATAGCGGAACAACGCTGTTACAGCAAACCAGTCAGCGAGTGCGCCAACCATGGCGGCTTCAGAGGTAGCTTGAACATAGGGTATGACAGCGTGCAGATTTGAGAATACGCTGGCTACAATGTAGATAATCGTGACAAGCAGGAACAAACCCGAGGCAAGGCGCTTCATCTTGAGAAGTTCTGCCTGCTTTTCCAGTTCAAGTTCTGTGAAGTTTTCTAGGAACATGGCGAGATACGATCATCGAAGAGACAAGGGGAGTCACACAGCATTTTAGAGCAATCTCAAGCGTTAATGTAGTCACCTTGGCGCGTCAATGGTTGCAACCATCGCAATAGCTGTGGTCCCATTGGGATATTGGATGTTTAAGACGGAGTTAAAAGTGGACGTATTTTCAATGCAGGGCAAAACCGTGCTTATCACGGGTGCATCATCAGGTTTTGGTCATCACTTCGCGGGGGTCTTGGCAGCAGCAGGGGCGAATGTTGTACTCGGTGCAAGAAGAGTAGAAAAAATTGTCGATAGGGTCGCTGAAATCAGAGAAGAAGGTGGGGAAGCCTGTGGCTTTTCTCTGGACGTACTTGACCGTCAGAGTTGTCAATCATTTCTTGACCAGGCACAGGAAAAGTACGGTAGTCTGGATGTTTTGGTAAACAATGCGGGTGTGGAATCTGGTGCCAAGACTTACTCAATGATCGATGAAGATGATTGGGATCATGTGCTTGATACCAATCTGAAATCTGTGTGGCGCCTTTCAAAAATGTATACTGAAAAAGTGATCGAAAGCGGCAAGAAAGCCGGAAACATCGTTAATATCGCATCAATTACTGCATATCGAACGATTAAGGGGCAGTTTCCCTATGCTGTTTCGAAAGCCGCTTTGGTAAAGGCCACTGAAATAATGGCACTCGAAGGCGCGCGCTATGGCATTCGTGTTAATGCACTTGCGCCAGGCTACATTCTGACAGATGTGTCAAGGATCTTGCTCGAAAGTGACCAGTCAGACACTTTTAGAGATCGCATTCCAATGCGCCGTTACGGGGAGTTCGAAGATCTCGATGGACCGCTTCTGCTTTTGTGTTCTGAAGCTTCAAGCTATATGACCGGATCAACAACCGTGATCGACGGCGGACATATCTGCGCTGAACTCTGAATGTGGGGTTCAAAGGCGTATTTTGAACCAGTTTGGCAAAAAGAGCGCGCGCAAAAGATTGCATGCATGGCGGCGATGAATGATAATGATTCTCAACTAGACGGTTTCCATTTCTAACATGACCCTCGCCGAATTAAGTGAAAAAACGAGTTGTCGCGTGCTCGATGCTGCGAAGACTAATAGCGAATTGCAGAGCAGACTTTATGCGCTTGGTTTGTATCCAGGTGTGAGGGTAGATGTGCTGCGCTACGCGCCTGCAGGCGACCCAATGCAAGTGCGTGTTGGTGGAACATTGCTCAGCATACGAAAAGCGGAAGCCAACCTCATTTCTGTAGAGATTACCTAGGTGTCTGACCTCACAATTGCGCTCATCGGTAATCCTAATTGTGGCAAGACCACGTTGTTCAATGCCCTAACCGGTGCACATCAAAAAGTCGGCAACTGGCCTGGCGTCACCGTTGAAAAAAAGACCGGGCGCCTCTCTCTTGATGGCAGAACGACAGTGCTGGTTGACCTGCCCGGCATCTATTCCCTCGAGCAGGAATATCTTGGGTTAGATGAACAGGTCGCTCGGGAGTTTTTGCAAAGCGATGCGGTCGATGTGGTGGTCAACATACTCGATGCTACCAACCTCGAACGAAATCTCGTACTTACCCAACAGGTACTAGAGCAAACCAAACGGGTTGTTGTCGTCTTGAACATGACGGATGTCGCAAAGCAGCACGGTATCAGCATATCTGCTGAAGCACTCTCCGAACGACTGGGTGTTGAAGTGATTCCCATTGTTGCTTCCCGTGGCGATGGTCTTGAAATTCTCAGAGAGGCGCTTGCTAAATCTCTAACGAATACACCCCTAGAGCACGGCCCATCCGCGCCACTTTCGGACGAAGACAATCAGGACACGAACGATAAATTGTTAAAGCGATATCATCGGGCCAGGACGCTGGTAGATGGTGTGGTCCTTATGACTCCGGTGGAGGATAACTTTACTGAGCGTCTGGACAGGTGGGTGTTGAACAAATGGTTGGGAATACCGTTATTTCTCGTCATGATGTACCTGATGTTTACAATCGCCATCAACATGGGCGCTGTATTCATCGACTTTTTCGATATTTTGTTTGGCGCTGTTTTTGTTGACAGTGTGCGCTGGTTGCTTGAACAGGCGTCTCTTCCTGAGTGGCTCATAGTGCTGACCGCCGACGGTCTGGGTGGTGGTATTCAGCTAGTGGCTACATTCATTCCGGTCATCGGCTTTTTGTTTCTCTGTCTTTCCGTGCTTGAAAGTTCGGGATATATGTCGCGTGCTGCTTTTGTAGTCGATCGTCTTATGAGTCAATTAGGGCTGCCCGGCAGCGCATTCGTACCATTGATTGTAGGGTTTGGTTGTAACGTACCTTCGGTGATGGCGACCCGAACGCTTGGTCGGGAAAGTGACAGGTTACTGACAATAGCGATGGCGCCTTTTATGTCCTGCGGAGCTCGACTTACCGTATATGCTCTGTTTGCTGCGGCTTTCTTCCCGAATAATGGCCAAAATGTGGTGTTCTTTCTCTATCTCCTTGGCATCTCAATGGCAGTGCTTACTGGGTTTATTTTTCGCAGGGAAATTTTTTCGGAGGAGGTAACGCCCTCGTTTCAGGAAATGCCTTCCTACCATCTGCCGGTACTAAAAAATATTCTCATCACAACCTGGTTCAGGTTGAAAGCGTTTGTATTTAGAGCAGGAAAGACGATTGTGTTGGTTGTGGTGGCTTTGAGTTTTTTGAACTCAATCAGTACTGATGGAAGCTTCGGGAATAGTGATACCGAGTCATCGATGCTTTCGGTCGTGGGAAAGAAAATAACGCCCATTTTTTCGCCAATGGGGTTAACCGAAGATAATTGGCCAGCGACGGTAGGCCTGTTCACTGGTTTGTTTGCTAAAGAGGCCGTCGTCGGGACACTCGACGCGCTGTACGCGAGTGATGCAAAGACTCAAGCCGACGATACGCCAGACTTGATCGGTGCCTTGTCAGAGGCTTTCGGGTCAATTGCCAATAACAGTGCAGATCTGATTAGTGGACTCGGAGATCCGCTTGGGATCTCCATCGGTGACGTCACCGATGCCGCGATGGTTGCAGAGAGTCAGGGTGTCAATCAGTCGACATTGACTAATATGTCAACCTTGTTTGTGAGTTCGTTCTCCGCATTTTGTTACTTGGTTTTTATATTACTCTATGCGCCATGTGTGGCTGTAATAGGTGCCGTAGCCAAGGAGGCAGGCGTGCGCTGGGCCTTGTTGGTTTTCAGTTGGACGACCGGTCTTGCCTATATGACAGCGACCTGTCTCTATCAATTAGGCACACTTTTAGAACACCCGGTCTTTTCCATTGTCTGGTTACTTGCATCTGCCCTCATTGCCTTTGTAATAATCCAAAATCTTAAGCTCATCGGCAAAAAAGCGTTGCCCGATAATTTGATACCCGTTGTTGCGCTGCGATAGCCGTTGGCAAGTTACGCGCTTATGAGTCGGCGTTGATGCCAAGGCTTCGCGAAACTCGAGAAGTTCGCCATCATTAAATTGAGTAACTTGAATACCACTTGCTCGTACTTGTATCCAAAGCCTTGATGAACCCCATTTTTAGGTAAGTTGTTGTTGATGTAGCGAACTAAAAATGTCGGTAAATCACTGCGCCTTTGCCCAGTTAGCGCCTCCCTGCTGTTTCGTATGATTTTTGACCACCATCGGGTAACATGTCCGGCCGATGGAATTAAGGCTTTCTTCTGTACGTCTTTTTCAGACGCAAACAGATACTTGTCTGTCATCTCAAAGGCATCTGTTCAATCGTCAATCGACTATCCCAGCGATTGATTCGGCTATTGTTTTAATTGTTAACCCGAGTGTTAAGAGTACAGAGAGTTATGGATGGATATTAGAACAAGACTCGCGTTATCGCTTGTATCTGTTTCCCTGCTGAGCATGGCGTTGCTTGGCGCGTTTGCATACCACACCGCTGAAGGGCTGCTTCAAGAGATCACAGTGCGTCAGCTTGATGCCTTGGCCGAGGGCAAGAAAAGAGATCTCGAGAAGATTCAGGAAGGTTGGCGAGGCCGTGTCGAATTAATAAAGCAGCGCGTTATATCAACCGCTGGTAAAGACGATATATCTCCGAAAAATAATTTGTCCCGTGACCTGGGTCGTATCTTAGCCGATGTTGATAATGTTAGCGCGCTGCGTGTGCTCGATTCTTCAGGCCAGTCAGTCGGTGAAGCTGGCGAGTTTCCTGACAGCAATGTGTCTCCAAAAGCGATAAGTACCGAGGCAGTGAAATACCTAGGCACTTTTTTCAGCGATCACACCG
>Ga0206683_10002285_pt1 | contig 13001 bp, 11 predicted proteins | sample M280m12015metaG_FD_155483 | JGI IMG/M metagenome (GOLD analysis project Ga0206683, IMG submission 155483) | Ammonia-oxidizing marine archaeal communities from Monterey Bay, California, United States - M2 80m 12015 | ecosystem: Environmental > Aquatic > Marine > Intertidal zone | place: USA...
AGCAGTTAGTTGAATCTTTCGCTTTAGATATTGAATCCTATTTAGAACAACAATTGAAAATAATAAAATAATGGAAGATAAGATATTTGCAAGAAGTCCGTATTATATCGCATACACATCTGGGAGTACTATCTCAACTGCTGAGTTGAAGATTTGGATTTATGGAGGTAGTCGGACAACTGGAAAACCTACAAATCCAGAATACACATTGTCAAAGTCAAATGTATCTGCAACAGAAGTATTCTTTGAGGTGTCTGAATTAGTCAGAGAATTCTTTGACCATTCACTTAATAATACGAATTTTGAAGGAAGTGGCTTATGGGTTTACTACGAACTAAGCACCAACGGAACGCAGAGAATCAATACAACTCTTTTTGCAATTGATGGCTACAATTATTTTGAAGATGGAGCGAATGCAGACAAGAGAATTAAACTTGCACAAGACACAGATGAGATTGTCACAAAGGATGATTACAACATAACGATTCCAGTTTCGACTGATGATGATGGTGTTGCTTCCGTTACTTTCTTGTATAAAGGGAATGCAGTTGCAGACTATCAGTTTGCAATCTTAGACGCAAATGCTGACTCTGATGTCGTTATCAATTATGCAATTTATGGCGAAGGAACTTATCAACAAAGAGTGAAAGCAAACGGAGGAACTATTGAAGATTCTTCTTGCCTTAGAAATCTTTTGAAGTGCATTGACTTATCTCCTTGTGACAAAATTTATGTTGTTGGAAGAGATGGAAAAGTTCAAGTCATAAAGGTAACAAGAGACAACAACGGACTTCAAGAAGCGAAGGAAGTGACCTTCATAAATCGATACGGAGCAAAGCAACAAATGACATTCCTAAGAAACTCCACAACAAGAATCGGAGTGACTTCTGATTCCTACAATAAAGTTCTTGGAGGTGTCTCTGGGATATCATACGCATACGACACTACAAAGCACAATAGAAGGACTTACAATGTCAAAGCAGAAGAATCTATTACATTAAATTCTGGCTTCGTTCCAGAGTCTTATGATGAGGTTGTAAGGCAATTATTGATGAGTGAATATGTTTGGCTTGATGGAAAGCCAGTTATGATTGTCACAAAAGAACAAGAACTCAAAACTCAACTAAAAAACAAGTTGATAAACTACACAATTGACTTCAAATATGCTAACGATATAATTAACAACGTAATATGATGAAAGTTGTTTTATACATAAATAATCAGATTGTCGATTTTTATGATGATGAGGTAGTGAGTATTAATAGTTCTGTGCAAAACGTTAGAGATATCACAAAAATATTTAGTGATTTCTCACAATCTTTCAAAGTTCCAGCATCACCAAAGAACAACAAAATCTTCAAGCATTATTACAATGTCGATATTGTTGGAGGATTTGATGCAAGGAAAAGAACAGACGCAAAAATTGAGTTGTCTGGATTGCCTTTCAAGGATGGAAGAATAGAACTTGAATCAGTAACAATGAAAGGAGGAAAGGCGATTGAGTACAAGTTGACGTTTTATTCTAATTTAGTGAGACTATCTGATTTGTTTGGAGACGATAAATTGAGCGATTTAGATTTGTCTGCTTATGACCATTCATACGCAAGACAGAGCATCATTCAAGGTTTAATCGGATACACTGGTTTAACTTCCAATTCAATCATTTATCCTCTTGCATTACAGAGAGGTGTATCATACAATTCGCAAGGGACAACTCTTGCAGATACAGACATAAAGTTCAACAACTCTGTTCAAGATTATGGATTGAGTTTCACAGACTTCAAACCAAGTCTAAGAATTGAAAGCATTATTACTGCGATACAATCAAAATATGGATTCACATTCAACTCAAACTTCTTGGCATCAAACAAGTTTACGAATCTTTTTATGTGGCTTTCAAATTCAAAGGAATCTGTAAAATGTAACGAAGAAACAGATATTGTGAGTATGGCATCAAGTAGCACATCACCTACTTCTTCAACTTGGGTTCAGTCAAACGGAATCTACATATCAAACGGAGCAAACAACATCCGTTTCACAATAGAGAACACAGAAGCAACAAACAAAGCAGAATATAGAGTTGACTTTGTAGATGTGTCCTCTGGGAATGTTGTCGCAACAAGTACGAAAAAGAGTGATGCAGATTTCAATGGAACAATACTTGAATACACTACTTCTGGAGGTCAACAGATAAAAATCAACATCACATCTGACTCATCGTTTTCATACAAGAGTCAATTGTTTGATGTTGCAGTTCCTTCAACAAGTTATCAGTTGAAAGCAGAATCTTTTAATTACCTAAACGCACATATTTATTTTGATTGTGAGATATCCATTTCAAAAAACATTCCAGATATAAGTGTTGTTGATTTCTTGACTGGTATTTTCAAAATGTTCAATCTGACAATTGTTCCAGATGGGATGAACTATCTTGTTGAACCTTTGGATGACTATTATTCCTTGGGTAAAGATGTTGACATCACAAGATTTGTTGACTGGGATAAAATCAACATTGATGTTCCTCCAGTATCAAATGAGATTGAGTTCAAATATGATGAATGCGAGACTGCGACATCTGAGAGATACAGAGAAGAAAATGAACGAGGATATGGTGACGCAAAAGTTCAACTTGATTTGGATGGTGGTACAACAACGTTTTCAATTCCTTTCGAGAATGTTCTGCTTGAGAGAATGTCAGATGCAACTGATGGAGGACTCACAGATGTTCAAGTTGGAAAGATTGTAGATGATAAAAACGAAGGGATAAATATTGGAGTTTATGTTCACTACAAGAGTGACTTTACAATCACCTTGTCGAACTCAATTGCTTTGCTGAATGACTCTGGTTCTACATCTTCACTATCAACTTATTGGTTTACTGGCTCTACATTAAAGACTTCTTTGAACGGAACAGAGATTCAATCGATTAACTTCGATGTTGAGGTCAATCCATATACCTTCACAAACGACACAGAGACTCTGTATTCAAACTTTTACGAGGATTACATTACAGACACATATTCGCAAAAAAGAAGGCTTTATTCGATTAGTGCAATTTTACCGATTGGAAAGATTTTGAATCTAAATCTGAATGATAGAGTTGTAATAAATGGAACAAAATTTTTAATAAACACAATGCAAACCAATATAATAACTGGAGAGGTTAAATTCAAATTGCTAAATGACGTTTGATATCGTTTAAATAAAAAGAAATAAATTATGAACATTGATAGTGATAAACTGAGATTTGCGATGATTCCTTCTGGTTATAAGGCTGGAACTTTGTATTCTCAATTTCCAAATGTATCCGAGTCTGATTTTGATGTTGTTAGAAACTCAATCGGAACAAGAGTGAACAAGGATGGACTAATCGAGGTAGTTGACGCAAACGTTCCAAGACTAGACTATTCCGATGGTGGGTGTCCTAAGTTACTAACGGAGGTTGGAAGCAATATTGACGGAACATTAAGAATGAAACAATGGACAAAGCAAAATGTCACAACGGAAGCATTTACAGATTTGATGGGTGGTCAAGATGCAGTTAAAGTAGCTTCTTTAGGTGGTGGAGTTACGTCTATTTATTTTGATGCTGGAGGCATAAATGATACAAGGACATTTTCATTTTATTGCAAAAAAGGTAATTCTCAATATATAACATTTCAAGAGCAATTCACTGGTTATTTTGCAGTGACTATTGACTTGGATAATTTAAATTTTCATTCTGTCAATGGCTCTGGTTATCAAGGTGGTAGAGTGACAAGGTTTAATAACGAATGGATAAGAGTTGAGGTAATCGCAACAATAGGGACAAGTGATAGTCTTGTCAGTGTTTCGCCTCATATAAATATAAACTCACCACAAGGCAACTATTGTTATCTTTGGGGGTATCAACAAGAATCAAACTCGTCTCTTTTTGCAACATCTTATACACCAACAAACGGAAGTGCTATAATAAGACAAGCAGACCAAGTTTCAAATGCGGGTAATAGTTCAACTTTCAATAGTCAGAGCGGGGTTTTGTTTGCTGAGGTTAAAACAAATGGAGGTTCAAATATAAAAATCATTGATGTTTACGGAAGTGCTAACGAAAGAGCAAGGTTAAGCATAGCTAGTAACATTGTATATGGATACTATAATAATGCGGTTAATGGAAATAATGTAGTGTGCAATATACCATTTGAATTAGACACAACTTTACAAAACAAGTTTGCCTTTTTATGGAGTGAGGATGACTTTAAATTGTATGTCAATGGGTTGTTTGTGGGAAAAGATACGAGTGGGGATGTTGTTGCAATTGGCACTTTTAACAAGATTTCACTAGAAAGTTTTCTTGCATCAAATCCTTTCTTCGGGAAAACCAAGTCGGTACAACATTATGACTACTTGACAAATGTAGAAATGGAGCAATTAACTGGTTATCAGTCATACGCACAAATGACTCAACAATTTCAATTTAATACATTATAAATGGCAAAGAATTTATCAATAGTAGCAGAGGGTATTAGTGGAAAAGAGGGTAAACTCTTAGGCTACAATATTTCAGACAATGGAATTTATACTCCAGCAATTGGAGATGTAGCAAGAGATACTACTGCGACATACGTTGCACAAGATGGAACTATCAAGACTGCACAAGAGAACGTTGCAAGAGTTGATTATACTAACGGAGTTGCAGAGTTGTTGTTAGAGCCTGCTAGTAAGAATTTGATTACTTACTCGGAGGATTTTAGTCAAAGTTATTGGACAAGTAGTGGAGTTATTGTGGAGGGAGGTTATATCGCTCCCGATGGAAGTAACAACGCATACAAAGTAAGTGGTACTATTGGAGTTAGTTATTTAAAAACTTTAAATGGATTATTTACTGGTAACACATCTAAAAGTATTTATGTAAAAAGCACATCGGTAGATGGTGTTATTGGTTTGCTTGTTCCTTATTCCACAGAACAATTTGAAGTCAAAAACGAATGGCAGAGGATTGAAGGTGTAAGTGGGCAGACAGATTTTTATGCAGTTGATTTCAGAGGTTCAGAAACTACATTGTCAGAAGTCTTAATTTGGGGCGCACAAGTAGAAGCCTTACCTTACCCAACATCTTACATACCTAACTTTGGTAATAGTGCAGGGCAAACAAGAGGTGCAGATAGTCTAACTAACTTTGGCAGTAGTCCGATAATAGATTCAGAGAGTGGTATATTGTTCTTTGAGGGGAGTGCTTTAAGTGTAAGTGGAACAACAAGAGGGGTTGGGTTAAATAATTCAGACAATTCAAAAAGAATTTATTTTATTTTTGATTCGTCGGGAAGAATAAAGACTTACGCACTTGACTCGGGTTCTCAATCTAGCGTATTGACAACAAACAAAGATATTTTAACAAATAAAAAGATAGTAATAAAATATAACAATTCAATTCTTGAATTGTATTTAGATGGGGTATTAGTTGGAAACGATTCTTGGGATGGGTTTTCAAAAGACGATTTAATTAGAATGTCATTTAACGATGGTATATTGTCTGACCCTTTCTACGGAAGAGTAAGACAAGTTAAACACCTACCATATAACACCGACATCACAACATTATAATTATGAAGAAGAAATATAGTTTTTTAGACAAAGAAGTAGCAATCGAGAAGATTGAGGCTTTATACGACAAGTACAAAGGAGAAGAGAGCGAAGAGTTTGCTCTTAAATCTCCTATGACCATCGGAGGAAATACAATCGTTTATCTCGGTCAATTAGTTAAAGAAGATGCAGTATATGACTTAGAAGGTAGGCTTGTAACAGAGGCAGTACTTTACGATGACTATGCAGTTGATTGCATTTGGAGAGTGAAGAAAAATGATTATATTTACAATGAAGATGGTGAATTAATCGAAACTATCGAGGCAGTACAAGACTTTGAAGGCTGGGAAGATTACGAAATAGAGGTGTCAAAGCCTAAACATGGATTTTGCTAATGAATATATCTGGAATCGAAAACAACTTAATACTGAATGGTCGCAATAACAATATTGTGACTTTTTCGGCTTCAAATACACCTTCAAACGAGGTGTCTGTATCTGCTACGATAACTATTGATTCTAATGAGTTTATATTGACTCCTATAAATGATGTATTCACCTTTAACTTACTTCAAGTATTTACAGTTCTGTCTGATCACAACATATTAGAAGCCCCAATAAACCAACTGAAAAAAACAAATAGCAACTTGATATTCAAGAAGCAGATAGACTTTCTTATAAATTTTAGTAATGGTGTAACAGAAACATTTAGTGACACATATACATTCGGTAGAATAACAGATCAAATAGGGAAGTACAAGAAGAAATACGTTGACAAGATAAATATACTAGGAAGCACAAACTTAAAAGTTTGGAAGGGATATCCATTCAGCGTAAGTATCAATACTATCGCTTCAAATACATACACAATAAACGGAGAACAATACACTTCTAGCGGAGACGCTATGGACTTGATTATTTCTGGAAACGAATATATCTTTAAAAGCAGATTTGACTTCTTTGAACAAAACACTTGTGCAGACCACACATCTAGTATGTTCTTGTTCGAGGGCTACAATGAATTAGAAATAGGAGACAACAGCCTATCTGTTCAGTACGTTGACCAATGTAAAAAGGGAACTTACTTAAAGTGGCAGAACAAGCAAGGAGGTTACTCATATTGGCTGTTCGAGGGTATTTACAAAGAAAATAAGAGTGTAAATACAATGGAGGTGTATCAAGATGACTTCCAGAACATACAAATAGCAAACAGAGCGTTTGGAGTTACTGGGAAAGATTCTAAGCGAATAAGAAAGATTTCTAGTGGTATTTTGTCAGAATCAGATATAAGTGTGTTAGAGAGCCTACTAGACGCTCCGCAAGTGGTTATGCTTAACGACATATCAGACAATGTTGAGTGGCAAGAGGTTCTTATAAAGGATTCTTCATTCAATGTCATCGACACAAGAAGGCAAAGATACAAGATAGATATATCGATAGAGATTAATGAATATAGCCTATAATGGAGCAACTATACATCAACAATCAGCCAGTTCAACTGAAGAAAAACGCAGTTACTCAGACTTTCCAAATAAACGACTTAGGTGACGCTAAGAATCGTCAAGGAAACTATTCAAATAACATAAAGATACCTAAGACTACATCTAACTTAAAGTCTTTTGAGTTGCTAGGGCTTTTTGGCTCGTCCAGCAAATTACCTTACGAGAGAGTTGATGTTAAGTACCTTGTAAATGGTATAGAGGTTATAAGCGAGGGTAAAGGGGTTATAAAAGAAACCAATTCTGAGTACTCTATGGTTGTTTATAGTGGATCTGTAGATATGCCAGATGTTTTTGCTGACAAGACGCTTTTAAGTATTGATTTTTCTGACATAGACCATGATTTAGATATAGATGAGTTTATATCTTCTCAAGATAACACAGATGGTTACATATACAGTTTAGCGAATTATTCGGACTCTAAGGTTAACACAAACTACGTTGTTTCAGAGATGACTCCTAGCTTGTTTATTCATGATATATGGGATAGGATATTTGATAGAGCTGGATATACTTATAGCGGAGACGTGTTTTCAACTGAAGACTTTAGGAGCAGACTCATGGCTGTTTCAAAGGGATATAACAGAAACGTAGAGGAAATAATTACGCAAGTGTTAGACGTAGATAGCTTTCAGTCTATTGATGAAAACGGAACAACTTCTGAGTTTTACTTTGAAGAACTAGGAACTAGAACAGCCAATAAAGATGGTGTTCTTGAGATAACAGGATCAGTGGTGTTAACTAATATAATAGCATCTACAATAGGTATTCAAGTTCAAAAGAATGGTTTCGCTATGGAGGGCTTCTCTCCAGTAGAGTTTTTTGAGAATCAAATTCCAGAGACAGCTAGTATATCAATGAACTCTAGGGTAAACATAAATCAAGGAGATGTTGTTTCTGTTGTGGTCACAGGCGTTAGTTCACCTCAGAACATAGATGACTACAGTTTTAAAGTTAATGTAGATTCAGACTTCCAATACAAGCAAGTTGCTCAATCAATACCTGTAAAGATAAATGACTTAATCGGTGATTTACCTCAGATAGATTTTATAAAAGACGTGATGCAAAGATTTGGTCTTGTTTTTAGAAAGACTAGGAATCAGAAAAACTACGACTTTATAAGAATGGAGGATCTTTTTAATAGTAGAGATTCTGCTATAGATTGGTCAGACAAGCTGACTACATCTACACCTAAAGAATCTTACGATTCTGGTTATGCACAAAGTAATTACTTTAGATATACATATAACAATGAAGATGATACTAGAGCTAACAACTTTGGCGATGGAGTCATTGAGGTAGAAAACTACAACGCAGATAATAGAAAAGAAGTGGTGCGTAGTGCTTTTTACGCAACTCAAACAATAAATGGTAATTGTAGGCTAAATCACTGGACTTTAGAAGAGATAGATGGTGTTGATGTTCTTCAACCTAACGAAGACAACTACAGGTGCTTCAAGAACAACTACGCAGCTAATTCAATAAGCTACACCTTTTTAGATAGCACAATAAGCTTTATAAGCTTTAGCGGTCAGACATCTACGTTAGACTTTAACGCTATAAACTACCAAAATGAGCTGACAAGGAACTACTCATTATTTAGCGGTGTAATACAATCCTACAACAAGAAGACAGTGGAACTGAACCTAAACGCTTTAGACATTTATAATTTAGATTTCTTTAAATTATACTATTTCAAGCAATTCGGTAATTACTATTATCTAAACAAGGTTTCAAACTACAGAGACAGAAGAATAACCAAAGTAGAGCTAATAAAAGTGGATGGCACACGAGGCTTTATTAATGGAAGTATAATTGCCGAAGCATGGGGTCGAGGATTTGGCTCGTGTCGAAGTAGTGTCTTAAAAGACATATTACTTAAATCTTCTTCTGAAATAAAAACAGAGGCTTATGGTATATTGAACAAAGTAGGTATAATAAGTCTAGTCTCACATAGTTCAATACTGAGCGATGCTTTTGGTAAGATTGGTCTATCTGTTTACTTTGAAATAATGGGAAGAGCTTTCTTCAACGCTGTATCTTCCTCAGTATTTGAATTAGAATCTTACAAGCAAACCATCAACATAGGTAGAGCTTATTTTGACTCATTATCTATCCCTAAGTTTGAATTGGATTCATATATAGCTTACGCAACAATGGGCAGGGCGTTTTTTAATGGAGTCTCAAGCCCTAAGTTTGAGCTAGATAAGTACCAAGAATACATAGAGATGAGTAGAGCTTATTTTAATTCTGTTTCAAGCCCAGAGTTTGACCTAGAATCATATATTGCTTATAGTACAATGGGCAGAGCTTTCTTTAATGGAGTATCTGAACTAGAGCTTGAGTTAGACTCGTTTAGGGATTATGTTGAACTAGGTAGAGTGTTCTTCAATGGAGTCTCTGATCCAGAGTTTGATTTAGACTCTTATATTGAATTTATAGAGCTAGGCAGAATTTTCTTCAACGCAGTTTCTGAACCAGAGTTTGAGTTGAAGTCTATAGCACCTACAACATTCACACCTGTATCTGTTTTTAATTTTGGAGCTAATACTCACGCCTCTGCTTGTTTCCAAAGTGTAACAAATGACACTTGGTATATCTCATCTACAGAAACAGTGAGTGTTGGCACAAGTGTTTATTATTCGGAAAACATATCTGACTCAGTTGTAGGTAACAATCTTTACTACATGAACAATGATGGTTTAAAAGCTACGATAAAAATAAACAATAGCGGTGTTATAACCCAATTTACACCATGTTAAGAAAAATGATTAAATTTGTAAAAAAATAATATTATGGGAATGTCAACTTTTTGTAGTGATAATTTAATAGACTTTGTTTTTAGAAATCAAGAAAACTTAGGCAATTACGACACAATAAGAATATTATTAAAAAAAACAGATGGTACTTACTACGACAACGGAACTGCTGCTACAGACTATCTGGCTGTAAACAGAGACAGCTCTGCTTGGGGTGTTTACTCTTCTAGTGGATTTGCATACAATGAACAAGAATTAGATTTCCCACCCAATCAGACTGGTGGTACGGTAGCTATAAATGGGTTTGTGTTACAGATTGCTGGAATAGGTCAACCAGTGTATAATATTCTAAATGGAAACATAGTGAATAGCTCTGGGAGCCCAACAACTCTTAATATACCTAAAGGAGAGACCCCTAGAATGAATGTTGGTGCTATAGTGGTTAATGTTGATAATAGCCAATACTTTACACTAGAGTTCAGAGCAATAATTTCCAAGTATTTGTTTAGAAATGACAAGACTAACTTTGGTAATGACTTTATGTTTGCTCTCTATAATGGGGGTACTCCGTTACTTAACCAAGAACAAGGTGTAACAAGAGACGCTTCTAATTTCAGCGTTGTTAATAATTCAACATACATGAGCGTGACAAACTCAAACGATATTATATATCCCTTATATAGTGGAGGGAACACCACTGTGAATAGGATAAGATTCTTTTACGGAACTTTCCCTAACCCCTTCAGCTCTTATACTTACGCTGGTATAATGGACTTAGATATTGCATTGACACTGAACACATTCAAGACAGTAAAGATTCCAGCTGATACTTTAGATGGTATGTTTAAATAAAAAGGCTTATATTTGTATGTATGGGTGTACTTTCGACTTCTTTCTCAAACAACCTAATAGACCTTATATTTAAAGGCATATCTCTTACAGACTTAGGGGACTCTAGTGGACTTACTCAAGACACTCCTAACGCTAGTGGATTTCAGTTAGCTTTGTATGACTTAGGCGGTGCAGAAGTTAACTACTCTGGTTACTCTAGGCAATTCCTAGATTTTAGTCAGTTCGACACATCAACGGACAAGTATGTTAAGAACCTAAACGACATCACGTTTTTAGAAAACAATTCAACAGAAGTGACAATATTATCATACAAGATATTTTACGGAAGAAGTACCTCTGATGGAGGGGTAAGCAATACATATACAGATGTGGTTTGGTCTGCTTCTTTTGACAACTCTCAAGTTGTAGATAACGGAGAATCGCCTAAGATAAACGCTGGAGACATAAAACTAACTATATATTAATGGCAGGTTTAGACACAATATTTGCTAATAAGATTCTGAAGCTAATATTTCAGAATCAGCCTATTGAGAACTTCGGCACATCTAGCGGAATAAAAGCATCTGTTTCAAATGGAGATTTAGAGATTGCTCTTATAAAAACAAATGGTCAAGAGGCAGATTATGGAGGTTATGCAAGACAGACAATCAACAGAGATGTTGCTAGTTGGGGGAATGTAGAAGGCAAGGTAGATAACAACTACAAGGTGGAGTTTCCGATATCGACATCTGGAACAAACGAGATAAACGCTTACAAGATATACTATGGTTCTAACAATGAGCTAATGTATGCTTCACTAGATAATATTGTTACAATAAATGAATCTAGTAAACCAATTTTTGGTGTCAAAGACCTAGATATATACATACAAGCATCTGGAGGAATATTTTATTACGCACAATCAATGAGCCCTATAGGATATTTAGAATCTGCTGTATGTGCAAACATAAATACACCCCTAACGGATTTAGTGTATTCTAACACACCATCAATACAACTGAACTCTATTATATATACAGATATAGAAGGAAATAATTTAAAAAACGGAAACAACAAGTTCTATATATCAGCAGGTGCAGGTTTCAAAATAAACACATCTGGTGTAGTCACTCAAATAAAACTTTGCTTATGATTGGAGATAAAAGTAATAAATTCGCAAGTGGTCTTCTGAAATTGGTTTTTCAGAACACACCACTGCCAAGCATAGGAGACGTAACTGGTCTTCAAGGCTCAACAACAACTGGTAGCTTGTACATATCGCTTATGTCAACAACATCAAACGAAATAGCGTACTTAGGGTATTCGAGACAAGAAGTGCCTAGAGGTGTAGCTGATTGGTCAGTAAATGATACAATTCAACAAGTGGTAAATAACAATCAAATAAACTTCCCTTTAGTAGAGGGTGGCTTAGCAACTGCTTACTACGCTGGAATATACACAGATGCAGTTGTTGGTGATCCAGTTTATTTGATACCAATGGTCTCTCCGCTCCCAATAGCAAGAGGGAATACACCTATAATAGAATCAGGGGACTTAATCATAAACGAAGTATAATGGCTGAAAAAATAATATTAGCGAAACTAGAGTTCGATGTTCAAGGTATGATTAAAGATACCGCCAGAGCTACGGAGGCTTTAGAGAAACTTAAAAAGGAGAAGTTAGAGTTAGAAGCTGCTACAAAAAAAGACACTGAGGCTATTGTAAAGAATAACGCTGCTCAAAAGAGACAGAAAACTACAATCACTCAGAACACTAAGGCTATCGCAGAACTTACAACTGCTGAGAATAAACTTAGGAAGTCTATGTTGGCAGCGACACAAGCGTTGCAGAAGGAAGTCAAGACTATTGACCAAGCTAGAGCTAATAATAAAGAACTTACTAGAGCTAGAAACAATGTAAACGTATCTACTAAAGAAGGTCAGAGGGTATTAGGTCTGCTTAACCAAAAGCTAGACAAAAACAACCAATTCATTAAGAGAAATGTTGATGGTCTAACTAAGCAAAAGATAGGTATTGGAAAATACTCTCAAGCACTTAGCGGAGTCGCATCAAGATTTACTGGCGTTGCATTAGTAGCCTCTGCTGCTTTTAAAGCAATTAATGCTGTTGGTCAAGCGTTTACAGATGCTCTGAAGAGGGTGAGACAGTTCGATAAGGAAATGGTAAACTTAGGGGCGATTCTAGGTAAGTCTAAGCGAGATTTAGGTCTTCTTAGGTCTGAGATTGTCTCTGTTGCAGGTTCTAGTATTAGAACATCTACAGAGGTTGCTCAGTTAGCTTCTGTACTTGTTAAGTTAGGTAAAACAGAGTCAGAGGTTCGTAGATTATTAGAG
>Ga0206683_10002287_pt1 | contig 12998 bp, 10 predicted proteins | sample M280m12015metaG_FD_155483 | JGI IMG/M metagenome (GOLD analysis project Ga0206683, IMG submission 155483) | Ammonia-oxidizing marine archaeal communities from Monterey Bay, California, United States - M2 80m 12015 | ecosystem: Environmental > Aquatic > Marine > Intertidal zone | place: USA...
TCCACTACCTGCCAGGCCACGGCCCCGAGGCCCCGTCCGTCGGCGGGCCAGGTCGACAACGGGTCGCACGAGTCCACGAAGGTCAAGGTCCCGGCGTCCCACTGCACCAAACAGTGGTCGGCTCCGCCGGGGGTCCGGGCCGAGAAGGCAGACCATCCGGTGGCCGGGTCGGACCCGGTGTGGGTGATCCAGAGGGGAAGATCCCGGCCGACCAGGTCAGGGAAGGGCACCGGACCGTTCTCGGCAATCTCCTTGGCCAGGTCAGCGGCATTTATCCCCCGGAAGTCGGGGTCGCCCAACTGAACCTCGAAGGCGTTAGTGGACCCGGCTAGCCAGAGGACCGCCACCAGCGCCCCGACGGCCCCAGCCAGCGCCACGGCGGTGACGGCCAGGGCTCGGCGCACGTCGAACCGGATTCCGTGGGCCACGGTCATGGGTGTGACGCCTTTCTCTCCGAAATTGCCGTCCGGACACCGATCCGTTGGGGACCGCCGACCCGGTGCTGCCTAGTATCGCCCCGGTTCGGGCCGCCGGTGGATGTCGGCGCCCGGGGTGGCGGAATTGATCTAGGGGCCTATGGGAGGGAGCCGGAGTGGACCTGTTCGAGTATCAGGGCAAGCAGTTCTTTGCCCAGTACGGCATGCCGGTGTCGGCCGGCGAAGTGGCGCTGACCGTCGACGAGGCGGTGGACGCCGCCGAACGCCTGGGCACCCCGGTGATGGTCAAGGCCCAGGTCCACACGGGCGGCAGGGGCAAGGCGGGGGGCATCAAGTTCGCCGCCACACTCGACGACGTCCGGACCCACGCCAACGACATCCTCGGGCTGGACATCCGGGGCCATGTGGTGGGCCGGGTGTGGATCGAGAAGGCCTCCGACATCGCCGACGAGTACTACGCCTCGTTCACCCTGGACCGCTCAGCCAAGAAGCACCTGGGCATGCTGTCAGCCGAGGGGGGCGTCGAAATCGAGACGGTGGCTGTCGAGAACCCTGACGCCATCGCCAAAGTCTGGGTTGACCCGGTCGACGGGTTGGACGAGGCCACGGCCCGCGACTGGGTCGTAGCGGCCAACCTGCCGGAGGCGGCCGTGGAAGGCACCGTGGACGTCCTGCTAAAGCTCTACGCGGCATACGTAGACGGCGACGCCGACCTGGTGGAGATCAACCCGCTGATCCTCACACCGGAGGGTCGGATCCACGTTCTGGACGCCAAGGTCACGCTGGACGCCAATTCGGTGTTCCGCCACGAGGACTACGCGGCGTACGACGAGACCCAGACCCGGGACGAACGAGAGACAGCGGCCCACGCCCGGGGCCTCCAGTACGTGGGGTTGGACGGCTCGGTGGGAGTGATCGCCAACGGCGCTGGCCTGGCCATGTCGACGGTCGATGTGGTCAACCAGGTCGGAGGCAGCCCAGCGAACTTTCTAGACATCGGAGGCGGGGCCAACGCCGAGGTGATGGCCGGGGCGTTGGAGGTCATCAACAACGATCCGGCCGTGCGGTCCATCTTCATCAACATCTTCGGAGGGATCACCCGGGGCGAGGAGGTGGCCAACGGCATCGTCGAGGCGCTGGAGCGGGTCGCCATCGACTCCCCGATCGTGATCCGCCTGGACGGCACCAACGCCGACGAGGGCCGGACCATCCTCGAACCGCACCTGTCCGACGTCCTCCAGATGGCACCCACCATGCTGGACGCCGCCCGTCGGGCCGTGGAGCTGGCCGAGGGTCGGGAGGTCTGAGCGATGAGCATCTTCGTCGACGCCGAAACCCGGGTCGTCTACCAGGGGTTGACCGGCAGCCAGGGTCGCTACTACGGCCTCCTGAACCGGGACTACGGAACCCGGGTGGTGGCCGGGACCAACCCAAGGAAGGCCGGTACCGACGTGGACGGCATTCCCGTCTTTGCCACGGTGGCTGAGGCGGTGGCCGAGACGGGCGCCACCGCGTCGTGCGTCTTCATCCCGGCCGCCGGGGTTCATGGCGCCGTGATCGAGGCAGCCGAGGGGGGCGTCGCGTTCATCGTGGCCATCACCGAGGGCGTTCCCGCCCACGACGAGGCCGACTTCTACAACCGACTTCGCCGTGACCATCCCCAGGTCCGCCTACTAGGTCCCAATTGTCCGGGGATCATCTCGCCGGGCCAATGCAACATCGGCATCACGGCCGGGCACATCGCCCTGCCGGGCGGCCCGGTGGGCATCGTGAGCCGCTCCGGCACCCTGACCTACCAGGCGCTGTACGAGCTCAGGGAGAAGGGCATCGGGTGTACGACGTGCGTTGGTATCGGGGGGGATCCCGTGCCCGGCACGTCGTTCATCGACTGCCTGGCGGCCTTTGAGGCCGATCCCGACACAAAGGCTGTGATGATGATCGGCGAGATCGGAGGCTCGGCCGAGGAAGAGGCCGCCGAGTTCATCGCCACCCGGATGACCAAGCCCATCTCGGCCTATGTGGCCGGCGTGACGGCCCCACCCGGCAAGAAGATGGGACACGCCGGAGCCATCGTCTCGGGCGGCAAGGGCACGGCGGCGGCCAAGATGGACGCCCTCCGCGAAGCAGGGGTCCAGGTGGGCTTGAACCCCACCGAGGCCGGGGAACTGATGGCCGGCATCGTCGCCGAACTCTAGGAGCCAACCGGCTACGCATCAGGTTGGATCGGGGCCTGTCGGCTACGCGTCTGGCTGACCGGGCCACCTCCGGACCGGCGAACCCACGGTCGGGCCACGGTGGCCCGCTGGTACGGTCGCCGGCATGTCGTTGGCGGTGCTGGTATCAGGGACCGGGTCCATCCTGGATGCCATGGTTGAGGCTGGCCTGCCGATCACCCTGGTCGTCTCAGACCGTCCCTGCCCTGCCATGGAGAAGGCGGCCGGACACGACGTGGAGGCCGTGGTGGTCTGCCGGGACAGCTTCGGCGACGATTTCGACCGCGACGGCTACACGTTGCGCCTGACCGACCTACTGGAGGAGCGAGGCGTCACCCTGGTGGCGATGGCTGGATTTGGGACCGTCTTGGGCCAACCCGTGTACGACCGGTACGCAGGTCGCATCCTGAACACCCACCCAGCGCTGCTCCCCGCCTACCCGGGCTGGCATGCCGTGGCCGACGCGCTGGCCGACGGTGCCACGGTGAGCGGCTGCACGGTGCACCGGGCCACCCTGGAGGTGGACAGCGGGCCGATCCTGGCCCACGAGACCGTGCCCGTGCTGCCCGACGACGACGAGGCCTCCCTCCACGAGCGGATCAAAGTGGTGGAGCGACGTCTCTACGTCGACACCATCCGTGCGATCCTGGCCGGGGAACCGCCCATAGATGCCGTCGCCCCCGAAGGAGCCCCGGCGTGAGCCCCGTCCCGAAGCGGGCCCTGCTATCTGTCCATGACAAGACTGGTATCGCAGACCTGGCACGCGGTCTTGTCGAAGCGGGCTGGGAGCTGGTTTCCAGCGGGGGTACGGCCTCGGTTCTGGCCGACGAGGGCGTGCCCGTGGTGGAGGTCGGCGAGGTCACCGGGGCCCCGGAGATTCTTGGGGGCAGGGTTAAGACGCTGCACCCGGCGATTCACGGTGGGATCCTGGCCGACCGATCCGATCCCGGGCACCTGGCCAACCTGGAAGCCCGGGGCATCGTGCCCATCGATCTGGTGGTTGGGAATCTCTACCCGTTCATGTCGGACCCCGGGATCGAGTTCATTGACATCGGCGGTCCGACCATGGTCCGGGCAGCGGCCAAGAACCACGCTCACGTGGGCGTGGTCGTCGATCCGGCCGACTACCGGACGGTTCTCGACGAGATCCGGGCCGTCGGCTCCCTGTCCGACGCCACCCGACGGCGGCTGGCCCGATCGGCCTTCGCCCACACAGCGGCCTACGACGCGGCCATCGTGGCCTGGTTCGATGAGGACCCATCGTCGGATCATGCCAACGACCTGCTCAAGCCGTCCCTGCATCTGGCCCTGGACCGGGTCCATGACCTCCGGTACGGCGAGAACCCGCACCAGGCGGGCGCCCGCTACCGGGCTGCCGGCTCCTCCGGATGGTGGGACACCGCCGTGGTGCACGGTGGGAAGGCCATGTCATATCTGAACCTGTTTGACACCGAGGCGGCGTGGCGGCTCGTGCACCGCCTGGGTGACGAACCGTGTGCAGTAGTCGTCAAGCACGCCAACCCGTGCGGTGCGGCGGTCGGCTCCGACATCGCTGATGCCTACCTCTCGGCCCATCAGTGCGATCCGATGTCGGCCTTCGGCGGGGTGGTGGCCGTGAATCGTCCGGTCACGCCGGCCATGGCCGAGGCCCTGTCCGAGGTATTCACCGAGGTCGTGGTGGCGCCCGCCTACGAGCCAGACGCCCTAGCCCTCCTCGGCGAGCGTAAGAACCTGCGGGTCCTCGAGGCTGGCCCCCCCGGCTGGCCGGAGTTGGACGTCCGAGGCATCGACGGTGGGCTCCTGGTCCAGACAGCCGACGATCTGGTGGCCGAACCGTCCGTCTGGCGGGTGGTGACTAAACGGGAACCCACCGGAGCCGAGTGGGACGACCTGGAGTTCGCCTGGCGGGTAGTCGCCCGGGTGAGCTCCAACGCCATCGTGCTCGTCAAGAACCGGTGTGCGGTAGGCATCGGGGCCGGCCAGCAGAACCGTCGGGACGCCGGCCGGATCGCCGCCGAGAAGGCGGCCGGTCGGGCAATCGGCGGGGCGTGCGCCAGCGACGCTTTCTTCCCGTTCCGGGACGGCCTGGACGCCGCGGCCGACGCCGGGGTTACCGCCGTGGTGCAGCCCGGGGGCTCGTTGCGTGACGACGAGGTGGTGGCGGCGGCCGACGCCCATGGCATGGCCATGGTCTTCACCGACGAGCGGCATTTTCGCCACTGAGCAGCCGGCGGGGTCGGGATCGGCGGCGGCTAGCGTCACCACCCATGAGCGCACAACTCCTCGCAGGTGGACCGGTGGCCGAAGCCGTCCTGGACGACGTCCGGACCCGGGTCGACGCGCTAAGAGCTGCTGGTACCACACCCGGTCTGGGCACCATCCTCGTCGGCGACGACGGGGCCAGTGCCGGCTACGTCCGCAAGAAGCACGAGACATGCGAGTCGGTTGGCATGGTCTCGCATCACATCCAGGTGGAGGCCGATGACCCCGTGGAGGCCCTCGACGATGCGGTGGCCGCCTTCAACGGGGATCCGGCCATCCACGCCTACATCATCCAGCATCCGGTAGCCGACGGCTTCGACTTCAACTCCGCGCTCTCGGCCATGGATCCAGCCAAGGACGCGGACGGCCTACATCCCACCAACCTCGGCAAGCTGGTCCTCCAGGAGGAAGGCCCTGTGCCGTGCACGCCGGCCGGCATCCAGGCCCTGTTTGTTCACTACGACATCGATGTCAGCGGGAAGCACGTGGTAGTCATCGGACGCGGCCCGACCCTAGGCCGGCCGTTGTCCCTGCTCCTGACGACCAAGGCCCCGGGAGCCAACGCGGCGGTCACCGTGGTGCACTCGGCGGTACCCGACCTAGCCGACCTGACCCGGGAGGCCGACATCGTGGTGGCCGCCCTCGGCGTGCCATCGTTTGTGCAGCCGGACATGGTGAAACCAGGGGCCGTGGTGGTCAGCGGCGGCATCTCCTGGGAGGGCCGGAAACTGCTGGCTGACGTGGACGAGTCGGTGGGTGAGGTGGCGTCCTGGATCACTCCCCGGCTGGGTGGGGTGGGGCCAACCACCGTGGCCATGCTGCTGCGCAACACGGTCGAAGCTGCCGAGCGCGCTGACGCCAAGGCGGACTGATGGTCGGCGGTCCGCCGACCATGTCCAACACCTGCCGATGCCCACCGGTCAGACCCCCGTCCGCTGGATGCAGCGCGACCCCGAATCGGTAGGGTCGGAGGAATGACAGGAAAGATCACCATGGGTGCCGACGGCGTCCTTGCCGTTCCCACTGATCCGATCATCCCGTTCATCGAAGGAGACGGCACCGGTGTCGACATCTGGCCAGCAGCCCGGCTGGTACTCGACGCAGCGGCAGCCAGGTACGGCCACACCGTCGAGTGGATGGAGGTGCTGGCCGGGGAGAAGGCCTACAACGAGACCGGTGAATGGCTGCCCCGAGAGACCGTCGAGACGTTCACCGAGTACCTGATCGGCATCAAGGGGCCGCTCACCACCCCGATCGGTGGGGGCTTCCGCAGCCTCAACGTTGCCCTCCGCCAGATCCTGGACCTCTACGTATGCCTCCGCCCGGTGCGGTGGTTCCAGGGCGTGCCGTCGCCGGTCAAGCACCCCGAGCTAGTCGACATGGTGATCTTCCGGGAGAACACCGAAGACATATACGCCGGCCTCGAGGTCGAGGCCATGACGCCCGAGGCCCTCCGCTTGCGAGAGCTGCTAGAGGACGCCTTCGGCTGGCAGATCCGCGAGGACTCCGGAATTGGCATCAAGCCCATCTCCAAAACCGGGTCCCAGCGCCTGCAACGAGCCGCCCTGCAATACGCGGTGGACCGCGGCCGCCCCCGGGTCCACTGGGTCCACAAGGGCAACATCATGAAGTTCACCGAGGGTGCCTTCCAGAAGTGGGGCTACGAGCTGGTCAAGGAGGAGTTCTCAGATGTGGCCGTCGGGTGGGACGACTGCGACGGCGATCCCGGCGACCGGATCCTCGTCCAGGACACCATCGCCGACATCGCCCTCCAGCAGGTACTGACCCGCCCATCGGAGTTCGACGTGATCGCCACCATGAACCTCAACGGCGACTATCTGTCCGACGCCCTGGCCGCCCAGGTAGGGGGCATCGGTATCGCCCCGGGCGGGAATGCCAACTACGTCACCGGACACGGCATCTTTGAGGCCACCCACGGCACGGCACCCAAGTACGCCGGTCAGGACAAGGTCAACCCGTCGTCCGTGCTGCTGTCCGGCGTTCTCATGTTCGAGCACATCGGCTGGCAGGAGGCCGCCGACGACATCGTGCGGGCCGTAGAGACAGCGGTCACCGACAAGGTCGTGACCTACGATTTTGCCCGGCTCATGGACGGGGCCACCGAGGTTTCATGCTCGGAATTCGCCTCGGCCGTGGCTGACCGGCTCTGAGTACCGGCCACTGAACGAGAAGCCGGACCGGCGGGGCGGGACCGTTCCGGAAAGCGTGATGCGGCGCGGCTGGCGCCTGGTCCGCCGGTCGTTTCGAGCCCATCCGGGAGCCCACGCCCTTGGCATCATGGGGGCCAACGTCTTCGCCCTTGCCGTAGTGGGGTTCACGGTGGTTGTGGGTCGGGTGACCGACGAGGTGATCGTCCCAGGGCTGGACGGCGACGGTGTGTCGCGTCAGTCGCTACTGGTTGCCGTGGCCTCCGTCACCGCGTTGGGGGTGATCCGGGGCGTCTCGATCATGACCCGGCGGTGGTTCAACATGCTGGCCACCGTCCGTACCCAGCGGACATGGCGCCTTGCCGTCACCGACCAGTTCCTGGACGTCCCTCTGTCCTTTCACCGCTCCCGCCCGGCCGGACAGCTGCTGGCCCACGCCGACGCCGACGTGGAGGTAGCCACGTCGATGCTCAAGCCGCTGGCCTTCTCGATGTCGGTAGTCATGCTGGCAGTGGCCGCGCTGGTCAGCTTGCTGGTTGTCCACCCGCTCTTTGCCCTGGTCGCTGTGGTGATGTTTCCCACCCTGACCGTCCTGAACCGCCGGTTTATCCGTGCAGTGGAAGTACCGGCGGCGCGAGGTCAGGCGGCGGTAGGTGAGATCTCAGGGATTGCCCACGAGAGCCTCGATGGGGCTCTGGTCGTCAAGACACTGGGTCGGGAACGCCTTGAGGTGGACCGGTTCGCCGAAGCAGCATCGAGGCTCCGGGAGCACCGGTTGGCGGCGGGTCGGATCCGGTCGGACTATGCGCCGTTGTACTACTCGCTGCCCCAGCTAGGGATCGTCGTCCTGCTGCTGGTCGGGGCGTGGCTGGTGGACGGAGGTTCGGTGTCGATTGGCGACGTGGTCCAGGCCATGTCTCTGTTCAGCATCCTCACCCTGCCCATGGAGATCCTGGGTTACATGTTCCAGGAAATGCCCCGGTCGGTGGTGGCCATGGATCGCATCGACCGGGTGCTGGCTGAACCGACGGAACTCCGCCCAGGTCCGGTGGCTGACGAGTTGACCGGTTCGACACCAGGGGGCTCCGGGGCGGTTGAGCCGGTGGTCGTCGAGTTCGATGCCGTGGGCTTCTCCTACCCTGGCGGACCACCCGTCCTCTCCGACCTCGACCTCCGGCTGGACCCCGGCGAGACCGTGGCCCTGGTGGGGGCTACCGGTTCTGGAAAGAGCACGGCCGTCGCTCTACTGGCCGGCCTCGTGCCGCCGACGGTCGGAGAGGTGCGGGTCGGTGGGGTGGCGACATCGGCTCTGGGTCCCGAGGGGGTGACCCGGTCGGTGGCCACGGTCCTCCAGGAGACCTTCTTGTTTGCCGACTCGGTACGGGCCAACCTCGTCCTTGGGATCGAAGTCGACGACGACGAGCTGGCTCGGGCCCTGACCGCCGCCTCGGCCGACAGCTTCGTGGCCGAGCTGCCGGCCGGCCTGGAGACGGTGGTCGGCGGACGGGGCATGACGCTGTCCGGCGGGCAGCGGCAGCGCCTGGCCATAGCCCGGGCCTTGCTCCGGCGACCCGCCGTCCTCGTGCTCGACGACGCCACCTCAGCCGTCGACCCAGTCGTCGAGGCGGGGATCCTCGAATCGCTGCGGCGACCGGTCGGAGGGGACCTGGTTGGTGGGAGGTCGGTCGGGTTCGACGGGCCACCGACGCTGTTGGTTATTGCCCACCGAATGGCCACCATCCGGCTGGCCGATCGGGTTCTTTTCCTCGAGGGTGGGCGGATCGCCGCTTCTGGGACCCACGACGAGCTGCTCGAGGTCGAGTCGTACGCGGCCCTGGCCCGGGCCTACGAGATGGCCGGAGGCCCACGATGACCGACGTGGACTCCCGGAGGATTGACGGGGTCGGTGCGATCGCCGTGCTCCGGAGGGGTATGGCGGCTTCCCCGGAACTGCGCGACGGGGCCCTGTACACCGCGGCCATGGCGTTAGCGGTGGCCGGAGGGAAGTTGCTGATCCCTCTGCTCATCCAGGTCGTGATGGACGTGTCGATCACCGCCGACGGGGTCCGGTTGGGCCGGGCGGTGGTTTTGTGCGCGGTGGCCGCTGCGCTGGTGGTGGGCAGCATCTTCGTCGGGAAGATCACCTACTTCCGGCTTGTCCGGACCGCCGAGAATGTCCTGCTGGGCCTGAGGGTACGCACCTTCGAGCACCTGCACCGGCTCAGCCTGGCCGAGCACACGGCCTCCAAGAAAGGGGTGCTCACCGCACGGGTCACTAGCGACGTCGAGACACTCACCCAGTTCGCCCAGTGGGGGGCCATTGCCTGGATCATCGACTCGGTCCAGGTGGTAGCTGTGCTGGTCATCATGGCCGTGTACTCGTGGCAGCTCACCCTCGTGGTGCTGCTGTTTCACCTCCCGTTGCTCCCCGTGCTGCGGTGGATGCAGTCCAGACAGCTTGTGGCCTACGACAATCTCCGAACCCGGGTGTCAGACACCCTGGGCGTGGTGTCCGAGTCGGTCCACGGTGTCGAGGTGGTTCGGGCCTACGGCTATCGGGAGCGGATGCGCCGTCGAGTCCACGGGGTCATTGATGCCCAGTACGACCAGCAGATGGTGGCCGCCCGTTACTTCTCCCTGGTTCTTCCCCTCACCGACGTGTTCGGGGTGACAGCCATCGCGTCGGTCGTAGGGGCCGGGGTGTGGTGGGGTGGCGCCTGGGGGGTGACCTCGGGTGAGCTGGTGGCCTTTGTCTTCCTCTGCAACCTGCTGGTGGTGCCCATCACCGAGATGGGTGAGGTGCTGGACCAGACCCAGACCGCCTTGGCTGGCTGGTGGAAGATCTTGGATGTCCTAGACACTGAGGTGGAAGTGGTCGAGCCGTCCACCGCGGTGCCACTGCCAACGGGGGCCCTGGGGGTTCGAGTGGAGGCCGTTGACTTCGCTTACCGCCAGGGCGGCCGGGTCCTCCACGGCATCGATGTATCCCTACCCGCTGGGGCCTCGGTGGCTGTGGTCGGCGAGACAGGATCGGGCAAGACCACGCTGGCCAAGCTGATGGCCCGGTTGGCCGACCCCACCTCAGGTCGGGTGCTGGTCGGCGGCGTGGACCTACGCGACGTGTCAGCCGAGGACCGGCGTCGGGCCATACGGATGGTCCCCCAGGACGGGTTCTTGTTCGACACGTCGATCGCCGAGAACGTCCGGTTTGGTCGTCCCGACGCCACGACGGGTGATGTGGAGGCCGCCCTCGACGCCCTGGACCTGACGGACTGGGTGAACGGCCTGGGAGCTGGCCTGGATACCCGGGTAGGGGAACGTGGCGAGTCGTTGTCGGTCGGTGAGCGGCAGTTGGTGGCCCTGGCCCGGGCCCACCTAGCTGACCCAGGCCTGCTAGTCCTGGACGAGGCCACTTCGGCCGTTGACCCGGAGACCGAGACCACTCTGGAGCGGGCCCTAGAGCGATTGGCCGCCGGACGAACGACGGTCAGCGTGGCCCACCGACTTTCGACCGCCGAACGGTCCGACCTGGTGCTGGTCTTCGACGCCGGCCGGATCGCCGAACAGGGGAGTCATGACGAGTTGGTAGCCCGGGGCGAGATTTATTCCGGCCTCTACCGCTCCTGGTTGGGCGGCACCCGCTCCCCGGGACCAGCCGGGAAGGGATGACCCGATGACCGGCGTCGAACCTCACCGAGATCCCATCGACCCGATGGTCGGACGAACGGCCCCTGAGTGGGATGCCGTGATCGCCGGGTTGCCAACCGTGGCCGACCCGTGGCCTCCGTCAGGTCCCCTGGTGCTGGTAGCGCCCCATCCCGACGACGAACTCCTGGCCGCCGGTGCCACTCTGGCCGCCGCCTCGGATGCCGGGACGGAGGTTCGGGTGGTGGCGGTGACCGACGGCGAGATGTCCCACCCTCATCTGGACGATGCCGGACGACGCCAACTAGTGGACCGGCGTTTGGCCGAGACGGCTGCCGCCTACACGGCAGCCGGGATCGTGGCCGACCGCCACCGGCTGTCGCTCCCCGACGGGGACACCACGGACCACGCCGACCGCCTTGTGGAAGGCCTCCTCTCCTTTCTGGAGGGGGCGGCAGCCTGTCTGGCCCCCTGGGAGGCCGATGGCCACCCCGACCACGACACCTGCGGCCGGGCGGCCCTCAAGGCCTGTGCCGTACTTGGGGTACCCGTGTTCTCATTCCCGGTGTGGTCTTGGAACTGGGACGATCCCGGTAATCCGGCCATTCCCTTCGATCGGGCGATCCGGTTCCCACTGTCCGACCGACTGGACGGTGCGGCGTGGATGGCCCGGAAGCGGGCCGGACTGGCCGCCTATACCAGCCAGATCCTCGTCGAGGACGGACACCGACCGGTCCTCCCGGCCAGCTTCGTGGCCCACTTCACGCGGTCCGATGAGGTGTTTCTGCGATCCTGAGCCACCCGTCACCCCATCGCGGTGACGACCGCTCCGGGCGGCGTCGGTAGCCTCGGACCACAGGCCCGAGCCCCCCGAGGAGTCTTCCGTGAGCCCCCGTCCCGTCCGAGTTGCCGTCACCGGAGCCGCCGGTCAGATCGGCTACAGCCTCGTCTTCCGTATCGCCAGTGGCCACCTCCTAGGGCCCGACCAGCCGGTGGCCCTCCATTTGCTGGAGATCCCTCCGGCCATGGGGGCCCTCGAGGGAGTGGCCATGGAATTGGACGACTGCGCCTTCCCTCTCCTCGACGGCTTGGTACCTACCGACGACCCGAGCCTGGCCTTCGACGGCGTCAACATCGCCCTGCTGGTCGGTTCCAGGCCCCGGTCCGCGGGCATGGAGCGCCAGGACCTCCTGGAGGCCAACGGCGCCATCTTCACCGGACAGGGTCGGGTGTTGAACGACCGGGCGGCTGATGACCTTCGCGTGCTGGTGGTCGGGAACCCGGCTAACACCAACTGCCTGATCGCCATGAACAGCGCACCGGACGTTCCGAACGAGCGGTTCACGGCCATGATGCGCCTAGACCACAATCGGGCTCTGACCCAGGTTGCCCAACGCCTCGGTGTGTCGGTCAACGACGTCACCCGAATGACCATTTGGGGTAACCACTCGGCCACCCAATACCCGGACCTCTTCCACTGTCGGGTAGGTGGGACCAGCGCTGCCGAGGCGGTAGACGACCAGGCCTGGTTAGAGGACCAGTTCATCCCCACCGTCCAGCAGCGAGGCGCGGCCATTATCGAGGCACGCGGTGCCTCCAGCGCTGCGTCGGCGGCCAACGCGGCCATCGACCATGTCCACGACTGGGTGCTCGGGACACCAGACGACGACTGGGTCACCATGGGCGTGCCGTCAGACGGAAGTTACGGTGTACCCGATGGCCTGCTCTGCGGGTTTCCGGTCACCTGCACCGACGGCGCTTACTCCATCGTGCAGGGTCTGGACGTCGACGGGTTCTCCCGGCAGCGGATCGACGCCTCGGTAGCCGAGCTGGTCGCCGAACGGGACATGGTGCGCGGCCTCGGCTTGATTTGAGTGGTTAGGCCGTCGGACCCTGTTCTGGTCGGCCTCAGCTCTCCCAGGACACCTCGTCACCGACGGCCAGATCAGCGTCGTTCAAGGCGATGCCGTGCACGCCCCCCCGCCAACCGACTTCCATGGCAGCCCGCAGCCCCTGATGGGCGGCGTCCATGAGGCCGCACGGCCGGGTTTCGCCGGTTACCTGGATTCGGGCCCCGCCGACTCGCAGCACCCGCCCGGTGGACTCGACCAGGTCGCCCAGGCCGGTGACCAGAATGTTGGCCCGGCGGGCCGACGGGTCCAGTTCGGCGTCGGCCTCAGCGTTAGCGGCCTCCCAGTCTTCGGCGGACAGCACGGTGACCTGACGGGGGCCACCCCGTTCGGCGTTTCCGACCAGGCCGTGGTTCGACCGTA
>Ga0206683_10002288_pt1 | contig 12998 bp, 10 predicted proteins | sample M280m12015metaG_FD_155483 | JGI IMG/M metagenome (GOLD analysis project Ga0206683, IMG submission 155483) | Ammonia-oxidizing marine archaeal communities from Monterey Bay, California, United States - M2 80m 12015 | ecosystem: Environmental > Aquatic > Marine > Intertidal zone | place: USA...
ATATGAAAGAAGAAACCATAATCAAAAAGGCCACTTCAATTAAAGGGGGAGACATTCTACTTTTTCACAATAGCATTAAATCTGCCGATCATATGATAACCTGTTTACCACAAATTATACATATCATTAAAAAAAAGAATTTAGCATTCAAAACCCTCACATAATGTCTAAAAGATCTAACATACTCATATATTTATTAGGCTTATACGTGGTGCTTCAATTCTTATGGTGGGGATATCAAATCATTGATCTTGGTTCCCTTGTCGATTCATCTGATGCAGAAAGCTCCCGGCGAGTATTTATGATTCTTGGAGAAGGAGCAGTTTTTATTATGATTCTGCTGGCCGGATTTTGGCAAATTCAAAAATCAATAAAAAAAGAAATTGAGCTTTCCCAAAGCCAAAACAATTTCATGCTATCTGTAACACATGAACTAAAAACACCTTTAACTTCCATACAACTAGCACTTCAAACCTTGTCTTCAAGAAAGCTTAGCCCTGAGCAAATGCAATCTCTAATCGATAAAGCCATTTCTGAAAATGACCGTTTGAAAGTTCTAATTGATAACATTATTCATGCCTCCAGTATTGAAAGCAAAGGAATTTCAGCAGATAAAAGCGATATAGATCTCAAAATAATAGTAGAGAATATTATTGCAAAATCAAATAAACGACTTGAGAAAAACCTTGTAAATTTAGATTGTCAGAAACCCATCAAGTTGTTTGCCGATACTTTTATGATTGAAACGAGTATCATTAACATCATTGAAAATGCCATAAAATATGCGGGAACACATCAAATAGAGGTGGAAATTAAAAAAACCCAAAGCCACTGCCTAATATCGATCAGTGATATGGGTCCAGGAATTGATGAGAAGGAGCAGCCTTATATATTTGATAAATTCTACAGAATAGGAAATGAAGAAACTCGAATAAAAAAAGGAAGTGGCCTGGGTTTATACATCGCAAAACAATTTATTAAATTGCACAATGGAGATATTTATTATAAAAAAAATAACCCTTGCGGATCAATATTTACGATAAGCTTACCCTATGAAAGATAAAGTAGGTCTCATTATTCTTGATGGCTGGGGAATAGGGAAAGGAGATGATACGGATGCCATTCATAATGCAAAAACTCCGTTTTTTGATTCTCTCATAGCAAAATATCCCAATTCCACTTTAAAAACTTATGGGGGAAATGTTGGTCTCCCTGATGGTCAGATGGGAAATTCTGAGGTCGGACATCTAAATATTGGAGCTGGAAGAGTCGTTTATCAGGAATTATCAAGAATTAACAATTCCATAAAACAAAATGAATTTGATAAGATTCCTCTCCTACTCGAGGCATTTGAACAAGCAAAAAAAAATGGCAAAAAAGTACATTTTATAGGCTTGGTTTCGGATGGCGGAGTTCACAGCAGTCAAGAGCATCTTTATGCGCTTTGTGAGCTTTCCTCTAAATTGAATATGAAGGATGTATATATTCATGCCTTTACAGATGGGAGAGATTGTGATCCGAAAAGCGGACTCGGATTTTTGAAAGCCCTGGAAAAACTTGCTGAAAAGAACCGAGTCAAGATAAGCACGGTGATTGGTCGGTATTATGCTATGGATCGAGATCAACGTTGGGAAAGAATCAAGAAAGCTTATGATCTAATGATTCATGGAGTTGGAAAAGCTTTTAATAAAGCGAGCGAAGCTCTTTCCTCATCATACCAAAATGGAATTACTGATGAATTTCTTGAGGCCTGTGTGATTGATGCAAATGGCATGATCTCAGCGGGTGACACCGTAATTTGTTTCAATTTTCGCTCGGACAGACCACGAGAAATCACAAGTGCTTTAACACAAAAGGATTACCCTCAATATGCGATGATAAAGCTAGAGCTTAATTTCTATTGCATGACCAGATACGATGAATCATTTAAAGGTCTTAAAGTTCTGTTCGATAAGGAAAATATAACCAATACCATTGGTGAAGTCCTCTCAAAATCAGGAAAGTCTCAATTAAGAATTGCAGAAACTGAGAAATATCCCCACGTCACATTTTTTTTTAATGGAGGAAGAGAAAAACCATTTTCTAATGAAAAAAGAATTCTCGTCAATTCTCCAAAAGTGGCCACCTATGACTTGCAACCGGAAATGAGTGCTCCAAAAGTAACTGAACATGTTGTGGAAGAATTAACTACTAATCAACCTGATTTCTTTTGCCTAAATTTTGCCAATCCAGACATGGTTGGTCATACTGGAGTGTACAAGGCAATAGTCCAAGCGGTTGAAACCGTTGATTCCTGTCTTGAAAAAATAGTCCATACTGGTCTTGAAAATGGATATACATTTATCGTAATCGCTGACCATGGAAATGCCGACCTCGCCATCAATAAAGATGGGTCTCCTAACACCGCTCACAGTTTAAATCCTGTGCCGTGTATTCTTGTTTCAAATCCACCTTTGCAGTCAATAAGCAACGGTGTTTTGGGGGATATCGCTCCGACCATTTTACATTTATTTGACATTGAAGCTCCTCAAGAGATGATAGGACGATCACTGATATAAATGTGATTTTCAAAGTGTTATTCCTAAATTCCAACGAATTATGATTAAGTTTAAGAATCAAAACTTAAATTATGAAAAAATTATTTGTGCTTATGTTGGCAGGGCTCTTTCTTAATTCCTGTAACAGTTATCTAGGTAAAAAACTCACGAAAAAATCAGCTGAAGATGTTAAAGCAGAGGATATGAAAAGTGCTTGTGATTGTGCTGAAGGAATAAATATCTTACTTGAAGACGCCCTTGATTATGTAGGGAACAAATCTGAAGACGAATTGGATGAAGACCAAGCAATGATGGAGAAAATGGATCATATTAAAGAAATTAACAACTTTTGTTCGCGCGAATTCGGTTTTCATGAAAGGAGATTAGACGAAATTGAAGATTGTAGAGCCGTTGAAGATCTTAAAAAAACGGTAGAGAAATTCGAAGAAAAATTTTGAGAATATAAATGACCACAAGGTAATCTCAATTAATTTTCATTATTGCAAATAACGAATTTGTTTCTTGGTTGACATTTATTTCTTAATTTTGCGCAATCAAAAAAAAGAAATTATGAAAAAATTATTTGTACTATTTATTGCAGGAGCATTATTAACTGGATGTGGAGCGGAATCCGCTGAAGACATAAATATTGAAGATTTAAAAACTGCCTGCGACTGTGTTGATGCTGGAAATGTAATTATGACTGACATCCTAGATGCCGCTGGAGACAAAGAGGAGAATGAGCTTGAAAAAGATGAAGCCTTCATGAAGAAATTTGAAAAAATGGAAGCCCTTGAAAAAAAGTGTAGAAAAATCGCTAAAAAGTCGGAAATGAAAGAATGTGATGGGTGGAAAGATTTCGAAGGAACTATGAAAAAATTCGAAGAGAAGTTTTAAGCTTATTATAAATCAAAATACAAAGCCACTTTCTAGTGGCTTTATAATTAAAATTTAATATCATGAAAAAATTATTTGGATTATTGTTTGCCGTGGCGATTTTGACTTCTTGTGGAGGATCTTCTTATACTACTGATAAAGAAGAAGCACTAAAAATGAAACAAGACCAAACTGAAAACTACAAAGCATACTATGAGAGTGCTTTTGAGATTGAAAAAGACTATTATGAAGAAAGAAAAGAGATTCTAGCTGATTATGGTGGAAAAGAAGAAAACTTAATGAAAAAGGCAAAGACTAAAGACGAAACAGCTTTAGATGCTCTTGCTGATTTTAGAAACCTTCAGTTGAGAAAAAGACAAGACGAGCAAGCTCTTGGCAGAAAATACGAAGATCATGATAGAGCTTTACGCCAATCAATTAGTGACATTAGACAGCTTAATGATTCAAAAGATCTGAAAGATTGGAATGAAAAAATTAAAACAGAAGAAAAAATTCAAGATGACTTAAGCGATAAGCATTACAAAGCAGTTGAAAAATTGAGAAAAAATTAATCTTCAAATTCAAATTCATAAAGCCACTTTCATGTGGCTTTTTTTTTGCCCAAAAATTATTTTTTGGAGAAAATTATTCGATATTTTTTTAATTTAGAGCACCATGTTAAAATCTAGAACAGAAGATATCCCGAAAGATTGGTTTACGGGCTTGAAAAATCATTGGAGAGCAGATGCTACTGCCTCGCTCAGCGTTGCACTTGTAGCACTCCCTCTTTCTATGGCAATTGCCGTGGCGTCTGGTGTGCAACCATTATCCGGATTGCTTTCGTGTGTCATTGCAGGATTGGTCACAACCTTTTTTCGTAGTGGCAAACTCACTATAAACGGTCCAGCAGCAGGAATGATTACGGTGATTTTTGGTGCCATCATTTCATTAGACGACGGTAGCGGCCATGCTATTAATTACGTTCTTGCTGCAATTGTTGTTTCTGGAATTCTTCAGGTTTTACTTGGTATACTCAAACTTGGTCGAATTGCAGAAATATTTCCGTCCTCCGTGATACATGGAATTTTGGCAGCAATTGGTGTAATTATTTTTGCCAAACAAATGCATGTTGCTATTGGCACTTCTTCTGATGCTGGAAATGCAGTTGGTATTTTACGAGACCTTGTTGATCAGCTTCCTCATGCAAATCCTTATATAGCCCTTATTTCGATTATTGGAATCTTTTTATTGTTTTTCCACTCTAAGATAAGCTATAAAGTATTCCACATAATTCCTGCTCCAGTATGGGTATTGGCTATTTCCGTGCCCATTGTGCTTTTATACAATTACTTCGATGGTCAGCATATCGAATATTTAGGTCTAACCATTGAAAAACCTACAAATTATTTAATATCTATTCCGTCAGACTTAACCGATGTTTTTTTATACCCTGATTTTTCTAAGCTAAATACTGGTGTGTTTTGGTTAGTTGTCCTATCGATGACTCTTATATCATCCATCATTAGTTTGGCTGGAGCCAAGGCTGTAGATAAGCTTGATCCCTATAAACGAAAAACAAATTTAAATAAAGATTTGATGGGACTAGGAGCCAGTACTATTGTTTCAGGTATGCTTGGAGGGCTCCCTATACTGAATGTAATAGTTAGAAGTACAGTAAATGTTCAAAACCAGGCGAAAACAAGATGGTCCAATTTTTTTCACGGCTTTTTAGTTCTTCTTTTCATTGTGGTTTTGCAACCTGTAATGAATATGATTCCGTTAGCAGCATTAGCGGCTGTATTAGTGTTTGCTGGTATCAAATTGGCATCCCCAAGGGTATTTAGCGAGGTCTATAAAGAAGGGGTTGAACAATTGGTTTTTATGATCTCCACGCTTTTATTTACTGTATATAATAATTTACTTTTTGGACTCATTGCAGGTATTCTGATTACACTCATTACACATATTTTAATCGCTCGAATTTCAGTGCCGCAATTTTTCATCTATGTCTTTTCCCCAAGAAACATTGAGCTAAAAAAGAATGGTGAGGACTTTGAAATAAAAGTGAGAGGTGTTGCTAATTTCTTAACCTTATTAAAGCTACTCAAGAAGCTAGAAACCATAACTCCTGGAACAAAATTAGAGATTGACTTTTCAGGTGCAAAAATTATAGACCTCACTGTTCAAGAAGCCATAGATAACTTTCAACGTTCACATGAGCTTACAGGGGGAAGCGTCACATTAATAGGCATGCATAAACATGTTGCCTCTACAAAACATAAATTTGCTTTAAAGAGCAGCACTGCTCCAATTGCCAATAAAACATCGCCTCGTCAGAAAATATTAAGGGCTCTTGCCAATGCCAACAAATGGGCATTCGATTTGGGCCAAGACAACCGTTTTAAAAAGCTTCAAAATTTTCATTTTTTCGACTCGCGACCTATTGAATATAAAGAAAACATTGTTCAAGGGAAATATGAAGGAAGTGGATCAGAATGGGAGATTTCCGATGTAACTTTTTCTGAAGGAGCTATGCTTGCCAAGGAGGTGTATCACACCACTATGCAGTATATAAAGCTACCTAAGGAAATTCCTCCATTCATCCTGAGGAGAGAGGAGCTTGTGGATCGCGTTTTCGATAGGGTGCGCGTTTTTGGTTCATTGAAAGACATCAACTTCAAATCCAATCCTGAATTCTCAAAACAATATTATCTGAAGGGAGAAGAAAGAGAAAAAATCCGAGACTTTTTTACAGATGAAATTCTCAATTTTTTTATCGACTACCCAATAGAACATATGGAATGTAATGGAAGAGAAATATTAATTGCCGGAGGTCTAGGAATAACAAAAACAGAGGATATCGTCCCAAGAATCAAATCACTTGGTGAGCTAATGGCAATAATTGCTAACTCTTAATGATTATTTGGGGTGGACTATGTGCTTTATTTAAAAAATTGAGATATCTTTTTTTAAGCTTCTTACTTGTCAACTTTTTAGGATCATGTATACCTTTAAAAAGTGTTTTTTTAGGACACCCTGACTCAAAAGACCATGACCGATTCAGGAAGGCCTCAATGGATGCTGACAGTTGTTTTAATTTTACCGAATCTCCTATTCATACTCCTCTTTTTATTAATGACTGGACCTCAGACAAACCTGAATTCAAAACAGTTCAATCTGTTTGTGAAGAACATGCTGTTCGAGCATTTATCCTTATTCAAAATGACACTATTAAATTCGAATACTACGCAGATGGGCTAGGCAGAACATCTTTGCACTCTTCCTATAGTCTTGCAAAATCTTTTGTGTCCTGTTTGGTGGGAATAGCTATCGATGAAGGATTTATAAAAAATGTTGATCAAAAGGTTGTTGATTTTCTCCCGGAAATACCTATAAATGAAAAGTCAAAATTGTTAACCATTCGACATTTGCTTAATCACACCTCTGGTATGAAATTTAGCTTAATACAAGACGGTCGTTTGTATTACGGAAATGATTTAAAATCTGAGCTAGGTAAAATTCAATTTGAATCTTCTCCTGGAGAAAAACAAGAATATCTAAATATGAATTCACAGCTACTAGGTATTATCATTAATCGCAGCTGTAAAGAGTCTGTCTCAGCTTTTGCACATAAGAGGCTTTGGGCTCCCATTAATATGTGTTACAATGGATTTTGGTCTGTGGACCATTCCAGCACAGAAAAATCATTTTGCTGTTTATCAGCTACAGCCTTAGATTATGCAAAATTCGGAAGATTATACCTAAACAAAGGGAAATGGAATGGGAAGCACGTCTTTAGTGAAAGATGGTATAATCAATCCATTTGTAGAGATACAACAGAAGGCAGTAGCTATAACTTTAATTATTCTTGGCATATCGGCCTAAGCGAATATGAAGACTTTATGGCGATTGGGCTATATAAACAGCACATCTATGTCTCTCCAAAAAAAAATATCATAATGGTGCTATTGAATGATAGAGAAAACAAGGTAAAAGCGGAGCGAATTAATTGGTGGTATATCTTTCGACAAGTCGTCGATCAACTTTAAATAGTGTCCTTTAGTTTTGTCTTTTTGTTGTTTTATGGTTAATTTTCTGAAAGGTCCGAATCTGTTTTAAAACACATAAACAACACCTCTTGTATAAAAATATTATTTTTATTGGCCTTATTATATTGTGCTCATGTGACAACAAGTCTCCAGCTACGAAATCATCAAGCAGTGTTCAGCTTCTTCAGAGGAAATACGACACCAATAGTCCATATACCACCAATCCTATATTGGGAAATGCAATAGCCCCTACCCTTAATTCCAAAAATGAAATTATTAAATGGGAGAATAAGATTAAGGTCTCAGGTGAAAAAATAGCCCTTAGTACCTCCGGACAGCCTTCATCCTTTAGGCTTGAAGAGCCAAAAAAAATAAAAACTGATGGAATCATTTCTTTTGACAAGAATTCTTTTGAGATTCAAAAAAGATACCTTCAGGTGAATAATTTTCCTAAAACTCAACTCAACTTTAACAATTCTAAATCCGTCAAAAAGCGAGGCTTGAGGCTACGCAAGGTCGACACAAAGATTCCAGTATTGGTTGATGCAAAAACTCCAATTTATAAAGGTAAGGCCATTAAAAACATAAAATACCTAGATGTTAAACAAGGAACAAGTTCTTCCTACATTTGGGATGTATTTCATGACAGGAGGGATCAAATTTGGATGGGTACAAATGGTGGGGGCGTAAGTGTTTATACAGGAGATAAATTCCGTCATTTCAAAGAAGAGCATGGGCTGAGTAATAATTTCATTTGGTGTATTGAAGAAGACCGTAACGGTAACATGTGGTTTGGAACTTTGGGAGCTGGACTTTGCATGTTTGATGGAAATAGCTTTTTTCAACTGGGACTTGAAGACGGATTCGAGGCGACAGATATACATTTCATACATGAAGATCATGAAGGGCTTATCTGGATTGGTTCTAAGAGAAATGGGGTTTTTATTTATGATGGAAAAGAAATTTTCCCGTATTCAACCCAGGAAGGTCTTATTGGAAAGGAAACTTTGTGTATCTATGAAGATGATAATCATAGAAAATGGATTTCAACTGTAAATGGTCTGAACGTAATTGAAAGGGACTCTGTATTCAGAATAACGATGAATGATGGTCTTATATCTCATGACATAAATAAAATTGTCCAAGATAAATCTGGAAACATGTGGTTCGCATATAATGAAAATGGTGTAGACGTCTACGATGGGGTTTCTTTGACAAATTATAATTCAACTAACTATTTAATTGCAGATAATATATATGATCTTTTAATTGATTCATTTGATAATGTCTGGATTGCCTCATATAGTGGCGGATTGTGTCAATTTGATGGGAATGAGTTCATTTGGTTGGATGAAACTAATGGCTTAAGCGGAGAACATGTTTTATGCGTTGCAGCCGATAATTCAGGGAATATTTGGGCTGGAACTGATGGGGACGGTCTTGACATTGTAAATTTAAATTCATTCCAAAACTTAAATGAAGGAAATGGCATCGTTAATGATTATATCTATGCGATTTGCGAAGACCAACATAATCAAATCTGGTTCGGTGGAGAAGAAGGCGAGTTAATGATTTATAAAAATCACGACTATTATGTTTTTCCTCAATTCGATTCTTTGCTGAGTCGGCAAATCAATAAAATATTCGAAGATTCCAAAGGGGACATCTGGATTGCCACTAAAAACAATGGAATCATTAAAATTCACAACTCTCGTGTAGAGCTATACACCAAAAAAAATGGTCTTGTTTCTGATGATATATACGAAATTATTGAGGACAAAAATGGAGTGATGTGGTTTGGGTCTCCGCAAGATGGCCTGTGTTCATTCGATGGTGAAGTTTTCACACATTATACTGAAGATAATGGTCTTTATCACAATCAAATTAGGACTAGTGCCATGGATTCAAATGGCTATTTATACTTTGGAACCTGGGATGGTGGAGTGATTAAATACGATGGGACTTACTTTTATCACATCACTGAAAATGAAGGGCTAAATAGCTCAATCATTATTTCATCTTTTAGTGACTCTAAAGGCAACGTATGGTTTGGAAGTCTTTCACACGGCGCCTGTATGTTTGATGGAAGTAGCTTTCATTATTTTTCAAGTAAAACAGGGCTTAGCGATAATAAAATATGGTCCATAGTTGAAGATACAACAACAAAATCCATATGGATTGGAACTGAAAACGGATTGAATCAGCTGCAAAACTTTAATTCCAAATTAAATGATTTTAACTGTATGACTTACAATTGGAATGATGGAATTCGTTGTGTTGATTTTTTAAAATCAAGTGCTATAATAGACCATTCGGGGGCTCTTTGGTGGGGCACAGGAAAAGGGCTAACAACATTAATTAGAAAAGACCTACCAAAAAGCAGTTCTACGCCCAACCTCAGGTTAAGAAACATCTGGATAAATAATAAAAACATTGATTACTTAAATCCTCCAGATAGCTTAAAGACACAAGTGTCTTTTACTTCCATTGATAAATATGAAAATGTTCCCAATGATCTGGTTCTTTCTTATGACAACAATCACCTTACCTTTGTTTATTCTGCAATAAACTGGTTTAAACCACAAGGGATTACCTACAGCTATATGTTAGATGGTTTGGATCCAAATTGGAGTCCTCCAACTAGTGAAACTCACGCCGATTTTACAAATATCCCTTATGGTTCATATACATTCAAAGTAAAATCGAGAATATCGGGAGGGAAATGGTCCACCCCCTTGGAATATCATTTTGTGATTACTCCTCCTTGGTGGTATACATGGTGGGCAAAAACAAGCTACGTGGTTATAATCATCATATTAATTTGGTTATTCATTCTTCAAAGAACACGAAGATTCAAGTTGCGTCAGCTAAGACTTGTAAAAGAAATTAAAAAAGCGACCAAAGAAATTCGAGAGAAAAAAAATGAAGTAGAACGTCAGAAAAGTTCAAACCTCGAAATGTCAAAAAGAATTCTCGAGCAGGATAAACAACTAATATTAAGTGCAACAGCAAATACAGTTGCTCATAGTCTTAACAGCCCCCTGGGAGCTATAAAAGCAGGAGCTGAAAGTATCAGCTTCATCTACAATGATTTGTTTTCCAACATTATTGAGAAATGTTCTGCACACCAAATAGTTTACGGTTATACTTATGCTAAAAAGTTTAATGGTGAGGCACTTGAAACGGGAAAAGAGCTGCGCATAAAAATTAATAAGATTAATGATATTTTGAAAAGCAAGTATTCGATAGAACAAAATCAATCTAGCGAGTTAAGTATTAAAATCAGTAAAATATATCTTGAAGCTGAATTGAAACCGCTTATTGAATTTGTTATAAAACAAGAAAACAGAATTGACGTTCTTAATATGATTATAAGTCTGGTGTCTTTTGAAAAAATCACCTCAAACACTTTGAATGCCACTAAAAAGTCTTCTGAGGTTGTTGAGTCACTCAAAAAAGCATTAAAACAGGGAAGGGTAGAAAGTAAAGGCCTTGTCAACATCAATAAAAGTGTTTCGGCTGTTATAGAAGTATTATATGATGAGATTCAAAAAACAGGAAGCATAAAGAACTCACTGGAAGATGAATTATCCATTAATAATGTAAATGAATACAAGTTTTTTCAGCTTTGGTCTAATGTAATTACATTGCTATTAAATATATCCAACGACAAAATAAACATTGAAATAACCGCCAGTAAGAACAAACAAGATATGAAGGTCGCTTTTCAAGTCGATACAAAACTTAATAAGGGCCTATTTAAGGACAGTGTTTACGAGATGATTATGAATCAAAAAGAAAATTCTATTGACCTATCTCGAGCTGTGATTAAAGACATCGTTCAAAAACATCAAGGAAGCATCGATATTAAAAACAATAAAGAGAATAGTGTTTTAACATTGCAAATACCGTTCAATCAAAATTGATTGAAAATTGATTGAAATGATGGGTCAAATGCTTGCTCAAAATGCGATCCCATTGTATTCTATTCAAGGGACCATAGTTTGGGTGGTTGGTAATCAAATTGGGCTCATTTAAAAACACTTTTTCGTAATGCCCCCATGCCTTTTGCATTTCTAAAATCGCATCATCAATATTTTTATTTCTTATGGTTCTTTGTGCTGGGGCAAAACTCGCTTTAAAATTTTTCGGAAATGGCACATCTGAATTTAATATCTCCAACATTTTCTTCCAATATTTTTCCGGAACCTCAATAATTTCTTTGGGATTACCTGAAGCCATATTTAAAGAGTCTGTGAGGTGCTCAATCATCCCAATAGGTGTCAAAGACCCCCATAAAGGAATCTCGTCTGCATTAAGCTGTTTTAGGCATGAAGTAACAACTGTAAGATTAGGTTCAATGAATTTCATCTTAAAAAGCTATTTAATAATAACGCCTTTATGACCAAGCATTTCTATCATCTGCATATTTTTGGTAGATATGGATTCTGCTGGAAATACAAAGCGTTTGTCATACATCACGTCATTTACCCAGAAACTCACCCAATATTCATTTGAAAGACCAAATACTTCAGGCATAATCGGTTCTATTCTAGCCGCCTCATTAGGTAATAAAACCTCAATACAATGTCTCAAGGTGGATGTTTTAACCGTTTCCCCTGTTTTTGTATTTTGACCATACCCTGTACTTGATATTATAATGCCCTCCATAATATCATCTCTAAGATTGAGCAAATAGGCATAATAAGTCTTCTCATTCTCAACTAGTATCTCAACAATAGCTACCGAAACGTTTTCAACCTTTGGCCCCTTTAATTCATCCTTCATTAGTTTCTAATTTGAGATATAATTCCATCCGACATCTCTAAATATCGATACAAATCCATTGTGTGTCCTATTTTTTCATTATTCAACTCACGAAACTGCTTATCATGTAATTTATTTTCAGGAATTTTATAATGTGAGTCACGCTTGGTCCCTAAACGTACAATAACCCTATTCTTATGAGGAATAGCAATCATATATTGCCCCATTAATCCTCTACAATAATATATAGGGTTTCCCTTATTTTTATAGATCCAAGTATGCCACCCATATCTCATATTAGGAACGTTTTCCTTGGTGCTCATTTTCGGAGTTTCGAGCATTTTTTCCATATACCATTTTGGAATAATCTGTGAACCATTATAAAAACCATTGTTTAAAATTAATTGTCCTAGCAAAGCATAATCTCGAGCCGTTGCATACATGCAACAAAAAGCCTTTTCGTCTCCTCCTTCTTTGTCCAAACTCCAAAATGCATTATCTCTAGCACCTAGAGGAATCCATAGCTTCTCTTCTGCATATTCGTTTATTGATTTTCCAGTAGCATTTTCAATAATAAAACCTAAAATCTGCGAGTTTCCACTTTGATAGTTAAACTTAACACCTGGCTTCTCTATTACTCTTAATCTTGTAACCAAGCCGTACAAATCATTACCATAATACCCCTCTGCTGCTTCGGACAAAGGGTTTTTTCCGCTCTCAACCCAATCAAATCCAGCTGACATAGTTAACAAATGCCTAATGGTAATTT
>Ga0206683_10002290_pt1 | contig 12995 bp, 18 predicted proteins | sample M280m12015metaG_FD_155483 | JGI IMG/M metagenome (GOLD analysis project Ga0206683, IMG submission 155483) | Ammonia-oxidizing marine archaeal communities from Monterey Bay, California, United States - M2 80m 12015 | ecosystem: Environmental > Aquatic > Marine > Intertidal zone | place: USA...
CTAGGCAACAGAGGTTCATCTTGAAATATTTACTAAGTATCCATAACTCTTCGCGATCGTATTTTTCTTTCCAAGTGAAACTCCACCGCTTCAGAAGCAATCCGGTCTATTTCGGAAATAGTTTTTCCATCCTCCACTTCAAGTGCTTGATTCAATGCACCACCTAAAATCGCTCGCATTACAGCGATAGATGAATCTGAAATACTTTTTCCTCGTTTACATTTATTGCAGAAAACTCCACCTTCGCTAATAGATATTGAAACAAGATTTTCTCTATCTAAACACTTGACGCAGAAACCCAATTCAGGTGCTAACCCTTCATGATCAAGTAATTTTAAAAAGAATGCTGGAACAAGTAATGGGGGATTTTTCTCGTCTAGTGTACGTAGGGCTCCAAGGAGCATCTTGTAACGATTCGGATCTGGTGATTCATCAGGCGCTACATGATCCACAACCTCCAACATCGAAGAAGCGTCGCTAAACAGATCGGGGTCAGATCTAATATTTTGGAACCGATCTATTGTCTCAGCTTGTGTAACTATCCCTAAATCGCCTTTGCCTCTAAATAACTGCAATGCAACATGACTTGTGGGTTCCAATCGTCCACCAAATTTGCTTCGTGTTTTCCTTACACCCTTAGCAACAGCTCTAACTTTTCCATTATCTTCTGTAATGATTACGATGATCCGGTCTGATTCGCCGAGTTTCCATGTGCGGATGACTATTCCTTGATCACGATAAAGAGACATTATTAACTTCCACCAAGGCCGCCAAATCGTCGATCTCTATCTTGAAATTCTTTTATCGCATTAAACAAATCTTTACGGGAAAAATCTGGCCATAACATGTCACTGAATACAAGTTCGCTATAGGCCAATTCCCAAAGCAGAAAATTAGAAACTCTGGATTCTCCAGAAGTTCTTATGACTAGATCCGGATCAGGCATTTCAGGATTATAGAGGTTTCTCTCTATTGTTTTCTCTGTGACTTTCTTGACCCCTGAATCAATCACCTTTTGGACGGCATCAACAATTTCTGCTCTTCCTCCATAATTAAAAGCAACAGTGAAAGTCAGACCTGTATTACTTTTGGTGAGTTTTTCAGCCTCTTCCATTCTTTTAACAATTCTTTTTGGAACTTTCCCGTCACGACGACCAAGGAAACAAATCCTTACATTTCTTTCATTTAATTCTTCTTGTCGTTGGATAATTATCTGTTCGTTGAAATCAAGTAAAAACTGAACTTCTTTCGCTGGTCGTTTCCAATTCTCAGTTGAGAACGCAAATACGGTAAACCATTCGACTCCAATTTCAATAGCGCCCTCCACGACATCAAAAAGGGCTTTTTCCCCTGCCATATGCCCATCTGTTCTTTTTAATCCCCTCTTTTCAGCCCAACGGCCATTGCCATCCATCACACAAGCTATGTGTTTGGGTATAAATTTGGGGTTTAGGTAGTCAGGTATCACAACTTTGAAGCTATCTGTCTAACAGGCACGCAGGAAATCGGAATACCGATTTACATTTCAATATCCGAACCGATCTAGCGAGCGCGGATGCTTTTGCCAGTCTTTTTCAACTTTGACTACTAATTCAATGAATGCTCCATCTTGTAGTTGTTTCCTTACCTGAGTTCCGACTTTTTTTAGTACTTCGCCCTTGTGTCCGATTACTATTCCTTTTTGAGAGTTTCTCTCTACTAAGATCTCACATCGGATACGCGGCCAATCCCACTCTGTTACTCGCGTTGCGATCGAATGTGGTAGCTCTTCGCGAACTTCTGAAAGAAGTTGTTCCCTAACTAGTTCTGCAACCCAAAAGGACTCAGAAAAATCGGTTTCCATATTTTCAGGGAAATAACGCGGTCCAGGAAGCAGTTTTGTCTTGATGTGTTCCAATAATTCTGAGACTCCTTCTCCTGTGGAGGCGGAAATCGGAAAATATTCAGTAAAAGAGAACTCTGAAGCTTCATTCAGTTGTGTCAATATTCTGCCACTTTTGACTTTGTCTATTTTGTTGAGAACCAAAACAGTTTTTTCAGCAGGTAATGATTTAGCGATGAACTTGTCTCCTTTGCCAATTACCGAATCTGCCTCTACCACAAAAAGAACTAAATCAATTTCCTTCAACGTGAAACGTGCTGTGTCATTCAATCTCGTGCCAAGGAGAGTTCTTGGTTTATGAATACCGGGAGTATCACAAAAAACAATCTGAAATTTAGGACCGGTAAGAACACCTCTTATCTCTGTACGTGTTGTTTGTGGTTTATCCGAAACAATCGCTATTTTCTTATCGAAAAAAGCATTCAATAAAGTCGACTTTCCAACATTGGGTCTGCCCACCAAACTTACAAAACCTGAGGTGTGACCGTCTGGTGCTTCTATAGATGAGTGGCTTCCTGTAGTGTCATTCATTTAACGACCTGGCGCCGTGACTCTGACCTGGGTGATCCTCCTGCCAACTACTTTTTCAACTACAAAATGGTGTTCTGCTATGTCTACATCTTCTCCTGCTTCTGGAGCATGCCCCAGTGCATCAAAGATGAGTCCTCCCAGAGTGTCCCAATCACCTTCAGGTAGAACTCCTCCTAATAGTTCATTTAACTCATCAACCGGCATTCTCCCGTGGACACGTAAACCTCCTCCGATTAGCGGTTCAGCGAGAGCCTCCTCAATATCAAACTCATCTACTATCTCGCCTACAACCTCCTCTAATAGATCTTCTAAGGTGACCAGTCCTGCCGTCCCTCCATATTCATCAATAACGATCGCTAAGTGGTAGTGATTCGATTGCATTTCGCGTAGCAGTAGTCCAGCTTTTTTTGTTTCTGGGATGAACTGTGGTAAACGTGCCAGAGTTTTTACCAAGATTTCACCGTCCCCATCCAGTTGAGCTTCCATCATGTCTTTTGCGAAAACCACTCCTACTATTTCATCTAAATTTTCACTACTCACGGGAACACGCGAAAAACCATTCAAAACAGCGACTTCCATGGCCGCAGAAACAGTGAAACTGTCAGGGACACTGACAATGTCGGGTCGTGGCGTCATTACCTCTCGTACCAAAGTGTCGCCGAAAGCCAGCACCGATTCAATTAGTTCATGTTCATCGTTTTCTATCGATTTAGACTCGAGAGCTTTTTTGGCAGTTTCTAAGAGTTCATCTTCAGAAACAACTTTATTTTCACTTGATTTAAAAAAACTTCTCATCAGTTTTCTAAACATCATTAACCCTTAGATGTTTTGCATGACGATCGATAAGGATTTTTTCCATTTTTTTCATTTCAACTTCTGTTGATTCTTCATAATGGTCGTATCCCAATAGGTGAAGTATCCCATGTGTCAAAAGAAGAGCAATTTCATCTATAAAATTTAGACCTTTCTCTTGCGCTTGACGCTCTGCCACTTCAATACATATACAAACATCACCCATGAGATAGACGTGACCATCTGTTTCATCACCCGGTTCATCTATTGGAAAAGCCAGTACGTCGGTTGGACCTAATTTCGATAGATGTTTTTCATTAAGTTCAGAGATTTCTTCCGGGTCTAAAAGAATCACATTCATTTCCAGTGGTCGTTTGCTAGGAGCAGTGTCTTCAATGATTTTTTTCGCGAATTTCCCCAAAGTTTCAAGGCTTATTTCCCTGCTCTTTTCTCGCCTCTTATCTATTACATCTATATAAGTTTCATCGTCATTATCTGGTATTTCTTCAAGCAAGTTACTTACTACCACTATTTTTTTTGAATGATCTACCAGCATTTTCGTAAGCTTGAACTATGTCTTGGACTATTTTGTGTCTCACTACATCTCGAGCTCCAAGTTTTACAAAACCTAAACCATCTATTCCAGAAAAAATATTTTCTAAGCCTTCAATTCCACTTCTACCACCAGGAACATCTACTTGACTCGCATCACCAGTAACTATTACTCGTGATCCGAAGCCAATTCTTGTTAGAAACATTTTCATTTGCTCCGGTGTCGTATTTTGAGCCTCATCAAGAATTATAAAACTGTTGTTGAGGGTTCTGCCTCTCATGAAGGCAAGTGGTGCAACTTCTATTTGACCTCTTTCAATCAATCTTTCTGCTTTTTCAGGATCTAACATGTCGAAAAGTGCATCGTAAAGTGGTCGAAAATAAGGATCAACTTTTGCCATTAAGTCACCAGGAAGGAATCCGACTCTTTCACCTGCTTCAACTAATGGTCGAGTAAGAATAATGCGGTCAACTTCACCTTTTTGCATTGCACTGACCGCTAGAGCTACGGCTAACCAACTCTTTCCTGTTCCTGCCGGACCTATGGCAAATGTGATGATATTTTTACCTGCAGTATCGAGATAGTTTTTTTGCCCCAGAGATTTGGCTCTAACTGGTTTCCCTCTTGCTGTTATAAGCAACTCTGTCGTTAATATTTCAGATGGATTCTCATCTTCTCTAACCATTTCAATTGTTTTTTTAAGAACATTTACATCGAGAGGCAGTCCTCTTTCAAGCATTCTTGTCATTTCACGAAATATCTGCTCTATCAAGATTGCACTGTCACCATCAATGGCAATCTGGTTGCCACGTACGTGAATCTTTGTCTCAGGGAAAGAGGCCTCTATTATCTGTAAAAGCTCGTCACTCTGCCCTAAAAGTTCAGGCATAAGCTCATTCCCTGGAAGGTTGAATCTAACTTTTGTGTCCTGCATTTGAGAGATTCAGACTATCCGAAAGAAAACTTTCAGCATCACTGGGTATTTAATATTAAAGATCCAATAGTTAATTTATTTTTTCCTTCGTTTCTTTTTCGAATTTCGTGAGATCTTCTTTAGCCTTGCACGTCCTTTTTTCGACTTTTGCTTTTCGACCTCTGCTAGGACTCTAGGGCCCGCCTCATTTATTACATCTTCTGCTGCATCTAATAACGCTGCGATGCTCTCATCCTCTCCTAAACTTGATGGTTCTTTTGGTGTTTCCGGTGTGATCAGACTTCCATAGCTCCAATTTACGTCAACTCTTCTTTTTTCAAATGAAACGCACTCGTCTGGGCATCGCCAAGGCGCTTCCGGTGCTTTGTCTAAATTACATTTTCTAACAGTTTCGCCGTTGGGATAGCTTCTACTTTCAAACTGTTTACAGTCTTCTCTCATTGGCATATAAACAGTATGCCATTTGAAGTGGTGCCAGTAATTTATTTAACCTACAGATCCTTCCATCTGTAGTTCAATCAAACGGCTCCATTCAACTGCATATTCCATTGGGAGAGTCTTGGTCACTGGTTCAATAAATCCATTTACAACCAGCGAAGTGGCTTGATCCTCTGACAGTCCTCTACTCATCAAATAAAAGAGTTGTTCATCAGCTACTTTTGAAACAGTTGCTTCGTGACCAATAACAGCATCTGAAGTTCCAACCTCCATGTATGGATACGTATCTGAAATGCTTTCATCATCGAGAATTAAAGCGTCACACTGAACGTGGCTTTTGCAGCCATAGGCATCGTCTTCAACTCTCACCAAGCCTCTGTAGCTAGTTCGCCCTCCATCTTTGGAGATTGACTTAGAAATAATTTTTGAAGATGTTTCAGGAGCTGCATGAGTCATTTTCGCTCCCGCATCTTGATGCTGTCCTGCACCTGCATAAGCAACTGATAAAACTTCACCTGATGCCTTTGGACCTGTCATAACAACTGCGGGGTATTTCATCGTTAACTGGGATCCTATATTTCCGTCTATCCATTCCATTCGACCCTCTTCTTCGACTACTGCTCTTTTAGTCACAAGGTTATAAACGTTGTTTGACCAGTTTTGAATTGTCGTATAAGTGACTCGCGCAGATGGTTTAACTACTATTTCAACTACGGCAGAATGCAAGGAATCCGTAGTGTAAACAGGAGCTGAGCAACCCTCTATGTAATGAACCTCAGAACCTTCATCTGCAATTATTAAGGTTCTTTCAAACTGACCCATATTTTCTGCATTAATTCTAAAGTATGCCTGAAGAGGCATTTCAACCTTCACCCCTGGTGGAACATAGATGAAGGATCCCCCGCTCCAAACTGCAGAATTGAGAGCAGAAAACTTATTATCGTTTGGGGGTATAACTTTGCCGAAATATTGTTTCAGGATCTCTGGATTATCGCGTAGGGCAGTGTCCATATCCGAAAAAATTACACCTTGCTCTTCTAAGTCTTCACGATTTTTATGATAAACGACTTCTGATTCGTACTGTGCAGTAACACCTGCTAGATATTTTCGCTCTGCTTCAGGTATTCCTAATTTTTCATAAGTATCTTTTATGGATTCAGGTACATCGTCCCAATCATCGGAAAGTTTTTCAGTCGGTTTTATGTAGTAGTAAATATTATCAAAGTCGATCCCCCCTAAGTCTCCACCCCATGCTGGCATGGGTCGTTTTAGAAACCTTTCATACGATTTGAGCCGGAAGTCATGCATCCATTTGGATTCATTTTTCATTCCAGACATCTCTTTAATAATTTCAGGGTTAAGGCCTTTTTTTGGTTTGAAGATGTAGTCTTCTTCGTCACTCCATCCAAGCTGGTAGTTGCTTAGATCTACACCTATTTCACTTGAGGTCACTTTTTCACTCCTGCTGGGGTAAGAATAATTTCTCCTATATAGATAGTAACAATTATCAGCAAGCAATGCTAAGAAAGTCGAATGAAATTAAATTACCTATTTACTCATACGCCTCTGTCTGTCGAGCCATCCTAGAAGAATTGCTATAGCTCTCGGATCGTGTCTCAAATGATGTCCCGCCCCTTCTATTAATCTCATGTCTACATTTCCGTGTGCATCCGAAAGAGCTCTGGCCTCTAAGGAGGAAACTACATCGTCTTCGGTTCCGTGGACTATAAGCACGTTCTTCTCGGCAAGTTTAGAAATAGAAAACTCGGCAGAAATTTGCTTTAGTTCTTGTGCCCATGAGTCAAAATCTGTTGGAAAATTTGAGTCAGGAATCACGCCGGCTCTACGTGCATGTATAAGAAGGCGTTTTGGGGAAGCCGCCCACGCAGACCAGTCTGCTGGTGCTGCAAGTACTCCCACACCTTTTACTTTTGTTTCTTGATCTGCTGCACAAATAGATATTGCCCCTCCACTTCCGAAACCAACTAGCCATATTTGTCCTACCCGTGAATGATCATTGAGTTCTGAAATGGATTTACGAACATCTGTTAACCAGCCTCCAAGACTGAAACACCCCTCAGAATCTCCAGTACCTCGCAGTTGTGGAGCCATGGTTATAAATCCCATTTCAGAAGAAATTCTATTTGCTAACTCTGGTAAAGTCGCTGCAGAATTTGCACCACCACCAGGACCTTCTGGAAAACCGTGAATCAATAGAACACATGGTAAGAGTTCGTCAGTTGACTCAGGAATCTCTAAATGAGCAACTAATTCCAAACCTTCAGATTGGAAGTGGTGCACATTAGCCATCTATAGAAGACTCTCTGCTAACGATTGCCACTGCTTTATGGGTAACCCATTTTGGAGTTCCTGCTGTTCTGTTTGATCTACAACCAGTTGAACACAAATATGATTCGCTCCTGCATTAAAATGTTCAATAATTTTGCTTGAAATTGTTTGCATATCCCCCCACGGTCTTATGGCATCCAGTAACCGGTCACTGCCCCCTCCACTCAGGTCATCTTCGGTGAAACCTATCCTTAAAAAGTTATTTCTATAATTTGGCAGGTCAAGATAAATAGATAGATCTTTTCGAGCCAGTTCTCTAGCTTTTGAAGAGTCAGTTTCTAAAATCACTGCAACCATCGGAGCCAAAAAAGCTTCCTTCCCCATCGTTTCACGCGCCATTGCTGTGTGATCTGGAGTCACATTGTAAGGATGGGCACCCCAGGTTGACTCTGCTGCAAGTTTCAGTGCTTTTGGTCCTAAAGCACCAATGCAGATAGGAGCTTCACGTTCGGGTTGATAAGCCCAGAAAGGCGCTTTTTTTAGATTCTCTATGTAGTCACTTAAATGTTCTAAAGGTTTTTCCCAACTATGACCACGAATTACTTCCACAAAAGGCCCATGACTTACACCGACTCCGAGTAAAAATCTATTATCAAAAGCTTCAGAAAGTGTCCGTGTGGCACTCGCCATTGCTAAAGCATCACGAGAATAGATGCTGGCAATTCCTGTAGCCAGAACAATTTTTTGAGTAGCCGACAGTAAAAGACTTGAATGTACAAATGGATCGCGTCCCGCAGTTTCAGGAATCCAAATGGCCCCAAAACCCATCTCCTCTATTTCCTTCGCTGCTTCACGAGCTCTTTCGGAAGGAACACCGTCTAATTGATGTGTCCATATTCCGATTTTTCCTGGATCTAGAGTGACTCCATCCATTTTACTAATCGATTCTTCGAAGGTTTTTCGTGTAGTTAGGGCCTCTAGCAGTGTAGGAAAGAGCGTTTAACATATTTGCACCTTCTGCTACTACCCCTTCTCTAACCTGAGCTGGCACCCCCAGAGCCATTGACAGAGGTGGAACTTCCTGCCCATTTCTGACAACAGCGTTAGCTCCTACTATCGAGCCTCTACCGACAACTGCATTGTGTAATACCACTGCTCCAACTCCTACCAACGCTTCATCTTCAATTCGACACCCTTCTAGATGGCACAGGTGGCCTAATGTGACGTCATCGCCAACTGTAGTTATGACTTGCGGGATGCAATGTATAACCGCATTGTCTTGAATCGAACTACGCTCTCCAATTACAATCTTGCCATCATCTCCTCGTATCACTGCGTGTGGCCAAACACTTGATTCAGCTCCGATTACGACATTTCCAATGATTACTGCCTCCGGATGCACATAGGCTCTTGAATCTATCTGAGGTTCAAACTCCCCTAGAGCGTAAATTGGCATTTAGTTACCCCGATACTGTCCGTACGAACCGCCTAAAAATAGCAACGGCGAACCTGTTTCCATAATTTCCGCACCTAAAACTTCCCCGATAACAAACCAATGATCGCCAGCCTCTACAACATTGAAGACCGAGCAGTCGATACTTGCCAAGCTGTCCTCGATAGCCGGCAGCCCTTCAGCAGATTCATACCAAGATATTACTTCCCAGGGATCGTTCTCTTTACGAAAGAATTCATTCGCGACATTTTCCTGCTGGTCCGAAAGTACATTCACACAAAATTTCTTTTCACTCTTCATCTTTTGCCATGTGTTTGACTCTTTGCCTGGTAAAAATCCAACCAAAGGAGGTTCCATGGAAACTGAAACAAAAGAGCCTACGACCATAGCTTGAGGTCCTTCAGGAGAAGAGGAAGTAACGAGAGTCACTCCGGTCGGGTATCTACCAAGAACTTTTCTGTACTCATTCCCATCAATCAGTTCTGCCAATTTTCTTCCTTAAATATTTATGCAATTTAAAAAGGTTAGCCGAGACATTCAAAGACCCCGACCCAGAGAGCGTTTAGCGAAACTATTGTGCGATAATTCAAGTATGGGTTCTTATTTACTTGATAAGGAAAACGACGATCTAATTCTCGCAGTTGTGAAAAATGATTGTCCTACATGTCAACTCTTGATCCCAACACTTGAGAATTTGGGGGAAGCAGGAAAACTAACTGTTGTGCTGCAGGATGAAATGGATTTCCCATATGAGGCCGACTGGGTGCTCGATGATAGGGACTTGGAAATAAGTTGGAATTTAAATCTCGACTCTGTTCCTACACTTTTGCGTCTTAATAAGGGTGAAGAGGTTGAAAGAACTGTCGGATGGTCACGCGAAGAATGGCGTAAAATTACAGGAGATCCGACTCTCGGAGATGACCTTCCAGAATTTAAACCTGGTTGAGGTTCTCTCACTGTTGATCCCGGGCGGATCGACCAGCTTAAGTCAAAATTTGAAAATTCAGAATTCAATTCAAGACAGGTTGAACTTGCCACACAAGAAGACACCTACGAGGCCATGTTTGAAAGGTCATGGACAGATGGCCTACCCGTAGTTCCACCAACTGCTGAAAGAGTAAGAAAGATGCTAGCGGGAACAAGCAGATCAGCTGATGAGATAGTTGTTTCTGTTCCTCCTAATTTAATCGAGTGCAGCGTCGAAAAAATTGCAATAAATGCTGTTATGGCTGGATGTAAACCTGAGTTCTTACCCGTGGTTATCTCAGCACTGGAAACTATCTGCACTGAAGAATTCAATATGCACGGAGTTTTAGCTACAACCATGTCAGTTGGACCGATTTTTGTAGTAAATGGACCTATAGCCCGTGATATCGGCATGAACTCAGGAATAAATGTCTTAGGGCATGGTAATAGAGCGAACAGCACCATTGGTAGAGCTGTTCAGCTAGTGATTAACAATGTTGGCGGAGGTGGGCCCGGCGGTGTCGATCGCTCAACTTTAGGTCACATGGGTAAACAGGGTTTTTGTTTTTCTGAAAATGAACTCTCGTCACCATGGCCGTCACTTGCTGAAAACCGTGGTTACAATTCGTCACAAAATGTCATCACTGCTTTCACGGGTGAAGGCCCACGACTGGTAATGGACCAGAAAAGCAGAACACCTGAGTCACTTATACGTACACTCGCTGAACATTTGATTTCAACTGTCTCATCGAGAGTTGTTGTAGGCATGGATGCAATGCTTGTTTTGTCACCTGAGCATTCTGCTAGATTCCACGAAGCCGGATGGAACAAGGATCGTTTCTTGGAAGAAATCGCTGCGATAATGATGATCGACACCGACAATATAATCGCAGGGTCGGGTGGTATTGAAGAAGGACTTCCAGCAGAGATGAAAGGAATGAGCCTTCCGAAATTTAGATCCGATGGTCTATTACTTGTCCAGGCTGGAGGGCCAGCAGGACTATTTTCGGCGATAATTGGAGGGTGGCTTAATGGCCCTCCAGGAAGTGAACCTACTAGTAAGGAGATTTTACTGTGACCAATGAAAAAGTTCTTCTAGATCCAACTTCTGAGAGTGCTCCTTCGGAAAGAAGACTGTCAGAAAGACCCGAAAGTATGGAGGGTCTAACAGTTGGATTATTAGATATTTCTAAAGAGCGTGGGGACATTTTTTTAAATCGTCTTGAAGAAAAGCTTTCTGATACTGGAATAAAAGTACTTAGGTTTAAGAAACCTACTTTTACTAAACCTGCACCTGTAGATCTACGTCATGAGATCGCTATTAAATGTGATGCCGTAATCGAAGCTTTAGCCGATTGAGGTTCTTGTACGACATGCAGTGTGCATGACATAGATGATATTGAAAGAAGAGGAATACCAGCAGTCATGATTGCTTCTACCCCTTTCGAGGATGCCGCTCAAAAACAAGCCGATGCTCTCGGGCTCGATATTGCAAGAGTTTTTGTCCCTCATCCTGTTCAAGATAGAACAGACGACGAAATGCATGAAATGGCCGATCTGGTATTTAATAAAGTTCTGGACACTCTCATCAGATGACAAAACACGTTGCAGTAGCACCGGACACAAGACCGGAAATGTACAAAATGATGTGCGATGCCGTACAACGCTCTGGTGCAACGTTAACTGGTATCGAAAATGCAGAAGGTTTGATTTGGGCAGATCCTGCAAGACCGGAACTCTTTCCTGAAATAGCAGAAAAGGCAACTCTGCTCGAATGGATCCAACTTCCTTACGCTGGTATCGAACCCTTTGCTAATAATCTAGACCCTAAGTGGCGTTGGACATGCGGAAAGGGTGTTTACGCTCCCGCTGTAGCCGAGACAGTCCTTGCGCTTGCATTGTCGCTATCCAAAAATTTACACGAATACGCCAGAGTAACCGAATGGTCTGGACCGGTTGGTCGCTATCTACACGGGTCTAATGTGACCATTCTTGGAGGAGGTGGCATAACCGTTGAACTTTTACCACTTCTTGCTCCGTTTAATTGTGTAACGACAGTAATCAGAAAAAAAAATGAGAACCTACCGGGTGCTACTTTTACTTACACACCTGAAAAACTTGAAGAAGTTTTAGAAACAACTGACCTACTAATTCTCGCTTTAGCGTTAACGGAAGAAACTAAAGGCATTATCGACAAAAAGTCTCTGGGTTTAATGCCCTCCCATTCCCACATAGTCAATGTCGCTAGAGGTGGACACATAGTGACTGATGACTTGATTGAAGCGCTCAAGGAAGGGGAAATTGCCGGGGCAGCTTTAGACGTTACCGACCCTGAACCTCTACCTGCAGGGAACCCTCTGTGGTCTGATCCGCGCTGTCTTATCACACCTCATATCGGTAACACTCCAGAAATGGGTTTAAAACTACTTGATCCTTTCATTGAAGAAAATGTTCGACGGTTTATTAATAATGAAGAACTTTTAGCACCTGTTGATGTAGAGCTAGGTTACTAATTGGGTGCATGGGCTGGCTTTTTATTGGCATTCGTTTTTGTTTTTGCAGCAGTTAGTAAATTTCGTGATCCAACCGGAACTGAAAAATCCATTGCAGCTTTAGGACTCCCTTTTCCCAAATTTTTAGCCTCCCTGCTTCCATCTGTAGAACTTCTCTGCGCTGTCCTGTTAGCAATCGATCCTCGTTCTGGTGGACCTTGCGCTGTGGCCCTGCTAGTAGCTTTCACTACTCTTATTGCAGCCCAAATCCTTTCGGGTAACCCTCAGGACTGTGCGTGTTTCGGATCGTGGTCGACTAAACAGATCTCTTCTTGGGATTTGCTAAGAAACATTGTTCTGATTGCACTCGGTGTTTTAGCAACACTCGACTGAACTCATTGTTATTCGGGCTGATACCTTCACAGGATAGACAAGTCAAAAACTTTTAAGGAGGGTCAATCAAATGGATGGTTTGATGATGGATGTTCCACTTTCTCTTAATCACATATTCACCCGAGCGGAAAGACTCTTTCCAGAAAAGGAAGTTGTTACAGCGACTCCTTCCGGAAGGGAAAGGTTGAGCTATGGAGACTGGGCTAGACGAACGCGATGCCTTGGTGGGGTATTCAATAGTCTTGGAATAACTGACGACGGTCGTGTAGCAA
>Ga0206683_10002293_pt1 | contig 12991 bp, 8 predicted proteins | sample M280m12015metaG_FD_155483 | JGI IMG/M metagenome (GOLD analysis project Ga0206683, IMG submission 155483) | Ammonia-oxidizing marine archaeal communities from Monterey Bay, California, United States - M2 80m 12015 | ecosystem: Environmental > Aquatic > Marine > Intertidal zone | place: USA...
ATAATCGCAAGGGTGCGGGCAGCGCTTTTTGGGTTCGGCGGAAAATATCTGTTCATTCCTAATGGATTGAATTGATGAAATCAGATGTGTTTTAACGGCAGCACCGCCGTTAGCTAAGATACTGTAGCCGGTAACAACCTCTTCAGGGGTTAAGGCGATGGTACCCCCGCCAAAGGCGAGTTGGACGTTTCTCGGAAAATCCGTGGTATCAAACCCGAATCTCCTTACGTAATCGACTATCTTTTCAGGCCCGTAATCCAGGATGATACGGAGTGACACCAGGTTAATCGATCTAAACAGTGCCTCTCGCACTCGGATGTTACCGCGGAAACTGTTTCCAGAGTTACGGGGGCGATAAGTTTCTTCGAGTTCACCGCCAGGTAGCACAACAGGTGCATCGTTATATATAGTGGCCGCTGTCAGGCCAGACTCCATCGCGCCAGCATAAAAAAATGGCTTGAAGTTTGAACCTGGCTGGCGCTTGGCCTGGGTGACATGGTTAAACTGATTCAGTCTGAAGTCATATCCACCTACCATGGCCCTGATCGCCCCATTTTGTGGGTCGGTTGCAATAAAGGCGCCCTGTATTGATGGCACCTGCCCTAACGCCCATCTGTCCTGGCCTATTGGCTCGATTCTAACCAGGTCACCCACCTGAACAATATCTGAAGGTGTCCGGGGTTGTTTGCCGCGGGCATTAACATTGATATAAGGTCGAGCCCAGCGCATGTCTGACCACTCAATGGTGATTAGCTCATCATCTTTAGTCAGAAGATCAATCGCGTCCTGGTATAGCTTGACTACAATTGCCGGGTGTTGATTACCAACCAGGTTGGTCTTGTTCAGCCTGGTTTTCCAAGCGGCCGGAAAACCGGCAAGGGGGGCTGTCAGGTACGCCTGTGTTCCGCGTAGACCGCTGGCCTCAGCACCACGATAACCATGTCTTCGATCATATAGGTTGAGTTGTTTGATGAGCGCATTTTCTGCAGCAATTTGCATATGGCTGTCGATGGTGGTGCTGACTATTAATCCTGTACTGTAGGCGGCTCTTCCGTATCGATTGAGAATTTCCGATCGAACGATCTCTGCCACATAGAGCGCGGGGAGGTCTATTCTCCTGTCGTGTACTTTGGCTGTTATCGGCGCCTGTACGGCTCTGCGATGTGATACCTTATTAATTGAACCCTGTTCAAACATGCGATTGAGGATCAGGTTTCGTCTTTCCAGAGCTCGCACTGGCCCGTTGATGGGGTTACCCGCTTCAGGCGCTTTAGGTATCCCGGCCAGCATGGCTAGTTGCGGTAGCGATAGTTGATCCACGTTTTTTCCGTAATAGGTATTTGCAGCAGCCTGGATACCATAGGCATGTTTGCCAAAAGGGATGACATTGAGATAAAGCGTCAGGATTTCCTGTTTGGTCAGGGCCTGCTCTAATTTTATGGCGAGCAGCATTTCCTTAAATTTTCTGATGAATCTGATTTCGGACGCGCCGGAAATATTTTTCACCAGTTGCATGGTGATCGTGGATGCGCCCGTTTTGATTTCACCAGCGTTGATGAGCAGTTGCCAGGTGGCATTAGCCAGGGTTACCAGGTCTATACCACCGTGTACAAAAAAACGCTTATCTTCAGTATCGAGTAAGGCATTAATGAAAGTTTTCGGAATTTTGTTATAAGTAATGGGCAGTAACCGCTCACCATATTCCTGAATGAGTTTCTGGTCCTGACTATATATTTTCAATGGAGCTTTCAAATTAATATTGGTGAATGTTTGAATTTCAGGGATTTGCGGATTGAGGTACAGATACGCCGATGCCAGGCCCATGCCCAGCAGAGCGAAAAGTGTTAGTAGTATCCAGAATAGGGTTCGGATTATCATTTGTATTGATTGATCTGGTTAATGAACAAAGGTGATAAATTGCTTAGAAATTATTCTCTCTAATTCTATTCGAATAAGACAGTGGCAGGTGCATCATGTCCTTGTTTGAGCAGGTCCCTGTTTGATTATGACTCTGGTTAGTTGTGGAGTATAGTTGAGTCGTTAACGTATTGTTCCATCATGTTCAATTAATCGAGAAACAGCAAGAAAATCAAGAGAATGCGGCGTGTTTAGTTTTCTTAAAAATAAGCAGAAAAGTATCTTAGGTTTGGACATCAGTTCAACTTCGATCAAATTATTGGAACTCAGTCAGAGCGACGCTGGGCTGAGAGTTGAAAGCTATGGTGTGGAACCGCTCCCGGATAATGCTGTTGTTGAGAAAAACGTCGCAGCGATAGAAGAGGTTGGGCTGGCTGCCAAGCGATTAACTGAACGTGCTAAAACCAAAGTTAAGGCGGTGGCGGTGGCGGTGGCGGGTTCGGCTGTGATAACCAAAACGATTGAAATGCCTGTCGATCTGTCGGATGCGGAAATCGAAGACAGGTTATACGAAGATGCAGATCAGTACATTCCTTATCCACTCGATGAAGTGGCCCTGGATTTTCAGGTACAACGAACCAGCCAGAAGAATCCTGAAATGGTCGAGGTGCTCATTGCTGCATGCAGGAGAGAGAATATTGAAGCACGGGTGGAAGCGTTGGAGATTGGCAATCTCACCGCCGAAGTTGTGGATATTGAAGCGCATTGTGTGCAGCGATCATTTGAGTTGTTGAACCTGCAGCTGAGGCAGGATTCTGATGACGTACCCGCTCAACAGGTCCTGGGAGTGGTTGATATTGGTGCAACCATGACGACTTTATCTGTACTGACCGGTTCAGGGGTGCCTTATACCAGGGAACAGCTTTTTGGAGGTAAGCAGCTTACAGATGAAATTCAGCGGCACTATGGTATGACGGTAGCCGAAGCTGGCTATGCGAAAAAGTTCGGCGGCCTTCCGGAAGGCTATGAAGCTGAAGTGTTAATGCCATTTAAAGAGGCACTGGTACAGCAAGTCATGCGGTCTTTACAGTTTTTCTATTCTGCCACGGCATATAATGATGTAGACCACATTATTCTTGCTGGTGGTACTGCCTCGCTCGAAGGTCTTGCCGACCTGGTTGAATCAAAGCTTGGAACTCCCTGCACAATAGCAAACCCTTTTGCTGCCATGGCGGTGAACCCTGATGTCGATGAGCGTAGTCTCTTGAATGATGCTCCGGCGATGATGATTGCCTGTGGTCTAGCGCTGCGGAGTTTCGACTGATGATGCAATTGGCGCTGGGATTACCGGAATATAGACGTGGCTGATATCAAGATTAATTTGTTGCCTTGGCGACAGCGGGTACGTGAAGAACAGCAGCGGCAATTCATTAATGTAATTGCTGGGCTGATGATATTGGGCGTGTTATGCGTTGTTTTACTGTGGCAGTATTACGGTAATAGAATTTCGAACCAGGAGGCACGTAACCGCATATTAACCTCAGAAATTTCGGTACTCGATAACAAGATTGAAGCAATCCGAGCAATGCAATTAAAGCGCAAGGAATTGCTGGACCGCATGAAAGTCATCCAGGAACTCCAGGGCAACAGGCCTGTTATTGTCAGGCTATTTGATGAGTTAGCCCGGCAGTTAGCTTCCCGGGTCTTTTTTGAAGAAGTGAAGATGAGTAAGGAGACGCTCTTTATTCGTGGCGTTGCCGAAGATAACAACCGAATTTCTAATCAATTGCGTAATTTTAGTACCTCGGAATGGTTTAGGCTCCCTAACGTGACCAAAATTGATGCAGATTCACGGTATGGGGAATTGGCCAGTCGATTTTCACTGAGCGTAATGCGCAGTTCGCCGAAGAAAAATGAGGAAGCTGAGTAATGGCCTTTCAGGATGTATTACAGTCTCTGCGTGACATTGATATAAGCGACCTGGATTTAAGTGATCTGGATTTCAGCACGGCTGGACAGTGGCCGACGCCGGTAAAGGTAATGGCGGCAGTGTTTGGTTTTAGCGTGGCCCTCTTGGCAGGGTACTTTTTCCTGATTACAGATATGCAGAAAGACCTTGAGCGGGCGGGGAATAAGGAACAGACCCTGCGACAGTCGTTCGAATCCAAGTACCAGCAGGCTGGCCTGCTGGAGGATTACCGTCAACAGGCAAAAGAAATGGAAGATAAATTTGAATCTATTCTAAGAAAACTGCCTTCGGACACGGAGATTCCAGGTTTAATCGAAGATATTACGGAAGTCGGGATTACAAATGGGCTTATTTTTAATCAGATCGACCTGCAGGAGGAAGAACAGCTTGAGTTCTATGTGGAAAAACCTATCAACATAGAGGTGACTGGTGGCTATCATGAATTGGGTGCTTTCGTAAGCGATGTATCAGACCTTTCCAGAATAGTAACCTTGCATGATTTTGAAATAAAACCAAAGGGAGGCAGTGGCCAAGGTTCTGACAGTCGCAGGGGGCTTCTGACTATGAAAATAACAGCCAAAACTTATCGATATAGTGCTGAACGTGGCTAGACGGACTCACTTTTTTCTTAAACACTGCCAGCGTTGTTTGTTTCTGGTTGGCGTGTTGCTGTTGTCCGCCTGCGGAAATTCAACAGACACTGCAGACTTGAGAAAGTTTATGGCGGAAGTTGCAGCCAAGCCCAGGGGAACGATTCCGGCTATACCCGAATTTGAAGCTTATGAGCCCTATAAATATGGTGCAGCGAATCGACGTAGTCCTTTTGAACCACCCGTGGTGATTGTTGATAGGGCACAGCATCAGGTGAGGACACTTATCCGCCCGCCGACTGATCATGTTAAACAGCCGTTGGAACTGTTCAATATTGGGTCGCTGACCATGGTGGGTACGCTGGCAAGGAATCAGACCTATTGGGGGTTGATTGTCGATCAGGAAGGTGTGGTACATCGAGTCCAGATAGGTGATTACATGGGCACCCAGTGGGGAAAGATAAAACGCATTCGGGAATCAGGAATCGATCTGGAGGAAATTGTCAGTGATGGTGTCGGAGGGTGGTTACCACGGCCTCGTACTATTGAAATGCTGAGTGATAATCAATGAATAGCATAAGTCGGAGAATGATATGACGGGCGTTTTTTCGAGACAGGCGCAAGGTAAGTTAAAGCGCTTTTCTGAAGGAGGTTTCATAGTATTCTCAATACTGCTCAGTGTCTGTAGCTTGGCGGATGTGACCCTGCAAAACATTGAGTTTTCGACCCTGCCAGGGGATCAGACCGAAATTCGGATGAACTTCGATGGACCACCACCTGAACCGACAGGTTATTCCATAGAACAGCCGGCAAGAATCGCTTTAGACCTGTTCTCAGTTCGGAGCAATCTTACTTCAAAATATCATCCGCTAGGCAATGGTAACGCCAGAAATGTAACGGTTTTAGAAACGGAAGATCGTACTCGGGTTATCGTTGCATTAAATGAGCTGGTAGGTTACCAGACCCGATTGCGTGGCAACACGCTTTATCTGCTGGTAGGTAGAGACCTGCAGCAGGTTAAGGCACAGCAGCTGTCGGCACCTGAGATGACAGTTAATGCTACAGCCGCATCGAACGCTGCCTCTATGGCTATCCAATCTCAGCAAATACTCGATGTGGATTTCAGGCGGGGCGACGCAGGCGAAGGTAGAATTATGGTCAGGTTGTCCGATGCCGGTATCGGCATAGACGTGAACAGTGAAGGCGGTAAAATAAAAGTTACTTTCCCAGATACCAGTATCCCGAAAGCCTTGCAGCGCCGCTTGGATGTTGCTGATTTTGCGACACCGGTAAAAATTGTTGATGCCTTGCCAGAGGGTGATGCAAGTACCATCATTATAGAACCGATTGGTGAATTTGATTATCTTGCTTATCAGACAGACGAGCTTTTTACGCTTGAGGTGAAGCCTTTGGATGCTTCTGGCTTAGAAACCAGTAGCGAGCGGGCTTTCGTGTATCGCGGAGAAAAGTTATCTCTGAATTTTCAGGACATTGAGATTCGATCTGTACTGCAGTTGTTAGCTGAGTTTACCGACCTTAATCTGGTAGCCAGCGATACAGTCGCTGGCAGAATTACCTTGCGATTGCAAAATGTTCCTTGGGATCAGGCGCTGGATATAGTGATGCGAACAAAAGGGTTGGGTAAGCGAATGGAGGGCAATGTTTTGATGGTTGCCCCTGCTACCGAATTAGCGGCCCGGGCAAAGTTGGAGCTGGAGAGCCTGCAACAGATATCTGATTTGGCACCATTGCGCACCGAAATAATCAAAGTGAAGTATGCAAATGCCTCTGAAATTCTGAGTCTGTTCTCCTCGGGAGGCGATGCTTCGAGTAGCCAGGACATGGGTGCACCCGGAGGTGAGGAGACAGCTTCGCGAGGGTTCATATCAAGTCGCGGATCGGTCATTGTGGATGATCGAACAAACTCAATTATTCTTACGGAAACCATTGAAAAGATTAACCAGTTCAGGGAACTGTTAGAAAAGTTAGATATCCCCGTCCGGCAGGTGCTTATTGAAGCCAGGATAGTAAAGGCCAGTGACAGTTTTAAGCGTGAAGCCGGGATTCGATGGGGTGCCTACGGGGGCCGTGTCTATGATGACGGAACCCGACTCCAGTATGGTAATTCGCTGGAAACGGTAAAGGCGTTCCGAGACGGTAATGAACCGGATAATAATCTTATTGTTGATCTTGGAACCAGTTCAGGAAGGACCGGCGGATTTGCATTTGGTTTGGTTAACGATGATTTTCTTCTGGACTTGGAATTGCAGCTTTTTGAAAGTGAGGGCATGGGAGAGACTGTGTCGAGGCCCACTATTATCACTTCAGATAAACACACCGCGTCGGTTAATTCAGGCAGTCAGATCCCGTATCAGGAAGATACCGGCGGTGGCGCGACGGCAACCAGTTTTATCAGTGCGACGGTCGGGTTAACCGTAACACCGCAGATTACAGCTGATGATCGCATCATATTGGAATTAAATGTTACCAATAATTCCAGAGGTGACCCCACTGCTGATGGCCCGCCTGCGATTGATACTGAAAGTATTGAAACCCAGGTTCTCGTTAATGATGGTGAAACCGTTGTCCTGGGTGGTCTATATCAGACCCGAACCGATCTCATTCAATTGAAAACACCCATATTGGGAGATTTACCCTTTGTTGGCCGATTATTCCGAAATTCCGCCAGAACAAAGGATAAAGATGAATTATTAATCTTTATTACACCGCGGATCATTCGTGAATCTAAAGCAGTTAGATAGTCCGCAGATAGAAGACTAGCCTATGTATTTGCAGACCTATAAAAGCCTGTTTCTGGTTGGCCCTATGGCATCGGGTAAAACAACTGTAGGGCAGAAATTAGCGAGTCGGTTAGATCTTGATTTTGTAGATGTGGATCAGGAAATCGAAAGGCGTAGTGGTGTATCCATTGCCTGGATTTTTGATGTAGAGGGGGAGCAACTGTTCAGAGAAAGAGAAAGTCGAATAATTGAGGAACTAACCCCGGTGCCAGGACTGTTGCTGGCAACCGGAGGGGGGGCCATTTTAAAGGCTGAAAATCGACGTTTCCTGATTGAAAGGGGGGCTGTTTTGTTTCTTGATACGACAGTCGAAACGCAACTCAATAGAACGGCCCGCGATAATAGAAGGCCACTGCTTCAAAACGTAGATAAGCGAAAGGTACTAACAGATTTAAAGCTGGCAAGAGACCCCTTATACAGAGAGGTTGCAGATGTAACCGTGAACATAGACAACAGGCCGGCTAAGAAGATGATAGAAGCTATTATGTCTGAATTATTAGGTTGTGGATTGGTGTGTAAATGAATAAACGCTTGCAGGTGGACATGGGTGAAGTTTCTTATCCCATTCACATTGGCAGAGCCCTGCTGGAACAGCCGCAATTGATTGCAGATCATATCTCGCATCAGTCAGTATTTGTGGTCAGTAATTCGACAGTTGGTGATTTGTATCTGGACAGGTTGAAGGCTGCTTTGAAGGGTTTTTCCGTGAACGAATATCTCATTGGGGATGGTGAACGTTTCAAGACGCTGCAAACAGTAGAAGCAATCGTTGGCGCCATGTTGGAATCAGGCCAGACCAGAGAAACAACAGTCATTGCGTTGGGTGGCGGTGTGGTAGGTGATATTGCCGGATTTGTAGGGGCCGTTTATCAACGCGGTGTTAACGTAATTCAGATACCGACAACGTTGCTGGCTCAAGTGGATTCTTCAGTGGGTGGAAAGACTGCTGTAAACCATCTGCTGGGTAAGAATATGATCGGGGCGTTTCATCAGCCCGCTGCCGTTTTTATTGACGTGGACGTGTTGGCCAGTCTTCCCCCGCGTGAGTTACGAGCAGGTTTGGCAGAGGTTATTAAACATGGCGCATTGGCGGACGCTGATTATCTGTCCTGGTTACAGTCAAATGTGAAAAACCTGCTGACGTTGGATAAAAATGCGGTTACTAAGATGGTGCTGCGAAGTTGTGAGATCAAGTCAAGCGTTGTTTCTAAGGATGAAAGAGAGTCAGGCTTAAGGGCATTGCTTAATCTCGGGCACACCTTCGGGCATGCCATAGAAACACTTTCTGGCTATGGTGTTTGGTTGCATGGTGAAGCTGTTGCTGTGGGTATGGTAATGGCTGCAGACCTGTCAGCTCGATTGGGCAAGATTACCTGGGAAGATGCCGGATACTTGAAATCTTTACTGCTGCAGTTTGAATTGCCGATATCGCCACCGGATAACTTAAACAACGAGCAATTGTTTGCAGCCATGGGCCGAGATAAGAAAGCGACAGGAAAAGGCATGCGCTTCGTTTTGTTAAATGGCCTCGGCAATGCATGTCTAGAAGAAGAGGTCCCAATAGAATTAATCCAGCAGACGCTGCAGGCGGGTCGAAAATTGTGTTGCCCCTGACGGTGTTCAGGAGCCCGGCCGTTGAGATAATAGTGGCAGTGGCTAGGGGGCCTTTTTTTGAAAGAGGCATCGATGGCTTGTTTCTGGCCTGATCGATCAGTGAGCAAAATGTTATGGAGAAGATCATGGTACTGCGACTGGTAACGAAATTAGCGACCCTGCTGACGGTTACGTTTTTATTGTCGTGTGGAGGAGAAAGTGGCGGATCGGGAGCGGGTGGCCTGGTCAGTAGCACAGATACTGGCACAGGTGCAGTTGGATCGGGCTCTATTTCGCTATCGCTTCTGGATGGAGATGGGGAGGTTTTAACCTCTGTAAATGGTTATGAAGTTGGTCAGTTGACGGCTGAAGTCAAGGATTCAGGAGGTGATCCTGTTGCCTCAATGGTGGTTACTTTTGCATCGACCATCGGGGTAACCGATGTGCTAACAGCATTGACCAATGATTCGGGTATTGCAGTTATCGAATTGCGGGCAGGAAGCACAGCGGGTGCTGGAGAGGCGACTGCATCAGCTACTGTTGAAGGTGAATCGCTGACCAGCGACGCTGTAGGGCTTGAGACTGATGGATTAGGTGTGGCTCGACTTTTACTTTATTTAGGGGATCCCGATGTGGATTTAACACCGGGGGCATTGGTTGCAGATGGCTCGGTGAGCAATGACAACCTGATTGAGGTATCAGCCCTGGTACAGAATGACCGGGGTGAATTAATAGACGGTGCTTTAGTCAGATTTATTTTGACCGGGCAAGGGCGGTTGAGTAAAACAGAAAATATAACCCGAGATGGTGTTGCATCGACTACTATCCTGGCCGGGACTTCAGCAGGATTTGGTTCTATAGCTGCCAGCACAACCATCGCCGGTACCGCGCTTGCCTCCAATGCCGACAACACCATTGCATTTGAATCCCTAGGTGACGAACCTTTTGTGGGTGAAGGTTCAAGCAATCTTGTGATTGCGGTGATCTTAAATACCAATAACCCTTCGTCGAGTGTTGAATTAGATGCTGAATATACGGGAGAATTAGAGGCGCTTGTTAGCCAGTCAGATGGCACACCTGTAGCAAATATGATCGTGCAGTTTGAGCTTGATGGCAATGTAGGTACCCTGTATCCGCAGAATGGTCTGACATTGACTAACAGCGATGGTATAGCACGTGCGGTGGTGACTGCAGGGTCCGTTTCTGGTGCCGGTACAGCCAAAGCCTCTATTATCATAGAGGGCCAGACTTTCAATTCTGACTCGGTAGTCTATGCCAGCCTGGGCAATGAGGAGGGCGGAACACCAGCAACTATCAGTGTTTCGTTCAACAGCATACCGGTAGATGAAGATGTGGCTAGAGTTGTGACGGCGGCTAATCCAGCAACGATATTGATTCAGGTGACTGATTCTTCTGGAAATCTGCTTCAGAATAGAAAAATTTTCGTCAGTACCACGCTGGGGTCGCTTCGACCTGCTACCAGTAGCGACCCAGGTGAACCCAGTCATGAAGCTGTTACGGCGGATGGTACTGCACAGTATGAATTGCTAGCACCGGACTCATTAGCTTCGAAAAGTGGTACTTTAGCCGTGATTGTAGGCAGTACAACCGAACTAATTCAGTTTGAATTGGGTATCGATGGCCTGCAATTAGGGATCTGCACAGGCGGGACTGGGGTTACTGATTGCGGGGATGGGACGACCTTTGAATCGGGTCAGTTAGATTTTGCATCAAACCCACTGTCTGCTTTGGGAAGCACCGTTGTAACCCTAATGGTTGTTGATGCTGACAATTTCCCGGTATCGGGTATCGACGTCGGCTTTGCAACGGTCTGTTCGAATGATGCAACAGCGCAGATCACCACAACAGGAACATCTAATGCGCAGGGTGTTGTCAGTTCGTCTTATGTTGCTGATGGTTGCGAAGGGCTGGATACCGTCACTGCAACGGAAATTAGTACCGGTGTGGTTGCCAGTGGTGATATAGAAATTTTATCTGCCATGATCGGCTCGATCCGTTTTGAGAGTGTCACCCCGGCAGATATACAGATCAAAGGCTCAGGTGATAGCACAGCCATTGTCCTGTTCCAGGTTCTCGATGTGCAGGGATTAGGCGTAGCAGATGCTCTGGTGAGCTTTGCATTGACCTCTACCATAGGCGGAATGAGCCTGGTCGGATCCGATGACCTGTCCGATAGCGAAGGTTATGTTACGGCGCTGGTTCAGGCAGGTCTGATAGCTACAACGGTACGGGTCAGAGCCAGTGTTGATGTTGACGTGGATGGCGATGGCGAGACAGCGGATGATGCAACATCGCTGGAAACGCTGTCTGATGGATTGTCAATCAACACCGGGATACCAGATCAAAACAGTATGTCGTTGGTTGCAGCAGACCTGAATATAGAAGGCGAACGTTATGACGGTACAACCACTCAGGTAACCGTTCGCTTGGCAGATGCTTTCAATAATCCTGTTCCGGATAATTCTACGGTTCAGTTTAGGACTGAATTTGGTGCAATTGAGTCTTCCTGTAACACGACAGCTGGTGCTTGTTCGGTTGTCTTCACGAGCCAGGAACCGAGGATACCGATTAACCCGAATACCGCTGTTCAGGAAATAGGTATTGCTTATTGCCCGTCACCCTGGATTGTCGATGAGCCAGTTACTATTGATGGTACCGGTGCGGGGATGACAGATTATGTTCCTCTGGCAATTACCAGAGTGGAAAAGGCCGATGGCAGCGGATTACTGCAAAGCAGCGAAGATGTCAGTAGAGACTGGTCTGCGACCAATTCGGGGATAGAGTGTGACAGTGCCGCATGTACTGGAGATCTGCTGATTAGTTATGCACGTCTGTACCTGGATGAAACCGGTGGTGCTGATGGCTTAAATGATCCTGACGATCCAGCCGTATTGACCCCCGGTGTGGCAACTGCACCTTTCTATTCGAGGGTCGGTCCCTGTATGGCTGGCACCAGGCTAAAGTCGCCGGAAGCATCGGCGTACCTGGGTGGGCTGGGCCAGATTTATGGTGCGCGCGGAACCATACTGGCATTTGCCCAGGGTGAGGAAACCTTTATCGATACCAATGGCAATGGTTTGTATGATTTTGGCGACCCCTTCGTTGACCTGCCAGAGGCTTTTCATGACTTAAATGAAGATAATGTTTTCGCAAATGGCGATCCCGCTGCGGATGGTTCAAGGGATTTTGAAAACCCATTCTGTTATGGCCCGCGATCACCGGTGACTGATGCGGGGGAAATACTTGATAAGTGTTATCAGCAAGGCGGTGAAGAAGAGACCTTTGTTGATTTCATCACTGATGGTTACTTCAACGCGGGTAATGGAATCTATAATGGCACCCTGTGTCCGGAAGAGGTCAGTGACAGAGCAGACACCTGTGATAACGATGTTGATCCGTGCAGTGAGGAGGAACGATATTGCAGTAGAGACCTGGTGAATGTCCGTCGAGATCTTGTTTTAGTGATGTCCGATTCATTTGCAAGGTTCGGTTTACGTGACGCTGCCACGTTAGAATGGATTAACTCTGTATCCATCAAGGGAGACGAAGAAGGCGTTGCCCTGGATGAATTTGATGCATCTGTTGCTGTTTATACTAACGCTGGAACGCTGGTGCCTCCCGGACAGGATTTTAGTGTCGGTTGGGGAGATACTCAGGTTGCTGCCGGTATTGGAGACACGGTGGAATTGCGGTCAGGATCAGGATCCGTCATCGTCGATATCTCTGATCGTTTTAATGCCAGCCTGGCTTCGGGGACAACGGTTTCGGTCACAGCAGATAGCACTGCCTGTAAGGTAGCTGGTCAGGACAGCTATACTTTCAGTAATGGATACATCGCGGTAAGTATTTTCCTTGGGCTGGCGCCTCTAGATAGTGTCGAAACCGGGGCGGGCTCGATAGAAATAAGGGTGACCACCCCCAATGGTAACGAATCGTTGCGTTCGTTTGCCTGTGAGTTTTAGAAAACCCATTGGTTATAGATTGGTTATAGATTGGTTATAGATAGGATTAGTCTAGGCCGTCTGGTTTGAACTTTCCAGGTTTGACTATGCGGAGGTTCAAGGTAACTGGCTACTACCCATAAGGTCCATGTCTATTGATCTGGCGGCTTCCCTGCCTTCATTGATAGCTCTGACCACCAGGTCCTGGCCGCGTCGGCA
>Ga0206683_10002294_pt1 | contig 12987 bp, 27 predicted proteins | sample M280m12015metaG_FD_155483 | JGI IMG/M metagenome (GOLD analysis project Ga0206683, IMG submission 155483) | Ammonia-oxidizing marine archaeal communities from Monterey Bay, California, United States - M2 80m 12015 | ecosystem: Environmental > Aquatic > Marine > Intertidal zone | place: USA...
CATTAAATCATCATTCATTTTATCTTCCTTTTTATTAATATTAAGGGGCAGATTTTATAAATTTCAAAACTATGTTTTTTATCCATAATTGGCACTACTCTACCCCTTTTTTTTCTTTAAATTATTACTAACACCACTTAAAAATTCTTTTCTCCAATCATCGTCAGCAGAATCTTCCTCTATTTTTCTTTCATTTTCTATCTGCTGTCTGTATTTTTCTTCTCTTTTTGCTTCTATTTGCTTTAATTTTTCTTCCTCTATAACTTCAGGGTCTAATATAATTTCATCTTCCCAACATTCATTTAGCAAATAAGAATGTGGGTCTTTTCTAAATTGTTTTTCTGTACCTGTTACATAAAGTTTTGTATGTTTCATAATGTCAGACATAATCTCTGATTTTATATTCTTAAACCAATAGTTCATAGTCTTTTTCTTGCTTCTCTTTTTATCGTACAGATTCCACCATAAATTAAAAACTTCTTCTTTATTTTCTTCATCAGGGTAGGGAATAACCCCACCCTTTGAAGATTCCTCCCCCAAGTGCTCTTTAAGCATATAGCTTAAAAACTTGGTTGCATCCACCCACTTTTCTTTTCCATCTTGTCGAATCTTTATTTCAAGAAATAATCCCACTATTCTTCATCTCCAAATAAAGTTCCAAATATATTGTTTAAGATGTTTTCAACTAAGTCAGTTAGGCTATCTACCATTTTTTCTAAACGTTCCATTAAAATGGTATTTTAGCATCATCTGTTGCAGTTGAGGTATAAGTATGCCCTGTATCATTTTTCGGTTGAAATTCGCTAAATTTAAGGCTCATATACTTCTTTCCTGCTTTAGATTCTTGTATCCAAGATGCAATCCTCATTTTTTTACCATTTACCATAACATTACCTGTATAATCAGGATGTTTATCTGTTTTTTTATTTTCTGCATTACTAAATAATGCTCCACTATTGTCTTTTTGTTCATAATCTGACATTTGTATCTCCTTTTATTAAAACGGCATTTCTCCTGAACCTAAATCAGTTTTAGATTCAATTCTCTTTTCCCATAGGTGAAGCCCTAATCCCATCATACCCATAACTTTCACGAAACAACGAGCTTGAGCATCTGATATATCTCGTGATGATGGCTCTACTATTGATTTCATAGGCATTGATGCAGTCATTACAGGCAAACTCCAACTTCTTTCTAAGTTACCTATATATATAGAACAGGTAACCATACAAGTTCTCTTGCCTTCTTCTCCATAAAATGTAGGCTCATCAAATATATAGGTGGCTTGTGGAAAGTTAGCCATAAGCAGCGACCAAGCATCAGCCCACCCAATATAATCTAAGCCCATTTTTGTTGTAGTAACTTTTGAGCAATCCACTTTGCGAAGCGAATCCCATACTAGCTTATAACTCAACTCTTTAACTTTTTCTTTTGTCATTATTTTTTTCCTTTCCTATTATACCAAGTTTTGATACTTGGTCTATATTCTTCTTTAATGTGAGCTGTCCTTAAAGCATATTGACAATCAAAACAATCATTTATGTCTAAAGAATGTTCACATTTATGTATGAGATTTTTTATTCTTCCCATTCTTCTCTCCTCTGTTTTAAAAATTGATTATAAAGCTCGTTATTATGATGTGGTTTTTCTAAAACCCTACATATAGCAACTGCATCAAATCTTTTTATAGTAGCTAAATACCACAAAAAAGCTAAACTACTATCGTCTGTATTAATCTCTAATTCTTTCATTATTCTCTCCTCTTATATTCCAATATGTTCTACGAACCACATTTGGATATAAATCTTTTATAGAGCATTTTAAAGCCCTTGATAGTTTTAGTAATTTATCCTGTGAAGGAAATCTGTCCTCAGAAATCCACATACTGATATGAGAATTATGGACACCAATACGCTTTGCAATATAACCAAGTTGGTATCCTCTCTCCTTCACAATTTCTCTAATATTATTCATTTATACTCCTTATTTCTTAACGCTAATTTAAAATCATTTTCACAATATCCAAAGCTTTTTTTCACTCCTCTGTTACTTTCTCTTTATTTTTTAATGAAGTATCATCAATATAATCCTCGATAGTTTTTTCACTTAATATTTTATTGTCTTTTAAATTATTTGTATAAAAACATTTTGGACAGGTTTTTCTTTCAAGTCCGATTGTTGGAAATCCTGAATGTATAATATAAACAGCTTCCCATTTATTCTCTTTTAATCCTATCTCTATTTTTTTTGTTTCATTACTTCTTACTTCATAACAATTATTACATTCCTCACAAAGCTTTACAGAAAAGCTTGTGTCTGCATCTGTTAAATATCCCATTTTACTTCCTTTCTTCTGTTTTTTTATTATTTTTAAATAAATCTTTTAAGTATTCTTTTGCTTCTTCGTTTTTTTTTCGCAAATCAGCTTCATCATAAGCCTTAGAACTTATCACACTTTTTAACTTCAACTCTTTAGATATTTTTCTTCTAAACTTTAAATCTTCTGATTTGTAGCTTGTATAAGGGCGAAGCTTATTACTCTTTGACCTATGTCTAAGTCTTCTAATTGCTTTTTCTTTAATTTGTCTAACCCTTTCACGAGTTAAACCAAATTCTTTTCCTATTTCATCTAAAGTTTGTTCTTTGTATCCATTAAGACCAAAATACATGCTTATAACATCTTTCTCTCTATCTTTTAAAGTATAAATAGCATCATTTATGTCTATTTTTAATGAATCTTTATTTAAGGAATCATTTATATCATAGTCTGACTCTAATTGTAAAACTTGTTTTGATGTTGTTGATAACATTTTTTCAATAGGAATTTCTCTTGATATTTTTCGTGGGTTCTTTTTATTTTTTTCAACGACTTTTTCATATTGGTCAAATAATACATGTAAATCTGAATTTAATAATTCTGCAATCCTGACCTTAACCTTTATATCTTTAAAAATATATCGAAGGTTTGCATACTCGACAAGGCTAATATAACTTACATTTACTGCCCTTGAAAACTCTGCTATGGAATCATATCCATTTTTCTCAAGTGCTTTTATAAAAGCTGAATTTTTAAATCTTATTTCGGCTCTAATCATTATATCTCCTTGTATTTTTGTAATAGTGCCTCGTATTTTTTTCTTAATAAATTCACACCTTCATACTCATAATATACTTTTCCATTATTAAGATATAACTTCAGTTCAGTTTCTTTTATACTTTTAAAATCAATTCTATTCATTGTATCTCCTTTTGTTAAATTTATAATATTATTACCATATATGTCAAGCATTATTTTCATTCTCGTTAATATAATATAATTTATTTTGTTTTTAAAAATATAATTCCTAATTTATAATCGTTTTGTTGTGTACTTATTTGTCGTTTGGTTTAATACTTTCAGGGCAAATAATATATAAGCGATTACTGAAAGGGGTTTTGATTTATAGTCGCAAATGGGTAGGAATATAGCAGGAAGCCCAAAATCAAGAGGATTATCTCTAAATTAGACTGCTCGTAAATATAAAATAATCTTTGTGTTTATACGCAACTGCTCGGCTCGGAAGGCAAGAAAAAGCGTAGTCCTAACCTACAATATAGTAGGGGTAGGGGAACTACGCTCACTCTCTCAAAAGGCAAGATATATATAATATAATTAATCATTAATATTATACTCTCTTTTAACTAATTCTCTTTCAATTTCTACTACATCAGTTAAAGAATCAACTTTACCACTTTCTTCCCATTCATCATAAATATCTTCACTAAACTTTATTAATTGTTCAGTAGAATATTTCTTTTCCATATTATAACCATCTTCAAAATAATTTAGTAATTTATTATTCATTTTTGTTCCTTTCTTTTTTTTTATTATTAAATTTTAAAAAACAAGGACACAACAGGGGGCAGATATAATCCACCCCCTACACAACATAACAAGATAATTATTTATACTATTTTATCTTTAATCATTTATAATTTTAATAAACTCATAACTATCTTCTACATATTCTTCAGGTAATTCTACATTTTCCATTATTTTTATAATTTGTTCGTCTGTATATCTAATTGGAAAAGGATATTCAAGTTGAACTTTTATAATTGCAGTTTTTACCAATTTAGCTTCTTTCATTGTTATCTCCTTGTTTTGTTTGTTGTGTTTTATTGGTTGTTAGTTTAAAGCCTCATAGCTGCGTCAAAGCCACCAATTTTATAAGGTAAGCAGTTTTAAATCTTGCTTAGGATATTTTTATTAGTATTGTATTATTCTGTCTATTTGGTTGAAATAAGCCCAACTACCAAATTCTAAGCCACCTATTTTATAAGTGCTAAAATTTGAAGTGTCTTCATAATCAAATAATGGTTTTCCGTTCTTCTCACTTATACCCAAAACAATTACTTTTTTAGGTTTACCCATTCCAAAATTATCTCTAACAGATACTACACTTCCTATTCTTATAGTTTTCATATTAACTCCTTGTTGTTTGTTGTGTTTACTAATTCCCTTCTAAAGGGCAGAGGGCTATTATATAACCCTCTCGCACGATTCTTACGCCAATTAGTTTATATTGTTTTTAAGAATTGTCGTTTCTTTCATTTAATATTTTTTGAATTTTTGCATCAGTTCCTTCTGGTATTTCGGGTGGTAAAAATGCAAACATAATAAATAATACAGCAATTATAATTATTATTATTTCCATTTTTCAACCCTCCACATTTTAAAGGCTTTTTTTATACCAAAGTATAATATAACATGATATACTTTTATCGGGATTATTAAGCCTAATATGTTAGATAATGAGTACCAATTTAAAAATATTGTTTGAATTTCCATTTTTAACTCCTTTGTTTGTTGTGTTTTGTATAATAGCCTTATATAAATAAGGCTTTCATCTATTTAAGAATCATCAGTTATACTTTATAAACTATTACTTAATCCATAATTAGTACCATTTTGGATATTTTTAATAACTTTATTACATCTACTCAAATTAACATTATATAGCCAATCCCAACCTTTACCTTTACTAATACATAAATCATACGAAACGCCCTTTATATACTTTGTAAAAGTACATTTTAGCAATATACAATCATCAGCTATATAATTTCGTATTACTTGTATTTTATAATTGTTAATTTTAGTATTATAAATACCTGTTCTAAAATAACCTTCTGTTGCAAGTTCAGTATTTTCATTAATAAATTGCATAATAAACTCCTTTTTTGTTTGTTGTGTTACTTAACTAAATAACCTTCGTTAAGGTCAAGGGGTTATATAAACCCCTTCGCACGATTTTTACGCCTATTAGTTATTATACATAATAATCTCTTTGATATAACTTTCTACCTATATTTATAATTCTTAATGCTTTTTTTTCATCTACTTCAATGCAATCATTTATAGAATTACAATTATTATTGTGCATTGCTTGAATATAACTTGCAAATGCTTCAACGCTTATGAAATCACACCAATATAATAAATATAGTTTTTTAAGTTTTTTTCTCATTGATTTACCTTTTTTTTGTTTGTTGTGTTTTGTATTAGACGCCCGAAGGCGTTTCGCTTATTAAAAGCTCATCAGTAATACTTAATTAAGATTAGTCAATTTATATAATCCTTCTTTTATTTTCTTTTCTATTTCCTTAGTAGTTTCATTTAAAAATATATTTCTATATTTTGAGGTTGTTCTACTATAATTATAATAATAACTATCTAAATAAGTATTATTATAAGTTTTTTTAACTATTATAGAATTATAAGATTGAAAATATTTAGTACCATTATTACAAATTATTTCTAATTGATTAGGTATTTTATTTCCATTACTTGATATTAAATTATATGCCTTCATAATTACTCCTTTTGTTTTGTTTGTTGTGTCCTGTCTGTATTTGTAAGGGCTTCAGACCTTCTTAATTGGCTACATTAACACAACAACAAACATTGGATAGCCTTCTCATTCTATCCCGTCGGTTTGTTTCGCTTGGTAGAGTCATTGCCTTAACTCTCTCTGTAATCTCATATTAAACTTAGTCTAACACAATCCCTTTAAAAACTTAAAAATTCTAAATTTTTAACGCTGTCTAATTCTGTCTATGTTTGTCTGTCTTCATCGGGGCTTTACCTTTCGGCAGTACCTCGCACAAGCTCTGAAAACGCCTTCCGTTTCCCGTCCTGAGAGTGCCTCAATTTCACGCATTGTGAGGCTAGTTCACGATTCTCAATTCCTTTTTCATATTTCAAAAAACATTTACTTATACACTTAATACATAATATGTTCATTAAAAGTTCCCACTTATTTAACGCTTTTGTTAATTAATTACGCTCCCCGTCCTGAAATCAATAAAAAAATTTTTTGAGCCTTCGGCTCTTATGGGTTACCAATGACGTGAAACTCTATTCTGCTATGATTACAAGCGTTTAAATGCTTTTTAGGTATCAATACAAGCTAAGTAAGTAATGTAATGTATTTAGGGCTATATTGTAAGGATTATGGCTTATTGCGACTCATTCTCATTTAGCATTAACTATTATGTAACAACGCTTGACAATGTCATTTATTTGTTGTAATGGTGGCGTTTTGCAATTGAGACTCAGTCTCATTTAGAAGCTATACAACCATTCAAGCAATTATGCAAGCATTATATATGGTAATGAAATTGAGACTCAATCTCATTTGGAGGGGTAGGGGCGGATAGACGAGAGAGACGACGTGCAGACACCATTCCACACAAAATAGCAAAAGTAACTTTGAAAATAAAAAATCCAAAGAACTTTGAAAAATAACTTTAAAATTTGTATATTGTGATATGGAATTGTCTACGAAATTAAAAAAGAACCCTTCAAAAGTTTTAGCTGTGGAGCTTTGTGCGGTCAATCCTGAGATGACTGTAGCTCAAATAGCGGGCAAAGTCGGCGTATCTAAGGGTTGTTTAGAAAATTGGAAGCGTGAGCCTGCATTTATAGACGCTGTTTATGATAGGTATATGTTACAGTTTGGATTAGAGATACCTCAGGTATTGGATTCAATGTTAAGGGAGGCTAAAGCAGGTAATGTTCAGGCGGGCAGGCTTATATTAGAGCATAGTGGAAAGCTTGTTAAAAACATCAATGTTACTATTGATAGTCCATTTGAAAAGTTCTTAAAGAGTGTACCTGAAGCGGAAATTGTAGAAGATGTTGAAATAATAGAAGCTGCTTCTGAGGCTCTAGATAATGCTAAAACAGATGATTTGCCTGAAAGGAATACAGAAAGTCAATATAACAGGGAGATAAGAGAAAAACAGGCAACTAAACAGTTAATTAAGAAGGCTGAATATAATGCTAAACAGAAGCTTTGGTATAAATGGCGAAAAAGAGCTGAAGCTGTTGGCGTTCCATTGCTTAAAAATCGCAGACCTACCCCTGCACAAAGAAAAGATTGGGAAAAATTAATAATTGCTGCTGAGGAGTTAAGAAATGCCGATTAGACCTAATTCTTTTATATTTAACTTATCACATATTTCATCATAAACATCTGTAGGGAACATTATTTCGGTAGGTTCGTCTAGAATTTCTTCTTTAGGAGTCAATTCTTGCTCGTATTTTTTCATAAGCTTGTCAAGCTTTAGAAATAAAGCTACCATTTCATTAAACTCTTTGCTAGTCATTTTACAACCTTATGTTTCTTATATTTTTGCCTCTACCTGCTAATTTAAAGCCTTTTCTTATTTCTTTTTTTAATAATTTGCGATTTTTTTCAGTAAGTATGCTAGTTCCACCAAATCTTTTTGGTGTTGAACCTGAATGAGCTTTCATAGCTCCTTTCATCCAATTCCTTCTAGGTAGATTAGAACCACCTTTAACATGATAATCGCCATATTTGTTAAAAGATATACCTTTTTTAGTAACTCTTATTGATTTTAATAGATTCCCTGTAGCTATTAGTGGCGTTTTTGTGCCTTTTGGTTTAGTTCTTGGATAATGTGGGTTATAACCCTTGTATTTTCTTCTTTTTTGAGTTGAGGGAGCTAATGGGGCGAACTTTCCACCTTGGATATTTTCTTTCCATTGATTTGCTATATCTCTAAGGTTTCTTCTTTCTGTTTGTGGCAGTAAAGTATCTAATTTATTATTTAAGTTACTAAAACTGAATGTAACTTTAGTCTTGATTCTCAGATTGAACATTATTATAACCTTCCTCTACATTTTCTTCCAATTCGCCACCTTCCATCGCTTTATAATGCGAATCTTCCATTGCCTCTTTGTTTTTTTCTACCACTTTTTCTGCTTCTTTTCGTGATAAATCCTTATTATACTCCATAAGAAGGTCTACCTCGTCTAGCATGTGATGTCTTAGCCTATGTTCGTCTAATAACACTTGGTCTTGAACAGTTTTTGGATATTCAGGCTCATTAAAGTCTAATTTTAGAGCATTAGGTAGCTTAATATTATTATAAGCAGCTATTTCTCTCTCAATATAATATAATTCATGCTCATACATACGCCAAAGTTCTAAATCGTCTTGATAATCTTCAAATCTCTCTAAATCTTTAATTTTCAAAGCGATGCCCGAAGGAGTTTCGCCTCCATCTTGAGCAAATTGCACATATAAGTGGTTATTTTGGGCAACTAAGTCCACTTGGAACTTGATATTCTCAATAACTGACTCAATATTCCCCTGTGGCGATACAATATCAAATGTTGCACCTTCAGGTAGGTCAATTATTTGGTCAGAGCCTGCTCTTTCTATCCTTTTATCTGAATCAACACCTGTCATATATGGCTGACCAAACATTTGGAATCTTAAACCAAGTTGCATCTCTGTCATTGCAATATTTACCTGTTCATTGCAATCTACGATGTCATTTGCACCATCTACAAAAAATTCATCTATTTGTTCTTCTCTATGAGTAAATATAAATGGCAAAATCCCATATCCATGTTCATATTCCTCTATTATATTACCATCTTCATCATAATGAGCATAAATTGACTCATCCCAATAAGCCCATTCACATTTTTCAACAAAAGAGATATCATCAGGCTGCATTAAGAGTGGATACATGATAGCATCAGGTGTAAAAGGGTCTTTTAAATGCACATCAAAATAATAAACAGGTCTATAGTCAAAATAAGGCATTTCATTGAACTCTTTATATATAACTTGAGTTGCAACTGTGCCCATAAGGCGAGTCATTCTCTCAACGTGCTTCATTCTTGCATCTTTTTTAATGGTTAGTTGGTCGTATTGATTATTTACATTACGATTAGCTCCAACTGTGTATATTCTACTCATTTTATTAACAAATCTTCGAGTAAAATTAGCATTATAACAAGGAATCTCTTGAAATGCAGAAGAATTAAAGTAATTCTTTATGTATTGGTTAGTTCCATTACCTCCATAGTAGTTAAGCATCTTTCTAACCCATTCTCTTCTTCTTTTTTGGTTTAACTGCTTAGCTTCTGTAACTGATTTCTTTATTATTTCTTCTACTGTCATATTTATCATCTTATCCTCACTTTGAATTTTCTGTTTTTAATTGGGAATTGGTTAGTAAAAAAATACCTTAACATATCACATCCATGGTCATGGTAGCCATCTTTTACGGGTTCAGGTTTTAAATCTGCACCTTCTTTTGGCTCAGGATAACGATAATTTTCTAAATCTTTCATAATTTGTGTGCATTTTTCATTTATATGTAAAAATCTTTCTCCTGCAGCATTTTCTATAAATCCTCGTACATGAGATATGCCTGAAGCTATACTTTTTGACACTTTATCTCTTTTAGTATTAACTATTATGCCTTTTTTTCTAAAAATTTCTATATCTCCTAATCCTGATTGTCCTTGAGCTTGCATACCTGCAGGGTCTCCATAATAAGTTCTGACATTATACTTTTTAGATAATATCTTTTCAGCTAGAACATCTGTTTTAACATTTATCTTATGTATTATCTCATCTATCATATTTATATGCCAAACACCACCTACTCTATGAATCTGAAACCATCCGACAGCAGGCATACGATAGCCAAAATCTATACTGCAAAAAGTAGGGAAGTTTGGATTATAAGAGAACTTACCTACATCTAAATCCCTTTCAAAAGGATAAACCCGACCTGCAAAAGAAGTAAATTTAGCTCCATACTCCTGTTCATACACCTCTTTAGCCATATTCCTCTTTCTTTCGAGAAGGAATTGGTCGCTTTTTCCGTCAGGGAAGGCAAAATGGTTATCCCACGAAGGAGCTTGATGTGATTCCCATAATTCATCTTCTTTGCCGAGGAGATACAAATCATACACCCAATTAAAACCTTCAGGAGTAGTTATGAATATTGCCTTTCCCTTACGGTCAGATAGTGTGGGAGATAAATACATATCCCATATTTTTCGTTTTACTTTAGCAGCCTCATCAATTATCAGTAGGTCTAACCCTTCACCGACTAGAGAATCAGGGTTATCTGCAGATTTAGCCTCAACTGTCGTACCCCATTTAAATTTTATAACTCTATCTTTTTCTGAAGCTCTTATGATGTCATTTGGTAGCCCAATAACCATTTTCTGCCAAATTTCTCTAAACATTAAGTCTGCTTTATCATAGGATAAGCCAACCAACCATATTTTTTTATTGGGCTGCGAAGCATAATATGTGGCTTCCATTGCAGATGCAGTTGTTTTACCAAACCTTCTCCCACAAACCATGACAAAAAACCTTGCTGTACTCTTTGTTGGAAAATGTAACTTAGATTGACCAAAATGTGGCTTATAGCCAATGAAGTCAAACCATTTTTCTTTATATTCTGTAAGTGATTTTTCCAATAATTTGCATTATTACCTATATTTAATTTAAGTTATCTATTAGTATTTTGCAAAAAAATACAAAAAACAGTTTAAATAATTAAAAATGGAGGGCAGTATGTCCGAAGATAAAACAACAGCAACTACAGAAACAGTTAGTGAAAGTAATGCTACAGAAACTCCTCAAATTAGCCCAAATGATGAGTTAATTGCAGAAAGCAAGAAGTATAGAAAAAGGGCTCAGGATGCAGAAACTCGTTTAGGAAAATTAGAAAAAAGTCTTGCTAGAGCAGAAGAAGATAAGCTTAAAGAAAAAGAAGAATTTAAAACCTTATATGAACAGGCTTCTTCTAAAGTCGAAGGATTATCTGCTAATGCTGAAAAGTGGTCTAAGTATGAAGAAACTAAAAGAGTCTCTTTATTAGAGAACCATCCTGAAGATGAAAGAGAATCTTTATCTAAATTAGATTTAGAAACTCTTGAATATGTTACTAATAAAATTAATACAACAAAGGCTAATGCTCCTGAAGTTGCAGGCAATTCTAGAAGGGATTATAAAACTCCTCCAAAGGATTGGACTACTATGAGCTCCCAAGAAAAGAAAGAAAATTGGGATGATATAGTTAAAGCTGCTGTAGAAAAGGGCAAAGCTAATGTTGGACAAATTAAAATTTAAACTCTCAAAATGAAGGCTTCGGCAGTTGAAAGAGAGTAAAATTAAGGAGTCTTAAATGGCTTTACTAGATATAACAACAGGGGCAAATTTTATACCCGAATTATGGGCTGACCCCATTTACAAATTCTACCAAAGGGCTAACAAATTATCAAATTCTGTTGATGATTATAGTTCTTTAGTAAAAGGACAGGGAGATACTGTTCACATTCCTAAGATTGCACTTAAAGCTGCAGTAGCAAAAGTAAAATCAACAGTTATTGATTTTTCAACTGCTGCAACAGCAGGGAAAGTGGATTTAGCTATTGACAAACATTATGTAGCTCCTGAATTGTTTGAGGATATGGCACTAATTCAAAGTAATTCTGAGCTTATATCAAAATATACAAAAATGATGGGCGAAGCTATTGCTCGTCAAGTAGAAACTGATATGTGGGCAGAGTTAGATGGCTTTCAAACAAGAACAGATGTAAGTGCAAACAATACATTTGGGGTAGCAACATTAGAGGCAGTTCTTGCTGCATTATATTCGCAAGACATTGACCCTAATAGTTGTTCTATGGCTGTAAATAATCTGTTGATAGCAGACATTATGAATCCTTCAACAGGTGTTGGTCAGTATTTTGTGAGAGCAGATGCTAGTGGTGAAGGACAAGGACTTAGAACAGGTGCAGTAGGCTTAATCTATGGTATGAATGTATTTCATACTGCAGCAGCACCTACAGCAACTACTAACGACCTTGCAGTTGGTGCAGTTTATCCAAGTGATGCTTGTGCTTTTGCAGCACAACAGAGTGTAAGAGTGCAATCTCAATATGATATTGCTTATCTTGGCACTAAGGTTACTGCAGATATAATCTATGGAATGAAGCTGATTGATGAATCAGGTGATTTAAGAGGATTAAACCTAGTTAATCTTGGTTAATCTTATTGTTGATTAATTATAAGGGGTGGGGAAACCTACCCCTTATTTAAAAAGGGGATTTATGATATATTTAAAAGCTGCAAATGGTCAAGTTAAAGAATATAAAGACCACGATACAAAAACAGTAGAATTTTTATTAGATACAGGTAAATGGACAAGAGTAAAAGCATTAAAAGATAATACTCCTTATTCTAAGCCAAAGAATAAAAAGAAGTCTAAGTAATGGCTCGTGACCCTATGGTTAATACTGTGACAGGTGAAAGACGAATCATTCGCAAGAAAGGTGACCTAACTCATGGTAAGGGTGATTGGATTCGTGGCGATTTATGCGATGAGCAATATAAAAAGAATTATGATAAAATATTTGGCAAAAAAAACATGCTTGTCGAAAATAAAATAGTTGCCTCAGAAGATGAGCCTTCTTAACGATATAAAAAAGCACGAAGGCTTTAGGTCTACTGTATATCAATGTACGGAAGGTTATGACACTATAGGATATGGATTTGCTATAAAAGACCTAGAGCTTGATGAAGATATAGCAGATTTGATTTTAATGAGGAAATTATATAAATTACAAAAAAGAATTGCATCAAGATTTGGATGGTT
>Ga0206683_10002297_pt1 | contig 12980 bp, 4 predicted proteins | sample M280m12015metaG_FD_155483 | JGI IMG/M metagenome (GOLD analysis project Ga0206683, IMG submission 155483) | Ammonia-oxidizing marine archaeal communities from Monterey Bay, California, United States - M2 80m 12015 | ecosystem: Environmental > Aquatic > Marine > Intertidal zone | place: USA...
GACGATCAGTTCTCAAAGCGTGAGGCAGCAGTAAAAGAACTAACAGAGCTTGGAGCGACCGCTATCCCGGCACTGACCAAAGCCACGAGGCGCAAGTCCCCCGAGTCTTCAATGCGGGCATTCAATATCATTGTCCGCCAGTACAAGGACGGTGATGAGGCCACAAAAAATAAAGCCACGAACGCCCTGAAGAAAATTGCAAAATCTGACAAGCCTCACGCAGCAGAGGCGAAGAAGGTACTCGAGCCTCCAAAAAATGTTCCAGAAACCGCAAATGGAGTCACTGCCAAAGCGGACATACAGATCGGAGGCAACGCGGGCATTAATCGCCGCGTGTCCGTCATGGTTCAGAACGGCGTCACCACAGTGGACGCGGAAGAGAACGGGCAGAAGGTCAAAATCCTTAAAGATCCCAAGAAAGGAATCACAGTCGAAATTACTGAGGGCAAAGAAGGAAAAAAAGAAACCAATAAGTATCAGGCCGCTAATGCCGAGGAGCTCAAGAAAAAGAACCCTAAAGCTCATGAGCTGTATCAAAAATATACAGGTAACGTTAAAGCCGATGGCGGCAACGTGAACATCAAGATTGAGTCCAAGACTCCTTAGGAATTATCCTTATCCCTGATCAATTCCTTTGATTTATTTGCCGCTACTGACTCCTCTTCATTTTCAGCCGCGCAAGGATCAGCCTACTTATCACAACGCCGATCACGGCTCCGCCCGCGTCGGCCCAAAAATCACCCATTTCCCCGTACCGGTTAACGTACGGTTGAATAATCTCAATGAGAGCGCCATAGAGAACAGCAATGGCAAAGATCAGCCATGTCCGGGCCGGCATCAATAGGCACACTGGCAAAACAAATACCCCGAAAGCAACGAAGTGTTGAAGCTTATCCGTCCCGGGAACGGGGGGTAATTCTTCGAGAGGCATTAAAGTTCCCCAGGCAATCACAATCCCGAAGATAAGAGTCAACCAAATGGCTATGTTAGAAAGTTTCAATAATACAGATAAGAATTAGTTATTTTTTATAATTCGCCAATCACTTTTTGATACGGAGCACGACTGGGTGGTGGTCCGAACCGGACCAGCCATCCGCGTTCCCGTTAGACTCGACCCGTAAGGTCTCCGCCCCAATGGAAGGTGAAGTAAATATATGGTCGATCCTGAGCCCCGGAACGAGCCCGGCCTTCCACTTACTTGATGAGCGGTACTGATTCTTCCCGTGATCCTTGAGCAGGCCCTGACCAAGTAGCGACTTCACGGCCGGGTTCTTGACCGTCGCATTCAGGTCACCCATTAAAATATATGGATCTTCTTTGTGGGCCCTAGCCTTAATTCTCTTCAGCATAAGCAGCGCTGAATTGACCCGGGCAAGCTGACTCTGATGGTCCCAGTGCGTATTGTATATATAGATGGCCGTCTTCTTTTCCGGATCATCGACCGCAATCAATCGGGCCCAAGTGCAGATCCGGGTATGATGATTTCCCCAGGAACGGCTATTCGCAATGCCTGGAGTTTCAGATAGCCAGAAAGTGCCATGCTCTTCCGGGTCCAGATTCCAGGCGTTCCGATCATAAAAGATGGGTGAGTACTCTCCGCGAGTCTTTCCGTCTTCCCTGCCCACTCCAAGAAACGCGTGACCGGGCAGGGCCTTGTCCAGATCAAGGAGTTGTTTGTGCCTGACCTCCTGCAAGCCGATGACGGCCGCTTTCTTTTTGAGAAGGTAACCTGACACCATACCCTTCCTCTGAGCCCAGTCCTTCTGATCCTTGTCACTCTCAGTGTCCTGACGGATATTATAAGAAATCAGAGTAACAGGACCTGGAACAGTTTCATCCGCCAAACTCCACGAAACAAGCAGAGGGGAAAAAAGAATAAGCAAAAAATATCGCATCGTTATTAGTTAATAGCTGATTGATTTTCCTGCCAGCGACAATAGCTAACCGGATGTACCATTTATTAGAATAGCACCTCCTTTCACATCGCGAATTCCACAAAAAAAGGTGTCTATCATGAAAAAAGAAGAAAAAACTAAGAAATTGCCGGCCCACGCGTCGTTATTAATAAGGGTATTATCATTTAATAATGGCATCACATGCTGAAATTGCGCAAAAAATACGATCAACGACCCGAAAAGACCGAAGTATCCGAAAAACCGGAACTTGCGGATCTTTTCCTTGAGGAGGAATGCCGTTTCATTCAATTCGCCTACGGGATCGTCGGGCAGCGGGAAATTGCGGAAGAAATGGTTCAAGAAATGTTTTCCCGCCTACACGAGCACTGGGACGAGGTCGATAGGCCCCGTCCATGGGCCTACAAGGCACTAAGGAACCTTTGCATTTCCTGTTTGAGAGACAGGAAGAGGAAAGGAAATCTGGAGAATGAGTACGGTGAACTGACTGATCAGGAAAACAAAGAACCTGACCAGGAACTGATCAGGCTCGAGACCAACGGAATGGTACGCCTCTTCATCTCCGAACTCACTGAAAAAGATCAGGAATTAATTAAACTCAAATATACTGAAGAGGTTTCCTACGCCGAGATCGCCAGAAGGACCGGCCTCACTATCAGTAACGTCGGGTACCGGCTTCACCATATTATCCGGGGCCTGTCCGACTCCCTGAAGCGGACCGGAATGACCGGAAACCGCTCATAATAAAAAAATAAAATTCATGAGTAACGAGGAAAAATACGACCCGATCGAGCCCTGGATTGACCCGGAAATCGAGCTCAGCCTCATATCCATGCTACTCGGTGAATCATCGGAATTTGAGAGTGCCGAACTGATGAAGAAAATGAAGAAGAGTCCCGAAATCAGGATCTTTTACGAGCGCATGAGCTCCGCACATGAATTCCTTAATCAGGTCAGCAGGGAGGATCTGTCTGAACCCAATGAAGAGTGGTTAATGAGCGAAGAGAGATACGACGCCCTCATTGAGATGTTCGGATCATCAGAGCCGGCACCATCAGTCCATGAGAAAGAATTTAAGATAACTGATCATGCGGCCCGGATAAGACCTCAGAACTACATTGAGAATGCGATAAGAAGAATCGCAAAACATTATAAATCAATTTTACTCGGAACCGCGGTCGGGCTGACCAGCCTCATCATGATCGGATTATCGTACTGGGTCATAAAACCCTCATTCAATACAGACAGCGCCAAATTCGTTATCGCAGACGATAATGATGAAATGATCGGAGCTGAGTGGTTCCAGCAGAGCGTCCGCCGGAAAAATGTCACACCATCATCCAGACCAAACGCCACCACCAATCAACCCGAACTAATCGAATTAGCGGCTATCAAAGACTTGGAGCATGAAGATCTCGGTATCGGGTTCAGCGTAGCGGATTTTAAAGACCAAAGGTTAGGTGAAAGCGCTCAGAAAATTAAGGAAAATCCCAACTCAAACCTCAGTAAACGTGAATCGAAACGGTCATCATCACTGCCTGAAAAAACAAATAATATTGCCGGTGATCCTTTTTCCTCAGCCGAAGCATTTCCAGTAACGCCTAAAAATAATTCACTTAATAGCACTGATGATCCTTTCGCCTCACCTGAACTGACGCCCCCATCACTTCCATCCGGCTTGGCAAAGAAAATCACTACAAAAACATCCAAAGGACAAACTCTTCGAGGTAGAGTTGAAATCGCTGGCCAAGCGAATAAGAAAGGAAAACAGCTCATCGATGAAGACAAGATTGAGTCAGAACAATTGCGCAGGACTAAAGTTGATAAGGAATCAAAGTTAAAAAGGGAATCGGGCAAACGTGGTATAATTGCTGAGTCCAGAGAGAAACTAGCCGACAAGAAACTCTTCTACTCTGAATCAGAGGTCACAGAATCAGCAGGGAATGCACTCGAAAAAATAGATTCAATTAGCGGGTTGAAGGAACTGAAAAAAGAACTGGAACCTCTCGAAGAGAAATTAAATGCAGCGAGCAGTAAGGAAATTGAATATGAGAACGAGACACTATTTTTTAATTCCGATAATGGCGTCGCAAATTTCAAAACTCCGAGAAGAAATGAATTAAACGCTAAAATAGAGCCGGGAAGATTTGGTGCTTACTATGGTTACTCGGGTAACAAAGCATCAGAAAAAGCGGCACTGGGAGGAGGATTTGTGGATGGAAAGGTGCATCTGATAGATAATACCGAAGAACAACTACAGGACAAAGAGGCCGGATACTTTTTCAGTGGAAAACAAAAAGAAGCTCCCTTTGCACGTGACCAGGTAAAATCCAATTTAACTAGAAAAAGCCCTTCAAAGCCCAAGCAAAAGCAACCATCCATGGAAGAGGAGCAGGCTGAAATTAACGATTCTAACGACGCCAAAAGCTCGGACCTGTGGTTCGGCAAAACAGCTGGCCAGCAGCAGGGATCCGGTCAGGAAAAATCTATCATTAAAGACAGGATCCTCGCAGCAGTCGAATCGGAAGAAAAAAAGATCGGAGACTCCGCGAGCGCGGACACTGGAGAAGTTATTCTTAAAAATGAAGCTGACAATAATTTCGACATACAATTGTCAACAATAGGAGGAACAGCTCTTAAAAAGAAAAGACTGGCCCGTGAAGGTGGGTCTAGAAGTGATACTGACGGCGCTGAAACAAGTATACTCGGACGACGTCCTCAACCCATTGTCACAAGCGGCGGAAATAAAAAAGCACAGAGCCCCGTAACCGGAATTAATAATGAAACTCTGAACACGGAGACCGCGTCACGGCAATTAAAAAGAATCGACCTTTCACAGGAAAAAACAGTCAAAGAAAACCCATTCTCCACATTTTCTCTGCATGTAAGTGACGTGTCATTCAAGCTCGCAAAGACCAGTCTACTGGAAAAGAGTCAGTGGCCAGCAGCCGAGAAAATCAGACCAGAGGAATTCGTTAACGCTTTTGATTACGGTGATCCTCCGGCCTCAATAAAAGAAAAGATATCATGCCGACTCGAACAAAGCGTTCACCCTTTCCTGCAGCAAAGAAATCTCCTCAGAGTCTCAATGCGGACAGCCTCTACTGGAAGAGCTATGAGCCGTCCACTAAGCCTCACGGTTCTTCTCGATAAGTCTGGCTCAATGGAACGGGAGGACCGAGAAGGTTCTGTCCTCCGCGCCGTGGAGGCCCTATCCTCGCATCTCACTGCACAGGACACCGTGACTATGATCAGCTTTGCCAGAAAGCCGCGACTCATCGGTGATCGGATCCCGGGTAACCGTTCGTCGGATCTGATCAGGATCGTAAAACAAACCCCTTCCGAAGGCGGAACCAATCTCGAAGAGGCAATCAACCTCGCGAACCAGGTTGCCAGAAGACAATTCGTCGAGAACGGGATAAACAGGATCGTTCTGATCACGGACGGTGCCGCGAACCTCGGCGACGCGGACCCGGAATCGCTCAGGGATTCGGTGATCCGAATGAGACAGGAAGGAATCGCTTTCGATGCGTGCGGTGTCGGCGCTGAAGGAATCAATGACAGGATCCTCGAATCCCTGACACGTAAGGGGGACGGGCGTTACTATTTTCTGGACCGGCCAGAAGACGCTGATTCCGGATTCGTTCGCCAACTGGCAGGAGCGCTCAGGCCGGCTGCAAGCAATGTTAAGGTACAGATCAAATTCAATCCGGATCGAGTAATCAGTTACAAACTCACAGGGTTTGAAAAGCATCGCCTGAAGAAAGAGGATTTTCGGGACGATAGTGTTGACGCTGCGGAGCTGACCAGTGCCGAAGCGGGTGTCGCTCTGTATCACTTTCAGGCCGATCCGAACGGTTCGGGTGACGTTGGTCAGGTCTTTGTCCGTTTCCAGGAAATGGCGACAGGGAACATGGTCGAAAGGTCATGGGCTATTCCTTACGAACATGAAGCCTTGAGACTCGAGCAAAGTAAACCTTCAATGCAACTCGCCGCAATCGCCGGCATGTTCGCCGAAAAAATCCGCTCCAGCCCGATCGGCGAAACCATTGATCTTGAGGAAATGAGAACTCTATCCTCCCGGCTCCGCAACAGTTACGGAAAAAATAAGCGAGTTTCCGAGCTCATCAGCATGATCGAAAAGGCCAGCCAATTATCGCAATAATGACTCATTTAAATAAACCAATGAAACTTATCAAAGTCCCTACACTCATCCTCCTAGGCATTTCATTAATGCTCGGGCACCTGCATGCTCAGAAAGAGTCAGATCCGGTCCCTGAACCAAATCAGATCAATGCAGCACCTAAAGTTCTCAAAGATAAGGCACCAGACATACCCCCGGTCAATCCCTTATCCGAACAGGACCGTGAAGGAAATATCATTAATGATAATGGATCCCTGATCATCAAGGCCAGTGGCTTCAGACCAAGACCCGTGCCGGTCTTCTATAGCGCGAGGGCCGAAAGTTCAGTGAACGTGAATTCCTCCGGCTGGAATGCCAATTCAACGGTGACATTTGAGGTTATCCAGGGAGAAGTAAAAGAACTGATCCTGGATCTGATCGGGGACGGGGACATTATCAATGTAAACGGCGACGGAATTCTTGACTGGGCAGTGCGTCAGTCGACCATCGACGGCAAGAAAAAAAGGCACCTTGAGATCAGGCCCAAGTCAAAATCAGGAATCATTACTGCTGAGATCAGCGCTTCAAAAAAATGGAACAATTTACCAGACAAGATCGAACTTATCACACTCGGACCGGCAAAGGCGGTCGGTTACTCTTCACTCATAAGCCTGACATCGGACCGTACCGTTGATCTGACAATCACCAGCGCAGAAGGTCTCGTTCCCGTAAAAACGGCCACAAAAAAAGACCGAACCTGGAAATTTCAGGGACACGGAACCAATGCGTTGACCCTAGGCATGAGGAGAGGCGGAACCTCCCTTCCTCCGGTCGGGCTCAATAATATCAGTATCAGCGGATCAGTCGATAAGACCATGACCAGTGCAGCATTTGTAATCACCGGTACTGCTCAGGTATCAGAACAAAAGGGGGGTACGATCGAACTGCTTTCCGGGCACGCGGCACTGAGCAATCTTCCCGTCGATGAGAATTATTTCGTGAAAATGCGGCCAGGCACTGACAAGGCTAATCCGTTATACGAAATGAATTTCAAGGGTCCCGGATCATTTCCTTTCAGGGTGGAGTTTCAGGCTGGATTAATCAAGAAAGGAGACTGGTTCACTCTGGATTTCAAGATCCCTTCAGGTTCAGTGGTCCCGGTCAGTATAACCGGTCTGGACAATGAAGTGAGTTTTGACCCGGGCAAAATCGTTTTTCCAACAAAAAATCAGGATAACTGGGTCGGATTCTTGCCTGCCAACGGTCACTGTTCTGTGGCATGGAAGAAGGCCAGCAGTTCAGAGGAAGGAAAACTCTTCTTCGCCTCCGACGCTCAGATCGAGACATCGGTCGGGGCAGGACTTCTCAGACAAACAACTACTCTGAACCTTAGCCTCCTTCAGGGAAAGTTGAACGGGCTCAGTATCCTAGTTGAGGGAGTCGGTGAGATCCTGACCGTAGAGGGAAGCAATGTCCTTGACTGGACGTTAAACAATGAAGGTGATGGACGTATCCTTAATATTACCAGCGCGAGGCCCGTTTCAGATTCAGACAAGTTAATCATCAAGAGTCAGACAGCTCTCGGTGAGTTTCCATTGAAAGTTGAGCCACTCAGATTCACTCCTCAGGACGCTGTCAGGCATTCCGGATTCGTCCGGATATCGAATGAGGGAGCTGTCAGAATCAATGTGAGTGGAGTTAACGGACTCATTCAGACAACTGCTGATAAGTTTCCGGGACCAAATCTCAAAGATTCCAAGCAAATTATCGTTTATCAGTTTCCGTCATCAAAGCATAATTATCAGATCAACGTCGATCAGATCTTGCCGGAAATTTCCGTATCACAGATCGTGATCTACGAGCTGACAGAATCTGATAGAATCATTTCCGCCCAGATCGAACTGGATATCCGGGAAGCCCCTATAAGGGAATGGGGTCTCATTATCCCTTCAGGCTATGACCTCGCTTCACTGACTGGAGCTGAGGTCGCTGATTATGTGGTTGGTACCGGCCCTGAAAACGGAACCAGGTCACTAAAAGCGCTCTTCGGCAAGGCAGTTTCGGGACGGCAATTGATTCAGATCCGACTGACCAGAAAAATGACCGCTGATCCCGGCGAATGGGAACTCCCCTATCTAAATTATCAGGACGCAAAATCGGTCCGAGGTCATGTCGGAGTAAAGTCTGTCCCGGGATACAGGATAACAACTGGCACTATCAACCAGTTAGCTGAAATCCCCCAGGCCTACTTCCCTGTCCGGGTCGAGGGCCTGCAGCAGACTTTTCGTCTGCGTGACCGGGAATGGAGTGCCAAGGTCAACATTGAAGCACTCGATCAAAATGTTCAGGCAGATGTTTTCCATCTCTACTCTCTAAAGGAGGGAATTGCCTACGGGAGCGTACTACTTAACTATTTTGTGGTCGGCGCCCCGGTCAGTGAGTGGCGACTGGCCATTCCCCCAGAAATTGGCAATATCGTGATTGACGGTCATAACGTCAGGGACTGGACCAGAGACAGTGAAAAGAATCAGGTCATTGTGTCCCTACACCAACCAACGCTTGGCGCAGCGACATTACTCCTGACCTTCGAACAACCGATGAACGCCAGAGGCGGATCATTGTTTCCAGGTAAGGTGAGTCCGGTAGGAGTCCAGGGCGAAAGAGGATACATTCAGATCGTAAGCCCCTCTCAGGTCAAGCACGAGATCACCACTCAGTCGAGTGGACTTCTTAAAATGGAACCCCTAGAACTGCCCGCTGAGTTCAAACTGCTAAGTAACTCACCCTCACTCGCCGTGTTCCAGTACTCGGCCCGACCATTTGAACTAAAAATGCAGACCGATTGGTTTGAGCAGGGCAAAACGCTCGAGCAGGTCGTTGACTTCGCCACACTTAATAGTCACGTCTCCAGTGACGGACAAATCGTGACCACAGCACTGTTTCTGGTCAAGACACGAGGCAGTAAAGCTCTAAGAATAAAGCTACCCGAAGGCATTAACTTATGGGACACCAAGGTCAACCAGAAAACAGTTAATGCCCGAAACAGTGGTGACATCACACTCATTCCGCTCAGTGCAAGTCTTGACCCAAACACTCCTGTCGAAGTGACCTTGAACCTAGGACAGGAATCTGGAAAGAAACGAAGACCCCTGATCCTTGCCCCTACTGTCCTTTCCCCAACACTCACAACGAACTGGAATATCACTGCAGACCCGGGACAATTACTAATACCTGTCGGAAAGAATACTCCAGTGATGACGACCCCGGCACTGACACAGTCAGGATTCGAATGGATCCAGACCAAAGGGATCAACAAACTGATCATTATTATGATCCTAACAGTGATCGGTTCATTAATCGTATCAAAGACCAAAGGAATCCTCAGCTTTCAGGCCATTGGCCTTATGATCCTCGGACTGAGCATCCTTACCGGACTATTCTCTGCGGAACAGGCAATGAGAGAACGACGAGTCAACGTATCCAAGCTGGAATTTGTGCTCCCCGTTCTCGATTCGGGGGAAGAAGTGCAAATCGGAGTCAGAAACATCCCCAGCTGGGAATCCATGATCTCGTGGAGCGGGCTAGCTATTATGGCAATGGGCATTCTTATGACCGGAGCCTCTATCATATTTAGAAGAAAAGGTTGGTGGCAATCCGTTCTAAAAGACAGGATTAATCCGGTCTGGTTCAATGCACTGGCTTGGGTCCTGATTCTTGCAGGAATACTCTCACAGCACGCAGGTGCCGGAATCTTCTTTCTCCTAGTTTCATTTCTCATATACACAGGAGCCATACACTCCAACATGATCAATTGGTTCAAGTCACTCATTTCCCGCGCACTGGAACGGAAGGAAAGAATCCTCGCATCCAAAGCGGCCAGTAAAGAAAGAACAGAAGTGCCAGATCCAGTTTCAGTAAAGAGAAAGCGTGCATCCAAAGTGACTAGGAAAAAGAAACCGAAAGGACCTGCCACTGGCGGTGCCGTCTCTACCATCATTGCTATTAGCTTGCTTGGTTGGTTCCTCGGCAAAACGGACCAAGCCCTAGCTGACCATCATGACCGCCCACTGACTGCTGACCAGATCATACAGAAAGTGACTATTAAGGAGGGACGGCTCTATGGGACACTTAGCCTGACCGCTAATGGTGAAGTTGATGATACCGTCATCCTACTTGATGAACCGGCTGTCCTGACTCACTTCAAGGGTAACGGTCTCCGTGTCACCAAACAGGTGAACGGTGATAAATTCAGTTACATGATGGTCATTGAGAGGGAAGGAAATGTGACCTGTGAATGCTCGTATGAATTGGCTGGCCCAGATCCACTCAAGGAATTTACTCTACCTACCAGCTCAGCGGCAACCCATGGCCTCGAACTCAGGCTCGATCAGAGCGGTTGGGAATTTTATTCAGATGCCGCAGTAAGAACTGAGCCCGTACAGGGCCTTCAGGCAACTGAGAGCGGAGCCAGGATGATGCTCGGACTTCAGGGAAGAGGAGCAAAAATCACCCTCAAACCACAAACCAGAGACACGTCCTCCGAAAAAGCTGAATTCACCGCAGAGTCTTCGAACCTGTTCGTCCCCGGACCCGGCCTAGTTGACGGTCTTCACAAGGTAACGGTCCGACCATCCAGAGGACAGATCCGTCAAATGCAGTTCAAGGTTCCCGTCACATTCACCGTTAGTAACGTGACTAGTGAAAATTTGAGTAACTGGCGATTTGATCCCGAGACTCAGTCGCTCCGGGTCGAATTCAGCCCGGCACACAAGGCCCCGTTTAATGTCAGTATAATGACTCAAAAAGACATCGGTTCCCTGCCCGCAGAAATGAACCTCGGTCCGGTCTCCGTGACCGATTCTCAGAGAGAGTTCGGCATGATTGGAATCGCCTTCGGTCAGGATGCCCAGCCCGGAAATATCAGTGTTGAGGGAATGTCTAAAGTCAATCCAGATGATTTTGATCCCGAGCTAATCGGTTCAATCAACAAGACAAAGGTCAATAATAAACCGACGCACGTACTTCATCAGGCTTACCGTTATCAGGGCAATGGAGGAACAATGACCGCGAATGTAACTCCGGTCTCATCGGAAGTCAGAGTCACAACCAGTCAGACTCTGTCTATTGGTAATGAAAGACTCGTGCTGGCAATTGATATGGAGGTAAACATCACACGTGCCGGCCTCTTTAAACTCAGCTTTACTATTCCTCAAGGATTGGAAATCGAATCTGCAAGCGGTCCATCACTCAGTCATTGGACAGAATCCACAGAGAACGAGCAAAGAATCATCACTCTGAACCTCAACGGAAGAACGCTCGGAGCACAGTCATTCTCAATTTCAATTGCGGGCCCTGCCCCTGGAGCCTTGGACGAATGGAAAGTACCCAGAATCTCATTACTCGAAGCTACTCGACAGAACGGACAACTCCTGATTGTTCCAGAACAGGGGATCCGGGTCCAGACACTGAACCGAAACCATGTCCAGCCGAAAGACGCAAGATCACTCACAGGGAACAGACCAGGAACACTCGCATTTGGACTCCTGCAGGCGGACTGGGACCTGTCGATCAGTATCGAGTCGCTTGATCCCTGGGTTACTTCACAGGTCCTGCACGAAGTGACTCTACGCGAAGGCCTCACAAAGACACGACTGACTATTGATTATCGGGTTGAGAACGCGGCAGTAAAATCGCTCAGGCTACGATTACCTACTCTCGAACCTGGGCAAGAGAAGACGGTCAGGGCCACCGGATCGTCCGTGTCCGATATTGTTAAGGTAGAAGGTGAGGAAAGTGAAGGGCTCTGGGAAATCCAGTTCAAACGCAGGATACTGGGCTCGGCAAAAGTTGAGATTAATTACCAAAAAACCACCGAAAGGAAAGATAACATCGAAACAGTCACTACTGCCAAGCTCGAGAACGTTGGTCAATCCTCTTACTGGGTAGCTGTCCGTGTCTCCGGGCACTTCGAAATTAGCACTGACACCACTGACCGGGGATGGAATCAAATTGACTGGTCTAGCATCCCAAAGGCTTTGCTGGATCCGAGGGACCGAAGCGTGGCGGCGCTCACTTACCGAGCAGTCGAACCTGATAAACCTCTTTCTGTAAAGGTACAGAGACACGCCGTTGCTCAGGCCTTGAGCCTCAGGGTGAGCAGCGCGGATTTTAGAACTATTTTCTCGACGAATGGAACATCAATAACTGAATCAGAGATGCAGGTTGACGTGGTCGCGAAGAGCACTATGAAGGTGAAACTTCCTCAGAACGCGGTACTGATAAATACCTTCGTTAACGGACAGAGCGCAGCCATCGTAAAAGAAAATGACTCGTACCTTTTTTACGTACATCCTCGGGAGGACCGGGCAGTTGCGACCGTCTCACTGGTCTGGTCAATGACATCAGATCGTTCGTTCAAAAACTTTAAACTGCAGGGACCAAGTCTGAACGTGCCTCTCCAGAATATCACATGGAGAGTCGTTCTTCCACAAGGCTATGAACTCATCAATGAAAGTGGAACTTTGGACCTTCAAAAATCCAAATCTATACCACTGAAGGGAATAAGCACTTATCGTGACACTTACTGGGCACGAAACAATGCCCGAGCAAATGATGCGTCGATAGATCTTCAGAACGCGAACCGGTGGAAGAATGAGGGTGACCAGGCCAAGGCCAGAAGCGCTTACCAAAGATTATCTAATATCAACGTACTGGACGAGGCCGCTAATGAGGATGCTCGCGTTCAGCTACGGAAATTACAGACTGAACAGGCTGTAGTCGGTCTCAATACCAGGAGGCAAAGGTTTTACCTCGATAACAGGGTCGAGGACCCCGTATTCACCAGAAACCAAAAACTTGAACAAGCAGCAGACGTTAATCCACTCCTTCAGGGAAACCTTAACTACAACCCGAACCAAGTCGATACCCTCCTGCAGGGAAACACG
>Ga0206683_10002300_pt1 | contig 12966 bp, 12 predicted proteins | sample M280m12015metaG_FD_155483 | JGI IMG/M metagenome (GOLD analysis project Ga0206683, IMG submission 155483) | Ammonia-oxidizing marine archaeal communities from Monterey Bay, California, United States - M2 80m 12015 | ecosystem: Environmental > Aquatic > Marine > Intertidal zone | place: USA...
TGCATCAAGTGCCATTTCAGCTCTTTGGAGTACAACATTTAGTTACTTTATTTGCATGCTTTGCTTTGATTGTTCTCTTGCCTTTTTATTTCAGAAATAAATCATCAGAAACAAAGAAAATGATGGGAGTGTCTTTATCGGCCCTAATCGTCGCGCATACATTTGACTCAATGTTGAATACCTTTACATTTAATCATGCTTGGCAAGAGGCTTTTCCTCTCCATATGTGTGATTTATCTGCCCTTTCCATTGCATATTATTTTATTTCAAGAGAGAAAATATTTTTCAATTGTGCATATTTTTGGGGTTTGGGGGGCGCAAGCATGGCACTGTTAACACCGGATGTTGATTTTTTGTTTCCCAGTGGAGTATTTTTCCCTTTTTTTTGGGGCCACACACTGATCTTGTTGGCAGTGTTTTATGCCGTTGTTGCTCTTAATCAACGACCTTACTTAAAGGATGTTCATAGAGTGATTGGAATAAGCATTATCGCCATGGTGATAATCTATTTCATTAATCTAATGCTTGGTGAAGGGGCAAACTTTTGGTATTTAATGGGCAAGCCGGATGCAGATTCTGTCATGAATTATTTCCCTGATCCTCCCTTTCATCTGACGGTTGTTATTCCAATTGCGATAGCACTCTTCTATTTGCTTTACCTTCCGTTTTGGATGAATGATACGTTTTCAAAAGATTGATTCTTTATATTCGGATAAGGATAATGTCTCAAAGATCTAAAGGGGGAAAATGAATATTAAGCCATTAAATGTTTTAGGCGCTGAGGTTAGTAATATTGACCTCAAATCACTCTCTAGTAGGGATTCTAATGAGATTCAAGATGCAATTGATCAATACAAGGTCCTTTTTTTCAGGGATCAGGATCTTGATGGAGATGAGTTGACAAACCTTGCAAAACAGTTTGGCCCTCCTTTTGTGCAACCCGCGTTATCAGAGAAATATCAAGATCTTTTGGTAATTGAAACAAACAGCGAAAAACCGCCATATCTGAATACCTTTCACCAGGATATGACTGGATTGGACGAGCCTCCAGCACTGTTCTTTCTTGAAGGCGTCATAATTCCAGACAAGGGAGGGGATACCATTTGGTCTTGCAATGAAACTGCTTATGAATCATTGTCGTCATCGATGAAGAAATTTCTTTCATCTTTGTATTGCAAACACAGCTTGCTCTACTACTACGAACCGATCTTTTCTAAATGGGAGCATGGTCACGAAAAGAAATTAGAATTCCAAAAAGACTTTCCTCCCGTATCTCATCCGCTTGTGAGAACTCATCCTCATACAGGTAAGAAATGTCTTTTTGTGAATAAATTCTTTACAGAATCGGTTGATGGTTTAGAGGGAGATGAAAGCCAAGCACTATTGAGTTTTTTGTATGGCATTATTGAAAAACCTGAGTTTTGTGTGAGACTTAAATGGAAGCCTGGAACAATCGCTGTTTGGGATAATCGATGCACTTCACATTATGCAGTTGCAGATTACTACCCTGAAACAAGGAGGCTTCAAAGGGCTGCAGTTGCAGGTGAAAAAGTATCTTAGGATACTTTTCTTGCTAGGCCCTTTGCTTACTGCATCTTTTGGAGCAGTACTTAACCTCATCCCAAACTGGCTCCCATTTTTTTCTCCAGTTAAATGATCTGTTACAAATCGGGCATAGCTTTGAGGGAAGATTAGATTTTTTCACGATTCAATACTGTTAATAAAAGTCCGGGCACTTTCATTTATAGAGCCCAATTGGTCATCAGGCATGTTCTTTAAGTTTCTATATGCGAGTCCAAGCCTCGGATTTGAAGATAGCTTCTTTCTATTTCTATCGAGGAAGTTCCAGTAGAGATAATTAAAAGGACATGCTTTCATTCCTACTTTCTCCTTCACATCAAAGTGACAATTTTTGCAGTAATTAGACATTCTATTGATATAAGCTCCAGAGGATGCATAAGGCTTTGATGCCATGATTCCGCCATCCGCAAATAAAGCCATTCCTGAAACATTAGGTAGCTCAACCCATTCATATGCATCGGCGTATACTGAGAGAAACCATTCATTCACTTCTTTTGGCTTGATGCCTGTGATCAGAGCAAAATTACCTAGCACCATAAGCCTTTGTATGTGATGAGAGTATGCATTATCTTTTGTATTCTCGATGCTTATTTTTAAGCAATTCATTTTTGTTTCGGCATCCCAGTAAAAAGAGGGCAGTGGAATGTCAGCAGCAAGCTCATTCAGATCTCGATAATTGGGCATTTTAAGCCAATAAAGGCCTCTGACATACTCTCTCCAACCAAGTATTTGTCTTATAAAGCCTTCAACAGAATTGATCGGGGCCTTTGATTCATAAAATGCTTTTTCTGCGAGGTCAATGCAGTCTTGGGGTTTGAGTAAACCATTGTTCAGATACATACTCAGATGACTATGAAATAACCAAGGGTCTTTAGCAGTCATTGCATCTTGATAGTCGCCAAAATTAATCAGCCTTTCTTTGATGAATTGATTCAGTGCTTCAAGAGCATCAGACCTTGTAACACCAAATAGAAAGTTATCCGTGCTTCCAAAATGATCTGAAAATTCATTATTAACAAGATTGATTACATCCAGAGTTTCTTTGTCGGCAATACAGGAATAGGTTTTTGGGATCGAAACTTTATTTGCTAGAGGCTTCCTATTTTTTTTATCAAAATTCCAAGCACCACCTTCTGGTTGATTTTCATCCATCAAAACATTATGTTTTTTTCTCAACATACGATAGAAGAATTCTAGCCTTAACTCTTTTCTCCCCTTTGCCCATGCCTCAAATTCTTGCTTGTCGCACATGAATAGATCATTTTTTCTGATTTCAACATCTCGCCCGATGATTTCTTTCCAACGTTTAATGGATTCCATCTCTTTGTATGACGATGCCTCAGTGACAATGACTCTTTCAATGCCTTTCTCATCAATCAGCTCCTTAATTTTTGATGCATAACTATTTTTTTTGTTTGGATCATCCAGTCTGAGGTAGTTTATTTTGAAACCCAATGCTTCCATCTCAAGACCAAAGTGTCTCATGCAAGATATTTGATAGACGATCTTCTTCTTGTGATGATTAATATCGGTGAAGTTTTTCTTTAATTCACAGATCAATATTTCATCAAGATCTTTATCAAAATCATTTAATGAGGTGATTTCTTGATTGAGTTGGTCTGCAAGGATTACGCAGAGATTTCTCATTTCTTCTTTTTAATCTGACTGAATGATGCCAATGCATTCTCTCTGGATGATTTCAATTCAACAATTGGATGAGGATAATTCTCCCCAAGCTCTATGCCTGCGATCTTTAAGATTTCTTTCGGCGCTTCCCAGGGACTGAATAAGTATTTGTTTGGTATATTAGAAAGTTGAGGCAGATATTTTTTGGTGTATTCACCATCTTTATCAAAATCTTGACCTTGTTTTACTGGATTAAAGATTCTAAAGTAAGGCGCTGCATCTGCTCCAGTTCCTGCAACCCATTGCCAACTGGCAGTATTGTTAGCAAGATCAGCATCAACCAAGCAATGATTGAACCAATCTTTCCCAAATTTCCAATGTGTGAGGAGATTTTTCACCAGAAATGACCCGACAATCATTCTCACTCTGTTGTGCATATAACCTGTTTCCCACAACTCTTTCATCCCAGCATCAATAATCGGATAGCCAGTCTCACCAGACTTCCATGATTGGATGAAATCCGCATTGTTATCCCAAGGGAATGCATCAAAATTACTATTGAGGTTATCTTCCAGCATGAGAGGAAAATGATGTATTAAATAATGAGAAAACTCTCTCCAACCAAGCTCACTGCAAAAATGATCAATATTCTTGTCATCACCCATGGCTCTTGCTTTAAACCATATTTGATTCGGTGAAATTTCACCAAAATGAAGATGAGGAGAGAGCCGAGAAACGAAATTTTTCGAAGGATAGTTTCTTCCTTCTTTGTAGTGATTGATTCCTCTCTCTAGAAAATCATCCAATCTTTTCATGGCGGAGTCTTCACCCATTGTCCAATTAGACTCTATTTTTTCTCTCCAAGGGTGATGAGGCAGAAGATTTAAGTCATTGAGAGATGTTTCATTTTGAGCATTGATAAAATTGACTTTGGCTTTCTGGATGGGCTCTCTTGGAGGGATTGATTTCATGCACCCCCTTCTATAGAAAGGGGTAAAAACTTTATAGGGAGTGCCATCGTCTTTTAGAACCGATTGAGGTTCCCATAAAAGAGATCCATTGAATATTTCATAATCAATCTTGAGTGCCTTAATCAGATCAGAATCTTTGAGTGCCTGATTGGGCTCAAATACTTTATTCCAATAGATGACATCTATTTTTTCTGAATCAATCAGCTTCATGATTTCGTTGATTGCATCTCCTTGAATGAAGTGTAATTTCCCCCCAAGAGACTGATTGAGCTTATCAAGAGAGTGATGCAGCCATACTTTTGAGGCCTCGCCCAGATTTTCAGTCTGATCTGTATCAAGAATAAAAATCGGCAATACATCCTCCTCTGATGCTGCATTCAGTGCCGGATTATCTCCCAATCTCAAATCATTTCTAAACCAGTGAATTGCTCTCATTTTTTTGTTGTGTCCGATTGATCTCAAGTGTTATTCGTTTCGATTCATATTTGTGTTTCAAATATTTTTAACAATTTACATTCATCAATACATAATTGTAAGATTACTGTCTCTTTATCGAATACCTATGAACGAAAACAAAGAATTAAAAAATTTTTTATCTCGAATCGAGAAATTGAGTGACGCATACCGCAGTGAAGCGGCTTCAAAAAGGCATCAGAATGATTTCAGAACTGCCAGACAAAATCTCGATCATTTGGTTGATGAGAATAGCTTTATTGAATTTGGGGCTTTTGCAGTTGCAGCACAAAGATCACGCAAAGACTACGATGCATTGCAAAAAGAAACTTCTGCAGATGGAGTCATTACTGGATTTTGTGAAATCAACTCAGATACAGTTGGCAAGGAAAATGCTAATGCAGTAGCCATAATTTATGATTATTCAGTTCTTGCTGGGACACAGGGCTACTTTCACCATCAGAAACTTGATCGAATCATAGACAAGGCAAAAAAATATCATTTGCCTGTGGTAATTTTCACTGAAGGTGGAGGCGGCAGACCCGGAGATGTAGATGTGAACACCCAGATAGCAGGATTGAATGTGCCCACCTTTTCGAAATGGGCGAGCTTGACAGGGTCGTCATTGAGAATCGCAATCAATAATGGATACTGTTTTGCTGGAAATGCTGCATTATTTGGAGCCGCTGACTTTAGGATTGCTACTGAAAAATCATGGATTGGGATGGCTGGTCCAGCGATGATCGAAGGCGGAGGCTTAGGCAAGCATGACCCGACTGATATCGGACCCTCTAAGATGCATGATATGAATGGCGTCATTGATTTCTTAGCGAAAGATGAAGAAGAGGCAACCGATATTGCCAAGAAGTTGCTAGCTTATTTTCAAGGCAATCAGGAACGATTTGAAGTATCTGAGCAGAATCGATTGAGAGAATTGATCCCAAAGGATAGAAAATGGGGTTATCCAATCAGAGACATCATAGAGGTTATTTGTGACCAAGGATCCTTTTTGGAACTTAGAAAAAATTATGGCAGAAGCATTGTCACAGGATTTTTCAGGTTGGAAGGAAAGCCTTTTGCACTCTTGGCAAGCGATTGCCAGCAGTTGGGTGGTGCAATTGATGCGATGTCAGCAGAGAAGTCAGCAGAATTTTTGACATTGTGTGATGAGCACAGTATCCCAATTGTTGCTCTGGTGGATACACCAGGATTCATGGTTGGCCCTGAGAGTGAAGAAGAATCTGCAGTGACTAGAATGAGTAAGCTGTTTAAAGCTGGATCCAGATTGTCTGTCCCTTTGGTGGCTATTTACCTCAGGAAAGGATATGGCTTGGGGGCCATGGCAATGGTGGGAGGTAGTTTTCATGAGCCAATATACTCTGCCTCATGGCCAACAGGTGAGTTTGGCGGAATGGGGTTGGAAGGAGCTGTTCAGCTTGGTTTCAAAAAAGAACTAGAAGCGGTTGAGGACGCAAAAGAGCGTGAAATCCTATTCGAGCAACTGGTTGCATCTGCTTATGAAAAAGGAAAAGCAATTGAAGCAGCAGCACATTTAGAAATTGATGCCGTGATAGATCCAGCAGACTCAAGAAAAATAATTTTGAAAGCATATAATAGTTATAAAAAAGGGAATACCACTCAATGAGCTCAAATGAAATAGAGCATTTTTTAAACTCTTGGAACGATGGCGTCATAGAAATAGGAAGAGTCTATCTTGAAGGAGGCGACTATGAAAAATGTGCTGAGAAATTTATATCATCACATTATGCCTTTGATCACGAAGAAGTATTATTCAAGCCTACCTTTACCAAAGAAGTCATATTTAGGAATTCAAAAGAGTTAGCGTTGTCTTACTTCATTGGTGGCGATATCCCTGAAGACAATGGATTTGCTCTAAAACCATGGGGAAAAATTAAATTGGAGGAACTTAATGCTATTGAAGAAAATAATTTAATTGTTGCCATGGGTACTCTGAGTATGAAACCCGTCAATATGGAAGAAAATACCATGATAGCCTTTACATTCTTACTTGTTAATATCGATGACTCTCTCAAGATAAAAGTGCATCATTCTTCTCCGTTTTGATCAATCATACAATTCATTATGAAGATCAAGATGTTTCAAGTGGATGCTTTTACCAGTGAATTGTTTTCAGGTAACCCTGCTGCTGTTTGTTTGCTAAATGAATGGCTTTCAGATGAGCTTATGCTTTCTATTGCATCTGAAAATAATCTATCAGAGACAGCATTTCTAAATTTATCAGACAATCCAATTGGAATTCGATGGTTCTCTCCCTTAAAGGAAGTAGATCTGTGCGGCCATGCAACACTTGCTGCATCAAGGGTATTATTTGATCATCCAGACTATCAATCCAGAGATGAAATAATATTTGAATCAGGAAGAGGTCCTCTCAGCGCTCGAATGAACAATGAGATGATTTTTTTAGATTTTCCAATTGATGAGCCTCATGTTCATGAGTTCTCTGAATCGGAGAAGCTTTTTGGTTACGAGTCCAGTGCCGTTTATTGTGGTCAAGATGATTACTTATTTATATTTGATGACGAAAAACTGATTAGTGAAATAAAGCCAAATTTTGAATTGGTATCTCGATTAGATAAACGAGGTGCAATCATAAGTGCAAGAAGTGAAAATTATGATTTTGTTTCGAGATGCTTTTTCCCAAATTATGGGATTGATGAAGATCCGGTAACTGGGTCTGCGCATACATTACTGACTCCATATTGGGCAGCTGAATTGAATAAAACAGATTTGATAGCAAAGCAGCTGTCAAAAAGAGGAGGCATATTGCATCTGACAGTTAATGGTGATCGGGTAAATATTGGCGGCAGAACATCGGTGTTTTTCAAAGGAGAAATCATCCTTTGATAATCCCACCCCCTTTTTTTGATTGCTTTTTTACAATTCAAGGATTAGTTTCAAATGACTACTAGGTAAACAAACCTTCAAGGAAAATTAAAATTAAGTACACGGAGTAGAAAACATGAAAAGTAAAATATTAATATCATTCTTTGTTCTATTTTTATCATCAGAGCTCTTTTCTCATGAAGGAGGACATTCGAGATACAGCAAGGAACAGATTATTGAAATTGCTATGTCAGCCGCACCTTCAAATGTCAGCAATAATGCGACCATTATCTCTCATGATGGAGCACTTTTGAGAGATGGAGATAATGGATGGGTATGCATGCCAGGTTCTCCACCGAATGAGAATGTAAATCCAATGTGCGTTGACCCTGCTTGGCAAAAATGGCTTCAAGAATATATGAAAGGCTCTCTTGGTATGTCATATGAATATGATCCCAATCAGGCCACTTTTGGGATGTCGTATATGCTTGTAGGAGATATTCCTGTTGATAATAACGTGCCATTCAATACAGACAGCAGTGAAGGTGTCTGGGTTGCAGAAGGCCCTCATCTGATGTTGTTGCTGCCACAAGAGCTTCTTAAAGACCTGCCAACGGACCCATATGCTGGCGGACCTTACGTAATGTGGGAAGGCAGTGAGTTTGTCCATGTTATGGTGCCTTTAGAAGTTACTGAACCATTAGATTAGGTAAAACCCTATTTTTTGAGTTTAAGTTCGTATATTAGATTTGGAGTATTTCCTTAGATGCTCCAGAATCTGATTTCATAGAAAAGGGGAGTAAAGATGAACACAAGAGCAAAATTTACATGGATGATATTTTCATGTTTCTTCTTATTTGTACATTTTAATGTCGACACAAAGACCTTGATACATGCAGGCAAACTCATTGACGGTAAATCTGATCAAGTTCACTCGAGAATGAGTATTGTCATTGATGGGAATCTCATTAAAGATATAAAAGAAGGCTATATATCTACAACTGACTATGAAGAATATATTGATTTAAGAAATCACACTGTTTTACCCGGCTTAATGGACATGCATGTTCATTTTGGCGGTGAGTACCAGTCTAAGTCTGAAGCACCTTCGAAAGTGGAAAGAGAAATGGAGGCCATACTGGCTACGCAACACGCTCTTGTCACATTCAAAGCTGGTTTTACGACAGTAAGGCAAGTTGGGGACAGCGGTTTGGTTGCAATCAGCCTAAGAGATGCGATCAATGCAGGTAAAGTTATTGGACCAAGAATATTTGCTGCAGGCAAGACCATTGCCACAACAGGCGGACATGCTGATCCAACAAACGGAAAGGCCCTTTATGACTATTCTTATCCAGTCCCTGAACAAGGAGTAGTCAATGGACCTTATGAGGTTTATGCAGCCGTCCGACAACGCTATAAAGATGGTGCAGATGGCATTAAGATCACGGTGACCGGTGGTGTTCTGAGCAAGGCAAAATCAGGTGATAACCCTCAATTCACTCAAGAAGAGGTCGATGCTGTCGTAAGCGCAGCAAAAGATTATGGCATGTGGGTTGCGGTTCATGCTCACGGTGCTGAAGGCATGAAACGAGCAATCAAAGCAGGCGTGGATTCAATTGAGCATGGAACATTTATGGATGATGAAGCCATGAATCTTATGATTGAAAATGGCACATATTATGTGCCAACCATCTCCGCTGGAGAGTTTGTTGCTGAGAAAGCAAAGATAGATAATTTCTTTCCTGAGATTATAAGACCCAAAGCCGCAAGTGTTGGGCCACAAATAAGCGGTACGTTTAAGAAAGCACACAAAAGGGGAGTCAAAATTGCATTTGGAACGGATGCAGGCGTTCAAAAACATGGCACCAACTGGAAGGAATTTGTCTATATGGTTGAAAACGGTATGCCTGAGATGAAAGCCATTCAATCAGCCACAATGGAGACCGCTAAATTACTAAGGGTCGAAGACAAGCTTGGTTCAATTGAAGCAGGAAAGTTTGCTGATCTGATTGCAGTTAAAGGTAATCCAATCGAGGACATTAGTATTCTTAAAAATGTTGAAGTGGTTATGAAAGACGGCTTGATCTACTGAATATTTAAGAATCATAAATGAAAGTAAAGAATAAATTAAAACCAAATGTTACGGCCATGGCAGGTTTTTTGATTGGAGATGCAAAGTCAAGCATAAGAATGGTCAACTTATTAAAGTTTAGAAAGAAAGCATCTTATGAAGACGGAAGACAGACGGATCTTACGGGTGAAGAAGCATATAAGATTTACGCTAAAGATGTGAGCACAATTCACTTACCAAAAGTCGGGGGTAAGATTATTTTCACAGGCAGGGTCAGTAGACTTCTCATCGGTGAGGTTGAAGACCTATGGGACATGGTTGCCATCGCCGAGTATCCAAATAAAAAAGCAATGTTAAAGATGATATCAGATAAGGACTACAGAGAGTCTGAGAAGCATCGATCGGCCGGTCTTGAGGGTCAACTCAATATCGAGACCATGTCTTAATAAACCAAAAGATTTGGAAATTGATTCACAATCACTTATGAAGCTTGCCTACAAGCAGGCAGAAATCAGCGAATCAAATGGTGAGGTACCAGTTGGTGCATTGTATTACGATGATGGTCAAGTAATGGCAGTATCTGGGAATGTGAGCATTGCCAATCATGACCCTTCAGGACATGCTGAAATTGATGTATTGAGAAAAGCAGCAAAGATTAAGAAAAATTACAGAACGAGAGGAACATTGGTGGTGACTTTAGAGCCTTGCATGATGTGCATGGGAGCAATCATACAAGCAAGAGTTGATACATTAATTTTTGGTGCATTTGACCCACGATCAGGCGCTGCAGGTTCTGCTTTTGATTTTTCTGATTCTTCTAAGTTGAACCACAAAGTCAATGTGATTGGAGGAGTAATGGAAAGACAATGCAAGGCATTGATGCAGGACTTTTTTAGATCGAGAAGGAAGAACTAACTTTATTCAGAGAAGTTGGAAAGGAATCCCAGGAATTTTGTTCTTTGGCCATCGGTATCAATTTCACCAGAAGCCACACTCATAACCGGATTTCTTACTCCTGCAAGCGCTTCTTTAAAGACTTGTTCACTTGTTCTTATTTGAATATCACAATTTGTATTTTTAGATGATATTTCTGCTATTCCATTTCTTAACGTGATCGTTTTAATCACTCCTGAATCAAAACTAAAACAGACTCTTTGTGTCAGGCCTATTGTTTTTTCTGCGTTAAGCTTTACAGAGAGAATGTCAAAAAACATATCAATGGATACCTCACCCAATAACTCGCTCGTCTGAGGAAGCAAAGGTTGGGCTTGATAACCATCATTCAATTCATTGGCCGAACTTAGAAAATAATTTCTTTTGTTTGGATTTGTTGCTCGATCCCCAATGAATTGGATTGCCTCTTGCCTCAATTTCTTGGTCGAATCATTTTTATAATTCAATGCCAGTAAACTATCGCTCAGTTGCAATGCCCACTGCATGTCTTTTGCTTCAATTGCTTGCTGCAATGACAAAAAAAGTTTTTCCTCGCTACCCGATAACGTCACAAGTCTTTTTGCATAATCTTTCGATGACAGTGGATCCAAATTTGAGACATTCCCATCGAACCAACCGAGATAGCCATTGAATATACTCTTCACTGACCATCGAATGGTACCGTAAAACTCCCTAACAAAGGGTGATTTAGAAACTTCTGAAGGTAATTCGATTAGATTAGAAATTTCATCGGCGGAATAGCCCTTATTCATAAGCCGAATGGTTTGATCGTGCACGTATTGTATGGCATCTCTATAGATGGTTAGTGTTTCCATCACATCAGAGCCAATCAGTGGTTTCGTATGACTCGGCAATAAATACTCCGGCTCCAGTGTTCTCATGTGATCAAGGCTTCTGATCCAACTCTTTACATCTCTATGAGGGGTACCTCGGATTGTATAAAGGTTTGGAAAAGTCCTGTAAATGTTATCGCCGGGCATCAAAGCTCTTTGTTTTGGCAGCCATGCAAACAATTGGTCATTGGTTTCTCCTGGAGCATGATAAAGCTCAATTTCTATGCCTGAGATATTAATCTTAAGTTCATCACTAAAAGTGACAGTCGGCTTGATGTAGCCAATTGGGCTTTGAGAGACACCTAAATATGGTCCAATACCGACATTAATGACTTCATCTGATGGGAGTTCGGTTCCAAACATTCTTGAGCTTCTTTTAGAAATGATTGGATTTAGGATCCCCATGATTCGCTCAACATAATGGCTGGTTGATTCGTGTGCGATAACCATGGGCTTTTCTTCATTTAGATTATAGTAATACGCTGCACCAAAGGTATGGTCCCCATGATTATGCGTATAAATAATGGCTGTTATTGGGTTTGAATTGATTTTTTTAAAGTGAGAATAAACTTCTTCAGCCTCAGCCACACTATCTGACGCATCGATGATAATATTTCCGCCGACTCCTTCAACCATAATTGAATTTGCAATGCCATAGCCAACAGCAATATGCAGTCCATTTTCATATGAGTAGACTCTTTTCTCAAATTCCTTGGTGTGTTGGATCAGGTCCTTCAAAACAACCGTATTGATTTCACGCTTCTCATCGTCCGGAGAATCAGAACAAGAAGATAGAGTGAGGAGGGCTATAAGCAGATAAGATTTTTTCATAGGTATTCAAAGATTGATATCTGTTTGATGATAAACATTAACCAACCTTATGAAAACTTAAAATATTTTTTTAACGTCTTTTTGACTGAGCAATTTTTTCAAAATCTAAATTCGTGAATTCAAATGTATTTGCATCAACCAACTGCCCATCAACTGTATTTCTCCAGTCATAATGCATTCCTAGTTCACCATTTATTGGGGGGGAGATTTCGAAAATAACCGTGTATTTCTGATCAATTTCTCCTGGCAGTTTAATATTTTTTGCATAATGCAGGTTATCCGACATATTGACATGAGGAGTCAACTTATGAGTGATCGATGTTCCAGTGACCTCATTGATTAATATGGCATTAACATTCAGGTAAGCAACGTGTCCGCCTTCTGGAGAGCCATCCGGAGCTTCGCTTGACCAATTGGCTAATACCTCAATGTGCACATCCGTTTCATTCTCACTAAGGAAGTGCTTATTTGGCATGACATCGTCTTTTACTCCGCCTTCGAAAATTAAATCCACACCGGGTTCAATGGAGCCGGTTCCAATGATCATTTCAGCGTGAATTACTTGGTATTGAAGCATAATCAGTAGGATAGAGATGCCCATGATTCTATTTTTTTGTATTGAGCCCATGACTTTTGACATATGAATAGACCATTCAAAATTAACGTTTTACTATGATAGTGATAATCATTCTCGTTTTAAATCATTTTTTAAAAGAATCATTTTTAAGAAAAAAGATAATTCGTCAACCGTTTAACAATCAGGTTATAATTTGTGTTCTTA
>Ga0206683_10002301_pt1 | contig 12957 bp, 7 predicted proteins | sample M280m12015metaG_FD_155483 | JGI IMG/M metagenome (GOLD analysis project Ga0206683, IMG submission 155483) | Ammonia-oxidizing marine archaeal communities from Monterey Bay, California, United States - M2 80m 12015 | ecosystem: Environmental > Aquatic > Marine > Intertidal zone | place: USA...
AGATTTGTAGATTTAATTCTAGACTGCCATTAATTTCCCTTATATGAATGATTTCAACAAATCTTGTGTCTGATTCTTTTGTAGAGCGAACTAAAGCAGTAATAGTCCCAGAGCGAGGAGGCAACCATGTTTGTTCTAAGATTCCTCCATCATGCGAACCCTCTCTTTGACCGGTTAACCAATCCAGTTGATCTACTGATAAGTGATTATTATCATTACTCTGTCCAAACCCAAGAAATGGGATAGTAAGTAATAGTATGTATAATAATTTTTTGATTCTATAAAATTAACATAATTTTTTTATTTTTTTAACAAAATATATCTGTAGATAGCATTATCTTCGTGGTGGATTTTCAAATTAGATTCGTGATAAAAAATTTATATTCTTTTTTAATTATTGCCCTGTTAAATATTTTTAGCTCCTTTTCACAAAACCAAGGGAATATTAGTGGAGAAATATATGATAGTAAAAGCCAACTACCATTATTAGGAGCAAATATTGTACTTGACAATACATCGCTCGGGGCAATAAGTAATGAGAATGGATATTTTACAATAGATAATATTCCAACAAAAACCTATAATATTACCATAAGCTATATTGGCTACCAATCTCAAAAAGTCTATAATGTTATTATAAAAAGTAAGGGGAATCCGGCTTTAAAAATATTTCTTAATGAATCTAGTGAAGCACTTGATGAGGTTGTTATAACAGAGAGTCCATTTAAGAAAACTATGGAGTCTCCTCTCTCTATAAATACTTTTTCTGCAGTGGAGATTGAAAGCTATCCAGGGGCAAATAATGATATAACCAAGGTTGTTCAAAGCATGCCCGGATTATCTCCTTCTATTGGTGGATTTAGAAATGATATTATTATTAGAGGAGGTGCCCCAAATGAAACTGTGTATTATTTGGATGGTATTGAAATTCCAAACATAAATCACTTTAGCACTCAAGGAAGTGCAGGAGGGCCAAGAGGAATGATAAACATAGCATTTATTCAGGAAGTTACGCTTTCAACTTCTGCTTTTGGAGTTGAATACGATAATCCGCTTAGTGGAGTCCTATCATTTGAGCAAAAAGATGGTAATTCCAGTCAATTTTCAGGAAATTTTAGAACAGGTATTACTGAATCTGGGATAACTTTTGAAGGTCCTGTTTTTAATAAATCAGAAGAAGACGCGAATACTACAATGATCTTTTCATTAAGAAAAAGTTACCTTCAGTTTTTGTTTAAATTTATTGGCGTTCCCATTAGGCCAGACTACTGGGACTATCAATGGAAAATTCATCATAAAATCGATAAATACAATTCAATAAATTTTATTGGAGTTGGATCCATTGATGATTTCTCCGTGGAAGCTCCTGATGACTTTGATGCGGAACAACAAGCTAAACTTGAGCAAGTTCCTATTATTAAGCAGAATACTACAACAGCAGGAATTTCATGGAAAAGAAAATACAAAAATCAAAAAGGTCAATTAATTACTGCATTAAGCACAAATAAATTAAAAAATAATTTTTCTCGGTACGCTGATAATTTAAATGAATCAGGATTATTATTTAGAAATGATTCTCATGAATGGGAAACCAAGCTTAGAATCAAATCTGTAAATTACTATAAGGATTGGAAACTTAAATGGGGAGGAAATTTTCAATTGTCAAACTACTTTAATAATACGCAGAATTTATATACAGGCATAAATTATAATACAGAAATAGAATTTTATAAATATGGTTTTTTTGCTAATGGCTCAAGAAGCTTTTTTAATAACAGACTTGATTTCTCTATTGGCTTTAGAATGGATGAAGACACCTTCTCAACAGGGTCAAGCCTTTTAGATAATTTTTCTCCAAGGGCTTCCTTGTCTTATGCAATTAGTGAAGATAGAAAATGGAGATGGAATATGTCAATTGGCAGATATTATAAGATCCCCACCTATACAATGCTTGGATATCAAAATAATGATGGAGAATATCTAAATAAGAATAATAAGTACACTGAAAGCAAACATTATGTTACTGGAATAGACTATAATATGACTAATTCCTCTAAAATTTCAATTGAAGCCTTTCTAAAAAAATATGATAATTTCCCTGTATCCATTGTAGATCAGGTATCGTTGGCCAACAAAGGTGGAGGTTTTGAAGTATTAGGCAATGAAGAGGTAAGTTCAACTGGGAAAGGGAAAACCTATGGATTAGAAGCTTCATTCCAACAAAAATTGACTAATAATTTCTATGGAATTTTTTCCTATACATATTTTTATAGTAAATTCTCAGGATTTACTTCTGAATATTTGCCATCAGTTTGGGATAGTAGGCATCTAGTTTCATTTAGTAATGGATATAAATTAAATAATAACTGGGAATTAAGCTCTCGGTTAAGGTATTCTGGTAAAACGCCTTACGCTCCTTTTGATCTTAATGCCAGTCTAATCAGTTATCCAGAAATGGTCTTAGATTACTCCAGGTTAGGTGAAGAGAAATTGGATAAATTTAGCCAATTAGACGTTAGAGTAGATAAAAAATGGAATAAAGAGAATATTTCGATAAGCTTTTATTTTGAAATAATGAATATTCTGTCTCAGGAAATTTCTGTTCCTCCAGAGTATGGTTTAGACAGGGATTCTGAAGGAAACGTTATTACTCCTATTAGCTTAGTTAAGGTAAATATTAATAGATTTACACCAATTCCAACATTTGGATTTTCATTAGATTTTTAACAAAAACATATCAATTATCGTGTTTTTAAAGAATATGTAAAACTATACCATATTTGTAGATAACATATTATATGATTATATTGTATCATCAAAAATTAAACAAATAACTAAATTATGAGAACAATTCTTAAAATTTTTATGATGTTGTTTTGTGTGTTTTCTTATGCACAAACAACAGTAAATGGTAGTGTTACTGACGTAAATAGCCAGCCTCTTTCAGGAGCAACGGTTATGATAGTTGGTTCTTCTACAGGAGTAGTCGCAGATTTCGATGGAAACTATTCTATCACTTCAGACATGGACACGCCTTTCACTCTAGAAGCTAGTAGTGTTGGCTTTCAAGCAATGTCAGTAGAAGTAAGCTCTTCATCAACGGTAAACTTTACTCTTGAAGACAATACTTCACTTGATGAAGTTGTAGTTTCTGCATCAAGAACACCTCAAAGAATTTTTGAATCTCCGGTTACTGTTGAGAGGTTTGGAATAAAAGACATAAAAACTACTGCTTCTGCAGATTTTTATGACGGATTAGAAAATTTAAAAGGTGTAGATATAAATGTTAACAGTTTAACATTTAAGGCAATTAACACTAGAGGGTTTGCAACTTTTGCTAATACAAGATTTGTGCAATTAGTTGATGGAATGGATAATTCTGCTCCTGCACTTAATTTCCCGCTTGGTAACTTACTGGGTATGACGGAAATGGATGTGTTGAGTGTTGAACTTATTCCTGGATCATCATCAGCCCTTTATGGTGCAAACGCATTTAACGGGATACTGCTTATGGAAAGTAAGAATCCTTTTGATCATCAAGGTCTTAGTGGTCAATACAAACATGGTATTACATCTCAAGATGCTGCTGGAGATAATGAATTTAGAGACATTCAGATAAGATGGGGTCATAAATTCAGTGATAAAGTAGCAATGAAAGTTAATTTTGCTTATTTACGCGGAACTGATTGGATAGCTGATAGTACTCTTGATAAATTAGGAAGAGTTGATGAGAATGGAGCATTACTTACAAGAGATGCTTATGATCATGATGGAATTAACATTTATGGAGATGAAGTTTCTACTAATATTTACACTGTTGCTGGAATAATGGAAGGAATGGGATTACTTCCAGCAGGAGGTGCTGCTTTAGTGCCTTCAGTAAGTGTAAGTAGAACTGGATATAGAGAAGTAGATTTAACAGATCACGTAGCAAGAAGCAAAAAAGCTGATTGGGGTCTATATTGGAGACCAAATGCTGATGATCTTGAAATTTCATATATAGGAAAAATTGGAACTGGTGAAACAGTTTATCAAGGAACAAACAGATATGGAATAGAAAACTTCATGATGACTCAACATAAATTAAAGGTTAAAGATGATAACTTCTCTTTTACAGCATATATGACTGAAGATAATGCAGGAGATTCATATGATATGAATTTTACTGCAATTAATATAAACAGAATGTGGAAACCTGATTTAAATTGGTTTGCAGAATATGTAGGAGGAATTGTTGGGGGACAACTTGCCGGATTAACAATGGATGCTGCACATGCACTGGCAAGAGCTACTGCTGATACTGGTCGTTTAATGCCAGGAACTCAAGCCTATTTAGACGCTTTTGAGATTGTAACTAATGACCCTGATATTACAACTGGATCAAAATTCAAGGATAATTCTAAAGTCTATAACGCTGACTTTAATTATAATTTTGGTCATATGTGGGATTGGGCAGAAGTTCAAGTAGGAGGTTCATATAGAGAGTATGCATTAAATTCTTCTGGAACAATATATACTGATTACGATGGCCCGATCTCTTATGGCGATATGGGTGTATATACTCAGATAGTAAAAAAGATGGCAGATGATAGATTGGTGGTAACAGGAGCTGCTAGATATGATAAAGCAGAATTTTCTGATGGAGCGATTACTCCAAGGGTAGCCATTGGATATACTGTTGGTAAAGATAGAAATCACAACATTAGACTATCAGTTCAAACAGGATATAGAAATCCAACTACTCAAGATTTATTTATTGGTTTTGATGTTGGACGTGCAAGGCTGATTGGTTCTGCACCTGATAATCCTGCAAGATACCAGAGAGATTATTCAGTAAGTGCTGCAGGTCAAGCACTTGGTGTTCCAGCAACAGTTACTTTATCAGGTGAAAATGCATTTAATAATTCGTTTTCTCTGAATTCAGTTTTAACAATGGCAGCAACAGGGAATCCTGGAGTATTAGAGGCCTCTGGAGTTGAATATGTTAAGCCTGAGCAAATGCAATCAATTGAATTTGGATGGAGAGCAAAATTATCTCCGACATTTACAATTGATGCTAATATTTATAAAAATGCATATCAAGATTTCATAAGTACTCAAGTAGTAATTTCACCATATTATGGACAAGTTGGAGATAACGGATTGTCAATTTTAGCAATTGCAAATGGTGACTTTGAAACCTATAGTGCTTATACAAATGCTAGTGCTGAAGTAGAATCTTGGGGAGCAACTGTTGGTGTAAGGACTAAGATTTTTAAAACTTATGATCTATCTGCAAACTATACTAAATCAGTCTTAGAATTTGATCAGGAAGCATACCCAGATTTTGCTACTAACTGGAATACTCCAGAAGATAAATGGAAAGTTCAATTTGGAAACACCAATCTTTTTGAAAATGTTGGATTTAATGTTGCTTGGAGATGGTTTACTGACTTTTATTGGGAATCAACATTTGGAAACGGGGATGTTCCTAGTACTCATGTAATTGATGCGCAGATAAATTTTACTATTCCAAAGTGGAAATCAGTAATCAAAATAGGTGGTGCTAATATTGGTGGTAAAGAATACTTTACTGCATTTGGTTCAGGATTTATTGGATCACAATATTATATTTCATGGACTGCTAACAACTTATAATTAAATAATAATTAAACTAGAAAATTATGAAACTTAAATATTTATTTCTTTCATTCGTTTTAATTGCCTTTACAGGTTGTGACGCGGATTTAGATTCACTGGAAGGTATGCCTGTGTTTGTTGACATAGACTCTGGAGATGCAGATTTTGAAAGATATGTTGCTGTAGGAGCATCTGTAACAGCTGGATATACCGATAATGCTTTATTCCAGGCTGGTCAAATGAACTCATATCCTAACATTATGGCTGGTGTTATGGCCCACGCAGACGGTGGTGTATTTACTCAGCCTTATACTAATGATAATGTTGGAGGATTATTATTATTTGGAAACCAAATTGCAGGACCAAGATTATTTTTTAATGGTGCTGGTCCAGCTCCAGTTAGTGGGACTCCTACAACTGAAGTTTCAGACATCATGTCTGGTCCTTTTAGTAATTTAGGTGTTCCAGGTGCTCAGGCGCTTCATTTACTTGCTCCTGGATTCGGAAGTATGGCTGGATTGATGATTGGTCAGGCTAATCCTTATTATGTAAGAATGGCTTCTAGTGAAGGTGCTTCGGTAATTGGAGATGCCCTTATGCAAGCTCCTACATTTGTTTCAGTATTTTCAGGTGGTAATGATGCTTTAGGTTTTGCCGTTTCTGGAGGAACAAGCTCATTAACAGATCCTGCAGCCTTTGACTTTGCCTTTGGGACAACTATGGCTATGTTAGCCTCATCAGGTGCTGGTGGAATTGTTTCTAATATTCCTGATGTTACTGCACTCGCATTTTTAAATACAGTGCCTTATAATTCAATACCGCTCGACGGAGGTACAGCTTCAATGCTGAATGGTGCTTTTGCTGCCTACAATGGTGGATTACAAGTCTTTGCAATGATGGGAATGATTAGTGCCGCAGAAGCTGCTGCTAGAACAATTGTTTTTGCTGCAGGTCAAAATGCTGTTACTATAGAGGATAATGACTTAACTAATTTATCTCTTTTCGGTTTACCTAACTATAGAATGGCAACTGCTAATGATAAAGTTGTATTAACAGCGTCAACATTCTTAGGAACAACTGTTGGAGGTAATCCAACTCAAATAAATGGAGTGAGTGTCCCTCTTGCTGATAATTGGGTTCTTACTGCGAGCGAAGTTGCAGAAGCACAAGCTGCCGTAAACTCCTTTAATGCTACAATTCAAGCGGTAACATCACAATACGGATGGGCGCATTGGGATGCATATGGAGTTTTAAATCAAGTAGTTGGTCCAGGTTATCCAATAGATGATTTTGTAGTAACAGCTGATCTAGTATTTGGAGGATTATTTTCACTTGATGGAGTTCATCCAACTGCAAGAGGAAATGCTATGATAGCTAAGTTAATGATAGCGGCAATTGATGCTCATTACGGATCTAATCTTTCAGATGTTAATTTAGATATTGGAGATTACCCAACAAATTATCCCGATGGATTATAGCCTTTTAAAAAAACATAATTAAAACATAAAAAAACCTGAATTTTCATTCAGGTTTTTTTATTCACAAAAGTCAATTTTTTTTATAAAAAAAATTATCTTTGCATGATCAAACTTTTTTAATTTTTTAAACACTAGACCCCAATATGATTTCCGGTAAAATTTCACAAATAGTCGGCCCCGTAATTGATGTTGAATTTGATACAAACAAAGGGCTTCCAAAAATTTATGATTCATTAGAAATTGAAAAACCTGACGGTACTATATTAGTGCTCGAAGTCCAATCTCATATTGGAGAAAACATTGTAAGAACCATAGCTATGGATTCCTCAGATGGATTAAGTAGAGGAGCTGTTGCAAAAGCAACTGGCAGCCCAATTAAAATGCCTGTTGGAAAAGAAATAAATGGAAGACTCTTTAATGTTATTGGAGACTCAATTGATGGTATTGGTGATTTGCCTAAAACCGGAGATGACGGTCTAGCCATACATAGAGAAGCTCCAAAATTTGAAGATTTATCAACCTCTACTGAAGTTCTTTTTACAGGAATTAAGGTTATTGATCTAATTGAGCCATACGCAAAAGGAGGTAAAATTGGATTATTTGGAGGAGCAGGTGTTGGAAAAACTGTATTATTGATGGAATTAATTAACAATATTGCAAAAGGTCATGGTGGTCTTTCCGTATTTGCTGGTGTTGGAGAAAGAACTCGTGAGGGGAATGATCTTCTTCGAGAAATGTTAGAATCAGGAATTATTACTTATGGCAAAGATTTTATGAAATCAATGGAAGAAGGTGGTTGGGATCTAAGTAAGGTTGATAAAAAAGCATTAAAAGAATCAAAAGCAACATTCGTTTTTGGTCAGATGAATGAACCTCCTGGAGCTAGAGCAAGAGTAGCTCTCTCTGGATTAACAGTTGCTGAATATTTCCGTGATGGAGCTGGAGATGGTGAAGGAAAAGATGTACTGTTTTTCGTCGATAATATATTTAGGTTTACACAAGCCGGTTCTGAAGTTTCTGCATTACTTGGAAGAATGCCTTCAGCAGTTGGATATCAACCAACTTTGGCAACAGAAATGGGTGCCATGCAAGAAAGAATAACCTCTACTAAAAAAGGATCTATTACTTCTGTGCAAGCAGTATATGTTCCTGCAGATGACCTTACAGATCCTGCCCCTGCAACTACATTTGCGCACCTTGATGCAACTACTGTTTTGTCTAGAAAAATTACCGAACTAGGAATTTACCCGGCAGTTGATCCATTGGATTCAACTTCTAGAATTCTAACACCTGAAATTATTGGAGAAGAACATTATAATTGTGCTCAAAGGGTAAAAGAGCTTTTACAACGCTATAAGGAACTTCAAGATATTATAGCAATTTTGGGAATGGAAGAACTTTCTGAAGATGATAAAATGGCAGTTGGTAGAGCAAGGAGAGTTCAAAGATTCTTATCTCAGCCTTTTCATGTAGCAGAACAATTCACTGGTACTCCTGGAGTATTGGTTGATATTAAAGACACCATAAAAGGGTTTAATATGATAATGGATGGTGAACTAGATCATTTGCCAGAAGCTGCATTTAATCTAAAAGGAACAATTGAAGAAGCAATAAAGGCTGGCGAAAAAATGTTAGCTGAAGTTTAAATTCTAAGAAATTTTTTAATATGTTTTTAGAGATCATTTCGCCAGAAAAAATAATTTATAGCGGAGAAGTTAATTCTGTTGCTGTACCAGGTGTTCAAGGCGAATTTGAAATGCTAAATAATCACGCAGCGATCGTATCAAGTCTTAAAAAAGGGTATATTAAAATTTATGGTGATATCAAACTAGATGATTCTATAAAAGATATGTTTGAAAAAGGTCCTGAAAGAGGGTTTTTTCTTCCAATAAACTCTGGAACCGTTGAGCTCAAAGAGAATAAAATAACTGCATTAGTAGAATAATCTATTATACCAAATAAAAGTAATTAGCTAACTTTATTTTAAAATAATTTTACAATGAAAAAAAGATTTTTTTCAATTCTATTAGCAACACTTTTTTTACAAAATATAAGTTCACAAAAAATTGAAAATACTGTAGAAATTGATAAAGAAATAAATTTAGAAGCAATAGAAATTATTTCATCTCCAAGAATTGAATTGCCCTTTTCTGAAAATTCTAGGACTATTCAGGTTATTACAAAGGAAGAAATTAAAAGTAGTCCTGCAACTAATGTAAGTGAATTGTTACAACAAATAGCAGGAGTAGATATTAGGCGTAGAGGAGTTTCAGGAATACAAGCAGATTTATATATAAGAGGTGGGACCTTTGATCAAACTCTACTACTCATAGATGGATTCAAAGTTGAAGATGCCCAAACAGGACATCATACAATGAATATGGCAATTCCTATTGATGTAATAGAAAGAGTAGAAATTATAAAAGGTGCTGCTTCCAGAATATATGGACAAAATGCATTTACTGGTGCTATAAATATTGTTACAAAGGAAGCTGTAAAAAATGAACGATCTAGAAAAATTGGATTTGGATCATTTGAACAAAGAGATGCCTCTTTGACTCTCCATCAATCATATGAAAATTCATCATTTATAACTCATTATTCAAGACAATCATCAGAAGGATATAGATACAACACTGACTTTACAAATAATAACAATTTTATAAAAAGCAATTTTAAAATAAAAGCATTGCCCTTTAATATGATTGCATCTTTTAACGAGAGAAAATTTGGGGCTAACGGATTCTATGCAAGCCCCGAAGCAATAGATCAGTATGAAGAAACACAGGCAAGTTTATTAGGAATTAGTACTGAAATCAAAAGTGGCTCTGTAATAATTAAACCAAAAATATACTGGAAAAGGAATCAAGACATGTATATATATCTAAGACATGATCCATCAGTTTATAGAAACCTCCACATTACTAATAAGATAGGTGTTGAATTAAATGGCTCCAGTACATCTAAAGCTGGAATTACTGGTTTTGGAATCGATGTGGCAGCTGTGTCTCTTTCCAGTAATAATTTAGGTAATAGAAAAAGGACTATGATAAATATATTCATAGAACATCAATTTAAACTACTAAAAAATAGGCTTGATATTACTCCTGGGGTTGCTTTTAATTATTTCTCAGACTTCAAATTCAATAAAAATTATAAGGATAATTTCTTTAGGAATTTTCTTGCATTTCCAGGTTTAGATATTGGTTATAAAATAAATGATAATTTTAGAATCTATACTAATCTAGGATACACCTATAGAGCCCCTACATACACAGATCTATATTATAGTAGTCCAACCACTATTGGAAATGAAAAATTAATTCCAGAAAAAGCACTTTCTGAAGAAATTGGAATTCGTTATTTTAAAAATAAGTTAAATTTTTCCCTTGTTCTGTTCAACAGAAAAGCCAAAGATCTCATTGATTATGTGAAAACTCTAGAGTCAGACCCTTGGCAAGCTACTAATATAAGAGAGTTAAATACCAGCGGTTTAGAGGCTTCTATGAGAATTAAACTTTATGGAAAGAATAAAAAAACTCATTATATAAATTTTGGGTATAGCTATCTAAAAGATGATCTAGAGCCTTCAGAAATTCAATTCTCAAGATATGCTATCAATTCATTAAAACATCATATAACATCAAGTATTAATCTTGCTATAAGAAAAAATTTATCTGGGTCACTTGTCTATAAATATTCTGAAAGAACAACTGGTGAAAATTATACTGTTGTTGATATAAAGAATACTTTAATTATTAAGAACCTTAATTTCTCTCTAATTATAAATAATATATTTGACACTGAATATTCTGAGACAAATCTGGTTCCAATGCCTGGGCGAGCATACCTTTTCTCCTTTGGATACACAACCGCTACAAAAAGTCGTTGACCTTTTTTATTATTAAATCATATTCCCAGCCACGATAAGAAAGGAAGTTAATAAATTTTCTTTTTTTGGAATCCTTTGACCCAGTTAATGATTTATATTTTTTTAATGATAGCTTATCAAAAATTCCTATATAATCTGAATCAGTAATTTGATTTATTGCCTTGTTAATTAAATTAATATCTATTGCCCTTTTTTTTAATTCTAATATGATTTTGATTTTTCCCCATTTTTTTATTCTAAACTTTCCTTGAGTAAATGCTAAAGCAAATCTTTCCTCATTGATATAATCATTTTTAATTAAATAATTAATGATATCATCTAATTCTGATTGATCTAAATTTAATGTAAAAAGTTTTTTTATAACCTCTTTTTTACATCTTTCCTGATATGAACAATAATTTTCTATTTTGTTTAAAATCTCAGGATTTTTGTAAGAAGTTTTTTTCATTTTACATACTATACTTAATAGCAAATATAAAATTAATTCCAGGAGCTGAAATTCCTGATGAGTATGGTCTATACAGCTTATTTGTAAGATTTTCTATACTGGCAACAATTGAAATATTATCAGAAATAATATAGCTTGACCTTAAGTTTATCGTATACCATGATGGGGAATACGGATTCCCATTGCTATCCATAGCATACAAATGCGGCTTATCAATTTCAGATTGTGCTAATTTATAAAATGGAATCTTTGAATTATAATTGATGAATCCATCTAAAATAATTTTTTTGCTGGAATATACTAAATGAAGACTGCCAAATTGAGGGGGTACATGCCTAATGGGCATTGAAATTGAATAATCATCTTTCTGCTTGCCATCGATGAAATTATATCTAGTAACTGCCTTTAATTTTGTAGCTAATTGAGCAGTTAACCCTATTTCAATTCCATAAATCCTAGACCTTGACCCATTTTGAATAGCCTGGACATTGCTCAATTCCCCATCATATATGATTTGAGTAGCTCCATTTTCTAATTCAAAATCTGCTCTTATCAAACTATTATATAGATAAGTAAAATATGTGGAGAAGTCAAAGCTAATTTTGGGAAAAGTAATAGAGCCTCCTAAATCAACTCCAAGAGATCTTTCAGGTTTTAAGTCAGGATTAGGGACGACAACTGATCCAGGCTCAGAGTCAAAAATTTTAGCAACATCATCAAGATTAGGAGCTCTAAAAGCAGTATTCAAATTTAGTTTCCATCTATAATTTTCATTTTGAATCCAACTTATCCCAACACCTCCAACCAATGCTCCAGTACTAATATCAGCATTTGTAAATGGGAGATCAAAAAACCGATTATTTTCTGACAAATCAGCCTTAATTGATATATGACTATACCTTATCCCAGACTGAAAAATAATATTCTCTTTTAGCCTATTCTTATAGTTTAAATATGTTGCTGCTGATTTCCAAGTAGAATTATTTGGATATCTACTAGCATTTTCATAGATAATAAGTTCATCTATATTCAGCAAACGAGATTTAGAATTTATTTTATTATTTAGATATTCCACACCATAAGATATACTCGAATTATCAGAAATTGATTTGATAAAGTCTAAGTTTATTGAAAAAATATTTACTTTTTCATCCCTAATGCTCTTTATAATATCATAAATTTTTCTGCTATTCCTACTTTCATTAAATTTTTGATATGCTGTAGTAAATTTAGCTCTATCAAATAGCTTTGATTTTTCAGTATTTATAGAAATTTGACTATTTATTAATAGCCACTCCTGTGGGCCATAATACCATTCGCTGTAGCGTAAATCATTTTGGTTATTATACATAATAAGCCTGTCATACCTTGGTATATCAGATGTTGAAGAATAATGAATTCCAAGATCAGCAGTAATATTATTATTTGGCCTAAATAACACCTTTTGCATAAAATTAAACTGGGAATATTGTGTGTATTTTTGAACTCTAGGATTTGGGTTTTGAATAATTGAGTCAAGT
>Ga0206683_10002302_pt1 | contig 12951 bp, 10 predicted proteins | sample M280m12015metaG_FD_155483 | JGI IMG/M metagenome (GOLD analysis project Ga0206683, IMG submission 155483) | Ammonia-oxidizing marine archaeal communities from Monterey Bay, California, United States - M2 80m 12015 | ecosystem: Environmental > Aquatic > Marine > Intertidal zone | place: USA...
CGGTTCATACGGCACGTTGACCTTGCCCCACCAGATCTCGTTCTCGGTGCTCTCGTCACGTACCACAAACTTGTCATTGGCAGAGCGGCCCGTGTGCTGACCAGTCTCTACCACCATTGCGCCATGGCTGGAGAGCACCCCTTCGCCTTTGCGGATGGCATGCTCTGTCAGTACGGCCTGGGACAGATTCCAGTGGACCGTGTCCAGATTGTGCAGACCATGGTTTTCAAGACCGTAAGGGCTATGGGGTTTGTCGTCGGTCATGCTTTCTCCTTTACCTACAGAGTATTAAAAATCTAACTGTTATTCGGGCTGTCTCGATCACGTCTTTGTCGATAAGCTCTAGCGCAACGGGTGATTGATCGGCTGGCGACGCTACAATGGGATAACAAGCCGGATAGTACCGGATTGTTGGCCGGGCAGTGCGGGAACGGTAAGATGCAGTTTTGTGCAACGGGGTGGCGCTTGGCCGATCGAGTCAACTCTGAAGCGGGCAAGTATATCAACTCTTCTTGTTTTCGGGAGAAACCCAGCCTTCCGGACTGTCGCCGCCATCACCAAAAAGAAAGGCTTCCATCTGGCGTTCGAGGTAGGCCCGATGCTCGGGGTTAATCGGGCTCAGACGTTTCTCATTCATCAGCATCGTCTGGCGCGACAACCATTGCTGCCAGCCCTCAAGCGATACCTGCTGCACGATCCGCTCGCCAAGATCACCCGGCCACGGCGCTGTCTCAAGAGCCGGGGCTTGCCGGCCCAGAACCACACAATCCACCATTTTGCTCATAAAACTCTGCCCAGTTGTTTTAGCAATCGCTTTACTGGAGTTGCCAGACCGCGCCGAGGCGCGACTCCGGGGGCTATCCAGTGAAAGCTGTCGCTGCCTATTCTAGCGCCGGCTGAGGGACCGACCCGCAATAACTGTGGATGGATCGTCAATGTGAAATGGGTAAAGCCATGGCGTATCGGAGGTAGGGGCGCCAGTGGTTGGGAAGCGACACCAAATACCTCGCGACACCGGGCCCCTGGGTCGACACCCATCGGGCACTCGGGGAAACTCCACAGGCCACCCCATATGCCTTTGGCTGGACGGCGCTCAAGCAGAACCCGACCAGCCGGGTCAACCAGAATCAGCATGGTGATCTGGCGTGCCGGGCGCGCGCGCCGGGGGCGGCGAAGCGGCAAACGTTCGGGCACTCCTGAAGCATGCCCCTCGCACCCCCTGGCCAACGGGCACTTCGCGCAGCGAGGACGCGTACGGGTGCAAAGCAGTGCACCCAAATCCATCATGGCCTGGTTGAAATCCGCTGCACGGACACCCGTTTTGGGTAGGACCTCGCTCGCCCGATCCCACAGCGCTTCCTGAGTTGTGACCTGGCCCGGATCGCCCTGAATCGCAAAATAACGCGCGAGTACGCGACGTACGTTGCCATCGAGCACGGGGTGGCGTCTGTGGTAAGCAAAACTGAGAATGGCGCCTGCACTAGAGCGGCCGATCCCCGGCAGTGCAATCACGGCCTCGAATGTATCTGGGAAAACCCCGCCATGATCATGCTGTATCACCTTGGCAGCTTGGTGCAGGTTACGGGCGCGTGCGTAATACCCCAGTCCTGTCCAATGATCGAGCACCGTGTCTATCGAGGCGCGCGCGAGGCGGGCAATATCGGGGAAACGCAAGATAAAACGCTCGTAGTAGGGAATCACCGTAACCACCTGGGTCTGCTGCAACATGATCTCAGAAACCCAGATGCGATAAGGATCCCGATCGCGCTGCCAGGGCAAGCCATGGCGGCCATGGGCGCGATACCAACGCAGTACTGCGCGGTTAAAGCCAGCAACATGAGTACTCATTGGCGCAAGGCCTCAGCCGTGCCAGCACACTGAAGAATCGCTGCCCTGAAGAGTGCATGGGTACGTGGCTGTAACCGGATCGCGGCTATGCCCGGATATAATGATCTCATCATGCGATGGTTTCTCTGCCTATTGTTCACCCTGGGTCCGGTCACGGTGACCGCCAGCGATGTACTGCGTAGTCATGCCATTGCCATGTTTGACAACGAAACCCCCCGCTACCCGGCAGACTTTACCCACTTTGATTACGCCAACCCCGACGCACCCAAGGGCGGCACTTTGCGCCTTGCATCCCAGGGAACCTATGACAGTTTCCACCCGTTCATTCCCAAAGGCAATGCCGTCAGCACCGGATCAGTAGAAACGCTGCTGGTGACCAGCGCTGACGAGCCTTTTACCGGCTATGGCCTGATTGCCAGTACCATCGAATGGCCACCCGACCGTGCCTGGGTAATCTTTCACCTTCGTCCACAAGCTCGTTGGCACGACGGCGCGCCCATCACCGCCGATGATGTTGTCTGGTCGTTCGAAACGCTGGTCAGCCAGGGAAACCCCCAATACCGTTTCTACTACAGCGCGGTGAGTACTGTCGAGGCGTTGGACACGCACCGTGTTCGTTTCAATTTCAAGGAATCGGGCAACCGCGAGTTGCCGCTGATTGTCGGCCAGTTGCCCATCCTGCCCAAACACTACTGGGCCGACCGCGACTTTGGTGCCACCACTTTGGAGCCGCCGCTCGGCAGTGGGCCTTACCGCGTCAAACAGTTCGAGGCCGGACGCTACACCGTGCAGGAGCGTGTCATCGACTACTGGGGTGGTGATCTTCCCGTGCGCCGGGGACTGGATAACTTTGATCTTATTCGTACCAATTTCTTCCGGGACGCTACCCCGATTCGATTGGCGATCAAGGCCGGAGACATCGACTTTCGCGCCGAGAACCAAGCTAAAGCCTGGGCTGAAGATTACAAAGTGCCGGCGGTTAAAAAAGGCTGGCTGAAAAAAGAACTGGTGGCGCACCGTATGCCTACCGGCATGCAGGCCTTTGTGATGAATGCCCGGCGGGGCCAGTTCGCTGATGTCCGGGTTCGCGAAGCTTTGGGATTGGCGTTTGATTTCGAGTGGACCAATCGCAACCTGTTCAATAGCCAGTACACCCGTACTACCAGTTTTTTCTCCAACTCTGATCTGGCTTCAAGCGGTGAAGCCAGTGGCGAAGAACTGACAATTCTGGAACGCTTTCGCGGGAAGGTGCCCGATGACGTCTTCGGCAAAGCCTATGCGCCTTCTGTTACAGATGGCAGCGGCTGGTCGCGTGCCAACCTGCGCCGGGCAACCGCACTGCTGCAAAAGGCCGGCTGGGTCGTTGAAGACCTCAAGCTCGTCAACGGGACAAGCGGTGAGCCGTTTCGTTTCGAGATCCTGTTGGTGAGTCCGGCCTTTGAGCGCGTGGTGCTGCCATACATCCGCAACCTCAAGCGCCTCGGGATCGAGACAAAGATCCGTTTGGTGGATGAAAGCCAATACATTAACCGGTTTCGCCAGTTTGACTTTGACATGATCGTGTGGGTCTGGGGCCAGAGCGAAACACCCGGCAACGAACAACAAGAGTATTGGAGCCAACAGGCGGCGAAGACCCAGGGCAGTCGCAACCTCGCCGGTATCGCAGACCCGGTGGTGGACGAACTGATCGAACTGATACTGCAATCAGAATCACGCCAGCAGCTTAACCAGCGCACCCGGGCACTTGACCGGGTGCTACTGTGGGGGCACTACGTGGTGCCACACTGGCATATCCGTGCAGACCGAGTACTGTACTGGGACAAGTTCGGCCGCCCGGCAGAGCCGCTGCGCACCGGGGTCATGACCAGTCGCTGGTGGTTTGATGAAGCCCGCGCGCAGGCACTGCAACAGGCGCGTCAGTAGGCCTGTGGCGTAGTCGCGCGTAACCTCCTGGTCCCGACATAAGACCGCCTATGACAGCCTACATCATCCGTCGTCTGTTGCTGATGATTCCCACGCTTTTTGCGATTATGGTGATCAATTTTGTGATCATCCAGGTGGCCCCTGGCGGGCCGGTCGAACAGATCATTTCACAATTAACCGGTGTCGGCTCAAATATCACTGAGCGAGTCACACGTACGGGCGCCAGCGAGACCCTGTCAAGTGCCCCGACCACCCAGTCACTGAGCAACAAGTACCGCGGTGCGCAGGGGCTGGACCCTGACTTTATCCGCGAACTGGAAGTGCGCTTTGGCTTTGACCAGCCCCTGCATGTCCGCTTCATCACGATGATGAAGCGCTATCTGGTATTCGACTTCGGTGAGAGTTTCTATCGAGATCGTGCGGTCGTCGAGTTGGTACTGGACAAAATGCCGGTATCAATCTCATTGGGAATATGGACCACGTTGCTGGTCTACCTCATCTCAATTCCACTGGGTATTGCCAAGGCAGTGCGCGATGGCAGCCGTTTTGACGTTGCAACCAGTCTGGTGATCGTGATCGGCACCGCGACCCCGAGCTTTTTGTTTGCCGTGTTCCTACTGGTGCTCTTTGCCGGGGGCAGTTACCTCGACTGGTTTCCATTGGCGGGGCTGACTTCGGAGAACTGGGAAGTGCTCTCCTGGCCTGCGCGTATTACGGACTACTTCTGGCATATCACGCTACCGGTAGTGGCAATGACGATCGGCGGTTTTGCCACCCTCACCATGCTGACCAAGAACTCCTTTCTCGACCAGATCAACCAGCAGTACGTACTGACAGCACGGGCCAAGGGGTTGACCGAGGGCCGCGTACTCTATGGCCATGTGTTCCGCAATGCCATGCTGATCGTGATCGCCGGCTTTCCCAGTGCATTTATCAGTATCCTGTTCACCGGCTCGTTGTTAATCGAGATTATTTTTTCGCTGGACGGCCTGGGCCTGCTCGGTTTTGAGGCCGCGTTCGCCCGTGATTACCCGGTGATGTTCGGCACGCTTTTCTTCTTCTCTTTGTTGGGCCTGCTGATGAGCCTGGTCGGTGACCTGATGTACACCGTGATTGATCCGCGCATCGATTTCGATAGCCGGGAGGGCTAAGTGAAGGCAGAGCGTTTCAGCCCGTTGACCCGGCGGCGGCTGCATAACTTTCGCGCCAACCGGCGCGGCTGGTGGTCATTGTGGATTTTCCTGGCTCTGTTCACGGTTTCGCTTTTTGCCGAGTTCGTCGCTAACGACAAGCCCTTTATCGTGGTCTACGATGGCCGGATCTACGCGCCGATCTTTAAAGATTATTCGGAAACTACCTTTGGCGGTGACTTTCTGACCGAAGCCGATTATCGCAATCCCTATCTTGCCGGGCTGATCAATGCCAAGGGCTGGATGCTATGGCCACCCATCCGCTATCACCATCAGACGGTCGCCTGGGACCTGCCGGTACCGGCACCGGCACCTCCTGATGCGCAGCACTGGCTCGGTACCGATGACCAGGCCCGCGATGTGCTGGCGCGCGCGATTTATGGGTTTCGTATCTCGGTACTGTTTGGTTTTGCACTGACTATAATCAGTGCCATCATCGGCGTTGCCGCTGGCGCCGCGCAGGGCTACTTCGGTGGCTGGACCGACCTGCTGGCGCAGCGCTTTATCGAGGTCTGGTCGGGACTGCCCACGCTGTACCTGTTGATCATTCTTGCGAGCGTGGTCGAACCCAACTTCTGGTGGCTGCTGGGCCTGCTGCTGCTGTTCTCGTGGATGGGCTTTGTGGGTGTGGTGCGGGCGGAGTTTCTGCGGGCGCGTAATTTCGAATACGTGCGTGCGGCCCAGGCACTGGGGGTGAGCAGTCGGGTCATTATTTTCCGCCATGTACTGCCCAACGCCATGGTTGCCACTATTACGTTCGTACCCTTTACCCTGGCCGGCTCGGTTACGGTGCTCACGTCACTGGACTTTCTCGGCATCGGCCTGCCGCCAGGGTCTGCCTCACTGGGTGAACTGCTGGCACAGGGCAAGGCTAATCTGCAGGCCCCATGGCTGGGACTCACCGGGTTTTTTGTGATCGGCGCCATGCTAAGCCTGCTGATCTTTGTCGGTGAAGCAGTCCGCGATGCCTTTGACCCCCGCAAGACGATGGACTCATGATGGCAGAAAATGCCCAAGCGAGCGCACCGTTGCTTAAGATCGATCAGCTGTCGGTACGCTTTTCCATGCCCAGCGGGGTGGTCGACGCGGTACGTGATGTCTCTTTGCAGGTGGGCCGTGGCGAAAGTGTTGCGCTCGTGGGTGAGTCTGGCTCGGGCAAGTCGGTCACAGCGCTGTCCGTGCTGGGGCTGCTGCCCTACCCTCGCGCCAGCCATCCGCGCGGCAGTATTCGCTTTCGCGGTGACGAGCTACTGGGCGCCGATACCCAGACACTGCACCGCGTCCGTGGTGATCGGATCGGTATGATCTTCCAGGAGCCCATGCTCTCACTCAATCCGCTGCACATCGTGGAAAAGCAGATCTGTGAAACCCTGATACTGCATAAAGGAATGAATCATGATCAGGCCCGACAACGCGCCTTTGAACTGCTGGAACTGGTCCGTATCCGCGATCCCAAACGCCAACTCAAAGCCTGGCCGCACCAGCTGTCCGGCGGCCAGCGCCAACGGGTCATGATTGCCATGGCGCTGGCCAACGAGCCCGATCTGCTGATTGCCGACGAACCCACGACCGCAGTTGATGTCACCACCCAGGCCCAGATATTAGCGCTACTGAGTGACCTGCGTCGCGACCTGGGTATGGCGTTATTACTGATCACCCATGACCTCGGAGTGGTCAAGAAAGTCTGCGGGCGGGTCTACGTGATGCAAAGTGGCATCATCGTTGAACACGGTACCTGCCGGGAGATCTTTGAGAAACCGGCACATGCCTATACCCGTGAGTTGATCGGCGCCGAACCGCAAGGCAAGCAACCACACCGGGATAAGGCCGGCGAGATAGTTATGCAGGCAAAACGGTTACGGGTCTGGTTTCCAGTGCGACGCGGCGTACTGCGCCGCACGGTGGATTATGTCCGGGCAGTGGACGACATCAGCCTGTCTTTGTACCGCGGCCGCACCCTCGGCGTGGTCGGCGAGAGCGGCTCGGGTAAGACCACTCTGGCGTTAGCTCTACTGCGGCTGATGCGCAGTCGAGGCGAGATCGTCTTTAAGAACCAGCGCATCGACAACCTGGCAAGACGCGATTTAAAGGCGCTGCGACGTGAACTGCAGGTCGTATTCCAGGATCCCTATGGCAGCCTCAGTCCCCGGCTGACGGTCAATCAGATCATTGCCGAGGGTCTGGTGGCGCATGACATCGGCGATGAAAACATCCGTGAAGCCCAGGTGATCCACGCCCTGCATGAGGTAGGCCTTGATCCGGACACGCAGCACCGTTACCCACACGAATTTTCAGGAGGTCAGCGCCAACGGATCGCATTGGCGCGCGCAATTATCATGAAACCGGCCGTGGTCATGCTTGATGAGCCGACCTCTGCCCTGGACCGGGCAGTACAGGCGCAGATGATTGAGCTGCTGCTGCGCCTGCAGGCCAATCACGGGCTAAGCTATCTTTTTATCAGCCACGACCTCAAAGTAGTACGTGCGCTGGCCGATGACATCATCGTCATGCGGGCAGGCAAAATAGTTGAACAAGGAAGTGCTGAAGACGTGTTTCACCGGCCGGTGGACGACTACACCCGCGCATTGATTGCGGCAGCGATGGACCTTGAGGTGTGGAATGAAACCGTAGTCGCGCAATAGGTCCTTGGCAATCAGGATACGGGAATCGGTTCGATCATTGCGGTAAGCCTTTTGCCGCATGCCAGCTATCGATAATCGCGCGCAGGCGCGCCAGCCCATCAGTCAGCGCGGCTGGGCCAGGCTGGAGAATCTCGGCAGATTTAATCTCGAACAGCGCACCGCAACGCACAGCCGGAATACTTTCCCAACCCATACGGGCGGCCACTTTCTCTGGGCGAAACTTTTTGCCGCACCACGAACCAATGATAATGTCTGGCCGGCGGCGCACCACCTCCAACGGGTCGGCGATAATGCGGCCCTTGCCATCGGGGCATTTTGCAAGTTCGGGGAAAATATCCTCACCGCCAGCGAATCCAATCAGCTCGGAAACCCAGCGAATCGCTGAAATCTGCGGTTCATCCCACTCCTCAAAGTACACCCGCGGTAGCGGCATGCGAATTTGCGAACGTGCCCGAATCAAACGCTGTTCACAATCATAAGCCAGCATTTCGGCCCGGTCAGGGGCGCCCACCATCGCCCCCAGGGTACGTATCATACCCAGAATACCGTCAACTGAACGGTGGTTGAATACCATCACGGTCATCCCCGCCCTTATCAGGTCAGCAGCGATATCAGCCTGCAGATCCGAAAATCCCAGAACCAGGTCTGGCGAGAGAGCCAGAATCTTATCTATCTTGGCGCTGGTAAAAGCGCTGACCCGGGGTTTTTCCTTGCGCGCCTGCGGTGGGCGTACGGTAAAACCTGAAATGCCTACGATGCGCTTTGCCTCGCCGATGAGATAGAGCGTTTCAGTGGTTTCCTCGGTCAGACAGACGATGCGCTCTGGCAGCAAGGCGTTCATATGGTGCGATCATATCCGGGAAGTGAATATCGAAACAGGGACTTTTCTCCCAAGCCATCTCAGGTTCGCCTTGACGTCCCAAATCAGTTAAGGTGTGAGCGATAAGAGCCATCGGGAACGTGCCATGACCGAGCAACCCAGCGGTAGTGTCAGTGTTACGGCCTTGCGACAGGTGCGGATACTGTCTTCACTCAACGACGAGCAGCTTGCGCACCTGGCCGACCAGTGCACGTGGTCGCGCTACGACGGCGCAACTGAAGTGCTAATCCAAAACACACCTTGTGATCAGGTTTACTTTGTTTGCAATGGGCGGGTCAGCGCCAAAACATTCTCCGGTGCAGGCAAGGAAATCACTTTTGCTGAACTTACCAGTGGAGATGTCTTCGGCGAGTTGTCTGCTCTGGATGGCCAACCCCGTTCCAGTTTCGTGGTCACTGTTGAAGAGAGTCTGCTCGCCTCACTAAGTGCGCAAGCGTTCAATGCTTTTCTCGATAAGCATCCGCAGATGATGCGCTCACTGATGATCGAACTGGCTTTACGGCTCCGCCAAGCTGATGAGAAAGTGTTTGAATTCAGCACGCTAAGCTCGGGCAACCGCATCCATGCTGAACTGCTGCGCCTGGCCAGAGCGCATCGTGCCAGCGACAACAGTGCCCAGATTACCCCTGCACCGACCCACGCCGATCTTGCCAGCCGCACCAACACAACCCGTGAAAGCGTAACCCGCGCGCTAAATCGGTTGAAAAAAGATGGTCTGATCGACACCAGCCGCCAGTGCCTCACCGTGCACGACATCAACACTCTCACCATACTTGCGCAAGCAGCTGCCCAAGACTGAAACCGCCAGTTGTCAAGGGCTGGGCGAAATCGGCATCCAGCTCGGGTGTTAAAATCCTTAGTCAGTGCTTGTGCTCGAAAAATCGGCAACCGATTGCCAAACCACTAAACAAACAACCGCTTTGTTGCGCCGTGTCCGATATTTTGTGCATCGGCCTTTGTGTGCTGGTGCAATCGCTCGGTAGGATCAAAACTGTATCTTATGGGCACACCCTTTTCACGTCGCGAATTTCTTGGATATCTCGCACTGGTCGGTGCAGGCGTTGGCGCCAATGCGCTGGCTATGCGTGGGATGCGCATACCACTGGCGCTGGAGCCTCGCCGCGTCCCGCATGTAGCACACCACCCGGATAGAGGTTTTACTGTCCATGGCAACGGCGCCTTCCCTTTGGCTATTCATGAAGATGCTTATGCATGGCGTGCATTTGCCCCAGAACCGGTGCTGCGCATTGAAGGAGATTTCAAAGTAACACTGGATAATGTTCACCGACTAGCGACACTGGACGTCTCGGGTAGCGGCATTATCAGCGAAGAAAAGGCAACAGGCCTGTTGCGTACAGTCACTGGCAATAGTGCCAAGGGGACTTTGACCCTGCGTTGGCGCGTGCCGTTCGCTCAAAGTTACCGCTTTGTTGCAATCGGCGACACCGGTGGCGACCGCGAACTCGCCTGGACACTGCAACGCGCAAAGCAGTTGGGCGCACAGTTTCTGCTTCACCTAGGCGACCTCTATTACCAGCCCAATGATGACCTGAATGTCGCTCGTATACTGTCTAGCGCCCCACTGCCCACTTACGCGACAATCGGCAACCATGATCTGCCTCACAGCTTCGATGGTAAATTGAGTAACTGGTTTGAAACCAGTGTTGGCCCACGAAACGCCAGTTTTAGTCTGGGAGGGGTCCAGTTTATTAATCTCGATACGGCCGCTGACACCATTCCCTGGTCAGGTGGCGCCCGCGGCGCCCTGCTGCGCCAGATTCCATCACTGGCCAATAACCCGGGCATCCGGGACTACGTGGTGTTCACTCACCGACCGGTTACCGACCTTCGCCAATCCAAGAAGCGGCCGACGGATCACAGTATCAAGAACTGGGGTGAAGACGCGTGGCTACACCGTGAACTCTTACGCCGCGGGGTCGACACAGTGCTCAATGGCCATATCCATGAATCACTGGAAAAAGACGACCGCGGTCTGCGCACCTTCATCGCCGGGGAAGGTCTGGCTCATCTTGATGTAATGTTAAATAGCGGCGCCCTCGACTGGTACGATTCGAGAGACAACCGCCGCGCGCAGATACTCATAGGCGAAGTCGCTCCCGGTACGCCGGTTGATTACCATTGGGATACCCTGGACATGCCACTAAAAGCTCACTGCAATCAGCGCTTAAGGGAAGATATGAAAAAAATCCCTGGCCATTTCGACAAACTGCTCGAGCACCTGAAAACCATCTGTGACAATAACTCCTGACAAAGCTGAAGCCGATCAGTTAAGTGGCTGCATCGTCGCGGCGCTAGGCTGGCGTCACAACGTCGGCCAAACCCAACATGCCAGAGTAACCCAAGTCAGGGCTGTGCCAATCAAGCCACATAGCGGCATCTCCCAGCAGGTCTAGAGGGCTCATCACATCTATGTTTGAGCAAATAGATTCCGACCATCGCCGTCCGTCACGCCGTTCTAGCATCTACGCCAATCAGATAGTCAGCACTTCGTGTCCAGGTGATACTGCGCACTAATACCGCTTACGTGGCTGGCGCAGACCCTCGCAAGGATGACTAGGTCGTCGGCGGCTGACGGCGCAAAAGACTCATGAGTTATCACCAGCGTCAGCAGCGCCTGACCCAGGCACTACGCAATACCAGCGGCCAGGGCATACGGCTTAGCAAACAGACCTCTAATCTTTTCCGTAACCGCAGCACACAGGGCCAAGTGCTGGATGTCCACGAATTCAACCACGTCCTTGCAATCGACCCTGTTACCCGCATCATCGAAACCGAAGGCATGGTGACTTACGAGGCACTGGTCGATGCCAGCCTGCGCCAGGGCCTGATGCCCGCAGTGGTGCCACAACTCAAATCGATCACCATTGGCGGTGCGGTCAGCGGGATAGGCATTGAGTCCTCGTCGTTTCGTTACGGTCTGCCGCATGAAACGGTGCTGGAAATGGATGTATTGCTCGGCACCGGCGAGGTCATCTGTTGTACCCCCAACAACGAGCACCGCGACTTGTTTTTTGGCCTTGCGAACTCCTACGGGACGCTGGGATACATTCTGCGCCTGAAGATCCAGGGCATACCGGTCAAGCCTTACGTGCGGCTGACCCACGTACGCTGTGCTGACTCACAGGAATTTTTCGCCCGCGTTAACAAAGTTTGTCAGGGGCCATTCGATTTTGTCGACGGCGTGGTCTTTGCTCCCGGGGAGCATTATCTCGTGCTGGGTGAGTTTACTGATGACGCGCCCTACACCAGTGATTACAGCTACCTGCAGATTTTCTATCGATCAATTCGATCGCGTAGTGAAGACTACCTCAGCGTGCGCGATTATCTGTGGCGCTGGGACACCGACTGGTTCTGGTGTTCGAAAAACTTGTATGCGCAGAATAGCTTGATCCGCCGACTGCTCGGGCGCAAACGATTAAACTCGATCACCTACCAGAGAGTCATGCGCTGGAACAGCCGGGTTGGCCTGACCCGCCGCCTTGGCACACTGACTGGCCAACATCGCGAGGCAGTCATACAGGATGTAGACATCCCGCTGGAAAACGCGTCAGCGTTTTTGTCGTTTTTTCAGCGTGAGATCGGAATACACCCCATCTGGATCTGCCCGGCACGCCACGAGGGCAGGCATGGCCACTACCCACTCTTTCCGATGCGTGACGACACACTGTATATTAATTTTGGCTTCTGGGACGGGGTGCGCACCGATTCGATGTATCCACGCGGTCACTTCAACCGAATGATCGAAGAAAAAGTAACTGACCTGGGCGGCATCAAATCGCTTTATTCTGAGAGCTTCTACCCGGAGACAGAATTCTGGGAACTCTACGGTGGCAATACCTGTCGTCTCCTCAAGGATCGCTACGACCCGGGTCATGCGCTCAAGGACCTTTACCAGAAATGTGTACTACACCAATAACCAGGGTGCACTTGAAAAAAGGTCCGACCGCAACCATCTGTAACAACGCCTTCCTGTTGTCTTACCCGCACGCCACCCTTGAATTACGCCCTTAGGACCCACCAGCTCAGCAAAACCTACGCTAACGGTGTTACCGCTCTTAAAGGCGTGGATCTTGCCGTCGAGCAGGGTGACTTTTATGCGTTGCTGGGCCCTAATGGGGCAGGCAAGTCGACCGTCATTGGCATCCTATGCTCGCTGGTGAACAAGACTGCAGGCAATGTGGAAATTTTCGGGGTCGATATAGACCGTGATTTTGCCCAGGCAAAATCGTTTCTCGGTGTGGTACCGCAGGAATTCAATTTCAATGTCTTTGAAACGCCTCTGCAGATCGTGCGCAACCAGGCCGGTTATTATGGTATCGAACGGAAACGAGCGCTGGCGCAGGCCGAGAAATACCTTGATCTGCTGGGCCTTACCGACAAACGCAACGAGCGCGCCGGCCAGCTTTCAGGCGGCATGAAACGTCGGCTTATGATTGCACGGGCGCTG
>Ga0206683_10002309_pt1 | contig 12933 bp, 8 predicted proteins | sample M280m12015metaG_FD_155483 | JGI IMG/M metagenome (GOLD analysis project Ga0206683, IMG submission 155483) | Ammonia-oxidizing marine archaeal communities from Monterey Bay, California, United States - M2 80m 12015 | ecosystem: Environmental > Aquatic > Marine > Intertidal zone | place: USA...
GCACTAGCTAGATTCTGTAAACTGTAAGGTATTTGTTTTTTGTATCCATTCTCTTCAAAAATATTTTGAGCTCTTTCATAATAGCTAACTGCTTCTTCATGATCCTTTTTTATACTTGAATAGTATATGCCTATTCCAACAAGATTAACGGCAACACCTTTTATATCTCCTAATTCCTCATAGAGTTTTAGAGATTTTTTATCATATTCAACAGCTGTTTCTAAGTCATTTTTCTGCCAATAATGAGTAGCATAGGATATGTAGACCTTGCCTATGCCATCTTTATCATTTAAAGCCTTGTATAGCTCTAGTGCCTTTTCTAAATAAGATTTCGAAATTTCTGAATCATCTTTATTTGAATAATAAATAGCCATATTATGAAAACTGCCTGCTATGCCTTTTTTATCACCAAGTTTTTTGGACTTTTCCAAGGCAGCAGTATAGTAAACCATCGCTTGTTCTTCGTCCCCATCGTTTAAATAAATATTCCCAACTAAATTTTTTGCAGCTATGAGATCATCATCAATCTCCATGGCTTTATTTAGTAGACCTCTTACTATTTCTACGTCATCTTTATTCTTACGTTTTGCATATTTATGTTTTGCCTTTAGATAGTACTCATATGCTTCAGGGTTTGAAACATAACTTGGAGCATCCGTATTATAATCTACACTTAGATTTTTTAAGATATTCTCTGATAACAGATCTCTAATTTGAGGAATCTCTTTCCAATTCTTTTGCCACCTTTCTGACCACAATACCTTTTCTGTTTTGGTATCATATAATTCCATTGCTAATTGAAAAATACTATCTCTTTTCCAAATGGTACCTTGAGCAACGTATCTAACCAATAATCGTTTTGCTTTTTCTTTAAAATTCAAATCTCCCAGTTCTTCAATTTCTTTAAGACTTGCAACTCTAATAAGCCCTGCAGATGCTACATCAGAAATAAGGTCAGAAGAGATTCCATATGCATAAAATTCATCATCTTCGGCTCCCTTATTATCAAGTGGTAAAATAGCAATGGAAGGTACTTCTTCTTCATCCGCAAAACCGATACGAAGGAACATAAAATTGATCAGCATAATTAGGCCAATCATGGAAGCGGCAATCCCAATCGAATTTTTCACATTCCACTGAAACCCTTCAGGCTCCAGTTTAGCAGATACTTTGCTCATGTCTGTTTTGGGTAACCCATGAGATGTGATGCAATAAGCTTTCACAGTTTGAGAAACACCTTTCAACTGTGGTTGACCAAGGTAATGCGTTTCAAAATCTGGGTCTCTTTCAAGAGATGCATTTACTCTGCCTGAAATTGCGACTCCACCTGGAGCAGCAAATGGTTCAATCCTGGCAGCGATATTCACATCATCTCCAATAACATCATTTCCCTGGAACACAACTTCGCCCTGGTGAATACCCATCCTAAGATTCAGATTTTCAACTTCCTTAACAACTTGTTGCATTTCAATGGCACAGTGAACGGCTTCCTTAGTCGTTTCAAATGACAATAGTAATCCATCACCAATCTCTTTGAGCCAGGAACCGCCATGCTTTTCTACAATAGGCTTCAGGAGTTCACGTTGTTTTTCTAATAAGGATAAAGCAGCAGGTTCATTTCCGGCAGAGAGTTTTGTAAAACCGACTATATCGGTAAATACAATAGCGGCGAGTTTGCGGGTGGATTCAGGCATTAACCTTCTCCCATTCTTCCACAATCTGTTTTGGTAATGGCACATTTAGAAACGATTCTTTCACTGTGTCATCTAGTCCATTTGCGATTTTACAAACTTGTTTATAGGCCCATTGTAAATATTTCTTTTCTTCTAATAGTTTATAGATGGTGTAATTGGTGATATATCTCTTATCGTCTAATGTTTTATCTCCAATAATATTGTGAATTTCTTTTTTATCATAGCCCATAGCTAAGTATTTTTGCGTAAGAGACAGATGTGTCAGGTGATATAGTTTCCACGATTTTTTCCCTAATTCTTTTCTCAGTGCATAGGACCTTTCAAGATAATCAAGGGCTTTTTCATAATCAGATCTATAAAAGTGTGTAACACCAATTCCTTTCGTGGCAAGCATGACGCCATTCTTATCATCTAGAGATTCATCAATGGCAAGTGCTTCTTCAAAACTGTCCTGTGACTCTGCATATTCTCCCATATCACTAAGAAGGTAACCTTTTAGTCGTAGGTCAAATGCTATTCGCCATCTGTTGCCTAAGGATTTATCAATGGCCAGTCCTCTGTTATAGTAGTCTAAGGCAGAATTAAAATCACCTTTGGTGAAATATTGAAAACCAATATTCACAAGATTTTTGGCGCTCCCTGCTTTATCCTGGAGCTCTTCTTTTATCAGTAACGCTCTTTCTAAATATTCAATCGCACCGTCGGAGTCTCCAATACCATTATATACAAGAGCAATATTATTGAGCGCTGTACTTTTACTCCATTTATCACCAATTTCATCTGCAATAGATTGAAACCGCTCATAATATTCTAAAGCCTTCTTAGGCTGTTCATTTCTCCAGTTGACGTTACCGATACTATTTAGAGCCAAACCTGTCCCCATTTTGTCACCCAAAGCTTCAAAAATAATCAAGGATCTTGTGAAGTATTCCAGAGCTTGGTCCAGGTCTCGCCTTATGAACCATTCCCCAATGAATCTCAAGATATCACCTACCGCTCTTTGATTGTCTTGCTTTTCGGCTTGCTCAAGAGCAGTATTGGCAAGGGATAAAGCTTTATTCTCATCATTGCCTTTCGCATAAATTATTTTAGCCAACTGAATTTTACCTTCTAAAAATTTTTCATCTATCTCAACTGCTTTCTGGGATAAGCCCATAGCTAATTCAATGTCATCAGCCGTCTGCCTTTTTTGAAATTTATGCTCTGCCCTTAAATAATATTCATACGCTTCCGGATTTACTATCTCTTTATATTCTTCATAGCTCGGTTTTGCATTCAAAGACTTTAAAAGCCCATCAGAAAGATTTGATTTGATACTTGGTAAGTTATCCCAATTTTCCTGCCACCGATCTGACCATACAACTCTGGCATCTTTTGTATCGTAAAGTTCAATGGAAAGTTGAAACATATCTCCCATTTTCCACAAGGTTCCATTTGCGATATAACGGATGAATACTATTCTAGAGATTTCAGCACTTTCGAGATTTTGATAATCCAGTTTTTCAATATCTTTTAAACTTGCAACTCTGATGAGTCCTGCACTGGTCACCGAAGAAATAAGATCTGCAGAAATACCATAAGCGTAAAATACATCTTCTTGTGCACCTTTATTATCAAATGGGATAATGGCAATAGATGGGACTTCATCATCAGTATGCTTTTCAACTTCTGTTGCTTTATATTGGGATTTGTCCGGTTCTGTTAATTTATCTCCATTTAAAGCAAAGACTTCTACAAGCCTACCTACACCTTTCAAACTTTGCAACCCAAGTGATGTACCATTGAATTGTTTCTTATTTTCCAGTTCATCAAAAACATTTTTAGAAACACAAATTCCACCTTCAGGAGATATGCTTTCTAAACGGCTTGCAATATTAACACCTTCTCCAAAAACATCTTCACCATCAAAAACGATATCACCAACATGGATGCCAATACGAATATTTAAGAATTCATCATCAAAAGTCTTTGCCTGTAGTTTTACAGCACAGGTCGATGCATCTATGGCAGACCCAAAATAAGATAATGTACCATCACCAATTTCTTTAACAAAAACGCCGGAATGTTCTTTGATTAACGGCTGAATTATGGAACGTTTTTTCCTAACAGCTTGAATAGCAGCCTGTTCATCAATAGACATGGATTCGGTATAACCGACAATGTCTGTGAACATAATAGCAGCAAGTTTGCGTTTTTGTTCAGGCATTATCTAAATTTCCTCAAGAAAAAATGTATCCATTTCTCCCTTATTTTTTAAGTGAACTTTTTCTCGAAATGTCACCTTTGCATTTTCAGATAAAAATTGTTTTGTTTTTTCTGAGATTTGAATCTTCCCTTCTTCCCCGGAGCTTTCCAATCTTGCCGCCACATTGACCGCATCACCCCAGATATCAAAATTATCCCCTGTATTCCCTGCAATAACTGGCCCAGTATTAATCCCGACCCGTAGTTTCCAAGAATCTTTACCTAATGCTTCTTGCTGAACACCCATTCCATTCACATATTTTATCATTTCCTGAGCGGCTTTGCACACTTGTACGGCATGGTCAGAATTTTTATCAGGAACTCCACCAATTGCCATGTAGGCATCACCAATTGTTTTCACTTTCTTTAATCCAAAACGCTCCATGATCTGGTCGAATCCATTAAAATAGGAACTTAATATTTCTAATAATTCTCCAGGTTGGATTTCTTCTGTCTTTTGTGTGAAGCCAACAAAATCTGCAAAAAGAATAGATGCAGATGAATAATAATCACCATTCACAGCTAATTTATCATCATTATTTACTGATGGCGCTTCAACTTGTCGTGTGTCCAGTAATTCCACAAACTGATCAGCTAACAACCTTAATCCTTCCAACTGTTCATGAGATATAGATCGAGGCTCTTCATCCATTACGCAAAAAGTACCTAATATAAATCCATTCTTACTCACAATAGGGCTACCAGCATAAAACCTTGGGAACCCTCCTCCACTGGCTTCTGCAACTAACTTTGTTCGCTCATCAACAGTACAATCTTCAATGACAAGGGGCTCGCAATTATTATTTACCACGTGCTGACATGCAGTAAGTCCACGAGGTATTTCACGGCTCATGTAAGACAGTACAGAATTTTGACCGTAATCAATTTTACAATGCTGAGTATCTTTATCAATGATATTGATCCAGGCTTGTGGGCATGATGTAAGATAGGACGCCAATCTTGGTAACGATGAAAAACGCTGATCCTTTCTTATATCTTCCTTGACAATCCCAAGAGAATCTAAATCTTGGAGCCGTTCTTGCTCATTTTCTAAAATAGGCGCAGGCTGGTGACCAAGACCTTCCGCCTTTTTGGTCATATAATCCCATATTTTTCTTTGAATGATATTCATTTATTCTTTTATTAATTCAAATTCTGCACTAATCATATTTCAAATAAATATGGCTAATTTTCTCTCTTCTGTGGACATACTATTCTAATCTGTCATTATAAATCATGAAACATCTTTAATCTTCTTCAGGGCTTCCCGAGCCATTTTTTTCTTTTTCAATGCTTCAGGCGCAGGCTCCCATTTTTGCAAAAAGGTCTCAATATTTGATTTCGCTTGACGGTAATTCTTCAGTTCTAAATTGGCCAAACCTGCATAAAGAAATAATGTTGAATGAAAGATTTTTCTCATTTCGAATAAACCACCATAAGAATTTTTTAATTTATTAAACATAGCCAACGATTTTTTATGGTTACCCAATTTTCTATAGTCCATCCCTAAATGAAAATAATAAAAATACTGTAAATCCAAATTCATACTAGGTGTTGTTTTTGTTAGCAGATTGATTGACGATTTGTAATCCCCATTCATTTGATGCTTTATGGCAGTATATCTTTTTTGGTTCATCTGTGAAAATCCGATCAAATTTATTTTTTCATCATCAATTTTATTCCACATTCCAAGATATGCATATGCGTCTAATAACTGTATACGACTAAATAAATTTAAATTATCGAACTGTATATTCTTTTCTTCATCACCCAGTATGGATTCCAATTCATCCAGAATCAAGCGACTATCATCTTTTTTGTCAAAAATAAAAACAAGTACAAATGCTCTCTCAGCCAACTCATTTGCATAAACTCTATTCCAATTTTTTTCAATTCCTTTTTGCAAAATGCGGTCCGAATAAAAAATGTAATTAGTGTAATCCCCTCTGTACAATGAAAGCGTTTTCAAGTCATAAAGAGCAGAATTTTCTGTTTCGCTGTTAGCCAACATGTTTAAGAACCGTTCTTGTGCTTTTATATAATCGCCAGAATATTTAAATCCTTCCCCAAATATTTCATCAGGATTAACGATTGGTTCTTCAGATTCTTCAAGTTCCTTTGCCAATTGGAAATATTCCTTAAACCTCCCCGCTGAACTATAAGAATCAAATTGGCGTTTTTTATATTTCTCTATTCCCGGAAACAATGCCAATGCACGATTTGCGAGATCAATCATGTCATTGTTTCGATATGTATCTCCAAAAGCCATGTGTAAATGCTGAATAGCATATTCGAAGGTTGGATCCAATTCGAGACACTTTTCAAAGTAAGGAATTGATTGGTCTGCCATATCATCATGGTAGTATATGTCCCCAATCTCCCAATATGCCAGTTTCTCATTTGGATATTTTTCAAGAATTTTTTCATACATTGGGATGGCAATACTCTGATCATCAGTTACAGCCATAGCTCGGATAAATAATCGTTCTTTTTCCGGCGCTGATTCAATATATACTAATGCTTTATTAATTAGGTCACCACTTCGAGAATCATAGTTCCATTTATATCGATAGGCCAGACCATAATATGCTAATGCAAAAGTTGAATCTTCTTCCAAAGCACTTTTATAATATTTTGTTGCATCGGGCCAATTAAATGCAAGTGCGGCTTTCCGGCCTAAATCATAATAGTTGTATGCATCAAGATTTTTAGTGGTCATACTGGCAATATCCCGTTGAGATTTTTCTATCTCTTCAGTTTTTTCTGCTAAATTTATTCGTGTTTGTTTCGAGATTTCATCAATCAAGCCGGGAATATTTTTCTTTCCTTCCGCCTGAACGTTAGTTGAAAATAAATATTCATCTTTATCAATATCCAAAATTTTCAGATCCACAGAATAGAGTTCACCAAATTGCCTGATAGATGTTATAACCAAGGAATTAATATTAGCCCGATGACAAATTTCTCGACCGATTTTTTCATCAACTGACTCTACTTCTGCTTTACCAATCTGTTTTAAAAGATCATACATCCGGGACTGAGTTAATACCCTTAAATAATTAGACTGTTCTAAGGAAGTAATCAGCAATCCGGAAAGACCGTCCAGTGTAGCGTCCCCGGTATTATTTTCAAAGTCGGCAATGGCAACAGGGATTCGTTCTCCAGTATAAAAAACTCGTTCTACAGTAAGCTCCGGTTCTTCTGTAGTTCTTAATGCAAAAACGGTTATTAATAATCCAATAGCAAGACCAGCAGCTAATATTGGTATTCTACTTTTTTCTTGCTTTGACATCGTCTTTTCGGGTACTGACTCCTGTGCTGTTCCCATTTGTGTAAAGATAGAATAAACCTTAATCGGCTTATCAACGCCCTTTAAAAGCTGTTCTTCCTGGAAAGCGGTACTGATCTCCGGTTTATTCTTTATATCTTCATGTACACGCTCAGAAACACATATACCACCAGGTTCAGCCAGTGGCTCTAATCGTGAAGCTATATTGACGCCATCACCAAACACATCCCCACCCTTCTTAATCACATCCCCAATATGGATACCTATGCGGAGAGTGAGATCAGAATTATGAGCCAAGATCCGCTGAATCTCCAAAGAACAAGTCACTGCCTTAACAGCACTTGGAAAAGAGATTAAAACACCATCACCGATCTCTTTTAGCCATTCACCGTTAAAGTTACTGATAATAGGTTTAAGCAAAGCTCTTTGCTGATCCAGCAAAGCCATAGCTTTTGCTTCATCACGCCCCATGAGTTCTGTGAACCCGCAGATATCAGTGAATACAATAGCGGCTAATTTTCTTTCTTCTGTTGACATATAATTATTTTCTTAAGTTTCTAAATCAGATCGAAATGTAAAAAACCTAACCTTATTTTAAGACCATTATCTTTTGAGTTTTTATTTTTTCTCCGGAAATGAGTTTCACAAAATAGACTCCAGTTGCAACTTTAGATGCATTCCAACTAATTGTATGAAATCCTGGGTTAATTTTATCATCTACCAGTGTTTCAATTAATCGGCCCTGAATATCATAAATTCGCAATGATGTTTCCTGCAAGGATGCAATATTGAAACTAAATGTAGTTTCCGGATTAAATGGATTCGGGTAATTGGGAAATAACATTATTTCATTTGGCACTGCAGCAACCAGTTCAATTCCAGCAAAAGCATCGCTAGATACTTTTGCTCGAATATTCGCATCACCGTAAGCGGATAGCATATTATCATAGTTTACTCCATCACCAGATAGGTAGGACCTTCCTGAAAGTTGGCCTGTATTATCAAAACAAAATGCATATGTTTCATTAATAAATTTAATAGACACAAAAAAATCTTGTCCAGATGCAACCGCAACTGAATCAATTGTCACTGTAATCCAATCACTTATAGAAGTAGAGCCGCTTACACTATCCATTAGGTTTCCTGGCGAAGTCCCATCGAATGAATCATAAACATAAACTACATAATTCATTACATTTCCATTCCACCAGCCACTATAAATGACACCAAAATCTATTTCTGTTATATATCCTGATTCTTCTGCTGTAAATAATACTCCAGACCATTGATCTTCCGTTCCAATACCGAATGTCGTAGGTGCAATTCCATTTTCGTCATAGGCAATAGCATAACCATACTTCGGCCGGTTCTCGATATCAACCGTCATTATAGAATCAGGATCACTGATATTTGAAAAAGAAATTCCTGTTTCATAACCATCATTGCGCGCTGCGCTTGGGTTAGAATTATCATCAAATGTCCTATTCCCCGATGTCCCCGGAAAAGGGTCACCATTGTCTCCACGGTTAACCTCATTATCCAGGTCATTATCACCATCAGCTTCTTCTCAATCTACCAGTTTATTTTGTTCGTCATCATTCACCGAACCAAAGCTCCATCCATTAACACCCCATCCCCTGTTTTCATCTACGTGGTATACAATCAAACCGGGGCCATGCAGTTCAGAATCGAAACCCACTGCTTGTCGATTTTCAATTAAAAAATAACGACTCCAATGGTAATCATCTTCCCATACTTTCAATGCAAATGGAGATGTTACCAGTTGCGGTATTTCTACATCTGTTGTGTTATTATTTAATACAGTGGCTTCCATCCACCCCATCTGGATTTTACACCATGATGACATATGTGATGGCGTATCTCCATACCAACCCATCCAGCTTCCACTAGCCATTAAACACCACTCACCAACACCTTCTGAATCACCATCACTGGCATCCCTATCATAAAGATCCGGTAATCCCAACACATGGCCAAATTCATGTGCATAAACGCCCATAGGGCATATTTCGCTTGTGACACAACTGCCACTGCCTGGTAGTTCAGGACATACCATGTAGGTACTAATAGTAATATTCCCACCATTGGCTGATACATCATTCGTTACATATTCACTAGATAAAGAACTTTGATGAGGCCATATATTATCATTACCAGACATACAGCCAGGATAAACAACAATTATTCCATCCACATACCCATCATCATCACCAGAATTAGGAACATTATCTGGTCCATCATTATCATACTGCCCATAGTCAAAATCGGGATCAGCAAGTGCTGCAATTTCTGCTACATATTGTTTGGTATTTTCAACAGCTTGTGACATCGTAAGGGATGATTGATACCACCCACCTGTTGAACCATCAACTTGAAAATTCCCATATGATATTTCGTTATAATATGTTTTCATCGAACCTGTAGGATTAGTCCCAAAAAGCATATTTTGATAATCTGAAGCACTGAAATAGGTATTTGATGCATCAGAGTATTTTCCTAAAAGTACCGGTATATTAAATTCCAATTGTGTATCACGGGACGGATCATTTATTTGATTAGATATTTTATTCACCCAACCAGGGTCACCATAATTTAGACCAATATCCTGCTGTCTCATTTTTTCCCAAAAACCATCTGGAAAATTTCCATTCTGAGGTGGATTAATCCCGTAAATAATATTTATTATTAAAAATGTTGAAATGATAATTCTATTCATATTTTCTATTCTCCTTCAGGATGAATTTAGGACGGATGAATTGGTGAAATCATAAATAAAAAAGCTCAATCTATGATTGAGCTTTTTTACCTTAAACTTTTATTGTAAATGAAGTGTAGATATCATGATTTTTTAATTATTATCGAGATTACCACAATTATGTTATGACATAATAATTTATGATACGTCTGTATTAGGGTCGCCTTTATCAGTAAATGCAGAATACCCTAATAATGCAACCATGATTACCAATACCCAAATACTGGCATGATGATACTGGGCACCAGAGTAGGCTATTAAATCTACAAAACGACCTATGAGTAATGAGATTCGTCCCATAACAGCAAATCCAAAAGATGCACCAAAAGAAATCATGAGGAAATAAATTCCAACGCGAGTGACTTTCCCAAAATTTCCTGTATGCTCTTTTGAGAAAAAGAAATACAGCAATCCTGTCACAGTCCCAACTAAAATAACAAGATTATTAAAATGAGATGCTTCCAACAAGCTAAAAAATGGCAAATCAGGATCCGAAAGAGGAATAATTGTACCTTTTATCTGTCCAATAACATTGGAATTAAGATAACCATATGCACGAAGTCCTGCAGCCATTCCGACTGTGTAAGCAATCCCCCAACGGGCAAACCAACTAAGCTTTTTAAATAGGCTAAGTAACATCATAATACCCAATGCAAATGGGATCAAATACATCAAATGCATTTCATGGCCTTTATCGATTCCTCCTTCCGGAAATATTGACGAAGAAAAAATACCAAATAGATCGTAGACCCCGTACCAAATTCCATCCGAATAATGGGTTGATGGCCAAAGTCGTCCGAATAAATTGGGTTGAATCTGTGTCCAAAAGAACATCGAAGTCCAATACCCAGCTGAAACACCAACAAAAATGTGTTCTGCGATTTTATAAAATGGATTATCCTTATATAGAAATGAAAAGATAGCCAGCGTTAAGAAGGCTGCAACCCAAGCACCAAATATTTCACCAAACATAATCACTCCTTAATACTTTTTTGAACGATGTCGTTCAATGAAATAACCAATATTCCCCAGCACAATGAACAGCACAATTACCAAGTGGGCCACGGACTGGGCATCCATTCCACTGGTCCCAATTCCGGGAACTCCAATTAAAGCTTCATATTCTGCTGCACCGGGCATGCCTGCCAGAATACCCTGTACCTGTCCGGCAGAAACGTAAGGCATCACTTCATTTACTTGTATAGATGTCGTCCCAGTACTCATAGGTACATTTGTAGGGTCGGCTGCATATTGTACCCATTCGATAGTTCCTGGGTAGCCGGCTGATGCGGAGAATAGAAAATCAAAATCTTCAAACCGGTTTACACCTTCCATCATGGGAATTTCTGTGATCTTTGTGCCTTTCGCATCGATGGTATAAAGTTTTCTGAGATTACTCACAATACCCTTAACCACGGCCTCATTTCCTGGACGAAATCCGAGTAGAACATAATCTTCTCCATAAGTCAATCCGTATTCGTCTCGTCCGACTAAATCCAAGGCATCAGACGCTAAAAATTGGCCGTCTGGCCAGAGACACGTCACATATACCTTATGCTCATTCTTAAATAAATGACGCATAACTGACAAAACCATAGGATGAATTTCAGGCTTTGTACTGGGGCCATATTCACAAGACACCAACACCTTGGAGCCATGGGGCAAAGCATCAATTGTATCATACACATGTTGGGTGGTGGCTGTAGCGCGTATTGGTAACCCTAAGGGATAGAATAATGGCACAATCACAACTAATGCAATAACAAGGAAGATCCACCGCCGATCAACGGTTCCCATTTTCAAAATTAAATCAGTCAAAAATTTCACGTCTACTCCCCGATATATGATTTTTCAATACCGAGAATATATCGGATTGATGTTGCAAAAATTCCCATTCCAATACCCATCATGATGGCTCTTGCGCCAGCTACATTTGGATATTTATAAATCCATTCTTGAAGATAAGGAAGATAGAAAATACCCGGCTGATCCAAAGGCCATCCTAGGGAAGACCCAGTAGCGGTGATAGCTATGATCCCTACAGAAACAAAAATAGCTGTGTATTGTTTATTTTTGAAAACTGAATTAATAGTGATACCACCAATCAAGACCAACAAATACATTATGAACCAACTGGAAATATTGCTCCCCAATGGAACTCGTCCAATCATAATAATGATTCCTGCCACAAGAAGTAAGGTTGCTTCAAAGTTTCGTATACGAAATGCACGGTAGGATGCAGATGCAACAAAAAATGCTAACAGGGCAAACATAGTCGCCTGAAGAGGTGCGAACATATAAGTAAAAATCCATTTGAACAGGGTACCATCAGCTGTGACGTGTGTTCCCCAAGCAACATCAGGGTTCCCTTTGTAAAAGAATCCAGCAATGATTGCAAAAAAGAATCCAACAATAGCAAATATGCTGTATTGCCATCCCTGTTGTTTACGGATAACTTTCTGCAATTGCATTTTAAGTAAATTAAAACCCCCAAGAAATATTGCAAAACTGGCGAGGATATCGAACCATTGTGTCGCATCATCATCCACGAAATCTTTAATGGTTGGTTCATTCACGAACCATCCAAATAAAGTGAGAGTGCCTATCACCGCCACAATCAAAATTGGGATTTGTCTTTTCCAAAGCATAAATCTTTTCCTTATCTCACCGTTAGAAATTCAAGAATATTAAAATCAATCATTCCACCATCATGAAGGAATCGGAGAACGACGCCACAAAATATCATTCCAATAACAATCAATTTAATCATGTCCTGCCCTTTTATCCCGCCTATCAACTCGGGCCGCTGAGATAAATATGCACTTGCTGCAAAAAATTCTTCACCTATCAACGTATAATCACACGCAGTTACAAAAAATGGAATTTGTGCTTGGGATGCTGTACCAGCAATCTGGATAGCTCCAATCGAA
>Ga0206683_10002311_pt1 | contig 12930 bp, 4 predicted proteins | sample M280m12015metaG_FD_155483 | JGI IMG/M metagenome (GOLD analysis project Ga0206683, IMG submission 155483) | Ammonia-oxidizing marine archaeal communities from Monterey Bay, California, United States - M2 80m 12015 | ecosystem: Environmental > Aquatic > Marine > Intertidal zone | place: USA...
TCCACATGAGGGTAAGTTGAAGATTCTTTTCGTTAGGGAAGATGTGGGTCTTACCCGTAATGAGCAGATACTCGGTATTGTTGAAGAAGCGGTACTTAGATGTGGGCAGAATGGTGCGACCGTATCGGATGTTGTGATTGAAGCGATGGTATTTCAGAAAGGTTTATCGCGTGATGAGCGTCTTATAGAGATGACTGACCGTTATGGTTTCCGTGTGAGGGAACATTTAACTGGTATGAACAAGTATGATGAAACTATTGGGGTTCCTTCTATGGCTTTATCGTTTATGCGTGGTGAAATAGACATTCCTTATGCAGATGATCCATCCACACGCCATCAAGCTGATGAACTAATAAGACAGTTGAAAGCATGGCGGCCATTAAAACGGGGTACTAAACTAAGACAGGATCAAGTGATGGCATTATGGTTCATTTGGATACTCTGGCGGCAAAGGAAACAATCATATAGTGTTGACTCTTCACAATTCAGTTTTAAAGGACTACCTTGGAAGACAAGTGTGTCTAATAGTAGGGTTTTTTAATGTATACCTTTGATGAAATAGTAGGGATTATAAGACAAAGGCAGGATATACAAAGCCCTTTATTGGAAAGAATGATCCAAGTCAAGGAAAGATATAATGGAGATTATGTTATTCCGCTTCCTTCTATGGATAATGAACCTGTTTTACCTCCATTAACTCCTGCTCTTATAGCAGAAAATATTGATGCAATAGCTCAAAGAGCCTCATCAGTTATGCCTTTTATTGGATGCCCTGCTATAGACCAGTCGAAAGAACGGGGTGTTCGTTCCCGTGAGTATGCTGATATTCGTAGACGCGCACTTGCCGCTACTTGGTATTCATCAAAGTATAAACTCAAGATGCGTAGGGCTTACCGACATTTAGCTGGGTATGCCACATCATGTCTAGTAGTTACTCCTGATTTTGAAAAGGGTTTACCACGTATTGATGTCCGTGATCCTCTTGGTGTATACCCAGAACCTAAAGCTTATGAAGATGTCGAACCTCCACGTAACTGTGGGTTTATTTACGGCAAATCAGGTGATTGGTTACGCGCACACTATCCAGCCGCCAGACAAGAAAACGGTGGGCCTGTAGCTTCAGATGATAACGCCCGTCAAGAATTGTGGGATGTATGCGAATGGGTGGATAGCGAACATATTGTTATTGGGATAATGGGACCACGTTACAGTCATCATAATCAAACCTACCCATATCATAGTACGCAAATAGAACTATCTCGTGCGCCTAACAAATCTGGTATGCCATGTGTTATAACTCCGGGTCGTGTTTCGTTAGATAAGATCGCTTCCTCTGTTTCTAATGTTGTAGGGATTGTGGATCTTATGTCAAAAATGATGGCATTGGAAATAATTGCACAAGAAAAAGCTATCTTCCCTGATAGGTATATAATAGGACGATCGGGTCAGGTACCTATGATCGTCGGAGGTGAATGGAAAGACGGTCGTGAAGGTGAAGTGAATGTACTTCTTGATGCTGAAGCTATCGGCGAATTAAAATCAACTCCTGATCCGAGTACAAACATTGCAATCGATCGATTGGAAAGAAATGCTCGTATTTCAACAGGAACCGTCCCCCAGATTGGTGGAGAAACCTATGGAGCGTTACGTACCGGAAGAGGAATTGATTCCCTTATGGGCGCGGCGCTTGATCCACGCATCCAAGAGATGCAAGAGATTATGGAGGCTCATCTTCCTCATCTAAACGAATGTTTATTCGCTACTTATGAAGGGTACTTCGGAGCTAAACAGTTCTCGATGTTCACTGGCTACGCTGGGGATTTTGGACAAGTGGAGTTCACTCCAAACGAACATTTCGAAACACACGATAATGTTGTTTCGTACTCAATCCCCGGCGCAGACATTCAAGGCACTACGATACAGTTAGGTCAGTTGCTTTCAATGAAAGGTATCAGTCTTCGTACATTCCGTACTAAGCACCCGTTCATTGAGGATGCTGAAGCTGAAGGACGTAGGGTAGATGAAGAACAACTTGAAGAGGCAGTCATGGCCGCGATACAGCAACAAGCATTGTCCGGTCAGTTGCCGGTGGTGTATGTCTCTAAGATTGAGAAGCATCGTAGGAAGGGTTTTGATATTTTTGAGGCTATCGAAAAAGCCGATAGTGAGATTCGTGAAGAGCAAGCGGCTGTAGCTCCTGCACCTGAACAAGGGATGGCTATGGCTCCAGAACAAGCTATGGGGTTAGCGGCTGGCCCTGAAGGTATGGTTCCACAAAGTGGTGGACAGGGTGGATCACCTGAAGAAGCGGCGCAACTTATCGGCGCGTTAAGGGCAGGATAATGCCAAGGAAAAAACAAAATGTAGGGTTAGAACATGGCGGTGATTATGGTACCGTCCAAGCTGTCGCAGATAGTACCGATCCTAACAAAGGTGGAATACCTGTGAGTAATTCGGGTATGGCAATAGAACCTACTGCTACTCCTACGCCTCCTGCCCCAGTTAATGCTCCTCTTCCTTTAGAAGAAGCGACTGCTTTTACTCCACAAATAACACCTTTATTAGCTCCGGGTTCTGGGATTACATCTAGTGAACCAACGATGGTTAGCGATACACAAGTGTCAGGAGAGTTAGTGGCAAGATGGGCAGGAGCTTCAGGTAGTCAGCTTTTAGCTGAATCAGCCGCTCAATTATTGGCACCACAATAATGTTTGCCCCTACTAAAATTTCGCAGATAATGTCTGTAGACAGAAGCGCTCAGTCGACTATTAATGATGAGCTACATGGTAGAAGAATGGAACTTTTATTCTCTACAGGAGCGAGTAGGTTTTTTGATATAGAACCTAGTTCGATGGTTCAACATGTTCAAAGCGCTTCAAGCGATTTTGATATGCTTTCTAATTTCATTGGGGCGATGGATCAAGTCCAGTTTAATGAAATGAAAGAAAATTTTGAGATATTACCTACTCAAATGCAGGAAGCAGAATTCGTTTCACTTCCGCCAAAGATGCAGAAATTTTTACGAGGTTCTGGTTATGAACTACCAAGTGAAAGAAAACAAGACAGCTTATTAAAACGTATCTTTACTTGGGATATCCCAGTACTACCCGAAGAACACATGGGGCCTGTTGTTAAAGTAGGGCTTTCTCCACTTAGAGCTATGGGATTTTTTGCTGGTGGAGCGGCGCGAAACATTTGGGAATACGGCATAATGAAACCTTCACGTTTGGCTACACACACCGGACGTTCTATTGCCCATAGAGCAGAACGTGGTGGAACAGATTTTATAAATCCTCGTAAATGGAAAGAAGCATGGGATGCATCTGAGTATGACGATGGTTCTTACTATAAATGGGCTACTGATAAAGTTGTTTCTGATTTAGGTAGAGATCAAACAGAGTTATTAAAAATATTTTTGCGTAAAGATTTACAAGGTGTATATGACAAGCTTGAAGAAATCGGAGTAGCAGAAGGAAAAGATTCTGAAACAATTCGTCAGACGTTCACAAATTTTGTTGATAAATTAAATGACCCTGATATACAGAATGCTTTTACTACTTTAGAAAGCGGACGGTTAACTAATGCTGAAGCTTCAGTAAGAGCATGGAACAGGACAACGCCGTGGGATGTGCGACCCGGAACTGCACCTGCAAAAGCTATTGGTATTGTTGGTTCTCTTGCTACAGAGATTCTTTTAGATCCCATGACCTACGTTGGAGGATTTTGGATTAAAGGAGTAAGAGCAATAAAAGCAGGGGTACGTGCTACTGATTCTGGTAGAGGTGCTATTGATATGTGGCGACGAATAGCTACTGTGCAAAAAGCAATCGACGGTAAGAATGTTTCATCTTTAGATGTAGTGAATAAAGTCACAGGTGAAGTTTGGAACCCTGCTAAAGAATTACGAACGTGGTTACATGCTGGTAGCAGGGGTTATGGAACAGGGTTGCGTATATGGGCGGCTACAAAGATTAGTACTAGGGCTCAAGCTAGAGCCATTAACCGTATGCAGGAAAGAATTGAAGCCGCATTTAAAGAAATAGATTTGATAGATGATTATAAATTAAAAAGATTTAGAGAAGACCCATCGTTAACAAACGCACAATTAAAAGCAGAAATAAACGAAAAGTTTTTTTTAGAGACAGGTGGCATGGATCAGATAACTGCTTTGTCAAGGGATCTACCTGCTATATCTGCGATTCTTCCCGGAATGAAAGCATGGCATCGGAAAGCAAGGAACGAAGTTCTTACAATATCAGATGATGCATTGTCATTTAGCCGAGGTCGTGATGTTTTACCAGAAGGACATCTTAAAATACTTAAAGACCATAAAGCTACTCTTTCTGAATACGATGGCTTTTGGGAATTCTTAGCTGATGAAGAAGGCTGGAATATGCTGGCTTCTAAAATGGGAGGCGTAAGTCCCGAAGCAAGATTCCTTCCTGCTATTGGTGGATTTGGCGCACAATGGATAAAAGGGAAAAGATGGATTCGCAATACATTAGATTTTGATAAATTCCCAGATGAAGGCATCGCGGATATTGCACGTATGACTGCCACGTATCTGTCTAGACAAGCTGATTACATCCACAAAAAATTATGGGATGACATTCAATCTGGATCAATACAGGTCAGTAAAGACATTGACGAAGAGATGCTTACTCGGATATTAAATGACCCTACTATTGAAACAAGTGAACTCGTTCGTATAGAAGATTTAACAACGATAGAACAAGCTAGAACATTACACGAAACAAGCGCCGCTCGTATTATTTTAGAGGACGGCGAATTAGATCCTTTATTAAAATGGTATCAAGCTAATGGTTATGAGATACGTGACGGTTCATTAGTATTAAAAGCAAATATTAAAGGTCCTTTTCATGGCCCAGTGCAAGCGGCGAAAAATTATTACTATAATCAAATGCACCCACCCGGAAGTACAAATGCTGAACTAGGAAGGTTGCATCATGTGGGTGCTGGTTCGTTAATACCTGCGGGTGTTAAAGCATTCGGTGTAGGTGTGGCTTATCATCCTGCACGTTTTGCTGAGAAACTATTAACATACACGCCAAGGAATACTCTTCTTGATGTGACAGATGCTAATACGGCTATCTCAGAATTTACTGCTCTTGTTGATATGGGTGTCATGGCAGGGATGTCTCGAACGAGAATAGATAGCTATGTTCGTACATTTATAATGGGTAATGATTCTGAACGCTGGCTTGTACAAAGCGAATTCTTTTTAGATTTCATAGGGCGAAGTGGCGCTCTTCTACATGGTGGTCGAGATGTCCAAGAGTTTATCCAAAGGTTCATAAGATATGGGCATCAACGGTATGCGAACTTTGCTGATGAAGCTATTGGTATACAAGGACTTGAACGCCGACGGGGTATTATCGCTGGTGAAGCGTATACAGGACACTTAACTACAACAAATATAATTCCTAATTACCGAGAGTTGGGAGCAGTATCAAGGTACATGGCTCTTTACAGAAATCTTGGGTGGGGTTCATGGCTTCCAAAGATTGACAAGTTCATGTCTCGTACATGGCGACCAGCAGTTCTATTACGATTAGGTTACGTTGCTCGTAACGGTGGGGAAGAGCTTGCTTCATTCATGTGGCGTGAAGGACCAAGACAATGGCAAGCTCAAAAAGCGGCGCAAGTTGCCGCTGGTAGACGCAAAGTGTGGGACGCATACGGTAGAAAAATTTGGCAGAATATAGATCCTGAAACTCAAACAGCTTTGGTATGGAAACCGTTTTCACGTATATGGCGTTCAATAAATGAGGTCGCTGGTGTAGGTGATTACGCTATTACAAGGAAAGCGATAATTGAATCAATAGAAAAGTCAGGTCATAAGTGGCGTTTCTTATCTGATGAACAAAAACATTTATTATTTAAAGCAACCAGAGAAAGAATATTACATAAACAAAGAGGACTTGGTTCTTTTTCACGAATGGCTTTTGAATGGGCTGAAGCAGAAGCGCAAAAGCTTTCAGCTTTAATGCATTATTCTGCCACGCCAATGGGTATTGGTACTAAACAACAAATTGCTAAATGGATTGGTAGAAAGTTAGATAAGAATTTCGACCAACGTGTATTAGATATAGCAGAGTTGTATACGAACCCAACTTTTATAGATACAAAAATGAAAGACATCTTAGGAACTTTTGATTCCCATATAGCGGCAGACAAAGTAAACCTCGACACTGTATTAAAACAAGGAGGATTTGGTGTAACACCACAGTTGCAGTTACCTATGAACTATGGTGCAACAGAATTAAGATGGGCATCTAATATAGGCACGAACGACATGTACTCGGTTGATAAGAGTGTTGGTGTCGGACAACGCTTAGATGTCATGTCAGGTGATCCTTCACACATAGCGGCGCTTAAACAAATAGCTCATTATTCCTCACCTCAACAAGAGGCCAGCTTCGGGGAGTTGGTTCGTGCGCTTGGTCTTCCCGGCAGAGAAGGAGAAACAAACGCGGCTATTATTTATAAATATTTCCATGAACATCACAGAGAAGCTTTACGGTCACTTGACGAGGCATTCGATATAGTTGCTATTAAAAATATAGACACAGTTGAAAAAGCAGATGAGATGGCTACAAAACTTGGGGCTATCGAAGAGTTTATAGATGCCATGCCTGACAATATTAAACAAACAGTTAGGAAATTTCTTGAACCTGTACCCGGAGTTGGCGCCAGTCCAAATCCTATTGCGTTCTTATTACATGATTTAGATGTAACAAAAATAACTAATGATTGGGTAATAACTAAAGCAAATGCAAAGCAAGCATTTGTAAATGATCTGATGTCTATTGAAGGACAGCAAAGATTAATAAGCACACACCGATCAAATATTAGTTTCGATGGTGCTGGTGATGTATTGAGTATGCCTTTACCTGAAGGGCATGTTCGTTTATTTGTTCCTCTCATATCACAAGATCTTGTCGTAGCTTTAGGTCGTGTCTTAACTAGCGACGTTACAACTAGCCAAGCATGGTTTGATGATTTTGTTGAGAGACTATCTTTTGAATTCACACAAATAGGTGTGTCTACTAATAATGCTGAAGCTGTAGCACGTATGCTTCAACCAAGCATGTCACCTCAAGTAACAGGTATGACTCCTTCTATCTATGGTGACCTTGCTATAGCTTATAAAAACAATGACGCTAATTTTTTCCCTCTTCTTTTATCAAGCCCTAATGATGCCATCGCAAGCGCGGTGTCAAGATCATTAGATAATTCTCTTTTAAGATATATAGATGGGCCTCCGAAGACATCAACAAGTGGTCGTATTGGAAGCATAGAATTAAATGCAGAAGAACTATTTAATGATGCTGGTGCGGCTGTAAGAGGAAGATCATCATTGAAGGGGCCTCCTATCACTACAACTAGGAATGGTGTGAATCAAACAATCACCTATGAAGAATTAGCAGATATTGGTGATATCAGATTACAAGAAAATTTCTGGGGTTGGGGAGCAGAAGGACCACAATCAGCTTTAGATTTTGGTGCGAATGGTATGAGAGGTGAGAATATTATAGGGTTAAATCCTCACCTTCTTTACCCTCATAGTGATGGGTTGCGAAGTGTGCAAATGATGGACAACGAACCATTAACCCATCGGGTTCGTGTATATCAAAACAAACAAGATGGTCGAACAGCGAGTCTAAGAGTTGCAGATGAGAACGATCATTACAGTTGGTACAACAAAGATGAATGGGACATTATTGATGAACAGATAGTTACTCATAATGATTTGCGTAACGCGGCAGAAGAATTAGCGATGCTGAACTTGTTAGAGATAGAAGATTTATTTACCACTGGTGTCCGCACAGTATCCGGTCAAGGTTTTGAAACCTTCAACCCTTGGATCAGAGAGATTTTAAACACTGAAAAAGGTGTTGAGATCAGCCCTTGGAGGATTCACGAGAATGCGGTGAATGCTGGATGGTGGGAAAAAGCACCAGAGAAAATACTTACGTTCGTTCCTGTGACTAACCAAGCTGGTTCTAAGGGAGAAGTTATAAGTAAGGCATGGAATACTTTACTTCGTAATTGGTTTGATGGTGTTGTAAATCCAATGATCGGAGCGATGGTTCGTGAACCTATGTTCCAGCATTATTATACGATTGCTAAAGCACAAACTGTTGGAGCGCGTAATCTTTATAACCATTCACCGGATGCGTATAAGAATTTAGAAAAGCTTAAAGGTGTAACTAAAGTTGATGGTCAAGTACAAATAGATAGTTTAGAAGGGTTCATCAAGTTTGATTATGTGGGTCGTTCTGTTGATCCTGATGATCTTATGTCTAAGATAGCTTTTAATATACAAACAAGAAATAATGGTGCATTAGAAAAGAATGTCACAACTGCTATTAAAGATGGCGTAGAGTTGCCACCAATCTTTAAAGCTATTGTCAATAGCGATCCAAAAGTTGTAGATGAGTTCTTTGATTTTGTTGCAAGGTCAGCTTTACAATTCGAAACTCATAGAGATTTAGCTACTAAAACTGCTTTAACATTAACCAGTGCGTTTATAGATGACCATCGGATCAGATCACAATTCCAAGAAATGGTAGGAACACTCCTACCTTTCTGGTTTGCAGAAGATCAGTTCCTTAGAAGAATGGGCAGAAGTATAAATCATAATCCTTTAATGTTACGGAGAGTTCATCTCACTATGAATGCTGGTATTAACGGTGGGCTTATTCAGGAAAATTCACGAGGCGACAAAATCTTAGTTATCCCCGGATCTGAAACAGCTACTACATTTGCTTTGGAATTAGCAGAAGAATTCCCAATAATAGGTAACTACTTTGGTGGTCCATTAGGATTTATAACACGGGCAAGTTTAGAGTCGGGGCTAAGTACAAGTATTAATGTAATTCCCGGCTACGATTTAGAACGTATAGGTAGCCCCGGATTCGGCCCTCTGTTAGTTATACCTCTAAATTTGCTTGCACATAGAGATCCTAGTATCAGACAAACTTTTGAAAAAAATCTAATAGGAGGAAGATTCCAAACTGCTAGTGAACCTATTAATGGTGTTGGTAATCAAGCGAGAGTGTTAGCTGAAACTATTTGGTCTGCTGTTGTTCCTGCTGTTATAGCAAGACCATTACAAATGATGCAGTTGGAACCGTTCGCAAATGGCGCGGCTAGAAACAAAGCCGCACAAGATGTTATGAGTTACCTTGCAATGAACGGCAGGTTGCCTGATGAAAAGAACATGACTCCTTTAGAAAAGGAAAAGTTCTACGATGAGGTTGACATGATGGCTATGCAACTGCAACTCTTACAGAGTTTGTCATGGGCATTGGGGCCTAACACAGCTACTTTGGCTGATCTGACAACGCATGAAGGTTGGGAATGGAACAAAATGTTCCAAGATATTCTGTCAACTGGAGTGCCATACCAAGAAGCATACGGTTTATGGATAGAAGCTATAGAAGCTTTTACAGGTGAACCATTCAACCCATTAGAACACTCACCGTTTATGACAGGTAAATCAAAGAAGGTTAGTTACGCTGTTATGGAAGCGTTCGACGCATCAAATCAGTACATTGCAGACAACCCAGAGTTTATTGGAACTTTTAAATACACATCAGCTTATTTTCTGCCTCGTAAATTTGATGAAGAAGACACAGAGTTTTCGGCAGAAGCAAAAACAAGGCAACTTAATTTAGCTCTTACATACACCTTATCTCCAGAAGAGTTCTTAGACGAATTGTATTCCAATGCGGCTAGTGGTATTTACCATAAAACTTATCAAGATTATCTAACAAAGAGATATAAATATAAGGGTCTTGGTATGGATACAAGTTCTTTAGATTTTGAATGGCAAGTTTTCAAAGAAGCTTTTGATAGAACGCATCCAGTCTTCGCTCAACATGTGACAAGCCAAAATGAAAGGCGTGATAACAGTATCGCTGAGATGCGTCTTCTTGTGCAAAGCCCAGAACTTATTCCTGATACTAGACGCAAGGGTGACATTTTAGGAGCGATGGCAGTCATTGTTGATTTGGATACAAGGTTAAGAAATTTGACTGGTCGTAACTCTAGGACTGCCACAGATACAAGAAATAGGTTAAAGTTGACTTATATGCAACATATGGAAGCGTTTGTCAATGGTAAACCTTGGTTGAATGAATTGTATTACAGTGTATTTCTTCCATTGATAGGAGATTCTTGGATGGCTAAGTTTGATAATGGTTTAATTAATGTGTCGTTAGATGCAATAAGGGTATAAGAATGACTGAAGAAGAGTATATAAAACTAATAGAAGCTACTGAAGTTGCTACTGAAGACTATTTCAAAGCACAGGGTTTTGATGTTGATTTTAGTTCAATGACTACGGAAGAACTTGAAGAATTCTTTTTTATTCATGTGGAGCAATCTCCTGACTCAAGAGAACGATTCCAAGATTATATTTCTGCTGTCGTTTATAGAGATACAGCTTTTAATATTACGCCTAGTGACTATAATATTAAAGACATAGAGATGGCTCTTCAGGCTATTTCCCCCGATGAGGTCATAGATTTCTCTGATATGTCAGAAGAAGAAACTCTTGAATACGTAGAGAATCTTGATCCTGATTTACTTCGAGCAGTATACGCTCAACTAGGTGACCCTAATATAGGGGTAGCATCTGATGCTCGTGTTTTTGCTGAACTCGGGTTCATGTTCGCCCCATTTCCCGGAGGGGGGAAGCTGAGAGTTGGAACTAAATTACTTAAAACTACGGTAGGCAAATGGCTTGGAAGACTTCTTGGAAACACCAGATTCATAGATGATCTGGCACCGATAGCAGGGAGATCCGCTACGAGTAGGACTATACGTGAAACAGGTTTCGGTCATGTAGACGATGTAGCTGAAAGTATCAAAGCCGGATTTAAAACGGGAAGGTTAGGTACCCCTAATTACAGTTTCACGCGTGGACCTTATGGTTCTAATCAAGCGGCAATGGGGGCAAGAGGAGCAAGAACTACTGCTGGTGTTCCTATACAAACACCTATTCCTTTAACACCAAACCAAGCCACAGCGGGGGCGATTCTGGGAACTGGTGCGGTAGTTGGGGCGCAACAAATAACGAAGGAAGTATTCCCTTCTGGTTCTCGTGCGGAGGAACAATCTTATGAAAATGTTGAACCTACAGCCGACGACTTTATAAAAGGACCGTTTTTTAAAACAGCAGAAAATGGGACAATAAATTTAAACGGTGACCACGTTTTAAAACATATATACCATCAAACTTTGTCAGATCAAAACATTGCAGACAAAATAGTTAATTATTTAAGTGGTAATAGTGTTCATGTGCTTTCTGGTGGAGGTGCTTCTCTTATAGATTCTCTTCGGTCTTTAGGTCCGACTTTGATAAATCCACAGAATGCAGGAATGATTGGGGATATCAAAGTTGTTGATTTGCATCAAGGTTCTGAAGGTGTTGATCTTTTGTTCGATTACTTTATGCATAATCCTTCAGAGAACATACCGAATTATGACCAGAGATTAAATGATATAGGTAGTGGTTCGCTTCCTAATGTTGATGAATATCTCGCTAGGGAAGCTATCCAAAATGTAGTAAATGGAAGTTTGTATTTGGTTATAATGCCTGACTCGGTTGGGGAAGATGGGATTGCGGGATCTGCTCCACTCTCAGGGCTTGTTCAAAGTTATGATGGCACACCGTTCGGAGGGGTTGAGACATTAAATGATCTTTTCCCTAACGGATCATTAGGGCCGATGAGGATGCGGGGTGCATTAGCTCAAATGTCTTTTAATGAAATTACTTTACTTCAACAAAAGATGGTCGCATGGGGTTATTTAGATAAAGCGCCTCTTAAATGGGGAGAGAATTTGTTAGAAGGTGTTGGGGATTCCGCATACTTCCCTCTTGAAACAGCGTTACAAGAATTCCAAATGGAAGTTAATGCTGTTGGTATGGATTTATACAATAGACATGTGGCTGATGCGACAATGAGAGGTGATGATCCACGAGGTTATACTGAATTTTTGGGTGCAGATGGCACACCGCATATAGATAAAGTGTTAGATACTTTACTTGCTGTGAAATTAACTCCTTCAGAAGATGAACTCACACCGGAAGATACTGTTCGTTCACAATTAGTTGGAGAAGCGTCATCTAAAATAACACAAGTTATGACTAATCGTGGATTTACTGGCATGTCTGAAGGTAAGACTCTGCAACTTGAAAGAGATTTACAATTAGCTATGACAGAGTTAAATCCAGATAAGAAAGAAATGTTATTCGGGCAAGGCGGGGATGCAGTAGAGCAAGCTTTAGTTGAGTCTCTGTTAAAAGAATATTATGGTGATGAAAATTGGACTGCGCATTTACAGTTTGGTAATCATAAAGATTCAGCTTTGTTTGACTATGCGATGTTAGCTGGGGCTTTGACCCCGAAAGAACGTGAAGAACTTGAAGCAGGTACTTTACGTAGACAGAACTTCAGAAGTGGTACAAGGGTTGGGCAATACTCTGATGATATCGAAAGTTATGAAAAGGATGTTGCTACAGCGGTAATGAGAAAATTTATTAATAACCGTATGGGTGAGAGAACGTCAATGAATCCTCAGATACTTTCTGAAGCTTTAAATGATTGGCAAAATACTGTTGGTGATAGAAATGAGAATGTAATCCCAGAAGATCTTCTAAGTATGAGCAACAACGCTTTAAGATTTTTGCGTTATGAATCTGATCCAATAAATTATGATCCAACAGTGGATATGTTATCCACAGATTACATGACAGACTTCAACGAGCAGGCTAAATATTCTGGAAGAGAAGGAATGAATTACTATAATCTTAAACGTGCTATAGATCAGCTTGGTGGCGGTTCAGCAAGAGGACTGGAAGTAAAAAATGTCTAACTTTTTGACTCCTAAACAAAT
>Ga0206683_10002315_pt1 | contig 12924 bp, 26 predicted proteins | sample M280m12015metaG_FD_155483 | JGI IMG/M metagenome (GOLD analysis project Ga0206683, IMG submission 155483) | Ammonia-oxidizing marine archaeal communities from Monterey Bay, California, United States - M2 80m 12015 | ecosystem: Environmental > Aquatic > Marine > Intertidal zone | place: USA...
CATATCACCCCAGTATCCACCGTCATAGGAATTACTCCAATCTTTAGGCGGTACTAATAGTGGAACATGTAGTGGTGATATCAATTGACAAAAAGAGTGAGTCCTCTCCAGTAGTTCCAACATATCATGAGAGGGAGAAATAACATAAGGCGTGTTATGTTTACTCTTTGTAATTCTTTTAATTTCAATACAACCAGTAGTCTCAGCTAACATGTGTAATAATTTAATAGCCAATTTCATTCTATCAACCCCCCACTTCTCCCGGGAGATATCAAACTTATTCATTGTGTAAGTAATAACCTTTCTTACATGAGCTTCACTGGTAGTAGTTTGGAACTGCCCGGACATCTTTCTATATAACCCGGGATGTTCATTCTTCATATGTCTATACTGAAGTTCATCTTCTAATGCATTAGCAACCTGACCAGCAACAGCAGTCATCTTTCTCTCATTAACAATACCATTTAAAACTACCCTCAAGACAATAAAGGATACAGTATCATAGTCTCCCTCATATTCAGTTAGTAGTTTAACCTGAGATGCCATTCTATTAGCTTTACCAGTTAGACATTTAGTAACAAGTTCCTCAATACCTTCAGAGAAAGGATTAATAAGTTTCCTAATAATAGCAAACCCAGCTTCACTCACAGATTCTTTCTCTTTCTCTCTAATATCTCTTAGAACCTTATGATATTTTTCTATGGAGTGATTCTTAATATCTTCTTCAAGCTCCAATTGTCTGTTATAGTCTTCTATACTATGAATCATTCTAGTTCCCCTAAGATAACATCTAAGATAATACTTACTATACTTAATACTATATAATTAACATCATAGAACATATTAGATAACATCTAAGCTCTTTCCTTAAGGTTACTGTTAGGAATTGTTGAGATTGTCGCATCAGTGGACGTGCTTATCAGTAAATCTCTGGCAGCCTCAAGTTTATCCGATTGCAAATGAGTATATCTCTCAGTAACCATAACAGAGCTATGACCAAGCCACTCTTTTACTAAGTATATATCTCCGGTAGTTTCCCAGAGGCGTGATGCACAAGTATGCCTACAACAGTGTAAGGTAAATTCCTTGTCATTTTCTAAGGACATAGCCTTACGTACCTTCTGAAAGATATGCTGGATATGTTTATATGTTAACTCAGAGAATGGGTTAGGGTTATCAGTATAAATTTGTTTTACTCTTGGCATTAGTGGTACTGACCGAGGCTTATCACCTTTGTTTTCCCATATACGTAAGTAACCTTTATCAATATCTACGATAGTCTTAGGATTTAAGAGTTCACCACAACGACAACCAGTATCAATCAAGGTAGTTACAAATAATGCAACCTTGCGTGAATGCTTATGTAGTTCGCCTAGTAGCTCCTGTTCCTCAGCCGGGGAGATTACCCGGGTTTTTACAGTGCGTTCTTTTAGGCGTTTAATAAGAGGCAGTTCATTTACATTAACACCACCTTCCCAAAAAACAGATAGCCTTAAAGTTTTAGAAATAACTGCAAGCTTTCTGTTGATAGTCCCGGGAGCATTACCAGTAGCTTTCAAATCATTAACAAGCTGGTGAATGCGGATGCTTGTTAAATCTTTTAAGGTAATTTTCTCGGGAAGTATAGATAGTACACTGTCCATTAACTGAGCTTGTTTTATACAATGCTTAGATTGACGGTAGTGCTCTATCTCTGCTTTTCTAAATGCTTCAGATAATAACATATTATTTATCTCCATAGATTGCTTCAATCACACTTTCAGTTTCATAGTCTTTACCGAACCCAAGCTCAAAGATTCTATTTTCAACCTGAAAGGTGTATAGAATTTCCTTAGATTCATCTACACAATTATCAAAGTCTTTATCTTCTGACTTTCTAACCTTCAATGCTTCCAAGAGTCTGTTAGCCCCGGCTTCATCTAATGGAGCTACTATCTTAGGCTCGTCAAGCCCAGCAGCAGCCGTTAATAAATTAATATTATCCATAAAAATTTGAAGAGGTGCAAAGTGTTCACCTGTATATCTCTGTTTAATTACATCAATATTTTTTAACATGTTTTTCTTTTCTCCTGTATTTAGTTTTATCACGTACAATTCTCTGCCTGAACAGAGAGGTTCGTACTACCTGTAAAAGTTTATTAGCTATCCGAGATTTCATCGCTGATAACCGTGTTTTTAGCTTCAGGGTGACGTTCTTTGAACATTTCCATGAAACGCTCTCCAGCAATTTCCTCAATACGCCCAATAAGATTATTAAGTTCCTCATATTGGTCGTTATCGACAGCTAGGTTCGTTAGTTGAGATACATAATCTCCCCAACGCTTTACATATTCACTCTTCGTGAACATGGAAGGATTTCCGTCCCAGCTATTTATACTGATAGCACCAAACTCATCGTCCGGTGAAATTACACGTATTGCTGCAAGTTTATCTTCAAGCTGTTTTTTTAATTCAGCCTCATTTTTAATTTCCACGACAGGTAAGCCGTTTCTAAGTTCAATGTTTAATTTGTTCATCTTTTTTCTCCTGATTTTCTATTGTTAAAATGCTTCCAAGAGTCTGTTAGCTCTGTAAAGTAATTCGGTATGGTCTTTCATAACATCCCTGTATTTAATATCTAAATCTTCGAGTTGTTGTTTAAGTTTCTTTATTTCTTGGTTTTGCTGATAAGCGATACCTTTCATAGTATCATTATGTCTTTTATACTTATCAGCTTCATCCATTTTTTTATGTAGTTCTTTTATGATTTCTTTCTTTTCCATTATGTAGCCCTCCTTTGAGCTTTCTCTTTATTACGATAGCCTTCAGAAGTGTTGCTGTACCAACGCTCTAAAAATGCTTCTATACTATCTTGACAAATTATAACTCTATCACCTTCACGAAATTGAAAGGTAACACGTTGAGGTAAATCACCTCGTTCTATCAATTCTTTTTGATATCCTAGAGCCTGTTCCACTACATCTGTATCCGTAGCTTCACGCATCGTTTTATTTCTTTCAGCTAATGCTCTAAGTTCACGCATTAACCAGTTAGGTTTATTTAAATCATCACGCTCAATTGATGCAATGATTAATTTTCTTACAGCATTGTTACCACGCTGGGTGAACATGCCAAACCTTTTTCTTTTAATCTTTTCATTTACTTTCATTTTATTTACTCCTATTAAGTTTGTTTATAAAATCCTGATTCCTCAAAGGTGAATCATCAGGTAATGGTTTAATATCCATATTATCCAACATATCTACTATATGTGGAGGATACTTATTTTTAAGTGGTATGAATTTTTTATTTTTCATTTGTTATTTACTCCGTAATCGTTAGTTAAGTCTTGAACAGCATCAGATAAATAGTCTCTAAAATCTTGAGCCATATTTACTGGGATACTGCCCTGTTTTTTTACCCTAGCAACTGTTTTCACTTTCATTTTATCAGTGAACCCAGCATATTTATAGTCAGGGTTATGTTGCATATCATCCATAAAAGATGAGAATGCGGTTACTAAATCTGAATTTAAATAATCTAATGACCAAAGTATTTGTTTGTTCACTGTATTCAAATCAGTATCCGGATTTTTATCAGTCATGAATTTCCATACACCGGGCATCACTTTCGCAAATCCCTTAAGTTGGTTAATTATTTTCATGTTTAAAACTCCTAAATTTTTGTATTTATTAATCATGTAGCGGATTTTATCACACATCTATACTACCTGTCAAACACTATTTCAAATTATTTTTGATACCACCACAATTATATAGCCAGTCAGCCGTAAAAAGCCAGTCAACAGTAAAAAACCAGTCAACAGTAAAAATTTTTTTAAAAGTTTCTTCAGCAATGGCAGCTCCCGGGATTTTTTTTCCCTTGTTTTTCAATAGCTTAAAAAGAAAAAAATAATTGATGAAAATAGGGCTTTATTTTTCAAGAACTTACAAAATTAAAATCCTGGTGCTAATTTTTATGGATATAAAAATAAGATAAAAATAATACATTGATTAAATCGCAGCATATGAGCCCGGGCTTAATATATAGCTATATTTAGCAATCCCCGGGCTTGCTGGCAGCATTTAGACCGCCTCAGCTCACGTCTAAGGGACTTAAAATAAAAAGGGATACTATGACATGTCCAAAAAAAAGCCCGGTTATCCCGGGCTAATATAGAGGAAGGAAGGAAGGAAGCTTATCCGATAACAAATCCGCTGTTATCAGTTTTAGCGTAACCCTTAGCATACAACGAAACAATGTGCCCGGGCTTATCTAAAAAACGTAAGTCGTTATTATCACCGTTAATCACGGGAAGCCCTAAGTAGTAGCTAGGGATTATCGATTTGTCCCTGAATACTACAGCTAGATTAATAGCTGTAGCTGCTGCCGCTTTAAGGCACTCCAGCGCATATTTAGCTGAAGCTTTACTATAGGATAGCGTTAAATGATAGTTATCCGGCAACACGTCAAAAGCCCGTTTATAAACCTTAGTATAATCGTAAAATTTTATATCCGGGAACTCATTCATTATCCCTTTTTTATAAAAAGCGATGTCACTCGTTCCATTTAATCTCACAACTGGCTGTATATCTTTCTTTTTGCAATAGTTAGAAAATTTATATAAATCATTCCTAAGAATTTCATAAAACAATTCCCGGTTATCTCGATATAAAATCGTTTTTCTAACACGTGCAGCGTTTACGCTTTTAAACATCCGGGCACGTCCAGCCGTGTATAAACAGCCCTCATGACATTTAGCAATTGCTGCCATAGGACATATATTTAGCCCTTCGACCGTTTTAAATGGTGCTAAGTACATAATAGCTGTTAAGTATTGGCTACCGTCACCCTTCACGGTCTTAGCATTGCTGCCAAAACTAATGAGCTTCAAATTACTCATAGTATAGTTCCCCCTGATTTATTTAGAATAACCGTATATCCTAATTTTTTAATATGTAAAATATCATAATTAGAAAATGTCTTAGTTCCTATCAGCATATGAAATAAGCTTGAAATATTACAATCCGGATATAATAGCTCTTTACCATAGACCGTTTTTGATTTTAGATGCAATTCTCTATTCATTGATTAACCCTCCATTAGCCAGCATTAGTTCACGCGGCAGAGTTTCCCGGGCTTTACAATAATCCGGAGCTATACTGTTGAGTGACTCATTATAGATGTCATTCATAATCCGCGTATTTTTTTTAGTGAAAGCTTCATTTAGTATTTTTTCGACAATACACGTTATCTCAGCTCTATCCATATCAGCATGGATTTTTAAAGCTTCGATTTTTTCAATAGTATTGACTAAATCTAAAACGCTGAAATCTTTCCCGGGATGTGTTTTCTTTAGTAGCTTAGTAATTAAAATAGCCTTATTTAAGTTTCTTTTATATGTGTTTACTTGTTTCATAGTTTATATTCTCCAGTTATTAGAACGGTTCATTATCTCTATAAATGATATTCCAGCGTATCCAGCTCGCTGCCCTTTTCAGTAAATCTTTAAAATCATAAAATCGACACCAACACCAGTCGTTAATCTTTTCAGTTGTTGGACGGTCGTTCCATTCCCCTTCGGCTTGATGATTAGCGGCTTCAGTCTCAGTATCGAAAGCTATCGCCTCCGGTGTCCCGGTGTTGCTTTTAAATAGTCTCATGATGTTATTCCCCTTTTTGCTTAAAATGAATATCCTTCATATCACAATTTGATACTACTGTATATAGTTAGAATGAAATTAAATTTAAAAAAAAACAGATAGTCAGAAAGACATAAGCTAAATATAAATAATAGAATTGTTGCCAGTTTCCCAGCAAATTTCCCAGATTATAATAGAATGAAGCTGCTAAGTAATTGATTTTAATAGAAATGTATCAGATTCTTAATCCGTTACAGCCTACAGCCCGGCAAAAAATTGAACGGGGTAAATTGAGCCAGACAGCTTAACGTATAGGGTTTCAAATTTTTGTGATAAAAAGAAGCTATATACCCCTAGTATTCTCTAAAAGAATCTCAATATACCGAGTATTACCCACACAAGTTGGATATACCATATTCACCCCTTTATTCTTAAAGAAACTCAGCATCCACTCCCTATTTTCATCAGACATTGCAAACTCACTACACTCTTTTTCAGTAGAAAACTCAGGTGCATTATCAAAATATACTTTATTTTGACCACCATACATTACTAAAAAGTAAATACAGAGAAACTTAACCATAGTTATCCTCTCTATATTACATTAGTCCAGTTAGGTTCTGCTGCTTTTTTACCGAAACTTTCCGCAAACTTCCTTAATTCATCATCAAGAAGCTTGTCTCTATGTTCTTGTTCGATAGTATTTACATCTCTAGCCATTTGTTCAGTAAAGTATCCTACTGCTTGTGCTAATACATCAACCCTATCGTCCTTAACTAACGCCCCTTTGTCCCTTGATATTCGTGTTAATTGGTAGAAGAGCTGATATTTCTGGTCAGGAGCTTTTAAATCCCTCTTAATAACATCTTCATCCACCACTAAACGGTGTTGATTCATAATAGGCTCAAGTGTATCTATTATTCGAGCCTCTTTCATACCATGAACCTTATGACCTTCTAACATTACCGGGTGTCCGGCACGAGTAAGGTAAGGTTTAAATAGTTCTAGGAACATACCGTCCCCAAAGTTATCTTCTACTCCAACATAGTTTACTTTTTCTTCCTTAGCAATTGCCGCAAGAGCTTTTAAAGTCTCATCATCGTAACCACTGAGGAAACCTCCGACTTTTCTAAGGTAAAGAAAACCATTAATCATCTTTAATACTACATATCCAGTTTCATCTGTACCTCTACCTGAAGGGTCTATCCACATTACACTCCCGGTATACTCTGAGAAGTCCTTAGAAATAAACATGGGTCTATGTAACTTATCACCTGATAAACCAACATTAGGTAAATCATTAATAATCTGCTCAGGAGAACTACCCCATACAACTTTAATAGGTGCATCAGTAGAAGAAGTACCCATAATTAATAAATCAGATAACTTAAGAGGATATCTATCAGCATCACTTACGGATGTGTCCAGCATAAACTGTAATGCAAAACCGGAACGACCATATGAAGCTTCTCGTTCTATTAAATCATCGCTATCGAACCTCTTAGGGTCTGTAGGAACACCGTAGCGGTCATGTGAACCCTCGGTAAGCTTTTTATCTTTAGATAGCTTATGCGTTAAATAAGGGGCTAATTTATCGTCATATGAAATACGTTGTTTACTTCTAGGATAACGTGCTGTCCATATTCGTTGTTCATATCCACGTTCAGATAAAACATTATATAAACTCATTTCAGTCTGAGGTGTTCCAAGGTACTTAATAAAACCCCCGGGCTTTAAGATAGCATCAAACTCTTTTACAGATTCTCCTAATCTATCTCTCATAAGTTGAGTCATAGAGTTGTTAGGAATCTCTACATCGTCTGCTACGATAATGTCAGCACGACTACCAGCCAACTGACCGCTTATACCTACAGACTTTACTGAAGGTGCATGGTCAGGTGTTGCTGGAGCAACATCGAATGACACATTAGAATTTCTCTGGTCATTGTTAGGAATGAGATGTTGCATTAATGGCATACCACTAATTAATCTCTTAGTGAATGTTGAGAAGTTATCAGCACGTTCCTTAGAGGCTGACACAACTAGAATCTTTAGTTGAGGGTTACAAAGAAGTAACCAACAAACATACGCAGATGTTATCCAAGATTTTCCGACTCCCCGGAACGCCATTATGATTGTTCTACGTTTAGACTGCTGAAGATACTCAGCAATGTCATATTGAATTGGAGTTGGTTCAGGTAGTCCAAGAAATTCCCAAACCATAAAAACAAAGTTTCTGAAATCTGATGTTACTAATTCTTTATCAGCCTCCGAATATTCTGCCCACTTCATTTAGTTTTCATTTCAGGAAATGGAACTATAGAATTAAGACGTTGTATGTCTTCATTCTTTTCTGGCATAGCAGCAATATCATTGTCTGCTAAAAATTTTCTAGCAACTTCTAAATCAGATGCATTAGCTTCTCCACTTTCAATTTTAGTTACGAAAGCTTTCGCAAGGGTTGCATGTAATTTTCCGAGTTCCTTTTCTGTGGCTGCACTCATTATATTCTCCTAAGTTTTCATTGTGACTTGCATGAGACAAATACAGCTTGCCCCATAGAAGAAAAACATCCAAGCCAACGGATAGTTTCCCTTTATCATTAAGTCAACAAATGTAACTGCATAGCAACATGTACAAATAAATAATCCTATTGTGCTCATTAGTACATCTTCCTTAATGTTTTAGTTTTAACAACAGTGGCTTTAAGTATTTCATTTAATCCGCCTAAATCTTTTTCACTGGTTAAACTTGTTACAAGCCAAATTCTTGTTTCGTCTTCACGAACTTTCCAACCAATTGTACGAACTTGTACCGGAGGTTTTTCAAAATCATCTGGTTCAGACACCCAGCCACTATCGCAACTGTGGTCGTTCCACCAAACTTCAACTAATTCAAATTTTCTCCAACCAGTTTTACGCATTTAAACTATTTCCTTTTTTTAGTTTTAAATGTTTTCTCATAATTTTTTCTATAAGCTTTTCCGTTTTCAGGTCTACGCTTGCTTCCTTTACCACTCATATTATTTTGCACCAGGCTTTTTTTATATCTTGTAAGTTACTGAAAGTGTGTGAATTTCCGAGATACTGGGATATCAACTTTTATTTTAAATCGCTTAGAAGTAAAATAAGAAGGTCGAATTTACCAAGAACCTACTACCCAACCAACACCGAACCACGCAGCCATCCAAAAGTAAGGATGTATTGATTCTAAAATATCCCAACACATATCTGTTATATCTTGTAATTTCATTATTGTCTCCAAGTAGCCAAACCCTTCAACCCAAAGCTGGCTGCGATTGCAGCTCCTAAAAACGCTTTGTAGTAGGCTGGCATGTTATTTAAAACTTCAAACCCTCTTTCAATGTAAGGAACTAAATCAGGAATGAAAGCACATACCATAGGTATTGATAATACTATGACAAACCATTCATCTTTCCAACTGGATTGTGAAGCCTGTGCTTGTAATTGTTCCCACGAATCTGTTGATTCAATAGCTCTTATTTTTAATTCTTGTTTTGCGTTTGATTCTTTTGCTTTATTTTCTAGGAAGGTTTTTGCAAGACCACCTATTATTGAAAATATTTGAATCATTATTCTTCTCCAAACATAGCTTTAAGTTTTTTTGTTTCGTTTCTATACGCTAAATGTTTATAAACCCAGCTTACAACTAAGGAACAAAAAGCTATACCTATAGCAAATAAAGTTGAGTAGTGATTTATGTATGCACTGATGCAAGCCCAGCCTGAACACGAATACGTAATAAAATCTATAGCTTTAACTACCTCTTGTGAGTGTGTAATCATTCTTCTTCTATCCGATTACTACCAATATTTCGTACTGTCATGTCTGAGTAATCTCCTGATAGCCCAAGCTCATCTGCCGTTTGTGTGTGTTTAACAGTTAAAAATTTATACATTCCCGGACTTCTTTTTTTAAAGAAACCCCTGAACCCATGATACATTGCAAGTGATAAAATCCCTGTACTTAAACTTGCTAGAAGCATCATCTTAATATCGTTGGTGGCAACATTACTTACTTGGTATATTATCTCCCCTAGACACCACTGAGTTAATGAGCCTAATACAAAACCAACACAAAGTTGATTCATTAGTATATGACTTGAAGATAACTCAGGTCTTCCGTCTGCTCTGTTAGCTCTCTTATATGCTACTAATAAACACATAGAAATAAAAGAAGCAAACAGTATAGGAATAAATACTGTAAGTACTGTTACCCAACCACTAGGAACTACATTCATCTACGATTGTATTCATAGCTACTTTTAAAGCATCTACGTCTGCACTATCAGAAATCCTTGAGTCTGCTGGTGCATTACGTAATACTACTTTCCGTGCTATGACTGCGGCTTTTTCATCTGCATCACCGCTTTCATCAGCTCTCTGGTAAGCAACATCTTGCTTTACTAATGCTGGGTCTCTAGCTTCTCTAATTTTAGTTTTAGCAACTTCTTTAGATTTTGCTAAGTCAACTGTAACAGAAGAATTGTCAGAAGTAGTCCAAGCATTTCTAAAGCTTCGGTCTGAAGGGATTGAGTCAACATCTTCTATGCTTGCATCAGTAACACCTTCTGGTACAGACTTTTCCATTAAAGCTTCAATCGTACCACCATTAGCAAGATACTCAGGTGTTGGTATTACAACTGCGGCTACGCCATTATCGCCTGTATAAACTATTCTTTTATCCATTTAATTTCCTCTTAATTATATTATTCATTATCAGTCTCCGAAAATTACACAAGAAACATGAGTAACATCTTGTACACTACCCGCATGACCATCTGTACTTATTCTAAATGAACCCGCGACAGGGGCAGACATGAAAGGGGCATTTATGTACCCAGTCGTGCTATCCTCATCTGATGCAGTTCCCGCTATAGTGTAATTACCATTGCCCATATCTGTCTCAATAACTATTGTGTAATCCCCAGTTCCATTATCTGTAATTGAAGTAACATTAAAACTATCATTGATTGCTGGAGTACCAGTACCATCAAAATTAACCCAAGCCTTTGCTATACCTTGTGAAATTTGTGCTGGGGTTGAACCATTAGCTCCAGCCGAGTCTTGTATGTTAGTTGCTTTTACATTTGTTACTGTTAATGTACTCATTATTGGTCTCCGAAAAAAGATGCACAAATCCACGGAAAATCGGATTCTGTACCATTAACATAGTGCGTTGATATTTTAATACTATCTGCGGCTGGGGTATAACCAGCTTCAGCACTTACTATTACCATAGTGTTATCTCCAGTTGCTCCTGTAATATAACCGCCACCAAATACACTACTATAGTTTGCGTTGGAAAAATCTGTATCAAAATTTATTGTGTAAATTCCTGTGCCTCTGTCATCTACACTAGAAACATTAAATGAGCCTCGTGTTGTAAAAGCATCACCGTTAAAATTAACCCAAGCTTTAGCCCTACCAGATAATAACTGAGCAGTAGTTGAAGAATTTGCTCCAGCAGTATCCTGTACATTTGTTGCTTGTACTGTTGTTGCGTTTATTGTTGACATATATTATCCTCTACTCAAATTGCACCCCAATACCTCCAGCATCAAAGGTATCAGTGCCTGTATTTTTAATTCTAATCATATCGAGTACACCAGAAAGGGGAACTGAACCACACCAATTACGAGTGTTCTCAACACCACTTGACATTTTAAACCTTGCATCGCATACCCATACATTATTTGTTGCATCTTGTAACCACAATTTTATCGCACCATGAGCTATATGCCCTGCCGCCCAATCATTAGTTTGAAAACCAGCACCTAAATTTATTCCACCACCTGCATTATCATAATCTGCACCACCTAGATAACCAGATGTAGTTGGACTACTACCAGTACCTAGTTGAATCATTAGTTTTTCTGTGCCACTTGTGCTTACACCAGCAAGTAAAACTGTTATTCTTTTAACTCCAGTTGGTATTCCAGTAACGTCATAAGATTGCGACCCAGAGGAAGTATCAATCTCAGAATTTAGTGTGATATTATAAGGATTCGCGCCAGCAGAATTTTCTATCTCATCTGTAACGACTTTATCAGCTACTACTGATGCACCGCTTATTGTAGAAGGCATTATGGTTTCTCTGGATAAACTGGATTATCAGCATCTACTGAAGCTGGTAAATCACGTAAAGCTTGGCGGTAGTTTTTCTGAGCATCAGACATTTCTGGAGAATCTGCTAATGACCACCAATCTGTTTCGTGTAACAACGCATCTCTACGTTGACGTATTGTTACCATTTTCATTTCAACAGTAGGAGCATTCTTAGCATTGTCTGCAACTTCCTCTGCTGTGTAATTCCTTTTTGTGATTTCTCCAGTCATCACATTAACTGCTGTTACATCATGTGCCATTTAATTTTCCTCTTATTGAAATTGTATATTTACATCACCAGCATCAAAAGTATCACCAGATACAGTTGTTAATTTTAATTTAGTTAGTGTTCCAAGAAGTGTCTTACTTCCGCAACCAGCAGAGGCACTAGCTCCATCACCTCTCCCTCCAGTAACTTGTCCTACCCATTGAAATGTTCCTGAATCTAAAAGGCATAGTGTTACTTGTGCACTCCAAGTTTCCCCCGAGCCTATTGCGGTTGTTAATTGAAACCCAGTAGTGGATAATTCAGCAGAGCCTTCAACACCAATAGCAGATTTATAACCAGAAGTCTCATAGCCATCTACGTATCCTAATTGAACTAAATAATCGCTACTGCCATCTGTCGATACATCAGCCATACATAGTATAATTCTTTTACAACTTGCTGGAATAGAAGTAAATTCAACTGCTGTACCTGATGTAGAGTCTATTTTCGTTTCTAAACTAATTGAATAAGGACTAGCTCCAGCAATATTCGTAATAGCATCAACGACTAAGCTACTCATACTATTACCCACCGTCCACCAGAAGTTACCGTTATGGTATCTCCTGAAGCGACTGTCATTTTACCAATAGACATAGCGTTTGTTGTTGCACCGATAGTAAAACTTTCTGTAGAAGTTTGGTTTGCTTCTAAGAATAACTTATCAGTACCACCACCTGTCATTCCGCCACCAGCATTATCTAGTGCGGCTGTAATAACATCTCCACTAGAATCTAATAGGTCGGCTATATTTCTTGCTTTTGTCATTTAGGGTATTTCTCCTTAACTAATTTTCTCTTAGCCTGTAGTTCGATTAGATGTTGTTCGTCCAGCAGTGCATGAATACATTCTTCCAGAGGCGGATACTCGAGTTTTCGTTTTCTCTGATATTCTTTAGCTTCATAGTCGGC
>Ga0206683_10002321_pt1 | contig 12908 bp, 27 predicted proteins | sample M280m12015metaG_FD_155483 | JGI IMG/M metagenome (GOLD analysis project Ga0206683, IMG submission 155483) | Ammonia-oxidizing marine archaeal communities from Monterey Bay, California, United States - M2 80m 12015 | ecosystem: Environmental > Aquatic > Marine > Intertidal zone | place: USA...
ACCTAACTAATCATAATCTCCAACTTGGATTTACAAATTAATCAGTAGAGTAACTTTTCTTTCTATTATATTTGGTTCTGTCTTTATGGACTTGAGTAAGTCCGTGTGAAGGTGTCTTCTTATGTTCTTTTATTTTAGGCTCGGGTTTGCCAAAGATACGTTCCCACGCATCTGCATACTTCTCTTCGTTTGAGTTCCGTCTTCGAGAACCCTTTCCACCGTGCCATTGTTTCATTTCTTATAACCATCGTTGTGGACGACTCGCACTTTCTCTCTTGATTGCATCAAGTTTATTTCTACGATTCTGTTGTTGATTTCTCTTGTGTCTCTTTTGATTAGGTTTCTCGTAATGTTGTCTATCCCTAACCTCTTGAACAATACCTGCATTATCACACGCCTTCTTAAAACGTCTAAGTAAACCATCAAACGATTCAGTCTGATTTCTTTTCTTATTGTATCTTGGTGTTACACTAGGCATATATTATCCAAAAAACTTTTCTAAGGTTTCGTCCTCTTTATTTTTAATCTTATCGGAAGTTGGAACCAATTCCCCTTCCTTTCTAAACACTAGAATATACTCATGTACTTTACTAGTGTATCTCTTACTCGCACACTTACCCATTTGTAAGGCTGCAAATATCGTATCGTTCTTCATAACTATTACGTCATGTAATTTCAGACCCGATTGCGTGAACATATTTATAGTGTCGGCATGAAATGGAATGTATTCTCCGTCTCTTCTCCAATCACCACAAACCCATACACAAAATCCACCAGGCACTAAAACTCTTTCTATATTATCACCACAAACCTGTATTCTAGATGCAAATTTTCTGTACCCTCTTATATCGGATAACTGACCTTCTGCACTTTCGTATCTTTCTATATCACCGTAAGGTGGACAAGTCATAACTAAGTTTGCAGATTCGTTATCGGTGTCTTTCATTTCACAACCGTCTCCTTCTACAATGTCATACCAACCGTCAAAAGAATGTCTTGACATTTCTTCTTTAACTTTACTTACAGTTGTTGGTGATACATCATAACCAACATAATCTCTTCCTAATGAAGCAGATATATATGCACGAGTCATTCTACCTGCAAATGGGTCAACGATTGTATCTCCAACCATACTCCAATAATGTATAATGTTCTCACACAATCCTGCGTGGAACTCAGACATCATTAGTCCATTTGGTAATCTAGGACACTCTCCTCTCTTCTCTTCGTATGCAGTTAAGTATGCATCTTTCCAATCCTTCTTTGAAGATTTAGTTGGTGTTATAACGGATAGAGGAGTCCACCCAAATTGGTCAACTACTCTTTCATTCTCATTGAATGGAAGAATGTTTTTGTAAAATTCACTTTTCATAATATTTTCTAAATGTGAAATCATATCGATTTCGAAAAAGTGTGTCAGTCGCCCCACGCCTTACAGCATACCCGCTCTGCACCGATAAACCCGCTTGATTTTTGCTGTTTATCTTACCCTTACTGAGTACCCCCACTTTTATCCACGGCCTCAGTGAATGCATAGTCTTGTCATTTATATTCATAATAAAAACCTATGCACCCCAAATGAAATTAGTCTTGAGCTAATTTCTTAAAGTAATCCATTGCATCGTCTTCAGAACTGGCTGTTACACCTGCTGAAACTTCTGCACTTTCGATTACTGGTTCACTTGCTGTTGAAGCAGTGTTTACATTAGACCATGGCACTTCTTCCAAGTCTTCTGCAACTGATTCAGCAGTAGAGGTAGACCCAACTGTTCCGAGAACTCTTTCAAGTTTCTCTTTTAAGTCTTCATAAGACTTGAACTCATCGGGTGAGATTACGGCAGATAAAGAATGAACTTGACTAAACACTGAGTTTATTTGTTCTTCATTATCAAACAATGGTGCAGTCGCATCAAACTCAGATTTGTCGTAGTTCCAATAACCGTCAACTTTTCTAATTTTGATTTTGAAGTTTGCACCTTCATCTCTTAGGTCAAAAGGATTGATTGCTTTCTCATCTTCAAATGCAGGTGAGATTGCTTCCTTGAGTGCTTCAAAGATTTTTTTACCGTATCTGTATTTAAATACTTTACCTTCATTGTCAGGATTTTTAGGGTCTGAAACAACATAGACATTAGAAACATAGTGAAGTCTTCGCTTCTGTTTCCTTGCAATCTCTTTGTTTGCTTCAATTCCTGTATTCCATAACGAAGTGTTATATTCACTTACAGGGTCTTTCTTATTGAGGGTCGTTAAAGACTTCTCAATGTACCAGCCGCCAGGGCCTTGAAAGCCGTGGTCGAAATAAGATACCCATGGCATCTCTTCTCCTTCAGGGGTTGGTAAGAAACGAATCACTGCGTAACCATTACCAGTTTTATCCAGTTCGGGTTTCCACATTGTGTCGTCTTGGTAGGATTTTTTTGCACCTTCTGAGGGTGAAGCTGTTTCCATTGCAGCTCTTAGTTTATCTAAACTACTACTCATTGTATTCTCCTATTGTATTACAATTATATCGCATTTTATTAACAATTTTATCAAGATTCTAGACCTTCGCCTAAAACCCACCTATCACTTATTTCATAATAAGATAGTTCATTATACTTGATTTCGTCCTCTTTGTCTAGAGGGTTTTGCCAATATAATGAACCTTTTCCATAGAACCATTCGCATAGCGCTATGAACTGAGAACGTTGAACTTGTAGAACAGCGTCCTCAGTTGTATATTTAGTCGGATAGTTATCACTACCTTCGTAAATATTTGAAGGTTCCCCTTCAAATTCTAATCCATCGAACCCAATTAGATTGATAGTTTTAACACCTAGTGTCATTGCATATCCTAATGCAGACATTCCAGTCATTAAGTTTCTTAATCTCGGTTCGTTGTATGTTGTAATTAAATGTGGATTCTTTAACCCAAGAAAATCTGTTCTACTATCATTTCCCTGTATGATAAAATGTGAGTCGTCTTCCTTTACACTTATTATAGGGTAGCTGAAATCTGGCGCAAACATATCCAACATTTCAATTGGTATTGGGTCAATATCTGCGAATGCAACATGGTTACCTCGATAGTATCCCGATTCAACTATCTCTTTTTGGACAGGCATATCAACTGCAAATACTAGGTCACACTTATCTGTATCCCTGTAGATTGCATTGCAACCCCACACCTCATGCGACACAGTAAAATCAAAATTCAATCTACTTGGGCCGTTTCCCAGTATTGTCACTTCTTCTAACATAAATCTATAAGGTCTTTCTTGTATTTTGGATAATCATATTCCAAAAACGTTTTGTATTTCTTTATTAGTCTATACACTTCGGGATACACTAACTGTTCTGATATCAGTGCATTCCATTCATTGTCGCACATATTAATAATGTCGTCCATGATACAAAGTGTCTCTAATGAAAGTTTCTTTGCAAGGTATTGTTTGAGTAGGATAGGGTGTTGACCATTCTTACACTCCAATACTTTGTTGATATGTTTCTTCCTGAGTAAATCAGATACTTCGGTTTTAAACATATACGATAACTTCTGATTTCTGTTCTTCCATTCTTTATATCTTTTATCACACTCAGAATCTAACAAGTCTCCTGCCCAATAATCTCTGAACGAAAGATTTGCAACATAGAAATCCTGCAAGTCTTGTTTATATGTTTTGTATAACTTACCAAAATGGTATTTGTCTTTTCGTTTTAAGAACGAGTTTATATCAGACTTGACTTTACCGTTGTATTTGATAAAGTCATATGTGTCCGTGTGGAAGTGCAACTTTATCCCAAGATAAAGTGTATATGCATCATATCCATCACGACTCGTCATTACGACTTAACTAATGTCAATCCACTTGTTGCTTCTAAATGTGCAGCTGCGACCTTCTCATTTGAAGGAACAACAAACACTACCTGTTGGAAAATTGCACTAGTAGGATTCTCTGTCCCAGTTGCAGCTAATCCCTTTGCAAATCCCATTGAACCGTCTTGAGGGTTCGACAAAATCATTCTTGGGTCTTTCAACTCAACTGTTGCATCTTCCATAGAGACTAGTTTACCAACATACTCTCCACTGATTGTAACGACTGTTACTATATCATTTTTTTCCATAATATACTCCTATTCAAAAAAACTTGTTAACTTTGCTCTACCCACTTTTCCACGATTAACCATATTGAGACCTTGTGCCTCTGCTTCTAGTTTTTCTTTTAGTGGTGCAGAAATGAATCTCTTCGCAGATTCAGGTTCTAGATTATTCTTTTCGCATACTGAAATAATCGCATCCATGACATCTGTCTTTGACCTAAGTAGAATTTGTTCTACCTGTTCGGTAAATTCTTTTTTACTAATCACATTTATACTCCATGTAAATTTCGATATTGTTTTCTAAGACTATAGAGTTTATCGACATATTCTCTAGGGTCTGCTCCAAATACTTGACAACCACCACCGTCAACACCAACTACTGCAACGACTTCTTTAATCTCTTCACCCGTAAGTTCTTCGACCATTATTGCGTACGCAGTCATTTGATGATACCAAGGCTCTGCCATGTATTCCTCTTTGTACTTTGAACTAGTTTTGAAATCTATAATACAAAGTTCATCGTCCCATATTCCAACACAATCTACTTGTCCTGCCATTTGTAATGAATCACTATACATACCTGCTTCAAGAGCAATAGGAATGATATTATCCAGTACTGGTTGGACTGCTTCAAACATTGAAGATTCTATAATGTTATCAAAAAATATTGGTTCTTCTGCACGAAGATATTGTTCAAATAATGAGTGCATTCTAGTACCACGTTTGGCTGCACTTGTAGAAATTTTGTTTGCGACTTCCTCACCGACTCGTTCTCTCCACAACTTAATGTGGTCTCTAGTGAGTAGTCCAGTGACTGTAGTCACACTTGGATACTTTTGTCCTTCGGGTGTTTGATAAAACCTCTTACCGTTCTCTTGGACACGAGTCATGCTTTCCTGCAGTTGTTCTAAATCACCTAATCCTATCAAATTATCCATAGTTATATTTTACCCTTTTTTAGACTGTATGTCCATATGTTTTTTAACTACGTCAATACTTTTTTGTGTCTTAGTATCTACACCGTTATATCTTTTATCAACTGTTGAGCCTGGATATGCTTTACCAACGTTGGATAACACTTCCTTAAAACCTGCATCAGTTTTTACACGGTCTCCTACACCACCAACAATTGAAGGAGAACCTATAATCTGTTTAAGGTGTGGACATTCTTCTTTGAATGCATCTAGGTCTTTCCACGACATGAAGTGGTCTTCGGTTTCACCAGTAAGGGTGTTTTGAAATTCGTAGGTAGGCATTAGATACTCATAAATTGTGGGACTGGTCGTTCAGTCCATTTCGCAAAATCTTTTTTGTAGACTGCATAGTATTTATGGTACGCAGTAATAGTTGATTCTGATTTGACATCGTCAGGCATACACTGAGGTGGTTCTGAATAAACACCTAGTGTAATATTGTTCGGTAAATTGTTTAATAACTTTCTGAGTTTTTTGTCGGTCAAATGTATTTTACCATATCGATATGTGTACTCGTCACATAATGCAACAAACATATCGTATGCATATTGATACTGGATTGCATTCTCACGAACCCATTGTGTAGAAGGGTGATTGATATGAGACGCTTTGTATAAAGTATCTTCCATGTTTCCATCTAGTTTCCAACGTTGAATTCTGCGACCACTGGATGCATCTGTATATTGTTTTCCGTCCAGTATCCTATGTGCAGTCGATAACATTTGTGCATACTCTATTATCATTTTGACAACGTGTTTGTCACAATGTAATTCTGCAGATTGTACAGGGTCTTTATGAAGGTAAAATAAATTCATGCTTCTATTATACCACTAGTGTCTTCTTTATGCAAGTGGTTAAAAACTATCATCTATAATAGGTTCATGTTTGTCGTAGTCGTAACCTCTCTGCAGGACGTAGTGTCCTGTTCCAGTTCCAACATAATCAAATCCTTGTCTAACTGTTGAAGGTGCAACATAGTCAAGATATCGACCCACCCAACAGTTATTTTGTTCACAATAATACTCAATCTCTTCGTAAGTTCCATGTGCATATTGTTTGAACTTGCCTTCCTCATCTAGGATTTCTGCAAATTCTTGTTTGTCTATGCCACCTCTTGGTGGCTTAAACGAGTCTAATAAATTTAATTGTTTCATTTGTAAAATAAATGGTTGTTAATAATAACTGTTTGCCTTAAGGAATCTGCCCAATAAGGGTAAACTGAATCATTATGGTAATGAGTCGAACCCTCAGTAATGTCTCCGTATGAGTTCCAAATTACACTACTCGCAACACTTAGTGAAAGCATCCAAGTTGCACTGTCCACTGGTTCATCTGACTTTCCATCGCAGAACCAACTGAACTGACACATATTACGGATAGGAACTGAAGTACCTTTCCAGTTCTTTCCCCATCTCGCTTGATATACAACACCACAAATAGTGTCGGGATAATGTTGAGATTCAACACGATTGATAACAACTTGTGCAACTGCTATCTTCCCTGCGACTGGTTGGTTACCAGCTTCAAAATAGATATTCTTTGCGAGACAAACTGCCTCACCATTCTCATCTGATGCATGAGCTGGTGCAGCCCACATACCAAGACAAAATCCTAATACAAAAATACACAGGTACTTTAAATAATTACTAATATTTTTGTCTGACATATTACTTTCCTTCTTTGTAATCAACCCATGCATTAAAGATAACCATAGATTGTTCTTTACTAAAATCGAATTGTTCTTGCAACCATCGAGGTGCTCCAAACATATTCATTTGACCACTCGCTTGAAGTGCATCTAATTCGGGGAACCATTCTGCAGGTTCAAACGGAATTTGATTTTGATTCATACCCTCAAACATTTTAGTAACCACTTGTTGTGTGGGCATATGCATCGGGACAATTAATTTCCCCACAAACACAACCACCATTTTCTAATTCATCTTCGGGGTCGGGTGCAAACTCACTTGGGTGTTTGACACCATACGTTTCTAGATTGTAAACTTCTTCAGGTGTAAGTTTTCCACCACTTGTCTCAGACAAGATTTCATAATGCGTTGTCATAGTATTCCCTCTTCACATTGTGATTGGTGCATTTCTCCAAACTCCAATTCTAGTTGTTGTTCTTGAACAGGAACCAATTCACTTATTTCTTTTAATATTTCTTCTACCTTTTCATCACTACAATGTCCAACGACATCTTGCGTGATTGGTGTGTAATAGGTAATCTCTTTATTACTATCAAGGACTGCAATCTCCCAAAGATTATCTTCGAACTCATCATAAGGCCCACCGTAAGAACCGTCATGACATACAACACTTGCACCATAACCGTTCTCAAACTCATAAATTTTTTGTACACCATTTAGTACATGATTATTAAACTCAACTGGCTTTTGCATATTCGTAATCCTCTATATCCATTTCAAGTTCTTCTTTCTCATTACTGATTTCCCTTTTCTTATCTTCAAAAGGTTCAACCAAGTCATAGATTGCAGATTCGAGTTTGTTCACACACTTGCGAACTTCGTCAATCTTCCACTCTAATTCTTTTTCGTCAATACCGTTATCTTCTGCAAGTCCCATGACTGCAAGATAGATATTGGAAGGAACATCATTATATTTAATTCCTTTAGTCTCTGAGTTAACTGTTGAGATAACTGATTCCATGTCCCAAACTTTATCTTCCAGTTCACTAATTTTTTTATTTGTTTTTTCTATATTCATTATGCTGCCTCCTTCGCAGTAAACCATTCTTTGAGTCCAGCTTCCTTGTGGACTATCGCACCATCTTCCATTGTGAAGACAGCGTCATAATTAATTGGGTTATCGTTCGAACCTTCGTAAGTCCAAACTGCGACTTTCTTGAGAATCTCACTTCTCATATAACCGTAGTCGCCATTTTCTTCGACCTTCGTAGAAGTCCAATTACCTTCGGCATTCTTCTCAAGAATGTAAGGGGACTCCCAGTCTGCAATATGTTCAGACAAATCCTTCTCGTCAATGAGTTCCCAGTCAAGGACATATTCCATTGATGCATCATTCTCATAAGAGTGCATGAACGCAGTCTCCTCGACCAAGTTCTCAAGATACTCTGTATTGATGAAATCAATATCCGTAATAAGATATGACGAACCACCCTTAAACTTCCAGTACGCATCAGCACCTGTACCCATCGAGCCGTCCTCGTTGATAGCATAGTTTTCTTTGTATTGGGTTTTAATGATTAGATTTAACATATTTTATTTTCCTATTTAATTTTCTACTCTACTAGTATAACAAAAAGCGACACCCATTGTCAAGCTTAAACAAAGCTCCCATTTCTATATCCACCTGCAGAATAACCCGATACATAACCAGGCCCGTACATTGTTCTGTCATCGACAACTGGGTAACCTTTCAAGATATTACCTCTTGGTCTATTCAGTGCAGGAGTATTCCAACCGGCAGCAAGTAAAACATCACCGACTGCAAATTTAGGGTTTGCTAAATTGATAAACCCCCATACAGAACCACCACTTTTATCGGCAGTATCGTATGAGATTATTTTAATGTATTTGCGATTTTTCTTGAACTCATAAAACGCACCTTCTTTGGCACAATGACTCCATCTTGCACATTTGATATTAGTCAAGTCTTCGCAAAGTTTGACTAGTGCAGTATCTAGATTTTCCATATTTTTTTCTCCTTTTTTCATTAACACGCTATCCAATCATATTCAACCAGTGGTTTTGCATAATCAGCAACATCATAGTGGTCTAGATAATCAGGACACGATTCACACGCTTTATCCATTATCATTTGATCTACTATTGATGCAGATATATTATCACCAAGATTTACTGAATCTCTAATCTCGTCATTTACACTGTCGGCGATTGCCTGTGCTAATCCTTCGTATGTCATTCTCATTTATTTCCTCTATTATTCATTCTATGTACATAGCTTACCATAAAATGATACCCATTGTCAAGCTTTTATAGCACAAATATTGCATAAAAAGCGACTAAAATAAACCCAAGAATTGCGAGGGTTCTAAATTCATCGTCAGGCCTCATTCTCATTTAACCGTGCCTCCACTCTTTCTTTCACATACTCTAGAGAGTACCAAAGACTACTAAAAACCTCTGTATGGTCTTGCCATTCAACGACAAACCGTTTATAACCGTAGGGTCGTTCACTAAAAATACGAACGTCCCCATAATTTTCTTCTAATAGTCTCATTTTTTCTTACCGTCCAAATAGGCTAAAACTGCCTTCTTCTGAATTTTGTTTAATTGATTAACGGATTTGAAACTACTCCAAACCATTCCATATGTGGTCATCTTATTACCTGCAGTAACAGCTGCATTCCATAGTTCATACGATTCATCATCGTTGCCTGGGAATAGTTCACCGTTCTCACACGCAGTTATAAGTTCTTGACCTAACCGAACCACTTGCATGACCTTTGGGTCTTCTGCATAGTATTCTCCTACTGTCATAATATACTCCTTATTTTATTATAAAGTACGTTCATTATATGAAAAATAAAGGGGCATAGTCAACCCCTTTTTTCATTTTAAATAATTTTCAATATTTTTATAATAGTTTTTTACTGATATGTTTTTTCTTTCTAATATACCAATAACAGTATTGCAAGGGCCACATATCCAACCTCTAAATTTTTCTGTTTCATGGTTGTGGTCTAAAATCCAAATACCTTGTTTTTTCTTTTTATCTGAAATTAAACTATTCATATCTTCGCCAGTTTCGTTACAAAGTTGACACCTGTCAGTAATATGTGGTTTGAGATACCCAAATTCTTTTCTTAAATTCCTTCTTATTTTTCCATCTTTCTTTCTACAAGATTTACAAGCATTTCTATAACTATTTGTAGTTGGTCTTTCTAACTCCATTTCATTAAGTGGTTTATCCTCACCACACATAATACACCTTCTTGTTTCTAATTGTACAGTTCCAAACAATGTATTATGTTCTACATTCATTTGTTTCCACCAAACTCTTTTTCAATATCATCTTTAAAATATTCAAGCATATCCTCATACTTAATAACTTCTTCATATGGAAGAACTCCTTTTGATTCAACGTCAAGTGCTTTAGATTGTTGGTAGAAACCTTCAACAGAAAATCTTTTAGTGTCTATTGCATTTGCGAAATAAGCTTCACTTAAGAAGTTTTTTAAAAGATACCACACTTTGTGAAACTCTATAAAACTACTCTTAATCCATTTTACTGGGTCAGCAGGGTCGGGTGTAGAGAAATGTATTACCATATCAATTCTATGTCTATCACAATAACCATTACTTGCCCAAGCTTTAGAAAAAGAAGTTAGAAGTTTAGACGCCATAACTGAAGACCCTTTCCACATAGCATAATTACTATCTTGATATTTCATTGGGTCTTTGTCTCTCAACATTCCTAATAACTGAACGTCATTTTTGATAGAGATAATACTTGTCATACCAGTAACTTCTTCTATAAGTTCTTTCATTAGTATATTGATTTTTGCATCTTCGCCATCAAACTTACCACTGCCAACTTCGTTGATTAACACTCTACATTCCTTAACAAACTTCTTAGTTTGTTTTTGGTTTGGTTTTGGTGGAAGTGCAATCGAATTACTTCTAACATTTAACCTAACAATGTTGGACATTGTTGTCCAGTCAATGCTATCAAAATCATCGTCCATTGAATTAAACCTACCACCAAGATTTACAAGTCTTACTTCTGAATAATATTTGTTCTTTTCAAAAACATGAACAATTCTATTTTGCAATGGTGTATACTTCCCAACTATATCATGGGTTGTATTTCCACTAAACAATTCTTCCAAGTAATCTAACTCACCTTTATCATTTATCTTACCCACAGCAAAAAGTTGTTTTGCTCGAAGGTTTAAGCCTTTGTTAACAAAACTGTCTTTAATTTTTGTGTATTTTTGGTTAGACCCTACACGCCATTTTTGTCGCATTCCTGTAGCAAGGATTGGGTCAATGTCGGTTGATTCGACAAGGAGTGTTTCCTTATATGTAAGACCATCTTTGTAAAGGTCAAAATATTCGGGGTTTGTTTCGTAGTTAAAAGCATTCTTACTTATTTCTAAGTGGTCTTCATCTAACTCTACTGTTGTCTTAAGGTCAACATAGAACCTGTTTTGTATTGCCATATCAGTACTCCTTTTATGCAATTTCCCAAGTCCCCAATAACTAACCGTTATTGCTTCGACTTAGGGCTATTATACTATAAACTACGCTCTATTGTCTAGAGGTTTTTTTGAATTTCGTCCAGTTCTTTTAGTTTCTTATTAATTATATCTACCCTGTTCGGCCAATAGATATAGTCCTTGTCTGAATCCTTTGCAAGATTCTCAAGAAGGGGTCTTACGAAATCATCGAGTTTGTTGATTACTTCCGTTGCAGTAGTAGTCTTCTCGATAATCTTAGTGTCAATGGCTGCAAGTTCATCTGCATCCATCGCTGTAAAACCAAAGTCGTTATATTCTGTAGTCATGCCTTTATTTAGTAAACTTTTCCAGTTCCCTTAGTGCTTGTTTATCACTTTGAACACTCTGATAGTTCTCTGCGTGTTGGAATGTCATTTCAGGTATATCAATGTGTTTACTTCCAGTGCAGTGTCTGTAAATCCAACCTGCAACTTCGTTATATGAAATGCACGGTAGGTCTTGGTGTTGTAGTAGTCCTAGATTAAGTGTAGTGATACGACACTTCTTATCTGAGTTATACACTAGGTTGTTTGATAAATGGTTGAGTGATGCCTTCTGAGCCGCATACAAATATCCTTTTGATATATTGGGTTGACTTGCACGACTTGAAATATTAATGATTGTCTTTGTACTATCATCTTTCCAGTGGTCATATGCTTCCATCAATAATTCTGTTTGACAAAATCCGACATGGGCACAATTGATAAACACCTCGTGGTCTTCCCATTTGATTGTACTCTCGACACGAACGTGAGACACTAGGTGTACTGTTCCTGCGTGTGGAGTACTTACAATTGTATCTCCAATTGTTTTTGCGAGTTTACTATTTCCTGTTATTACTGCTTTCATAATATTCCTTAATCAAATCAAATGACGGTTTTCCAAATAATGAACCGTCTACACTACACTTGTTACATGGGGACACTGACCTGTTCCCCTTCATTAATCTTTTTCTAATCTTGTTCATGGGTTTACTGAACCACACTTCGTGTAAAGACATAGACAATAAATTACCTACAACGTGTTCTCTTCCCCAGTCATTCGAACAGAATAAAACATCACCATTCCAATCAACAAACATTTTGTAAAAGGGGTAATGACAAGGCTTGCCTACAAGACTTTTAATGTCAGACTCTTCGACTCCAACCCAATCAATGACTCCACTCCTGTTATTTAAAATCAATCCATGTTTCTCGAAATCACCCCAGTGCATTCGATACTTATATTCTTCTTCTCTTATTCTTGCATTTGCCATCATAGCGTCGAAGTGTTCCATTTGATGAATACCGTCATATAGATTTATGTAGAGTAAATCTAAACCACTTCTATAAAGTCTAGTAACGTAGTCTTCGTTTAACTTATCTCCGTTAGTGTTACACTCGATTGTTGCTTGTGGTAATTCTAATCTAAATTCCTTTATGATTTCAGGGAAGTATGGGTTGAGTAAGTTCTCTCCAAATCCACTAAAAGATATTTTACCAGTGTAACCATTCGCACCCAATTCTTCTGCAATTGTTCTTGCACCTTTAATTGTTAAGTGTAGATTTCTATTTGGAAATACTTCGGGGTCATGTCTTGGACAAAACACACACGTCCTGTTACATAACTCTGTAGTGTTAATCTCA
>Ga0206683_10002323_pt1 | contig 12904 bp, 22 predicted proteins | sample M280m12015metaG_FD_155483 | JGI IMG/M metagenome (GOLD analysis project Ga0206683, IMG submission 155483) | Ammonia-oxidizing marine archaeal communities from Monterey Bay, California, United States - M2 80m 12015 | ecosystem: Environmental > Aquatic > Marine > Intertidal zone | place: USA...
CAGTATGTCCGAAGATAAAACAACAGCAACTACAGAAACAGTTAGTGAAAGTAATGCTAAAGAAACTCCTCAAATTAGCCCAAATGATGAGTTAATTGCAGAAAGCAAAAAGTATAGAAAAAGGGCTCAGGATGCTGAAACTCGTTTAGCTAAATTAGAAAAAAGTCTTACTAGAGCAGAAGAAGATAAGCTTAAAGAAAAAGAAGAATTTAAAACCTTATATGAACAGGCTTCTTCTAAAGTCGAAGGTTTAACTACTAATGCTGAAAAGTGGTCTAAGTATGAAGAAACTAAAAGATTATCTTTATTAGAGAACCATCCTGAAGATGAAAGAGAATCTTTATCTAAATTAGATTTAGAAACTCTTGAATATGTAACTAATAAAATTAATAATGTCAAACCAAATGCTCCTGAAGTTGCAGGTAATCCAAGACAAGATTATAAACAATATAATCAGGATTGGACTAAAATGGATGAAAAGGAACGAAGGGCTAATTGGGCTGACATAGTAGCTTCGGCTGCGAAAAAATAACAGCTCGTAAAGAGCAAGGAGTTTTAAAATGGCAATAACAGGCGGAATGTTAGGTGCTGCTCACACAACCTCAACTGCAGATGATTTTGTACCTGAGTTGTGGAGTGATGGTATCTATAGATATTTTAGTAGAGGAACAGTCTTTAAGAACTTAGTAGAAGATTATTCTTCATTAGTAAAAGGTAGTGGCGATATAGTTAATATCCCTCAGATTGATTTTGATGCTTCATCAGATAAGGCTGCTAATACATTAGTAACTTATGATGCAACAGCAACAACAGTTACTCAATTAGCAATAGATAAACATAAATACAATGCTATGCTTTTTGAAGATGTATTGTTGATACAATCAAATGCTGATTTAGTTTCTAAGTATACTCAAATGTTCGGTGAAGCTCTTGCAAGAGCTGTAGATGCTGATATTTGGGCTGAGCTTGATGGTGTTAATCAAGGTGCTACACTTGCAGCAGATGATGCAATGACCGCTGCTGAATTTCAAGCAGCACTTGCTAACTTAGGTGAAAATGATGTTCCTTACATGGATGGAGATTGTTCTTTTGTTGTAAATCCAACATTAGCAGCAGACATAATGGATCCTAATGCAGGTATCTCTAAGAATTTTTGGAGAGCAGATGCAAGTGGTAGTGGCACAGTTCTTGTTGATGGAGCTACAAAAGGTTTTATCGGCAAGCTATTTGGTATTAATGTATATATGTCAAATACCATTGCTACAGGTGGAACAGACATATCAGGAGCTATTTTTCATAAATCAGCTGCTGTATGTGCAGTTCAACAAGATGTAAGAGTTCAAGCAGAATACTCTATTGATGCTCTTGGAACTAAAGTAGTAGCAGATATGATATATGGTGCTAAACTACTTGATTCAGCTTCTAATAAAAGAGGATATAAACTAACTAATGCTTCGTAAGTAATAGTAAGTTAATAATTATAAGGGGGGCTTTTGCCCCCTTTATAATAAAGGAGAAAAATGGCACAATATTGGTACAAGAAAGATAAAAGAGTTTTAAGAATTTCAGAACAACATGATGATAGGGATGTTATTAAGCAAGTTAAAGAATTAGAGGAAAATGGATATGTTAGAATTAATGATAGGCATAACCCTGACGACCTTTATTCTAAAAAGGTTGAAAGTAAATCTAAGCCTAAAGCTAAAAAGAAGTCTAAAGGTAAAAAGAAATGAAAGACCTCTCTAAAAAAATAAAGGATGGTGGGGTTCAAAAATTTACTTCTTCTAGTTTAGGTCTAAATAAAAGAGGCAAAGGTAGTTTTCCAAGGAATAATTATATGTGCGATGAGGACTATAAAGAAAAATTCAATAAAATATTTAGAAAGAAAAAAAATGAGTCTATTGAATCAAATAAAAAAGCATGAAGGTTTTAGATCTACTGTATATCAATGTACGGAAGGTTATGATACTATAGGATATGGATTTGCTATAAAAGACCTAGAGCTTGATGAAGATATAGCAGATTTGATTTTAATGAGGAAATTATATAAATTACAAAAAAGAATTGCATCAAGATTTGGATGGTTCTTTAATAGCCCTGAAGAAGTTAAAGATGTAGTAACTAATATGTGTTATCAATTAGGACTAACAGGCTTTAGCAAATTTAAAAAAACAATATACTTAATAGAAACAGAGCAATATGAGGAAGCCTCAATAGAAATGCTCGACTCCTTATGGGCTAAGCAAACACATAACAGAGCTAAGGAACTTAGCGAAACATTAAGGAGTATAGATGGATACACTAAGGACAGTACTTGAATCAAAAGCAGCGACTATAGCACAAGGTGTAGGTGGTATAGGGTTATCTTACATAGAATTAATACCTATTTGGCTAAGAATAGGAATTTTATTAGGAATCTTTATAAATGTATGGGCAAAGCTTCTCAGAGAAGTTAGGTAGCAAATTAGGAATAAATAATTTTCTATACTAAATTATTTTACAATAAACAAGGTAAAAATATGGCTTTAAAGGATAGAGGAGTTGTCAATAGAGCTATTGTAACTCCTGATAAACACTTTCCTTTACACGATAAACCAAGTATAAATGTATTATGTAAAACTATTGAAATAGTTAAACCTGATATATATGTTGACTTGGGTGATATAGGCGAATGGAGTGCGTTTTCAGCTTGGAAATATAAAAGAAAGAAAGCACCCCCTTTAGAGTTTATGATACCTGATATGGATGCAGATGTTGATGATGTCAATAAATGTATGGATATTATTGATGAATCCCTTGATAAAGTAGATTGCAAGAAAAAATATATAACAGAGGGTAACCATGATAATTGGATGAACATGGTTGTGGAGAAATACCCTTATCTACCTAAATATAAATTTCCTAATGCAGTAGATTTAAAAGGTAGGGGATACACATATTACCCTTTTGGAAAACACTTGAAAATAGGCAAACTCTACTTTTATCATGGACATCAATATGGAGGACAATATCATACTGCAAATCATTTAAGGAAATTAGGATGCAATATAATGTATGGACATTGGCATGATATACAACAAATGTCTGCAACTCACATGGATGGGGCTAAATCAGCTTGGTCAATTGGATGTCTTAAAGATATGTCGGATGAGGCAAATTCATGGTTGGGTAATAGAAGAATTAATTGGGCTCATGCGTTTGCGATAGTAGATTTTTATAAGAATGGATTATTCACAGTACACATTATACAAATTATTAATGGACAAACATCTTTATGGGGAGAATTAATAGATGGGAACAAATAATTTTCACTATATTATGATGGGGGAAAATGGAAAAAGAAACAATAGAGGGATTGATTGGTCAGTATGGTTGGATGGCTATAGCAGCTTTCTTTTTCCTTATAGGTCGTAATACGATTGAATCTCTTATAGAGGCTATCAAAGTCTTTGCAGGAGATGACTTAAATACTGACGATGTTATATATTTTGATGATAGACCTGCTAGAGTCGTCAGGGTGGGTTTATGGAAAACAATTTTATTTATATATGAAGTAGGTTGCGTAGACGGAAAACCTTTTATTAAGGGTGGCAACAAGGTAGCAATTCAAAATGATAAATTAAAAGACCATCTTATTGAAAAGCCTTTACCTATGTTAGACTTAAAAAAATGGGATAATTGCGAGGAAAAGAAATGATAGGTCTTGGATACTTTTTATTGGGATTTGTGATAGTGTTTGTATCGGGTCTATTAATAATATTTGACGATTTGGAGGATTAAATGATACAAGGATTAATAGCTAAAAAAGCAATAGATATTATACTTAAGAAAGTAATGGAAAAAAGAGAAGTTAAGAAGCTTCGCAAGTATGTTGAGGAGGACAATGAACTTGATATACAAGTTAAGCAGATGCAAAAAACCATGGCTAAACAAGGTAAATACATTGAAGAATTAGAAAAAAATGTAGCTATTTTATCTAAAAATTCACATCCTGCTATATTTACAAAATCTGAATATAAAAAAATCTTAAAAAGATTAAAGGATTTGGAAAATGCCAAATAAAAAGGCAAAGCAGCGTAAAATAGATAGAAAGGCAAAAAATGCCTCTATCAAAAAGTATAAAAGAGAAAAGAAAAAATTAAAAAAAAGGAGATAATATGTTTGAATTATTGACAGCAAATTGGGAATGGTTTTTATTAGCATTATATGTTCTAGAAAAAGGTATTAAACTTAGTCCTTCTAAAAAAGATGATGTTGTATGGGATATGGTATTAAAACCTCTATCTGACAAACTTAGAGGAAAATAGTGCCAAGTAAAGTTAAAAATAAAGATTTTGAACCTAAAGTTAGAAATAAGATTTCTTTAGGTTCAGATTCTAATATAGATAATGATTTTAAAGCATTTAAAATAGGAGATATACCAACAGGATTGGAATTTAAAATTGGGGCTATTAGGTCTACTGCTGAAGAATTTATAACTAAAAAAGAAACAACAGAGCAATTAACTGTTACCACTATCAGGGGGAATGTAGGTGGAACAAACACAGAGCCTCAGTTTATATTTCAAAAGCCTGATGAAACAAATCCAAGTGCAGGACTGTGGTTTAATTGTTTTGGAGAAACAGGAAACTTAATAAGAAGTGCAGGAACTACAGGGCATCTACATTTAGAGGCAGATGGAACTCAATATCAATATATGGGCGACCATGCAGACAATTCATTTCAATGGATGTTTGGAGATGCTGTTAGCGGTACTCAGATAATGTCTTTAGAGCACGAAGGAGAATTAAAGCTTTATTCAACTGCTGATTCAGGAGATTATTTTAGCATAGCTGTAGGTTCGGCAGGAGCTACAACTATAACTACTGTAGATAACGCAGCATCTGCAGCTCATTTAATCTTTGATGTAGATGGGCAAATAGAGCTTAATGCAGACCAAAATGGTATATATTTTAAGGATGATACAGTAACACTAGCTTGGTTAACTAAGCATCCCGGTGGAATTTCATTTTTTATATATGATGATGCAACAACAAGCGATTTTTTGAAGTTTGAAGTAATAGCAAATAGTGCAACTACAATAAGTACGACAGATAATGATGGAGCATTAGGACATTTAACATTATTGCCTGATGGGGATTTAATTCTTGACCCTGCAAGTCAAAAAGTGATTATAAATGCAACTGATAAATTATATCTTGATGGTGGAACAGATACTTATATAGAAAGTGATGGGCCTGACCGAATTGTTTTTACTTGTGGTGATGATACTATTTTATTAATGAAAGAAGCCACAACAGGTAATTATGCAGATTTTTTAACAACAGGAGTTGGATTTACACAATTTGAACCAACTTATAATGCTACTGATACTAATGTAAATTTTAATGACAATGGAAATAAAGGATTTGTAACTTTTGGTAGTGGTAACATCACAGATTTAAATTTATATTTTCCTAATGTTTCTTGTAATTGTACTTTATTAGTAAAGCAAGATGGAAGTGGTAGTAGAACTATTACTAATTATAAAACATTTGACCAAGCAGATGGAAACGAATCAACGGTGGTTTGGTCAGGTGGTTCTAATCCTACACTAACAACAACAGCTAATAAATTAGATATATTATCTTTTTATTGGGATAATGATAACCATAAAGCATATGGTGTAGCAAGTTTGAATTTCTAATGAATAACATAGAAATACAATGGGTTGAAGAAGCATTTGGAGAATTAAGCAACAAAACAATGAGTGATGTATTTAAATTAATTTCAGAATCTCATGGAGAAGATATTATAGATATTATAAAAGAAGGATTAAAAGCTAAAAATCCCAATATAACAGATTGGAGTTTTTAGTTGGCAACAATATACTCAGAAGCAGATGGATATGCTTTTAAAAGTGCATTTGGTGGTACTTGGGCATCAGTAAGGGATGCTGCAACGGCAGCAAGTGTTAATAGTGCCTTATCATACGATACTAATAATGTTTTGGCTCATATAGCTTCAGGTTTTTTTAGCATACCTGTGATTAGTAGAACCTTTATAAGGTTTGATTCTTCAGGTATAACATCAACATTATCTTCTGCTACTTTAAAACTTTATGGCTATACTTTTAGTGGACTCGGAGGTGCTGTTATAGGGAATACTGAAGATTTTTGGGTAGTAAAGTCTACAGCTTTGACAACAGGGGTTGGTGGTGATTTTCTTGTAAGTACTGCTGATTACGATGCAATTACAGGTTGGAATACATCTTCTCCGACTACAGATGGAAGTGGAAATGGAGACCAATCAGATAATGTAACCTTGTATTCAAGTATGTATGATATTTCAGGAGGGTGGAGTACAAGTGGATATAATTCTATTACTTTAAGTTCATCAGCTTTATCTGATTTAGTTTCGCAGGATACTTTTACAATATGTCTTATAAGTGATGGTGATTTAAAAGATACTCCTGAAACAATAGGTTTATTCGGTGCAACACCAAATACTATGGGAATGTATTTTGAAGATAATTCAGGTACAAGCAAAGACCCTTACATTGATTATACGGAAGGTGAAGAAGAAGAAGAATCGGTAGCTCATAACTCTGTATTTTTTGGAACGAATTTTTAAAATAAACGAGGAGAAAATAAAATGAACATAGATGAAAAAATCAAAGAATTGCAAGAAAGTGCAGAGAAGTTTAAAAATGCTTATATTAAGTGCATGGGAGCAATCGAATTTTTAACATCTGAGAAACAAAATGCAGAAAAAGATAATAAAAAGGATAAATAATGGCTAGTTTTACAGGCAATTCTATAAAAGATGTATATAAAGATATTTTACATACATCTAATTCAAATACAGGTATTGGTTCTACAATAAAACAAATAACTTGTGGAGATGGCGACACTACAGCTTTACATCTATCTGATAGAAATTTAAAAGTACAGCCATCAACTGATTCTACTGCAAATTCTGTAATATATGATGCGAGTGGTAATGCTCTATTAACTGTAGATTCTACTAATGATTTAGTAAAGGCAGGTATTGGTCAGCATACAGTAAACACTCAATATGCTTATTTTGGTAAAAATAATACTGATGCTACTATGGTAGCTGACAATCATTATGCAGTAACTTTTGGAACAGTTACTTATGATTCAGGATATATAGCTCTTGGTACAGGAACTGACCCTGCTACTTCTTTTACTAACTCTACTGAAGGTCATGAGTTAGTATCTAAAATATGGTACATTCCTGATAATATTACTATCGATAGAGTAATTTGGTTTTCAGGAGCAGATGCAGCTACAGGAGATACTTTAAGATGTCATCTTATGTCTTATGATATAGATACGGGAAATGGCTCTACAGGTGGAGATTTATCTAATGGGGTTGTAGTGGCTGATGGTGGAGATATTACTAATGCAGGATATGAGCAATCATATTATCAACAAATGACAGTTCAATCAGCAGATGTGAATTCAGGCAAGGCTATATTATTCACATTAAGAAGTGATTCAATAAATTCAGATTATACAATTAGTGCAACAATTAAATATCATTTAAGGTAAGGGAGTAAAAATGGCAATAGGAAATGTTAGTTTAAATATTTTAGGAAATATATTCACACGCTCAAAAGCATATAGTAATATATATGAAAATACACAAGAAATAGATAATACAGATGGTTTTATAAATGTATTATCAGTATCTGCAACAAAGGGAGCTAATACTGTTAGTAATATTCGGGCTGTTTGTATTTACAATCAAAGTAATGTAGCTGTAGAATTACAATTTACATATCAAGAATGGAAAAATAATTCTAATACTGATGATGCAAATTCAGTAGACACAGGTGGTGGAGCTACAGTAACAAGATATGCTACAATGTTGTTGCCTGCAGGAGAATTTATATACTTACCTAATGGAAGATTAATTGGCTATAATGCTGATGCTTCTGCTGCTAATGCTACCTCTGTTTCAAATACTGCCCCTAATTCTAATGAATATGTAGATTCTACTGCTGACATAGATACTGCAACAGATGGAGCAATAGCTTCAGGAACTACAACTACAACTTTATACTTAGAAAATGGTCATTCTAAATTCTTAAAAAGAGGCGATTTAATTCGTTTAGAAAATGAAATATGTGAGGTTACTTCAGTTGGAACAGGAGCTGATTTAGCTAACAGCACTTGCACAATTATAAGAGGAACTCATGGTTCTACAGCAGCTACTCATGCAGATGATGTTGCTGTAAGATTGCCATTCTTTAATGCTTATAACAACTTTGACAAATACTCAGTAGCTCAAACCAATAAAGATGGTAAGTTTAAAGCTATGAACTTTTTTGGATACGGAAGAACGTCAGATGCGATATCAGATGGAATTGTTGCAGGTTCTGTAGCTTTTAAGTTTTACAATCAAGGTTATCAAGAACTTGGTCTATCAGGAATTACTTCAAATACACCCTCAGGGCTTGCAGCCTCAACAGAATACAAATTTAATATAGCAGTTGATGGTGGTAGTGCTTTTTCTAACTTAACATTTACTACTGATTCAAGTAATACTAATTTTGGTGGTCAAAATGGAGTTATAAATAAAATACAAGATGCTCTAAATACTCAATATTATACAGCAGGAAATTTATTTGAGAAAAGAGTTAATGTTGGCATAATTAATGGAGATGTAAGATTTACATCAGCAACACATTTATCAACATCAGCAATACTTTTAGCAGCACCTGCAAGTGGAACTACACCCTTTGGAGTTGGTAGATTAACTGCAATAGGGGATGTTGAGAGTGCAGTAGCTGCAGACTTACCTGATGATACTTTATTTGATAAAGTAACATACGAAGAAAATCCTAATGTTGGAGCTTTTATGTATGATGATGGTAATGGGAATTTAATAGGAGCAGGTTCAGGCACTATAAACTATGAAACAGGAGCAGTTGATTTTACTGCAATGCCTAATGCTGAGTTTGTAATATCTGCAACTTATTTATCTGCTCATAGTGGTGGTATAAATGTTACCACAGCAAATAGTCATAATCATTTAACTTCAATCGGAGCAAGGAGCACAAATGCAAAGCTTAATGCTGCAGTTAAAGTAATAGCACTTAATTAAGGGGGAATAAATGGCAACAGCATCAACATATTGTACGCATAGACAGCTAAAGGATGTATTTCCTCAAGTAGATTCATTTGATAATAAAAGAGCTTTATATGGATGGAAAGAGGTAACTACAAATAAATATGCTGCACATAATAGTGGTTTAACAACTCAATTATTTGCTGACGGAGAAGATTTAGGAGCAGCTCAATCTGCACATACTGACCTAAATGTTGAAGGAGAGTGGTTTTATAATTCTGCTGAAGATATAGCTTATTATTACTCAGCAAGCGACCCAAATGATAAACTAATGGAGGCGGGGGAAGAATTTTCTTCTTTAATAACAAGAGTAACAGCAAATGCTAGCAGATATTTAGATGCTAAACTTGACCCTAACCTACCTAAAGAACAATTAAAAGATAAAGAAGGTAACTTTGATTATATAATAGTAAGAACTGCTGCACTTATAGCAGCTACATTTCTTATTAGAAGTCATGACCCCCAATCAGAGATTGCAAATTCACTTATGGAAGATGCACAGGACAATATTGAGTCTTTAAATAGTGGTAGTGCAGCTTTATCATGGCAAACAACAGGCGATTCATCAAAAGGAATTATAAGAGATGTGTCATATACATCAGGTAGTGTAAGACCTGTAGATACAAGGGGAAGATGGTCAGGTTCGTTTGACCTTATTCGAGTTAAAATAGAAACAGGCGGAGCAATGGATGGAACTGCTACTTACTCTGTGTGGGTTAAGGATGGCGATAAATTAGGGAATCAACAGGGTAGTCAGGTAGTTACTTCAGAAAAAATTAATGGAGATTATCAATCTCTTGCAGGTGGTTTGCAAATAAGATTTGCGGGAAGCACTAAATCTTCTGTGGCAACTGCAACTAATGAATGGGAAGTAGAAGTAGCAGGGTGGGCAGAAGAAGTAGATAATTCTGCTATTAACTCAGTAAGAATGACTAGAAGGTAATCAATTTGGAAAATCTATAAAATGGCATTAACTTTAGGCACAGATTATCAGAATAATTGGAAGAATATTTTAGACAAGTTAGAGTCTGTCTTGGAAACAGAATTTAAAGGGGCTCTACCTGTTTATAAGGGCAAAGATATACCCAAAGGTGTAAATCAAGCTTTACAACTTATGCCTACAGGTTCAGTATTAACTGAGTATAATACAACCTCTGAAACAAGAGAGTTTTCAGTAACTATAAGTTATGTTTTTGCTGATGCTAATGTTAATGAAAGAGCATTAGACCATATTTTAAGACAGATTTCAAGAATAGAAGCACTTATACATGATAATGTAGCTATGACACTTTCAGATAGCAGTAATGCTTTTAATTGCAGATTTGAGAGTACAGATTTAAATACTGATGATGAATCAGGTATTTATGTAACAGAATGGGCATGGAAATGCCAACACTTAGGAAATATAGGCTAGGAGGGCTTATGAAAATAAAACTAAAAAATGGAGTAGTGTTGCCTAATAATTGGAAAAGCTGTGGATGCTCTGCTGATGATTGGGCAGACCTAAATGGTGGAAAATCAATAGAAGTCAATTCTGTTCCAAAATTAATAGAAGATAATGTAGATGTTGTAGAATCAGCATCAAAAAACAAGAATAAAGGAGGCAAATAATGCCAACAGTAGCCCATGCGTTTTCTCCCAAAGAGTTTAAATGCTTTGTTATATCTGATGCAACTAATGCAGGAACATCAGGTATACACTCATCAAATATGCTGCAATTAGATGTTGATTCAGTATCATATCCATCACTTAATGTAAACCAAACATTAGATGTTAGAAGTGGCGTAGGCAATACTCTGAAGGATGAGGACTTTTTTCAAGACAATAAAATGAGAGTAGTTGAATTAAGTTTATCAGGTACTCTACACGATGATGTAGGACATAGATTACTTATAGCTAATATTTGTGGAGCTGCACAAGCAGATGATACAAATCAAACTATTGCAAGTGGACATAAAATAGTAGCACAAAAATATGGAGCTGCTATAACAAATAATGCTTCATCGCTAACTGTAGTTATTCAACCATCAGATGTTTCTAACCAAACAGGTTTAGAATTTCCGGGAATGGTTGTAACTAATTTTTCAATTTCAGCAGATGCAGGAACAGAGGGTGGAAGATATAAATTTTCTGCTACGCTTCAATCGGGTAAAACTCCTGATTTAGCCTCTACTGCCGCTGCAGGAAGTACAGTATATGCAAATACAACAGGAGCAACATTAGCTACTGCAAGTGGAGTTGAAGTTTATAATGCTGATGCAGTATTAAACAGCTTTACTACCACTATTGATTATCCTGCTGTATTTTCAGGGATTACATCTACAGGTTATGATAATGTTAGCAGAGGTGCTGAATGTTCTGTAACTCACGATTGTCAAGTTAAGTATGATGGAAATACTAAAGGATTAGTAAACTCATTTGACACACAAACTGCTGCAAATGCAGAAACTACATTTATTGTTGTAAATAATGGTAAGTTTGGTGTGGATACAGCTAATGGAGTATTGACAAATGTAGCATATTCTGAAGGCGATATAATGATGCTTGATGTTTCAATTAAAGCTGTTGATGATGGTACTGATGAGCTGCTTATAATTGATTTAAGTGATTAATAAGTAAAATACGAGGAGATTATGGAGATAAAACTAAAAGGTGGTAAAAAGCTTAAAGTTAGGGATATATCTATAGATGAAAGAGATGAGTTGCTAGACAGCGTTTCTTATGACTATAGTTCAGATGGAAAAATATTGGGCGTGAAGATGATGCACTCAACAATGACTAAATGGCTTAGAATCTGTATAGATGGAGATGTATCAGATAAATTTCTTTCAAGTTTATCATTAGACGAAAGAACAGAAGCGTTTACAGCTATGCAGAATATGTTTTTTGTGGGGGAAGGCAAAGCCTCCAAATAGAATTAAATATATTGGGGCAAGTATGTGGAGGCTGCCCATATCATCAGTTCCCTTATAAAGCACAACCACCTATATTAATAGATGGTAAGAGAGATTTTGTTACTTTTACCTGTAAAGAAGATGTATGGAATGTTATTGATTTATTAATTAAGGAAGTGCATGAAAATAATGAAAAAGGCAAAGAGTTTGATATATCGCAATCTATCAATGCTCAGTTGCCTTTTTTTACTTGTAGAAATCATTTATTGGATATGAACATACAAAAAGATATTAATAGGTATATATACTGTTCTGACTTTAATACTCCTCCATTTAAAGGTAGTTATGGAGAACAACCATCTTTATGGACTCAAAAAGCATTTGTAATTAAAAATGCAATAGCTAAAAAAGAAAAGAATTTAATAGAAAAGACTAAGAAAGAGAAGAAATAATGGCAACAGTAGAACAATTAACCATACAATTTGAAGGTAAGGGGGCTCCCAAATTAACAGGACAGCTTAATTCTTTATCTGCAGCTATGAATAGACTTGCAGCAAGGCAAGTTGAGACAACAAAAGCCACTAAAGGTGCTTCTAGTGCTACAGATTCTTATAATGATAGACTTACTAAAAATGGAAGAAATGTGACAGGTTTAACAGGAGCATTTGGAAGGTTTGGGAAAAAAATGTCTCAAATGCGTTCTCAGCTTCTTATTGTTTCTTTTGCTGTTGGTATAGTATCAAGAGCTATATTTGGATTAGCTAAACAATATGAAGATTTGGCGAAAGTACAAGGAAAAATTGATGCTGTTCTAAAATCTACAGGTATGAACGCAGGTGTAACAAGAAGACATTTAGAAGATTTAGCAAATG
>Ga0206683_10002325_pt1 | contig 12902 bp, 7 predicted proteins | sample M280m12015metaG_FD_155483 | JGI IMG/M metagenome (GOLD analysis project Ga0206683, IMG submission 155483) | Ammonia-oxidizing marine archaeal communities from Monterey Bay, California, United States - M2 80m 12015 | ecosystem: Environmental > Aquatic > Marine > Intertidal zone | place: USA...
GAACGGGGCTTCTCCTCGAACGGGCCATTGGCGGTTCGTTGTGAAACCACCGGCAATTAGCTGACCCTTTGGAGAGAATTCAACGTTCATGATGCCCGTTGAGAGGCCTTCCCTGAAAGGATAACAAGCGCCTTGCCAGACGCCGTTTATTTTTTCAGTCGTTGCCCGCATGATAATACTCAGTGTGTAATCTCCAAAGAACAATTGATTTTCGAATGGTCCGAATTTGCCTTTGGTTTGATTGAGGCTGAACCCAGATATGGATCTTCCCATCTTAATGTAAGGGAAGAGTATTACCGGAGGAACAAGTTCTTTGACTCGTTTTTTCTCTATTGCGATTCTCGAATTGGTCTTGGGTTCTATTTTTGGTGTGTCAATTCCCTTAGCAAACTGATACCAGTTATAGCTGGCTGGGTGCCCTAAAAATGCTCCCTCTTTGAGGTGCTTGAGTGAGCAGGATCCATTCCATGGTCCTTGACTTTCGATGCAGAACATCACACCTTCCTTGTTGGCGGCGACGCCTCCCGGGCTACGCAGTCCGCTACAGATTGGGATCATTTTTCCATCAGGTGTTACCTTAACGGCCCAGCCTCTGAAGATATTCCTGGAGTGATAAGATCCGCTCAGTCCTAAAGCTACCCAAATGTTACCGTCTGGATCGTGCTTCGATCCAAATGCAAATTCGTGACCCTCGGCATAACCCCAATTATTGGTTAGGGTATCAAAGCGGTCAGCGGTCCCGTCCCCGTCCGAGTCGGTCAGTTTAGTGACTTCACCAAATTGGGTGATGGTTAGAGAATCGTCTTTCCAAGACAGTCCAAAAATTTCATCCTGCCCACTTGCGTATAAATGATAGGTTGGGTTTGGAGGCGTATCGAATGCTCCTGAAATGAAATAGACATCACCTCTGCGGGTTCCGACTGCGAGTCTATTATCGGGAAGGATTTCGAAACTTCCTGGCCTCATTGGAACTCCAGGGGGAATGGGAATATCTGTAAGGGTATAGTATTTTTTCTCTTCTTCTGCCGTTCCCCACATTTCCCCGAGTTCTTGAGCGTCAGTCTTCGTCTGAGCCCAGACCAATACAATGATTAAGGCAATGGACCGCTTCAACTGAGAATCCATGGGCCGGAACTTTAGATATAACCTCTTAAATTTTCTGAGAGTTTTTACCATTTGTAGTCAATTCTGATAATGGTTTTACCTTTATTCAAATGCAGTGGCAGGAGCAGGTCCTTCGATTCACCGTCTCTAATTAATGTCTTTATGTCATTATGAAGACTCAGGCTCAGTCGATCAACATTCCATGACTTGCCGTCATTTTTGATTTCTTTTCCGGATCCTAGCCTGAAGAAAAATGGTTCCTGCTTTGCTGCTGTAGAGAAAGTAATGGTCCTTGTGAAGAAGGCCTTTCCGTTGTCACCCAGATGATCTTCAAAAAAGTCCTCGACCTTGATGGTTCCGTATTCGTACATGAATGTTGGTCTTTTTTCTGGGTTGAGGTAGTACCCTTTATATTGATATCCATGATTCTGGGGAAACAAATAATCTGTTTTTCCTTTGTATGGCCATGCATCATCCATTGAGGCGAGCCTGTGAAAAGGGATCCCATCAGGGAATTGGATCCTTTCATTGCCTCTCGCGTGGAAGCTTCCATGATTGATGTGAGCGAACTCTCCTTTCCATATTTGCCTCAGAGTCATTTGTTCAGAATCGAATGCCAGACTGATTCTTTCAGGATAACCTACTCCGATTCCGCGATATCCTGCCGTTCCACGTCCTCGGCACATTACCGTTTCATCGGCCACCTTAAGGGTCAAAGATTGTCGTGAAAGACCCTTAGGATTCTTTGCCCGTTCTCCGTCCGAGAGATAGTTCCAGAGAGCCTCGATTTGAAGTTCTGTTTTACCATTGAGTATTTCTTTTCTGATTGCCTGACCACCTGGCCAATAACTTGGCATGATCACGGTCGGATGGAAGCGGGACGGATTTCGCATATATAGGTGAAACCAGTTTTTCTTTAGCCTTTTTGTTACATGAATGAGTTCTAGGGCCCCGGCACCTCCCGAGCGCTGGCCATTGAAATCATGACATGCAATGCAGCTCAATCCGGTTGCTCCGATCATTTCATAACCTGCATTCTTTGATTCTTTGATGTTACTGACTTTTGGATATGACATTTCCTCAAGTGAATCATTTTTCCCGAACAGCTCGACTAGTAACTCGACGTCTTTTTCTCTAAATGACGGCATTCTTGTGTTGAGATAATCACGTTGTCTGCCCCCATTCATTATTACTTCCGTTAACCATGAATTTGTTAATTTGGCGCCAACGTGTGTGAGGGGCGGAGGAATGCGCCCCTGATTACCAAGTTCAGGTTTGGATCCTGTGAAGTACTTGTTTCGATCTGGATCTATACCGCCTAGTTCGGTCCTGTCATGGCAGGCAATGCAATTAAACTGTACTAGTGTTTTTTGAATTTTTTCTTTATCGGTTAATCTGGGCGCTGCATTTTTTGAAAGTGCTGAAAGAATCAATTTTTTCTGGTCTTCATCAAGGTCATAACGGGGCACATTCTTACCTTCTCCTAGGCAGCCATTTCCGGGTCTTAGCTTGGCCATTTCCGGATATGAATTAATTTTGCCCTGAAGGTCGTCATGACAATTAGCACAACCGAGCTTCTCAAAGTGCTCCTTGCCACTCGCAACAAGGATTGTGTCCAGTTCAAGGGCCTCAGTGACCTCAATGGGATGATCGTAGACCGTTAACATTTTCGAGGGAATTGGTCCTTTATTTAATCCTAAACCTTCCACTTCAAGAATAAACTTAGGTGCCCTTCCCGTATGAAAATAGACAAGTTCCAGTTCTGAGAGTCCTATATCAAGTTTTGTTGAAACCTTAAACTTTTTGGTGCCCCTACGGTTACTTGGGTTTTCTGAAAATATCTTTTTACCATCCAGTGAAAGGCTGCCGCCATTTAGTTCTAGGTGAAATGTGTAGGTTCCAGATTTTGTGACTTTTAAGAATCCTGAGTACTTGATTGCTGTCTGGTGATTTATTTTTCCAATGGACTCAAGGCTAAAATTGCTGGTCTGACCCGCAGTCTCTTTCTGGACATCTCCGTCCAATCCTTCCCAGACCTTTCCACGCCAGGTCATGTAAGCAAGGTTTCCAGGAAATTGTATTTTGCGAAGAAGATAATGCGAAATCTTTTCAATGTCTTGTTGAGGTAATCGCATGTCCGGCATTCTTCCGGATGGTCTTGATGAGTGCGGTCGTTTTAGAAATTCAGTGAGTCCTTTGTGAGAGTATTTATTTTCAAGGGGCCCGAGCGGTACAGATTTCCCTTTCATTATTTCTTTGCCGTTCTCATCTCTTGGAGAATGGCAAGCGACACATCCTACCTGATGAAAAATCTTTTCACCCTGCTCTGCTGCGACGGAGTCAGGAACTGTAACCTTGAAAGGATCTTGTTTATTTAGGGAAATCAAATAGTGGGTTATGGCATTAGCTATTTGCTCTTTCTCCTTTACGCCGAAAGATCCTAGCATGTCAGGCATTAGGGTTCCAGGTTTGACTTTCTGAGGGGATAATAAAAAGTCTTTGATATGATCCGGATTCAATCGGTTACCCACTGCTGAAAGTCTGGGGGATTTCTTGGATGAGGTCATCATTGTGGTTTCCGCATGACACGAGACACAATTTAATTCTTCTATCAGAATTCTTCCTTTTATCTTTGGGCTGAGTGTACTGCTATCTAGTGCAGGGATTTGGACCTGGGCATACAGAGCCGATGTCATCAGGCCAAGCAGGATGAGGAAACCTTGTCGTAGCGGATAGCAGAAGATCTGCATGAGATACAAACATACATGAGACATAAGCTTTCTTTCAAAGAATTTCTTGAACCCATAAAATGAGTCCTCAAATAAGAGGGATCATTGATTGGAAAGCGCCCTTAATCGACGGTAAATGGCTGGGATGATCGTAGGTAAGCAAAGAAATCTCTTAACTGAGGATCACTCAAACCATTCAGCAAATTCACTGGCATTAGACTTCTGCCGAGTGGGTTCATGGATTTGATCTGGGTTTTTTGGAATGTCTTATCCAACCCGTCAAAACTGCGCACTGTAAGAGTGGAGATCCCTTTGTCTGTGAGAAATCCGCTCACATGGAGTCCATCCTTTGTCTCAATGAACACGGACTCGTAGCCTTCACGTATTTCAGCGTTTGGATCGACGATGCTTGTGAGCATAGTATCAAGATCGTCCCTTTGATAACTGGTGAGATCTGGGCCCACCTTTCCTCCGTCATGGAAGAGCACGTGGCAGGACGAGCACCTTTTTTTATAGATTTCTCTTCCGCGGTAAGGGTTGCCTGTTCCGGATTCAATGACGGATCGAATTTTCTCTATCATCGCCAGCGTTGGCGTTGCTTTAGCTGTTTGATTTCCAAAGTGTTTTTCTACCAATTCCTTGAGTTTCTTATCTGGATGTCGAAGCAAACCTGCGATGGCTTCATCGCTAGTGTTAGCCGTTTCGATCTTTCCCTTCTGCACAGCGTTCATCCACTCCATGCTCCAATTTTTTCTTGAGGATAGTACTCTCTGTGCAGTTAGCCGGGTCTCGGCTATCATTAGAGGGTAGGAAGTGATTATGGTTTTTCCAACAATATCATCAGTAAACCTCTGACATGCATTGATTGCAGCCCTACGGATTATAGGTGCTACCGGACCAGAAATAATTTCGAGGAGCGGTTCAAGTACGGATCGGTCACTTATTTCTCCAAATGCTCTGACATAATTTATGCGTTCGGTTATTGGAACTTTTTTTTCGGCGATTTTTTTGGAAGCTTCTTTAATCGCATCAGCATCCAACTGTCGGACACGCAACAGTAAAGAAGCTGTCCCTGTGTTCCTAATTGCTTTGATTAAAGTATCTGGCAGGCTTGGTAGAGAGCCTCCTTCGAATGCCTGCTCGAATCCTTTCATTAGGGCCTTTCTCTGTTTATCTGTATTTGCCCTATTCAAGAGCTTTGCGCAGGCGAGGAAATTTTTTTCTCCTCCTCTTAAAGCGAATCGACGCATGAGCCGCGGAAGGATTTCCTTTTGGATCATGGGTTGTGACCATATCCGATGATCTTCAAAAAGTTTAAGGACATCTGTAATGTCTTTCTGGCAATGCTTTTCAATGGCCCACCAGTACATTAATGGAAGATAAGGATCTTGAAGGTCTCTGGCCCTTGCCAAAAGTTCGCCTAAAACAGGCAGAGATTTATTAGACTCTATTCTTTGGACCGTCGATGAGATCTGTGACCAAACTTCCAATTCCTTTTCGCTTTCTGCTAATTGTCTTAGTTCAATGGCCGTTGATTCTGAAATCGATTTATTGTCTCCGAGGAATCGAACTGCCCAGGACCGTACGCCGGGGTATGGGTGTTTCAAAAATTGCACGCAAAGCTCCTCATTGAGTTGATCACTTTGATGTAGCGCCCATAAGCCTCCCAGCGCTAAATTATTTTTCTTTTCATTGACCCAGTCGATTAACTTTTCCTTAACCAGATCCTCTTTAATTTTCCCCAGAAGGCGGACTGCCGTCTGACGGTGCCATTTGTTTGGGTGTTCAAGGTGCTTTATGAGCTGAGCGGAGTTTAATTTTGCCAGATCGTTGAGGGTATTGAGTTTCGCTTCTCTCGAGCGTAATCGATAGACTCGTCCCGTCCTCGGATCAATCTGACTCTGATAGTGCTGTCCGTGTGCAATGAAATGTTCGTAGAAGTCGGCCACATAAATGGATCCGTCCGGTGCATTGGTTAAGTACACTGGCCTGAACCGGAAATCCTTACTGCGAAGAGGAAATCCCAAATCCTTGGTTTCAAAAGTTGCTCCCCTCTTAATGCGTTCACTCAAGACAAGGTATTGGTGCAAAGGGTCAGCTGCCAGAAACTTGTTTTTCATCCTAGCCGGCACTGCCGTTCCCTCACAGAGAATAGTATTGTGCGAGAATCTTGAAATTTTCCCACCTCTCATCATAGGGAGGTCACCAAAAGCGTAAGGGTTTGCTGGAGGACCGAATTTGTTCGGAGAGCGCCCTTGCTTCAACATATAAGCTCCCTGCACATAGTGCCAGCCCCTAGTGTCTCCGCCGTTATGCCCTGAAAACAATCTGCCGTCAGAGTCGAATTCAAGGCCAAACACGTTCCCGCCTCCCTCTGCAAAAATTTCGAAGATTCTTTTTTTGGGATGGTATCGCCATACCATGCATCCTTCATGGTATGTTCCATCCTTTTCTTTATCATCGATTCCAGGCCTAAAAACGTGTGATGTCACTGTACTTCCCTGTCCCCCATAAATCCACCCGTCAGGGCCCCAAGTAAGACCATTTGCAATTGAGTGAGTATCTTCAAAACCGAAACCTGAAAGGTGAACTTCGGGATCACTGTCCGGCACATCGTCTTTATTTTTATCAGGATAGAAGAGCAGGAAAGGGGTGTGCATTATCCAGACTCCACCAGTGTCCGGTAGAACTGAGTTAGCAAGGTCAAGGCCTTCAGCAAAAGTTTTATGCAGATCATATTTGCCGTCAGCATCAGTGTCTTCATGAATTGTGATCTTTGATCTGCCTGGATAATTTTTGGGTGGAGCTAGAGGAGCCTTGTCATATTTGCCGCGATAATATTTGTCGCGGCTTATCATTTTTAGTCCGGCCGGATAAGGGTATTGCCTATACTGGGCCACCCAAAGCCTTCCCCTAGAATCAAAACTGAGTTGAGTCGGTTGGGAAATTTCAGGTTCGGTGAGAATCTGTTCCAGTTGCAGATCCTCATCCGTTACCATCATGTTGAAGCTTTCTTTGGGGCCAAGTGAGGTTCCTGGCATCAGTTCTTTGGCCTCGCTGAGCACTCGGTTAGCCTCAAGAAATGTTTCGAACGTTGCATTTAGTGGTCTTTGTGGAAGCGATTTTCCTGGTTTGACATTTTCTCCTAGGGTAAGGAATTCCCAGTCACCAGAAAAAACACATTCTAAGAAATAACCTTGAATGGAAGGGGCACTTCCCAAGAATCCGCTATTCTCGGAAACACGAAAGTTTCTAATAAAGATTTCGTTCCAATGGCCTTTAACTAGGAGGCCCGGAGGAACTTTGTATCTGTGAGTCCCTTTGAATCCGGACTCAAATTCTTCTTCAGAGAGTTTACCTGCAGCTCCTATTTTTTTTCCATTGATCCATAATTCATGAGAGTCGGCTAATTTCTCAATAGTGAAAGTCACTGACTCGACCCAGAGATCCCTGCTCGATGCGTTAGTCCAATGGTCCGGGACTTTTACCCAGCACCGGTAAGTTCCAAGTTGATTTTCTTTTTTCTTCACTGGCCATGGTCCCGGGACTGGCGCTGGGATTATTTCTGCATGAGCAGAAATCAGGACGGCCAATCTTAATATGAGAAAGAAAACTAGCGCTCTCAAACCGAGTAAATAATTCATAGCGGATTATACAGACATTAATGTTTCTTTTTATCTGATGAAAATGTTAATCTCAATAAATTCACTGAAGCCCAACTACCCTTAATCATGAATCGGTTATTAACTTTTATTTCATTTTATGTACTATGCATCATCAACCCTTGCACAGGTAAGGAAATCGATGAGGAGCCGCTCCTTCGGCTCGGACTCATTGGGCTAGACACTTCACATGTCATTGCTTTCACCTCAAGATTAAACGAACCGGACAGTCCAAACCATATTCCGGGAGCACGTGTCATTGCAGCTTTTAAGGGAGGAAGTGATGATATAGAGTCAAGCCGGACCCGGGTCGAAGGCTATACGAAGACTCTAGTCGAAAAGTATGGTGTTAAAATTTATGGTGACATAAGTAAATTATGCAAAGACGTTGATGCGATCCTTCTAACGAGCCTTGATGGCAGGCCGCATTTGTCTCAGGTTCGTCCGGTCATTGAGGCAAAGCTACCGGTCTTTGTGGACAAGCCAGTCGCTGGCAGTTTGAAGGATGCAGTTGAAATTTTTCGTCTTGCCAGGGAAGCGAATGTCCCATGTTTTAGTAGTTCTTCTCTCAGATGGTATCCTGGGGTAGTTGAAGTCGCCAATGCTGATGTTGGTCAGCTCAAGAGTGCTATATCTTACGGGCCAGCTCCTGCCGAACCTCATCATCCTGACCTTTTTTGGTATGGGATTCATCCTACAGAATCTCTGTTTACAGTTATGGGGCCTGGATGTGAGTCCGTGACCAGAACATCGACTGATGATACTATTGTAGTCACTGGTATTTGGAAAGATGGGAAAGTTGGAACCTTGCACGGCATTGCTAGTGGACGAACAGGCTATAAGGTCACGGCTTTCGGGACCAAGGCCATTGCTGAACAAAAAAGCGGAGGTGATTACACTCCGATGCTGAGAGAAATAATAAGGTTTTTCAAAACCGGAAAGCCTCCAGTGACTCCAGAGGTGACTCTTGAAATTTATGCTTTTATGGAGGCCGCAGACGAGAGTAAGAGGCGAGGAGGGTTACCAGTAAAAATTTCTGAAGTATTAAAGAAGGCGGGGCTCAAGTGATGCCACGAGTCTGATCCTTTCAATGATTACATTAATAGCCTTGAGCCAATGATATTTCCTATCAGCAGAGTATTAATAATTGCCGCATTGTTGTTGTTCATTTGCATGAAGGGGGCATTTGCTAGTGCTAACCAAAGAATGAATGTCCTTCTTATCATCTGTGATGATTTGAATGATTATGTGGAAAATTTGAATGGGCACCCTCAGACTAGAACACCAAATATAAAGAATCTTTTTAAGAGTGGCGTATCATTCGCTGAGGCACATTGCAACATTCCCATATGTAACCCTTCTAGAGCCAGTATGCTCACTGGCTTGTATCCACACACTTCTGGTTGCTATGGATTTGAGCATTGGGATAAGAACGAGGTGCTTAAAAATTCGCGCACGATGATGGATCATTTCCGTGCCAATGGTTATCATGTTCTTGGTACGGGTAAAATCATGCATAACCGTGATAGGCAGGAATGGGAGGACTATGGCCACCCAGCAGATTATGGCCCCTTTGCGAATGACGGTGGAGAAAAAGACATTTCTCATCCTGACGTTCCGTCTCCATTTTCTTCAGAATTTGGGGCCGTGGATGGTTCTTTTGGGCCTTTGAAAAACTTTCAAGGAAAGATCTCTGATTCAACGGGAAAGCAACTGATATGGAGAACTGGAAACTGGAAGACGAAGAGAGAACTACGTTATATTTCAGATAAGGATAGGGATCCAACGGGTGATGAACTCAACGCTCAATGGGCCCTCGAGAAACTCGAGTCCCTTTCCAAAAATTCAAATGACCGTCCATTTTTCATGGGGGTTGGTTTTGTTCGTCCACACACGCCCCTCATCGTGCCGCAGAAGTACTTTGATATGTTTCCTTTAAAAACCATTTCCTTGCCAAAGATCAGGGATCAGGATGCGACTGACACATTCAAGCATACTCTCAATTCAAATGAAGATGACAGGGGAGGTGACCGCGGAACAAAGATGCACGATTCCTTAGTCAGTTCTTTCAAAGGTGACAAGGAACTTGCTCTTAGGAAGTTCATTCAGGCTTACCTTGCAAGCATTGCTTCGGTTGATGAGCTGATAGGCAAAGTCCTTGATTTTGTTGATAAGTCTTCGCTAAAAGATAATACGATCATTGTTTTTACAAGTGATCACGGATGGGGCATGGGCGAGAAGGGATATCTCTACAAGAATTCCCTATGGCAGGAGAGCACTCGGGTTCCTTTAATCATCCGCGCTCCAGGATTTTCTAGTGTCGGGACTTCCTGCGATGTTCCCGTTTCTCTCGTTGATCTGTATCCGACTCTCCTTGAACTGTGCGGATTACCAAATAATACCATGAAAAATTCGAAGGGCCGTCCACTGGACGGACACAGTCTTGTGCCATTACTTAAAGAAGAGAGAACAAAAAAATGGACCGGACCTGAGGCCGTGCTAACAGCTTTATATAAATGGGCAAAACATTATACTCCTAGTGAGCAGAGTTATTCACTCAAAAGTAAAAAATGGCGTTATATACGATACGCTAATGGCAAAGAGGAACTCTATGATGTTAATAAGGATCCTAAAGAATGGAATAATTTAGCATTGGAATCAGAGTACGCAGCATCACTTAAAAGTTTGAAGAATCGGCTCCTTAATAGAATTTCCACTACTACTCAGCCTGCAGTTCCAGAAAAAGAAATTAAAAAGGACGCTGAATATTGGAAATCCAAATTCTTTGAAAAGTATCCCGAAGCAGATACAGACAAGAATGGAAAGCTATCTTGGAAAGAGCACAAATTACACAGAGCAAAAATAAAACCAAAAAAATAGTCAAATTTCTTTCACCTAATGACATTAATTTTGCCCGGTTATTTCAAACAAAGACTGGTAAGTTTTCTACCAAGGGACATATTTTTTATTTAATAGGATACAGATATTAATAAAACAGAAACCAAATTAATGATTCTATGCTGGACAGGAGAAATTTTATAAGAAACAGCACGATAATAGGAACAAGTGCCGCAGCCTTGACCGAGGTAACTGCTGAGGAGCTGAAAGTTTCTAAAGTTACGGGATATGATTACCGACTGCCGAAATTTACTAAGGGCGAAAGATTACTTTTCATAGGAGATTCGATAACAGATATGAAATGGGGCAGGAATGAAAAGGACCGCAACCATTACCTTGGCCATAGTTATGTATATCTCATAGCTTCAAGGCTGGGCGTTGATATGCCTGAGGCAAAACTTGAATGCTTCAATCGTGGTCACAGTGGTAATCGTATAACTGATTTAAAGTCGCGGTGGCAAAAGGACTCTATTGATATGAAACCGGATTTGCTGAGTATTCTAATAGGAGTCAATGATCGCAAGGTAAAGAAAGGCCAGACTTTTTTATCAGATCAATGGGAATCGGATTATCGAGAGATTCTGACCAAGAGCCGGAAGGCTAATGAAAAACTCCGCATTGTTCTCCTGGATCCATTTGTTCTCAAAACTGGCTGGTGGATGAACAAGGGTGGTGAGTGGGATATCAGTAGGGCTCAGATAAACAAGATGGGCAAAATTGTTTATCAGCTTGCTAGAGATTTTAATGCAATGCATGTCAAGACACAGGAAATTTTTGATGCAGCAGCCAAGTTAGCAGGTCCGGATCAATGGATCTGGGATGGTGTGCATCCATTGCCTCAAGGTCACGAACTCATTGCCCGGAACTGGTTAGAGCAGGTCAGTGCATAAAAATAATTGAGCAGAGTTGTGTATTAATTGGTTCTTTGGATCAAGATTACTTTTGTTAGGGGTTTTCTGATTGCAAAATTGTTGAAATTTGTCTAATATCTTTGTCATTATGACTCGTATGAAAAAACTTCTCATTCTTATTGGAGCGGCTGCAATGGTTGCTTTCTCATTTAGTTCTTGTGCTACAACAAATTGTTGTGGATCTGATGGTAAGTGCTGCAAAGGCGGTGCTGAGCACGGTCACAAGTAAATACTAACAGAGCTTATTCTCTTGCCATTTTGCGCTGGGGAAAGCTTATAAAGATCACGAAACGGTCTGCATTGCCTTTTTATGAGGTTTTGCAGATCGTTTTTTCTTTACCAATGAAGTTATTCCTTTTGGGTTTTGTTTCCTTGTCTTTCTTAGGAATAGGGTGCTCGCCTTCTCATGATTCCCGGTCCATTACAGAATCCAAAGAAGAAAAAATTCTCACTACTTTTTATCCAACTACATATTTTGCCAGATCTATTTCAGGGGGCCTGATTCCAGTTGAGTGTCCAGTACCTGCTGCTGAGGATCCCATTTATTGGCAACCATCGAGCAACTCAATTCTTAAGTATCAGGTTGCAAGTCTCATTATTCTTAATGGTGCAAATTTTGAAAAATGGGTAGATAGCGTTAACCTTCCCTTATCACGGGTCATTGAAAGCGTGAATTTGGCAAGTGAAGAATTGATTCGCTATGAAGCTATAGCTGAACATCGTCACGGTCCCCAAGGGTCGCATGCTCACGAAGGAATTGATGGTCATACCTGGCTCGATCCATTGCATGCTAAAGAAGCTAGTCACAATATTTTTGAGTCCATGTGTGTCAGATGGCCGAAGTATCGTGATGAGTTCACAAAGAATCATGGAAAATTGTTAGAAGGATTAGATGCATTGCATGTTCGGATGAATGCTATTGAAATGCTTCCCGTTTTTGCCTCTCATCCTGCTTACAATTATCTGGCACGTAGATACGATTGGGACATTCAGAATCTGGATCTTGTCCCTGAGGAGATCCTATCAGAGAAGCAGATAAAAATCATCGGCTCTTATGCTAAACAAAAGCCAATGCGTATATTGTTATGGGAATCTGAACCTTTGGCTAAGAATATAGAAGAGCTAGAAAAACAGTTAGGTATTCGCAGTGTAGTTTTTAGCCCTTGTGAAATGATTGCTGAGACCAGCTCTGAGGAAGAATCTGATTATTTAAGCCGGATGAATCAGAATATTGATCGACTTGTTAGGGTGATTGCCAAAGATGGCGCAAACAAATGAAGAGGGATTTAGGGTAATTTAGCAATAGTACTCTTAGATTTGATGGAAAACCCTAATTATTAACAAATGATGAATATATTTTTTCCAATCTGAAGTGACAATTTGAATATTCCAGCATATAATTCTGTCCAATTGATCGAAAAATCAAATTTAACTTATTAATAATGAAGAAATTAATCATTGCTACGATGGGTATCTTTGCTCTCAGCATCGGCTTTGTTGCTGCTGCTGACAAAGATGCAAAAACTACTGCATACGTTGTGCAGATGACTGGTGTAACATGAGCAGGCTGTCAAAAGTATGTCCGTGGGGCATTCCAA